>SAMEA104404100__coassemble_1634_pt1 | contig 19596 bp, 18 predicted proteins | sample SAMEA104404100__metabat2_high_PE_013 | metagenome-assembled genome bin SAMEA104404100 (sample SAMEA104404100) | Balaenoptera acutorostrata | reverse complement strand
ATGTGGTATTATAATGACAGAAGGGATACCGACGAACGGTACCTCCTGTTGCTGACTAGAAATTACTCCGTCTCAGCTTGGTAGGCATTAGAGGACGGGGTGATTTTTTATCGTAATATCGGGGGCAGATCACATAAGGAGGATGGGCTATGAAGCTTTGGACCCTGCTGGAAAACACCAGCTGTCGGGAAGACCTGAACGCAGAGCATGGGCTCAGTCTGTACCTGGAAACCGGGACCCGACGGATTCTCTTTGACTCCGGCCAGTCCGGCATCTTTGCAGACAATGCGAAGAAAATGGGCATCGACCTGAGCCGGGTGGACACCGTGATCCTATCCCATGGGCACTACGACCACAGCGGCGGCCTGCTGCGGTTTCTGAAGCAGAACCACACCGCTTCCATTTACGCCAGCCCCCGGTGCTTTGGGGCCTTCTACAATGGTACGGAAAAATACATCGGTCTGGACCCGGCCCTGAAGGTCTCTGATCGGTTTGTCCCTGTGACCGCCCCCACGGAGCTTGGAGACGGGCTCAGCCTGATTCCTGCTTCTCAGCTCCCCACCCCCTATCCGGTGAACAGCTATGGACTGACTCTCCGGGAGCAAGGGGCTTTCCGTCCTGACGATTTTCTCCACGAGCAGTATCTCCTTTTGAAGGAGGGGGACAAAACCATTTTATTCAGCGGCTGCTCCCATCGGGGTATCCTGAACATTGCCACTTACTTTCACCCGGATGTGCTCATCGGCGGCTTCCACTTCAAGAAGCTGGACCCCCAGGGGGATGGGAAGCCCGTTCTCTCCCAGGCCGCTCAGACCCTGCTGACCCTGCCCACGGTCTACTACACAGGCCACTGCACCGGGGCTGCGCAGTACAAATTTCTGAAAGAGAAAATGGGGGACCGGCTTTTCTATCTGTCCACAGGCTCCACCCTTTCCCTGTAAACAGGAGATTTTTAGATGTAAACCACGAAAAATGCAGGAATCCCAACGAATCTGTCGGGATTCCTGCTCTTTTCTGCCACTTAACCGTGAAGGCCTCTTGCCTGACGGTCCATATCCTCCACCACGATGTCGAAGATCTCGCCCAGAGAGGCGCAGTATTCCAGCACCTGCCAAGGCTCATTGGTATGATAGTGGATCTTGATCAGCTCTTCATCCCCCACTGCCAGCAGGCAGTCGCCCTTGAAGTGCTCCACAAAATAGTCGTTGATGGCGTCCTCATCCAGGTCGCGGCCTTCGATGAGAAGCTGGGTATCATATTTATATTCGAGCATAGCAATCATTCCTTTCTGGTAGGCCATTATACTCCCTTTTTCCGGAAAGTACAGCCTTTTTTCTTCCCGTTTCCCAATTCAAAAGCGGTCAATGCCATTGGAGGCACTGACCGCTTTTCTGTTATTTTCAGATAGCCGCGCACTTGGCTTCCAGCCAGGCAGTCTCCTCTGCATTCAGCTCAGGGCGCAGACGCTCCAGCACCTGTGCATGGTAGTCATTGAGCCACTGCTTTTCCTCCAGGGTAAGCAGCTCCGGCAGGACACAGTCCGTGGCAATGGGCACGAAGGTCAGAGGCTCGAATTTCAGGAACCGACCGTATTCGCTCTCCCCGGCTTCCACACAGACCAGCTCGTTTTCGATGCGGATGCCCAGACTTCCCTCTTCGTAGATACCCGGCTCGTCGGTGATCACCATTCCCGGCTCAAAGACGATGCCGTTGTGGGGACGCAGGCTCTGGGGGCCTTCATGGACCGCGCCCACATGGGAAACGCCGTGACCGGTACCGCAGCGGTAGTCCAGCATATGGGCCCACAGAGGCTGACGGGCCAGCATATCCAGCTCACCGCCGGTGGCGCCCTCCTTCCAAACCGCCATGGCCATATCCACATGGCAGCGGAGGACCCGGGTATAGGCCAGCTTCTCCTCCCGGGTCAGGGGGCCTGCGGCATAGGTACGGGTGATATCGGTAGTACCGTCATAATAGGTAGCACCGCTGTCCACCAGCAGATAGCCCCTGCCCGCAATGGCGGCATCGGCACCCGCCACCGGGGCGTAGTGCATCATAGCCGCATTGGCGCCATAGGCGGCAATGGTGGGAAAGCTCTCGGTGAGGAAGTTCTCACCGGCAGAGCGATACTTGTGGAGAATGGTATCCACATCCGTCTCCCGCAGCTGCTCTCCGGCTGCCAGCCGCTTTTCCAGCTCCATCTGGAACCGAACCATAGCCGCACCGTCCCGGATGTGGGCCTTCTTGGTGCAGGCGAGCTCCGTGTCGTTCTTCACAGCCTTCAGCATGGCGATGGGGTCTGCTCCCTCCACAATGGTGTAGGCGGGATTTTCCGCAGCGGCGTTATAGAGGGCGGCGTTCAGGCTGGCAGGATCTGCCAGAACCTTCTGTGCATCCTGATTTCCCCGGAGGAAGGCGGGCATCTCGGTATAGCCCATCACCCGGACACCGGCTTCTGCCAGGCGCTTCTGTGCATCCTGAGAAAGCCGGGAGCCGTCCATAAACAGCACCGCTTCCTTGGGTGCCACATAGCAGAATGCCAGGGCGTAGGGGGTACAGTCCACATCCATAGCCCGCAGATCCAGCAGCCAGGCAACGCTGTCCAGCTTCGTCACCAGCATGGCGGTGCAGTCCTGGGCACTGAGCTTTTCCCGGAGGGCTGCCAGCTTTTCTGCCGGGGTCTTTCCGGCAAAGGCCGCATCCAGGATCCAGGCCGGGGTTGCAGGCAGCTGGGGACGGTCCTCCGTCCAGACTTCATCCACCAGGGGCAGATCCCGGAGCTGTGCACCGCAGTCTGCGCAGACCTTTTGCAGGCCCCGCAGCTGGCCCAGGGGCATAGTCTCCGCGCAGTAGCCCAGAGTCTGGCCCTTTCTGAGCTTCTGGGCGAGCCACTGGTTCACCGTAGGAACGCCCTTTACACCCATGTGCATGGAGGCAATGCCGGTATTGTCCAGTGCAGCATCCGCAGCACCGAAGAACCGTCCGTCCACCCAGAGGGCTGCCTCATCGGCAGTCACCACCAGGTTGGAATTCTCGCAGGAAAATCCGGAAAAATACTCCCAGGCGGTGTAGTGTGCAGGGGCATACTCACTGCTGTGGGGGTCAGAGCTGGGCATCAGAAATGCGTCACAGCCGGCCTGGGCCATTGCGGCCCGGAGCGCAGCAAGACGCTGGGGAACGGTCATCATAATAAACACTCCTATCTGTAAGCTGTTTGTTTCTGTTCCCTATTTTAGTACGCTTTCCTCCAAAATGCAACCGAAAGAAATCCCCTCCAAAAAACAAAAGCACCTCGCTGGGTGCCAATGCAAAAGAAATGACCCTTGATCGCTTCAAAACGCACGATCAAGGGTCATTTCTGTGAATGCTTGGGCTCTAACATCAATGGTTACCTCGCTTTCGCATATTTGACGGTACCTTCTGGGTTCATAGACTCTGGAATTCCTTCCGTTACAAAATTCCTTTCTCAAGATTTGCATTTATATCATCGGAAGTTTTGAAAGTCCGTCAGCTGTGATCCTGTTTCCTTGGGACCTTGCATCCTAGGTCATTGGTATCACCTCTTTGTACCTAAAGGATACCACAGCCCCCCAGGAAATACAACCCGCAGTCTTTCACAAAAAAGTAACTGTCTTCTGGTGCAGTTGGGAGAAATACATCTGCTCAATTGGATTTTCATTGACTTTCTCTGTACTGACATGATATGATGGTTTTGTTGGGGCGGTCGGGAAGACTGCCCTTTTCTGCTGATTACCACAGGCTTTGGAGGAATGGATATGAGAAAAGAAACCTGGCTGCAAAAAAACGGCACCTCATTGGAGGGCAAGACCATCGCCATCACCGGAGCCACCGGCGGCCTGGGCCGAGAGATCTGCATGGATCTGCTGGCCCTGGGAGGAAATCTGGTGCTGCTGAACCGGAACCCGGAAAAGAACCAGGCTCTGCGCCGGGAGCTGCTGGCCCAGTACCCCAAAGCCCAAATTTCGGACATTCCTGTGGATCTGACGGACATCGGCTCCGTAAAAGCGGCCTGCGCCGCCCTTTCCCAGCTGCCCCTGGACATTCTCATCCACAACGCCGGTGCCTACAGCATTCCCCGGGAGATCTGCTCCACCGGGCTTCTCAACGTCTTTCAGATCAACTTTGCCGCCCCCTACTATATGACGAAGCAGCTGCTGCCCCTGCTCTCCCAACGCCGCGGCAAGGTGGTGGTGATGGGAAGCATTGCCCACACCTACTCCAGATCCGATCCCCGGGACCCGGACTTTTCCACCCGCACCGGGTCCTCTCTCATCTACGGCAATTCCAAACGCTATCTCATGTTCGCCATGGGGGAGCTTTTCAAAGACCATCCCCAGGTGGAATTCGCCATTGCCCACCCGGGCATCACCTTCACCGGCATCACGGATCACTACCCCAAGGTGATCTTTGCCATCATCAAGCACCCCATGAAGGTCATCTTCATGAAGCCTGCCACCGCCGCCCGGGGCATGATCCTGGCGGTATGCCGCAAGATCCCCTATCTCCACTGGGCAGGGCCGAGGTTTTTTCATATCTGGGGAGCTCCCTCTGTGCAGCTTCTGCGCACCTGCGACCCCCGGGAGCGGCAGCGCATTTTCCGGGATGCCGAAAAGATGTACCAAAAACTTCTGTAAAAAAAATACCATTTTTCCCATATCACCGCTGAAGGAATCCATATCCTTCGGCGGTTTTTTTCAGCTTCCTTGTGTATTACCCGCAGAAGCGAGGGGGATATTTTTCGATTTTATTGTGCATAATGCACCAATATCCGATGATTATATGGAGAATCCGTTCATAGAATCCTTGAAACAACAGTGCTATAATAAGAGTGTTGGGTATGTCCGATGTACCCAAACAAACAAACCAGTCCGAATGCGAGGAGGAGAATCGCCATGCTGGACGAATCCTATTATCAAAAAACCGATGAAATTATTTCCCGATACATTCGGGATGCCCGCTCTCTGATCCCCATCATGCAGGATATTCAGGCGGAATACCGCTACCTGCCCCCGGAGCTGCTGACCTATGTGGCAAAGCAGATCGGGATCACCGAAGCCAAGGCATACAGCGTAGCCACCTTTTACGAAAACTTTTCCTTTGAAGCCAAAGGCCGTTATGTCATCAAGGTCTGTGACGGAACCGCCTGCCATGTAAAGCATTCCGCCCCGATTCTGGAGGCCCTGTGGAAAGAGCTGGGCCTGAGCAAGAAAAAGCACACCACCGACGACATGATGTTTACCGTGGAGACAGTCTCCTGCCTGGGTGCCTGTGGTCTTGCCCCCACTATGATGGTCAACGACAAGATCTATCCCCGCATGACCCCGGAAAAGGCACTGGCACTGATTAGTGAGCTGAGAGGTGACGTACAATGATCCAGACTGTAGAAGAATTGAACGCAACCCGTCAGCAGGCAGCGGAGACTCTCAATCGGTATGCCTGCCGTATCCTGGTCTGCTCCGGCACCGGATGTATCGCCACCGGTTCCAACGACATCTACCGGATCTTCCGGCTTCTTACTGTGGAGCACCCGGAGGTCCAGCTGGAATTCAAGCCCCATGATGAAGACGAGCACCCCCCTATCGTGGGTGTCAAGAAGACCGGCTGTCAGGGCGTTTGTGAGCTGGGCCCCCTGGTCCGTATCCAAAAGGGCGACAAGGTGGTTCAGTACATCAAGGTTCAGCCTGATGACTGCGAAGAGATTTTTGAGAAGTCTGTCCTGGGGGACGAGGTCGTAGACCGTCTTCTCTACACCAAGGACAAAAAGCCCTATATCCGCCCCGAGGACATCCCCTTCATTGCCAAGCAGACCCGAATTGTTCTGGAAAACTGCGGAAAATTTGATGCGGAGTCCCTGGGGGAATATATGGCCTCCGGCGGCTTCCAGGCCCTGCAAAAGGCCATGTTCTCCATGTCCCGGGACGATGTCATCGAGGAGATCGACAAGTCCGGCCTCCGTGGTCGCGGCGGCGGCGGCTTCCCCACCGGCAAGAAGTGGAAGCAGGTGGCCCGTCAGAAGGAGCAGGACCGTTTCGTGGTCTGTAACGGTGACGAGGGCGACCCCGGTGCCTTCATGGACGGCTCCGTCATGGAAGGCGACCCCTTCAAGCTCATTGAAGGCATGATGATCGCCGCCTATGCCGTCCGGGCAGAAAACGGCTATATCTACGTCCGGGCAGAGTATCCCATGTCCGTGGCCCGTCTGCGCAGCGCCATTGCACAGATGGAGGAGATCGGTCTGCTGGGCGACCATATTCTGGGCAGCGATTTTAATTTCCATATGCACATCAACCGAGGCGCAGGCGCTTTCGTCTGCGGCGAGGGTTCTGCCCTTACCGCATCCATTGAAGGCAGTCGTGGTATGCCCCGTGTCAAGCCTCCCCGTACCGTTGAAAAGGGTCTGTGGGAAAAGCCCACTGTCCTCAATAATGTGGAAACCTTTGCCAATGTCCCAAAGATCATTCTGGAAGGTGCCGACTGGTTCCGCTCCATCGGAACCCCCGGCAGCCCCGGATGCAAGACCTTCTCCCTCACCGGTGCCATTGAGAACACCGGCCTCATTGAGGTTCCCATGGGCACCACCCTGCGGGAGATCATCTTCGACATCGGCGGCGGTCTCAAGTCCGGTGCCAAGTTCAAGGCTGTCCAGATCGGCGGTCCCTCCGGCGGCTGTCTGACGGAAAAGCACCTGGATGAGCCCCTGGACTTCGACTCCGTGAAGAAGTTCAACGCCATCGTGGGTTCCGGCGGCATGGTGGTCATGGATGAGCACACCTGTATGGTAGAAGTAGCCCGGTTCTTTATGGGCTTTACCCAGCGGGAATCCTGCGGTAAGTGTGTCCCCTGCCGTGAGGGCACCAAGCGGATGCTGGAGATCCTGGAGCGGATCGTAAACGGTCAGGGCGAAATGGAGGATCTCGATACCCTGGAGGAGCTGGCAACCATGATCCAGTCCATGGCTCTGTGCGGCCTGGGCAAGTCCGCTCCCCTTCCCGTCATCAGTACCCTCAATACGTTCCGGGATGAATACATCGCCCATATCGTGGATAAGCGGTGCCCCGCCAAGGTCTGTACCGCTCTGCGCCGCTATGTCATCAATCCCGATATCTGTAAGGGATGCAGCAAGTGTGCAAAGTTCTGTCCTGCCAATGCCATTTCCGGCATTGTGAAGCATCCCTACAGCATTGATCCCATCAAGTGTATCAAGTGCGGCTCCTGTAAGGATAATTGCGCATTTGGTGCCATCTATATCGACGCGTAAGGAGGGTAAATCATGGGAACGATGACAATTAACGGTAAAACCTATGAATTTACCGATGAAAAAAATGTACTGGCAGTCATTCGCAAGGCCGGCATTGATATGCCCACCCTGTGCTATCTGCCTGAGCTTTCTACCTTCGGTGCCTGCCGTCTGTGTACGGTGGAGGACGACCGGGGCAGGACCTTTGCATCCTGCTCGGAAGTGCCGCGGGACGGCATGGTGATCTACACCCATACCGACCGCCTGCGCAGAAACCGCAAGCTCATTGTGGAGCTGCTCCTCGCCGCCCACAACCGGGACTGCACCACCTGTAAAAAGAGCGGCAACTGTGCCCTCCAGACGCTGGCCCTGCGGATGGGGATCGATACCATTCGCTTCCAGAACTACAAGGAGCCTCTGCCCATCGACAACAGCTCCTATGCCATTGTCCGGGACCCCAATAAGTGCGTCCTCTGCGGTGACTGTGTCCGGGTCTGCTCCGAGATCCAGGGCATGGGCGTTCTCAACTTCATGCACCGGGGCAGTGAAGCCGTGGTGAGCCCTGCCTTTGACCGTCCCCTGGCCAATACCCGCTGCGTCAGCTGCGGACAGTGCCGGGTGGTCTGCCCCACCGGTGCCCTCACCATCAAGGACAGCACCCGCGCCGTCTGGAAAGCCCTCCACGATCCCAACACCCGAGTGGTGGCCCAGATCGCCCCTGCCGTCCGGGTGGCTGTGGGTGAGGCCTTCAATATGCCCGGCGGCACCAACGTCATGGGCAAGATCGTGGCCGCCCTGCACACCATGGGCTTTGATGAAGTCTTCGACACCACCTACACCGCCGACCTCACCATTATGGAGGAGTCTGCGGAATTCCTGGAGCGGGTGGAAAACGGCGGAAAGCTGCCCCTGCTCACCTCCTGCTGCCCCGCCTGGGTGAAATTCGTAGAAAACGAGTTCCCGGAGTTTAAGGAAAATGTCTCCACCTGCCGCAGTCCCCAGGCCATGTTCTCCGCTGTCCTCAAGGAATACTACCGCGGCCCTGCCGCCGAGGACGGCAAGAAGACCTTCGTGGTCTCCATCATGCCCTGTACCGCCAAGAAAATGGAAGCCGAACGCCCCGATTCCTACACCAAGGGCGAAAAGGATACCGATGCCGTCATCACCACCACCGAGCTTACCCATATGATCAAGGATCTGGGCCTGGACTTCGCCTCCCTCAATGAGGAATCCTGCGATATGCCCTTCGGCCTGGGCTCCGGCGGCGGCGTGATCTTCGGTGTCACCGGCGGTGTTACCGAAGCCGTGCTCCGCCGTCTGGCTGAGAGCCACGACCGCAACACCTTAAACGCCATTGCAGACTGCGGTGTCCGGGGCAGCGACGGTATCAAGGAGTTCACCGTCCCCTATCACGGCATGGACCTCAATATCTGTGTGGTCTCCGGTCTGGCCAATGCCAGAGAGGTCATGCGTCGGGTCCACTCCGGTGAAAAGCAGTACCATCTCATCGAAGTCATGGCCTGTCCCGGCGGCTGTGTCATGGGCGGCGGTCAGCCCACCCGGCTGGATCACAAGCGCAATGACGACCGCACAAAGGGTCTTTATGCCATCGACCGGGGAATGCCCATCAAGAAGTCCGACGAGAACCCCCTGATCGGGTTCTTCTACAAGGGCTACTTTGCGGACAAGACCCATGAGCTTCTCCACGTCCCCCACAAGCTGGATAATCGCTGAACCATAAAACCACACCAGGGTCTTCTGTATGGGAGGCCCTGGTTTTTTCTGCAAAATGCGTCAAAAATTCCGATTAAATCTGAGAAATCCCCTTATTTTTCCAGTTCCCTCTTGACAGAAAATCACTGGAGCAATACAATAGACTTGCTTTGGTCTGGGCACTCCTTTTGGTCCGCTTATGAAAGGATGCCATCCGGGGAATCCTGGATACGAAGGCCGTTTGCAAGCACGATTCGGTTTTTTTGCGTCCTGGATATTTTTCCCGGACAGTGCTCCTTTCGACAGCCTGTTTTGCCGGGGAGCAGCCTGAAAAGATACACATGAAAGAGGTGGCAGAAGATGCTTGAGCTCCAGAATATCTGCTGGACTGCATCGGACGGGAAGGACGTCCTGAAGAATATCAATTTGACCATAGACGAGGGAAAACTCATTGCCATTACCGGCCCCAACGGCGGCGGCAAGACCACCCTCGCTAAAATCATGATGGGCATTGAGAAGCCCACTGCCGGCAGGATCCTCCTGGACGGCGAAGACATCACGGATCTGGATGTGACCCAGCGGGCCAGAAAGGGCATCAGCTTTGCCTTCCAGCAGCCCGTCCGTTTTAAGGGCATCACCGTCCGGCAGCTGCTGGAAACCGCAGCCCATGAGAAGCTGGACAAGGAAAGCCTGTGCGTTATGCTCCAGAAGGTGGGCCTGTGTGCCAACAACTACCTGAACCGGGACATCGACTCCACCCTCTCCGGCGGCGAGATCAAGCGTATTGAAATTGCCTCCGTACTGGCCCGTCATACCCGGCTGTCCATCTTCGACGAGCCTGAGGCCGGTATTGACCTGTGGAGCTTCCAAAATCTCATCCAGGTCTTTGAAGAAATGCACCGGGGCCTCCAGGGCACACTGGTCATCATCTCCCACCAGGAGCGGATCCTGAGCATTGCCGATGAAATCATCATGGTGGGCAACGGCACTGTCATGGACCGTGGTCCCGGAAAGGCCATGCTGGAAAAAATGCTGGAAAGCGAACATCAGACGCAGAAGTGCTGTAGTCGGAAGGAGTTTTTCCATGAATAATACCATCAAGCTGGACAGCTCCATGTCCATGAACGAAATCACCGAGTCCCTGCTGAAAATCGTCTCCGATTACGACGGCAAGGACTTTGAGGGTGCCTTTAACATCCGCCAGGACGGTCAGTGTGTAGCTCAGGTCTCCAGCAAGAACGTAAAGCTGGAAACCAAGACCGACAAGCCCGGTCTGGACATCATCGTCGCTCCTAACACCAAGGGTGAAACCGTCTATATCCCCGCCTGTGTCACCAAGGCCGGCGTGGACGATCTGGTCTATAACGATTTTCAGATCGGTGAGAACTGCGATATCACCATTGTGGCCGGATGCGGTGTCCACAGCGACGGTCACGAGGAAGCTCGGCACAACGGCATCCATCGGTTCTTCATCGGAGAAAATTCCCGTGTGAAGTACCTGGAAAAGCACGTTGGCACCGGTGACGGCAACGGCGACCGTACCATCGACCCTGTCACCGAAATCACCCTGGCGAAAAACGCCGTCCTGGAAATGGATACCTCCCAGCTGGGCGGCGTCAGCAAGGCCACCCGGAACACCACCGCCACCGCCGCAGAGGGCGCACGGCTCATCATCCGGGAGCGTCTGTTCACCGAAAAGGACCAGCGGGCCGAGACCTTCTTCCATGTGGACCTCAACGGCGAAGGCTCCGGCGCAGACATCGTCTCCCGCTCCGTTGCCAGGGACAACTCCTACCAGAACTACGTTTCTACCATTGCGGGAAATGCCCCCTGCTCCGGTCACTCCGAGTGCGACGCCATCATCGACGGCGATGCCATTGTGGACGCCTCTCCCCGTCTGCTGGCCCGGAACCGGGATGCATCCCTGATCCACGAGGCCGCCATCGGCAAGATCGCAGGCGAGCAGATCCTCAAGCTGCGCACCCTGGGCCTCACCGAGGAAGAGGCGGAGAATAAGATCATCGAAGGCTTCCTGAACTAAATTCATCTTTCTCAAAATTGGCGAGCGCGTATGGGATTTCCATACGCGCTCGTTTTACACTAAAAATCGGCAGGAGAAAAACTCCTGCCGATTTTTGTCAAAGCTCCTTATTGAGACTGGGAAGCTCGATGATCCGATTGCAGATCCGCTTCGCCAGGGTGAGGTTGTGGGTGATGACCAGAAGGCCCAGGCCATTCTTTTCCGACTCCTCCACAAGCACCTGCCAGATCTGCGCCTGGGTGATCACATCCAGCATGGTGCTGATCTCGTCGCAGATGAGAAATTTGGTCTTGGGGCTGAGGGCCCGGGCAATGCAGAACCGCTGCAGCTCGCCGCCGGACAGCTCCGAGGGCCATCTTGTGAGCCAGTCCGGCTCAATGCCCATGCGGTCTAACAGCGCCTTGGGGGGCTGCCAGGCTTCGTTCAGGGTCTTCCCCATTTTCCACCGGGGGTTCACTGCCAGCTCCGGGTGCTGGTAGATGAGCTGCACCGGGCAGTAGCCCTTGCCGGGCAGTGGCTTTTCATCCAGAAGCACCTGTCCGGAGACAGGCTGCCGATATCCTGCCAGGATTCGGGCCAGGGTGCTCTTGCCGTAGCCGGAGGGGCCTACAATGGCAACCCGCTCCCCTTCTTCGATACAGAGGGACACGTCCCTCAGAATCCAGGGGGATTTTTCGTTGTACCGAAAATCAATATGTTCCGCTTTCAGCTGCATGGACGCATCTCACCTCCCCGTTTCTAATGGTGCGCATGGGGATCTCCCCGGCGCAGGCTTCGTCCCGATAGGGACACCGATCCGCAAACAAACAGCCCGAAGGCAGGTTCCCCGCATAGGGCTGGGTACCCGGAATGGGCCGGAATGCGTTCTGAGGCAGGGCATCCAGAAATGCCTTGCTGTAGGGATGGCGCAGGAAATCCTTTCCCTTCAGGAAGTCTTCCTTGGGAGCCACCTCTACGATGGTGCCCGCGTAAAATACGGCGATCCGATCCGCCACATGGAAGGCGAGGTCAATGTCATGGGTAATGAGCAGCACCGCCGTTCCCTGGTCTGCCAGCTCCCGGAAGTGGCTCAGGGTCTCCATGGCCATGGATAGGTCAAGGCCCGGAGTGGGCTCGTCGGCAATGATCAGCTCCGGATGGCCCATCACCGCAGAGGACACCAGCACCCGCCGAGCCATGCCGCCGGACAGCTGGAAGGGATACTTGTTTTCCGTCTCCCGGGGCAGCTGATACTTCCGGAACAGCTCCTGCTGACGCTCCCGGGTACCGTGGACACCGATCACCTGGCTGCCTACCTTCATCAGCGGGTCCAGGTAGTCCACGGACTGGGGGATGTAGGCGATCTCCCGGCCCAGACACTGCTTCCGGGCGGCACCGTCCAGATCCCGTCCCTTGTAGCGAATGGCACCGGTGGTGATGGCGTTTTTCGGCAGCAGCCCCAGAGCCGCATGGGCAAGCACGCTCTTGCCGGAGCCGCTGGAGCCCACCACTGCCACGATTTCCCCCTTCCCCACTTTCAGGGACAGGGAGTGGATGACTTCCAGCTCTTTTTTGCGAAAGCCCTTTTCATACATCCGGAAGGAGACCACCAGGTCCTCCACATCCAGAATGGTTTCTCGTTTGTCTGTCATGGTGATCCCCCTTATTCGTTGCCGCTGCTGGGATTCCAGAGCTTTTTCAGGTTCTCGCCAATGGCATCGAAGAACATCAGCGCCGCCAGGAGCAGCAGGCCGGGGAACACCGCCAGCCACCACTTGCCTGTGACAATGTGCTTCATGGCCTCGGAGAGAATGACGCCGATGGAGGGTATCTCCGCAGGCAGGCCAAAGCCCAGGAAGGTCACTGCCGCCTCGTGCATAATGGCGTGGGGGAACAGCAGCATCAGGCCCACGAAGTAGACCGGCAGCACATGGGGGACCATGTGGGTCAGTGCCACCTTCCAAGGAGATACGCCCAGCTTGTAGGCGGTCTGAACATACTGGGAGGAGCGGATCTGGAGCACCTCTGCCCGGACAATTCGGCTGAGGGCGGGCCAGTGGGTCACTGCCACCGCAATGGTGACGCCCTTGAGCCCCCTTCCCATCATAAAGGAGATAAGAAGCAGCAGCACCAGATGGGGAAGGCCCATGCACAGGTCAATGGCCAGATTCACCAGCTTATCCACCCATCCGCCGAAGACGGCGGACACAATGCCCAGGAACAGAGCAATGAGGGAGCTGACAATGGCGGACAATACACCGATGATCAGGCTGGTGGACAGGCCCTTAATGGAGCGGTAGAACATATCCCGGCCCATAAAATCCGTGCCGAAGGGGTGCTGATGGCTGGGGGCCAGGAATTTATTTTCAAAGTGAACGGCGTAGGTTTCCGGGTTCAGAAGCAGGCCCCACAGCAGTACGCCCACCAGGTAGGCACTGGCGCAGGCAATGACAAAGGCGATCCAGGCCCGGCGGGAGATGCCCCGGGATTCCAGAAGGCTTTTTCTATTATCTCTCATTTCCGGCCTCCTGGATCCTGGGATCAAAGATCCCGTAAAGTACGTTGGCAAGGAGATTGCCCACAAACACAAAAATGGCGCTGAACAGGGCGATCCCCAGAAGCAGGGGCACATCCGCATTGACGGCTGCTGCGGTGGTAGCCGTGCCGATGCCGGGATAGGAGAAAATGTTTTCCGCCAGAGCCATGCCGCCGAACAGCTCGCTGAATGCGGCAAAGTGGACGGTAATGGCAGGCAGTGCCACGTTTCTCAGGACGTGCCGGCGCACCAGCTGGCCCTGGGTCTCGCCTCTGGCCCGGGCATAGAGGATAAAGTCGCTGCCCATGATCTCCGTGACCTTCTGCCGGGTGTAGAGCACCACCTCGCTGATGTTCACCACCGTGAGGGTGAGCACCGGGAGGAGCAGGTGGTAGATCCGGTCCCAGATGGTCACATCCGCTGCCAGCTTACCCATAGGCACAGCCATGCCCAAGGGGAACCAGCCCAGCTGCACCGCAAATACCGTGAGGAAAATCAGGCCCAGCCAGAAGGTGGGGGCCGACTTTAATACCAGGCAGAACACCTTGCTGATGCGGTCAAAAATACTGTCCGGGTGCATACCGCTGACCACACCGATGACAAAGCCCAGGATGCCGGACAGCACCCAGGCCAGCAGCATCAGCACAAAGGAGTAGACCATGCGCTCCCGGATCACATCGATGACCGGCTTCTTATAGGTGATGGACTCGCCTAAATCGCCGTGAACAGCATGATTGACCCAGGTCAAAAAACGCTCCGGTAAGGGGTCGTTAAGACCCCAATACTCGGCGATTTCGTCTTTTGTTTCCTGAGTCAAGGTAGAATTTGTTCCTATGTAAGAGACCAAGGGGTCGATGGGTGCTTTGGTGATCAGCAGAAACGCGATCACGCTGACACCAAAGATCAGCAGCACCCCTCGGAGGGCTTCACTTAGGATTTGTTTCCCAATTCTCATTTATTTCCATTTCCAATCATTCATATTACAGATCACAGGCGTGCCGTGTCCGTGGGGATGGGGCACCTGGGTATCGACAGACAGGTCCAGGTTGTCGTTTACAAAGTAGCAGTGCTCGATATTCACCAGGTACAGATAGGGATAATCCGCATCTGCCAGCTTCTGGACCTGCTTCCAGCTTTCAATTGCCTCTTCCTGGCTGCCTGCTGCCAGAGCCTGGTCGATCAGAGCCTCTACTTCCGGGTTGGAATAGCCGACCACGTTGTCAAACATACCGTGGAGGAAGAGCTTTTCGGAGAAGAGGGACTGTAGTACCGTGGGGCTGTACTGGCCCCAGCCCCAGACCACGCCTGCGCTGTACTCAAGCTCCGTGATCTCGTCCCAGGAGGCATTCTTCACCAGGAGCTCAATGCCAAGCTCTCTGGCATTTTCCGCCAGTGCCGAAGCCAGCTGGAAACGGTCCTGATCCCCGCCGGCAGAGTAAACCACATAGCTGCACCGGACGTCACCCTTTTCCCGGATGCCGTCGTTGTCGGTATCCACCCATCCGGCATTTTCCAGCAGCTGTCTGGCTTTCTCCACCTGACCGTCGGGATACTCCTCGGTGCTGGCCCAGACCAGGTTATCGGTGAAGTTCACCGCAGGCTGTCCGATGCCATTAAAGGCATTGTCGATGATCTTCTGCCGGTCGATGCCGATGGAAAGGGCTTCCCGGACGGCGGGATCGCTGGTGACATTGCTGCCCACTGTCAGCTGTCTTCCGTCCTCGGTGGTGATGGTGTGCTCAGGCTGGACAGCCAGGCTGATATTGCGCACATCCATAGTCTCAAAGGGGATCAGGGTCATGCCGGGGAGCTGCTCGTCTGCGTAGCTGGTGCCCACCATGACCACGTCCAGCTGTCCGGACTTGGCGGCGGCAAAGGCTGCATCCGCATCCATGTAAACCAGGGTCACCCGGTCGATATTGGGTGCCCCATAGTAGCAGGTGTCATTGCCCGCCAGGATCATCTGCTGGTTGGTGTCGTACTGCACCATTCTGTAGGCACCGGTGCCGATGGGCATGGTGTCGAATCTGGCACTGTCATAACTGTCGCTGGGAACGATCTGCAGCTGGGCAGTGGTGTCAAAGAAGGGAGAATAGGGCTCCTTCAGGTGGAACACCACCGTATAGTCATCCGGGGTCTCCACGGACTCCAGCCGGCTGAGGTCCACATTCTCGTTGTTTTCGGGATGAGCCATGACCTGCTCATAGGTAAAGGCCACATCCTCGGAGGTGAAGTCACTGCCGTCGCTGAACTTCACACCTTCCCGCAGGGTGTAGGTGTAGGTGCGGGCATCCTCGCTGACGGTCCAGTTCGTTGCCAGATCCCCTACATATTCGGAATCCGGAGTTACCCGCAGCAGGGCATTGTTAATAAAGGGAAAGCCGTGACTCATGCCGCCCTTGATGGGGTCCAGGCTGTCTTCAAAAATGCTGGTGCCCACATAGGCAGTAACCCCCTTGGCAGTGCTTTCCTCGGGCTGTCGGGTCTCAGAGGTATTGCTCTTTCCGCAGGCCGCAAGGGACAGCAGCAGGGTTCCCGCCACAGCTGCGGACAGAATTTTTTTCATGTTCATCGGTATATCCTCCCAGATGTCAATCTATGAACTGATTATAACGGATTTTACTCTTTTACGGAAGCCCCCCGGGGGGATGCGATTTCCGAGCTGAAACATCGGTGCAAAGCACACCGATGTTTCAGGGGGCCCGGTGTCTGCGCTCATAGAGCGCTTCTGCCTGCAAAAGGGCTTCCTCACTGAAGGATGGAATCCGCCCCAGGCCATCGGGGCCTACATTCAGAAGGTAGTTGACCCCCATGCCGTTTAGGTGCTCCCGACGGCTGACGATTTTCTCCGGGGTGATCCAGTTCTGATCAAAGTACTGAAAGCCCCAGGAGGAATTCATGGTGCCCGGTGTCTCATAGAGGTCACAGGCCGTCTCGTCCCTGCCTTCTCGGTTATAGGGATCGCCGCCTGCCTGCAATGCCTTGCGGTCCCGGGGGTACTCGTTGTCCTCCAGGGATACATAGTCGCAGGCCCCATGACCGATCCGGGAGTTGATGAGGCACCCAGGCTGATACCGCTTCACCAGGCAATTCAGCTCCAGGCTCTGCTCCCGGGTGATGGTGTGGGGAACGTCGAACCAAATCAGGCACAAGTCCCCGTAATTTTTCAGCAGCTCCGTGACCTGGGGCTTGATCTTCTCCGCAAAACAGATGGAAAAGTCCTTGCGGGCCCGGTCCGGGTAGTCCCAGCTGTTGTCCCAGGATACCCCGGCGCAGCCGCCCTCCCGGTCGTAGCCACCGCCGTGGGGATGGTGCCAGTCCAGCTCCTGGCTGTAGTAAAGGCCCATTTTCACCCCGTATTTATAGCAGGCCTCCCCCAGCTCCGCCACCACATCCCGTCCAAAGGGCGTGGCATCCACCACATTGAAGGCATCCGCCTCACTGTGGAACATGGCAAAGCCGTCGTGGTGCTTGGCGGTAAAGACAAAATACTTCATCCCCGCATCCCGGGCCAGCCGAATCCACGCATCGGCATCAAAATAGAGGGGATCAAACGCCCCCGCCAGTGCCTCATATTCCCGGTTAGGGATCGCCATGCAGCTCTGGATCCACTCGGCGTAGCTTTTCACCCGTCTGCCCCGGTACTCCCCTGCCAGCAGGGAGTAAAGGCCCCAGTGGGCCATCATGCCGTATCCCGCATCCGCAAACCACTGTGCTTCTTCCTTCATCGTTCTCTTCCTCTCTCCGGTGATTTCCATAGACTCCGAAATATTATACCATAAATACCCACAGTTCGGAAAACTTTTTTGAAATCGGGCTTTTGCCTAAAAAGCGCATAATCTTGCATTATTCCCCTGCTTGTGCTATGATTGCTCTATCTGACAGATTTGTGTTTTCTATTCTTCATGGAGGGACATCTCATGGAGCTTTCTTTTCAAATCATTCGCAGTGACCGCAAGACACTGGGGCTGCAAATCACCCCCCAGGGGCAGGTCATTGCCCACGCCCCCCGGCGGATGTCCACGGATGAGATCCGCCGCTTTGTGGAGAGTAAAGGCCCCTGGATTCAGAAAAATCTGCAAAAAATCTACAGCCGTCCCCAGCTTCCCAAGCTCACCCCGGAGCAGATGGAGCTTCTGGCCCGTCGGGCACTGGAGGTCATCCCTGCCCGGGTGGCCCACTACGCCCCCCAGGTGGGCGTGACCTACGGAAAAATCACCATCCGCAATCAGCGCACCCGCTGGGGCAGCTGTTCCAGCGCCGGAAATCTGAATTTCAATGTCCTGCTGATGCTGGCACCCCTGGAGGTTCTGGACTATGTGGTGGTTCACGAGCTGTGCCACCGGCTGGAAATGAACCACTCCCCCCGGTTTTGGGCAGAGGTGGCCCGGGTGCTCCCCAATTACCGTACCTCCTTGCAGTGGCTGAAGGAAAACGGTGCCGCCCTCATTGAAAGCGGTACCACGCCGCGAAACCCATGACCACCGTTCTCTGTTATGGGGATTCCAACACCTACGGCTTTGACCCCCGGGGATTTTGGAATGCGCGCTATGGAGAGAATGTCCGCTGGTGCGATTTACTGGCCCAAAAGACAGGCTGGCAGGTGATAAACCTGGGGTTAAACGGCCGCACCATCCCCAAAAGCCAACGGGAGCTGGATGTGCTGGATCATTCCGTCCGGGAAGCTGCACCGCAGCTGCTGATCATCCTTCTGGGCACCAATGATATTCTCCAGGGGTATTCTCCTCAAATGGCCGCCCAGAAGATGGCCGAACTGATCGGGCACTGTAAATTCCGGTTTCCCCAGCTTCCTCTGCTGCTTCTCTCCCCACCGTTTACCCGGCTGCAGGATTTGACCCTGGTCAGACGCCTCGCTGCTCTGGCTCCCCTCTATCAGGAGCTTGCCCGAGCGCAAGGTGTTCCGTTTCTCCTGCTTCCGGAGCTTCCTCTGGCCTATGACGGCATTCATCTGTCCGAGGCAGGCCACCGCCGGCTGGCGGAATTTCTCGATTCCTATCTATGTACCTATTTCAAGCAAGGAGATCGTATGCCATGAAAAAAATCGTCATTGTACTGGCACTCTGCCTGCTGCTCATCGGCTGCGGCAAGGTCCCCGGCCCCAGCCTTCTCACCGCAACTGTGGTGGACATCCAGGACCGGGCCATTGTGGTGCTTCCCATGCGCTCCGGCTCGGAGCGCACCCCCGCAAACCTGATTCAGGTCAGCACCGCTCTCAGCCCCGACCTGGAAGTAGAAGTAGGCGATACGGTGAGAATTGAATACCAAGGCGGCCTGACGGAAACATCTCCCATGCAGTTGGAGAATGTCCAGTCCATTGCGCTTGTCTGGCATGACCCCCAGGTCACCACCATACCGCCCACGGAGCCGGAAAGCCTAACGCTTCCCCAGCGGTTGGAGATGACCTTCCGCCGTGAGGACGGCAGCTGGTCCACTGACCTGCGAATCAATGTAGACGGCAGCTTCTCCGGCAGCTTTCAGCAGGCAAACCAGGAAGAAACAGAAGAGGACTATCCCAACGGCACCGTCCGCTACTGTGACTTCCAGGGACGGTTCCAGATCACTGCCAAGCTGGGGAATGACACCTATGCGCTGACCCTGTCAGAGCTGAGAAGTCAGCAGCAGGCCGGGGAGCAAGCCATTCAAGACGATACGCTTTACATCTCCGCCACCCCCTACGGTCTGGAAGGCGGCAGCGAATTTAAGCTCTATCCGCCGCAGACACCTGTCTCCCAGCTTTCCAGTTCCTTTCTTGCCTGGTGGCCCGGCAGCACCGCCGACCCCCGTCCGGAAACCCTGGGCCGGTGGGGCCTGCACAATCTCTTCTCGGACGTTGGCTTCTTTACCGCTTCCGCATCCTGACACTTTCTAAAACAACTTCGCAAGCAGCCCCAGAAATGGTGCTGCTTGCTTTTTTGCATCGACGGCGCAGAATCCGACTGTCAGTTGATAAATCAATCAACCATCTGTCCTGCCGGTGCGTTCCATTTGCCCCTTCCCTATGCTACAATACTGGCAGAAACAACGGAGGTAAGAACCCATGAAATCAAC
>SAMEA104404100__coassemble_1540_pt1 | contig 20467 bp, 18 predicted proteins | sample SAMEA104404100__metabat2_high_PE_013 | metagenome-assembled genome bin SAMEA104404100 (sample SAMEA104404100) | Balaenoptera acutorostrata | reverse complement strand
ATTTCCGAAAAATCACCCCGCCGTCCTTTTCCGTATAAATCTCCAACGGGTCACCCTCCCGAATCCGCAGGGTGCGGCGGATCTCTTTGGGAATGACGATCCGCCCCAGGTCATCTACCCGGCGGACAATTCCTGTAGCTTTCATAATTTCCTCTCCTTGCGTTTCTTTCTTCCAGAGCTATTGTTTGCAAGAAAAGGGGATTTATGCGAATGATGCCAGGGAAGATTTCATTGGAAAGATAACCCAGAAATATTCTATGAGAAAGCAACGCCATGAAATCATCCCCGAATGACCGTAAAGCCGTGCAGAAGCGCATAGGGCCTTGATTAAGATAACGTTGAAAATCGAGGAGTTGACAAACGTAAACAAAAGTGCTATCATGTGTTTACAGATGTAAATAAAAGATGCGCTGTGATTGGAGGATGAACGAAATGCGCAACTGGATCCTTTCCTCCTCGGTGCTGATCCTGGGAATCGTGCTGATTCGCCGGCTGTTCCGGGGGAAGATGAAGCTGAATGTACAGTATGCCCTGTGGGGCCTGGTGCTGCTGCGGCTGTTGGTGCCCTTTAATCTGGGGCACAGTGCCCTGAGCCTATCCAATTTTGAGCCCCTTGCACCGCTGCCGGAGATTCGGGAAGAGAACCCGCTTCCGGCGGCGAGACCTGTGGTGGAACCGCAAATGCAGCCTGCACCCCGAATGGAGTACCGCCCCCAGGAAGAGGGATCTCGTATTTCCGGGGAGGAAATTGTGGAAATGACCCTGACCGGGATCTGGGTCGCCGGGGCCCTGGCGGTGGGCGGGATGTTTGTCTGTGGCAATCTGAATTTTCTCAGAAAGCTCAAACGGTCGAGACATCTTCTTCGGAACAGTCGGCTTCCGGTCTATGTCACAAACCGGATCGAAAGCCCCTGCCTGTTTGGCATCCTGCATCCGGCAGTGTATGTCACCGGAGAAGTGGCGGCAGATCCCACGGTCCTGCGACATACCCTGGCCCATGAGCGCAGCCACTACCGGCACAAGGACCATATCTGGGCGGCTCTGCGGGGGCTGTGCCTGGTGATCCACTGGTACAATCCCCTGGTGTGGTGGGCGGCGATCCTGTCCCAGCGGGATGCAGAGATGGCCTGCGACGAGAGCACCATCCGGACCCTGGGAGAAGGGCAGCGGAAGGAATATGGAAAAACGCTGATTCATGTGTCCTGCCAGAAAAATACCCATCTTCTCACGGCGGCAACCACCATGACGTCAGATAAAAAAGTGTTAAAGGAGCGAATTGTGATGATTACAAAGAAACCCAAGACCATCTGGGCGGCGATGATCGGCGTAGTTCTTTTGTCTGCCATCTTTGTAGGCTGCACCTTTACCGGGGCCAAGGAGCCGGAATCCATCGTGGGTCTGAACACCACGGAACCCACCTCCGGCCTGACGGTCACGGAGACCATTTCCCAGACCACAGAGGAAGAGAAAAATCAGTGGATGCTGGACTTTCACTTCCCGGAGGGGTATACTTATCAGAATGTGACAGCGGCAGGCTGTGACATCTACCAGGGGAACACCCGGGTGGGCGGCGTGGTGGACATTACCAACAGTGCCGCAGAAGCCCTGGCTCCCGAAAATCTGGCAGAAGGGGAAGGTCTGACGGCAGTTCTCAGAGATGAGGTCATGCCCCAGATCGCCGAGGGCGAATTTGACTACATGGTTTCCAGCGGAATAGACGGCGTCCTCACCGATGCAAGCTTTGCCAATCGGGAGACGGTATGGAACCATTCCGTGTTCCGGAATGAACACGGATACTACGACCTGTGGGTGGATACCGGCCTGGTGGATTTCCAGGTGATCGATCAGATGATCGATGCTGTGCTGCATCCCGGCAAGATGCCCGAGCCGCTTCTGGCCCAGAAGCTGGGCCTGACAGCGCCGGAGGGACTGCGGCTGTTTGATTCCAAGCAGCAGTCCTGCGCATTCCTGAAAGGCTTCTCAGATCAGGCCGGAGGCATTATCAAACTGGACCTGTCTGCGGAAGCCCTTGCAGATCCCAGCAGCCCGGAGATCCAGGCGGCGATTGCCAAGATGGGAGAAGGGTCCTATATAGAGGTTGGCGGCTGGGAAGCCAGGAAGGGGGACAGAGCCCCGGTGCAGGGAACGACCAGCAATGCGTATCACACCTATGAGCACAATTTGCTCATCCTGGATTCCCAGGTCTATGATCTGTGGTTTGTGATGGATAACACCACCCAGGCACAGAGAGATGCCATTTGGGACATGGTCTTAAACTAACAGAAAGAGGGAAACGACGATGGAACATAATATTACACTGACCGAAGCGGAGTGGGCAGTGATGGAATGTCTGTGGGACAAGTCCCCCCGGACAGGCCGGGAGACCGTGGACTGTCTGAAAGAGAAAACGAACTGGAGCCGCAGCACCGTCCTGACCCTTCTGGGAAGGCTGGAGGATAAAGGAGCCGTGGCGGCGGATGCATCCAAGGGCCTGAAACAGTTCTCTCCCATCATCTCCAGGGAGGAAGCGGCAGTCCAGGAGACAGAAAGCCTGCTGGATCGGGTCTACAAGGGAAGCCTCAGCCTGCTGGTCAGCTCTCTGACCAAATGCCAGAAGCTCAACAAACAGGATGTGGATGAACTCTATGCCATCCTGGACGGGCTGGATGAGGACCGCTGAGTTTTCGCAGATTCCGAAAAAGATTCCGCCGGGGAAGAAGCAGGGCTTCTTCTCCGGCGGAAGTGCTATATTGGGGAGTTAGTCAGACAACACACCGTCGGCGGTCTCCCCGCCGCAAACCACGGTGCGATATCCCTGGGTGGATGTTCCGGTGCTGCCACAGGAACTCCAACCCCTCCGAAAATTTCTGCTGTTATTTCACAAACTTGTCGATGGCCTGACAGAGATCTTCAATGTATGCGTCATCCCCTGCGGCTACGGCATCTACGATGCAGTGGCGCATATGATCCTTGAGGATCACCTTGCCGGTACTGTCCAGTGCGGAACGAACTGCGGCAAGCTGGATGAGGACCTCGGAGCAGTCATGCCCCTCCTCTACCATTCGCTTCACCTTTTCCAGGTGGCCAATGGCACGAGACAGCCGATTGATGACAGCCTTCTGATTTTCGTGCACATGACCGTGACCGTGGGAGTGGGCAATGCCATGGGCGTGGAGATAGGCGTGGTCCTCTGGGGATGTCTGGATGCGCTTCGGCAGATCTTCCATGATGCTGCACCTTCCTTCAATTGCTATAGTTTTCTTATTATACCGGATATTGTCGGACTTCGCAAGCCCGTGGGGGGGATATAAAAGGAAAATAAATGTTTTGACAGAGTCGGCTGAGATGGGGTATAATAGAAAGAAAAATAAAGGAGAAGTTGCTATGCATCTCGATCATGATCATATCGGTGCCGCTCACGAGCATGAGCACACCCACTCCCATACCCATGAACACACCCATGACGGTGTGACCCACACCCACGAACATACCCATGTCCATACCCACGATCATGAACATCCCCATGAGCATGATCATCTCCACGAGGAGGGCCAGGCCCATACCCACAGCCATTCGTGTGCTCACGAGTGCCAGGGCTGCGGAACCCCCTGCGACCACACCCCTATGGAGGAGCTGAAGGCGCTCATGAAGTACATGGTCGGGCACAATGCGGCCCACGCCAAGGAGCTGGCAGAGCTGGCTGTGCAGCTGGATCAGGCTGGAAACCATACCGCTTACGAGCAGACTATGGCAGCTGTGTCCGATTTTGAGAAGGGCAATATGCGTCTGAGCGTTGTCCTCAGCAGCCTGGAAGGCTGAACTCGATTCTGAATTAAGGAGGAACTGTATTATGTGTCTTTCTACGGTATACCGCAATCATATGGACCCGGATTCCATCGCCATGCGCAATGTGATGACGATTGAATGCCGGGACGGTCAGGTGATCCTTACCGACCTTATGGAGCGTCAGGTAGTTCTGAACGGCGAATTGGAAAAGGCTAACCTGGTAGATGGCTATGTAGTGGTGAAGGAATCCATTCCTGCTTAACAAATATCAAGAAGGGGGTGTTGCAAAATGCAACACCCCCTAGCAAATTGTCCAAGGTCCGGAATGACCTTGGGCAATTTGTCGCCTGCGGGCGGGTTATTGAACGTGAAAGGCGGACCCTGATGGTCCCCCCTCACACGCCCCCTCCGAAAGATAAGGTATTCATCATAGTGACAATATTCTTCTATTTTGCAATAGGCCTTTTTCTTTACAGATGGAGAGGACTCCCCTTGCGCACCGGGCACGTACTGGCACCCCGCCCTGTGGGGGGGGCGGGCGGCGCAAAATTAACAAAAACGTAAGAAATAAAGTTGTTTTTCCATTGCACCCCCAGATTAACTATGCTATAATGACTAAAAACAAACTAAAATGGATGGTTATGCCAGTGGAACAATTGATTTCAAAATATTTTGCCGCATTTCTTATCTCTATGGTCCCGCTCATTGAACTGCGGGGTGCCATTCCCATTGCCATCGGCAGTATGGGTCTGGAGACGATCCCTTCTATCATCGTCTGTGTTGTTGGCAATATGCTGCCGGTGCCCATTATCTATTTCTTTGCCCGGAAGTTCCTGATTTGGGGCCTGGATAAGCCTGTGATCGGGGGGATCTGCCGGGTCTTCCATGACAAGGGAGAAAAGGCAGGCCACAAGCTGATGGCTCGGAAGACCGGAAAGTACGGCCTGATGCTGGCACTGATCCTCTTTGTGGGCATCCCCATCCCCGGCACCGGTGCCTGGACGGGCACCCTGGGTGCCAGCTTCCTGGGCATGGGCGTAAAGGAGACCGCCCTGTCTGTCTCTCTGGGGGTCATTATGGCCGGCATTATTATGGTCATTGTCAGCCTGGTCGGCGTGCATATCTTCGGATTATAACCATTTGGAGGTAATATAAAATGTCTGATTGTTTATTCTGCAAAATCATCAGCGGAGAGATCCCTTCCACCAAGGTCTATGAGGACGATCTCGTCTATGCCTTCCGGGACATTGCGCCCATGGCTCCGACCCATATCCTGGTGGTCCCCAAGGCCCATATTCAGGACGTCAGCGGCATCACGCCGGAAAACAGCGCAGTGGCTGCCCATATCTTTGAGGTGATCCCCCAGCTGGCGGCTCAGGAGGGCTTGACAAACGGCTACCGGGTGGTTTCCAACTGCGGTGCCGATGCAGGTCAGACCGTTCCCCACCTGCATTTCCACATCCTGGGCGGTAAGCAGCTGAGTCTGGAGATGGCTTGACAACCTCAGCCGATGGTACTATAATATTTAAGATCGCAAAACAAATTTAGTCTTCGGGGAGCCGGAACCATCCGGCTGAGAGTGAGCTGTGGTGCTCAGACCCGTGAACCTGATACGGTCAATACCGTCGTAGGGAAAGATGCATAGATGGGGTACCATGGTATCGCATTGCACCTGGACGGGTTTGCAATGCGATACTTTTTTATATTTCGGAGGTTTTCTCATGGAAAACAAAACCCATCAGCAGATGCGCGCCCTCACGGAAGGTGCCATCATGGTGGCCCTGGCCTTTGTGTTGAGCTTTGTGAAGCTCTATCAGCTGCCCAATGGTGGTTCCCTGACCCCTGCCATGTTCCCCATTCTCCTCTATGCCCTCCGCTTCGGCCTGTGGAGAGGCCTGGGTGCCGGCTTTGTGTTCGGCCTGCTGCAGCTCATCTTCGACGGTGCCTACGCCTGGGGCTGGCAGTCCATGCTCCTGGACTACCTGCTGGCATTCACCCCTCTCGGCCTGGCTGGCCTGTTTAAGGGCAAGGCCTGGGGCATCTTCCCGGGCACCGTCCTCGGCTGTGCTGCCCGCTTTGGCGTCCACTACGTCTCCGGTGTCACCGTCTATCGGATCACCGAACCTACCACCCTGCCGCTGCTGGGCACCTTTGACAATGCAGCACTCTACTCCCTGGCCTATAACGGCAGCTATATGCTCCCCAATATGCTGCTGGCTCTGATCATTGCCGGTGTGCTGTATGTGCCTCTCAAAAAGTACTTTGCAGGTGACGACCTGAGAAAGTAAGCATACCTCCTAAAAAAGCTCCCGGCTTTCGTTGCCGGGAGCTTTTCCGTTATGCCGAAGCCGTCTGATGGACGGTGTAGAGAATCTCCGCAGCCTGGCCCCGGGTGAGAGGGTCATCCTGGGAGAGTACAATGCCCGCTTCCTCCAGGGCGGACAGGGCAGGCCCTGCCCAGGTGGGCACAGTTTCGGCCTCTTCCTGGGAGACAGGAGCCAGCTCCAGGGCGTTCTGGAGCATGACCGCAGCTTCTCCGCCGGAAACAGGCGCGTCAGCACCGAAAACCGTCTGGTTTGGCAGCCCTGCGGTGAGGCCGGAGCGGATGGCAGCGGTGAGATAGGGCCGCAGCCAGGAGGGAATCTCATCGGTGCAGCCTGTGACAGTCAGCTCCTCCTGGGTGGGGATTTCCAGGGCTTTTACAAGCATGGAGAGAAATTCCCCCCGGGTCACGGGCTTTTCCGGCTGGAAGCAGGGGGTGCCATTCAGTGTCTCTCCTACGAAAATTCCGGTGTTCTTCATCCACTCAGCGGCGAAGCGGTAGGACTGACCGGCGGTGTCGGCGTACTGGGGCGCTTCTGAGGGCTTCAGAATGGTCATGGTGACGGTAGCTTCCCGGGAGACGTTTCCGGCGGGGTCGGAAGCGGTGTAGGTGAAGGAGTCAATGCCGACCTTGTTCTTTTTGGGGGTGTAGGTGAAGCTGCCGTCCTGGGCAATCTCCACGGTGCCCCGGCGGGGCTGGCGGGCGACGGTGAAGGTGAGGGGCTGGCCCTCCGGGTCCTGCACCTTGAGCGTTCCCGTGTTGGGGAGATTTTTATAGGTCTCTCCGGCGGAATCCTCCGCAACCGGGGGCAGGTCTTCTTTTCCGGCAATGGATAAAACGGCAGTCTGCACTGCGTCCACATGGGTTTCAAGGATGGGCAGATAGCTGACCTCCAGAACCCGGCTCTGCTGGGCGGGGGTGGGCACAAATACCATCCGGGCGGCCTGCTCTGCGGTGAGAATGTCTCCGGTGCGCAGGACCCGGGTGCCCAGCATCAGAGCACCTTCCCGGGTCTCGGGCAGCCGGGTGAGACAGACGCCTGTGATAGATTCCGGGAAATCCCCGGCGGAAAAACAGTATTTACTATCCGGCTCCTGGGCACGGACATTGCCCGCAAGAGCCGTCACCAGGAAGACCGCCGATAAAATCCGAAAGAAATGGGTTTTCATTCACAATACCTCCTAAGGGTTTTCTTCTCAGGTATTGTTTGCCTGTTCTGGCAATTCTATTCAGCTCCCAAACCCGAACGAGGACCTGTGAAAAACGGGTCGTCCTGAATACAGAAAAATAAATTCCAGCAAAAAACAGGGGTCCAACCTGATTTTTGCTGGAATTTTTGGCTTTTATAAATCAGTAATTTGGGAACCGGAGACTTTTTGTACAGTCTCCATTGTGTTATTCGGCCTTTGCAGGCTGCCGGTTCCAGGGGCTCTTGCAGTAGAAATAAAGGGAGAGAAGGGTGCCGGCCACCCAGCCGATGGGCCAGGACAGCCAGATGCCAACGCTGCTTGCCATGGCAGTGGAGAGCACCTTTGCCAATACCACCCGGAGGATCAGGTCTGCAAAGGTGGCGACCATGAAACGCTTCATCTGACCGGAACCCCGGAGGATACCGTCGCTTACCAGCTTAGCAGCAACTACAAGGTAGAAGGGAGCGACGATCTTCAGGAACAGCGTGCCGGAAGCCAGGGCCTGACCGGTGGGGTTTTCCACGAACAGATACATGAGCTTGCTGCCCAGGAAGAAGTAGAGCAGAGACAGGGGTACGCAGAGGGAAGCCACCATCACAAGGCTGCTCCTGAAGCCCTCCCGGATGCGGGCGGGTTTGTCTGCGCCCAGGTTCTGTGCGGTGTAGTTGGAGACACCGTTTCCCAGCGTGGTGAAGGCAGTGACCACCAGGTTGTTGAGCTTGATGGCACCGGAGTAGCCGGCCATGACGGCGGAGCCGAAGGTGTTGATAATACTCTGGATCATCATGTTGCCGATGGAGATAAAGCTCTGCTGGAGCATACTGGGAATGGCAACCACGGAGATGGAGCCCAGAAGCTTCCAGGAGAACAGGGCGGCGTTTCCCTCTGCGGGGATGGCGTGCATCCGCTTATGAACCAGCCACAGGGAGGTCAGACAGCTGATGCCCTGGCAGATGAGAGTAGCCCATGCCACACCGTCCACACCCATGTGGAAGGCAGTAACGAAAAGAATATCCGCTGCAATATTGGAAAGAGAAGAAGCAGCCAGCAGGTAGAACGGGGTCTTGGAATCGCCCAGGGCAGAAAAGATGCCGGTGGCCACATTGTAGTAGAAAACAAAGGGGAGACTGAGAATGTAGATATCCAGGTAGCATCGGGAGTCTGCAAATACATCCTCAGGGGTGTGAATGAGCGTAAGAAGCTTGTCCAGTCCCAGGAAGCCTCCCAGCATCAGAACCAGGCAGACAACACCGGAGGCGATCAAGGTGGTGTAGACGGCGGTACGGGCTTCGTTGTACTGATGGGCACCGAACTTCTGAGCAGTGACCACGCTGCATCCGATATTGCATCCGAAGGCCACGGCGATAAACAGCAGGGTGACTTCATAGCTGTTGCCAACGGCGGCCAGGGCCTGTTCTCCCAGGAACTTACCGGCGACCAGACTGTCTGCAATGTTGTACAGCTGCTGGAAGACGATACTGCCAAACAGCGGCAGACAGAACTTCCACAGCACGGAGCCGGGTTTTCCTACGGTTAAATCTTGATTCATACACATTTCTCTCCTTTTCATATTTCTGGGGGCTATTATACTCCGGCATAGAGGGGCTGTAAATCGGAGAAGTGACGATTTTACAGGGGAATGTGTTTGCCAAATTATGCAAGTTATGAAATTAAAACTTGCATAATCGAAAAAAGGCAAGGCGCAGGCGCCTTTACAGGGAGGCTTACCGGAGCGTACGACCGGAAGGAATCGGAAATAATAAGCAATAAAATAATTACGGAGATATGTAAACTATAAAAGAGAGCGGGAGTGCAATATTTCCTAAAGTTTTACATAAATTCCAATTTATTCCGAAAAAGTAGATAAATACAAAAAATAAAATCTCTATTAAAGCTTGCGCAATCCATAATTTCTATGTATAATGCAGCTAGAGTTATGTATACCAACGGCAGGGAGGAACCATAATATGAGGAAGGTCTTTTCAGCGGTACTGACGGCGGTGCTGGTGCTGTCCCTGACAGCGTGCGGTACTGCCGTCGGGGAAAAAATGACCCTGGGAACGGGAGATCCCAACGGTATGTATTACAGCTACGGCGAGGTGCTGAAGCAGAATCTGTCAAGCGGCGGCATCAGTGTGACGACGCAGTCCACCGAGGGCTCCAAGGCCAACTTGCTGGGGATTCATTCCGGGGAATTTCAGCTGGGGCTGGCACAGTCTGATGTGCTGTCCTACGCCTGGCAGGGGCGGCGGGCCTTTGATAAAGAAGGCCGGATCGATACCTTCCGGGCTGTGGCGGGCCTGTATCCGGAGCCTGTTCAGCTGATCACCAAGGACCCTGCCATCCAGAAATTAGAGGATCTCCGGGGCCGGACTGTGGCGGTAGGCTGCCCGGATTCCGGTGTGCTGTTTACCGTGGAAGATGTGCTGGGTGCTGCCAGTATGACCCTCAATGATATGGAGCCCCGCTATTTGAGCTTTGGAGACAGCGCAGAGGCACTGACAAAGGGTGAAGTGGATGCAGTTTTCCTGGTCGCCGGAGTACCCACTCCGGTGGTGACGGAGCTGTTTCGGAATATTGATGTCTATCTGGTGCCCCTGGATGTGGTGACCATCGACAGACTGGTGAGAAGCTCCTCATTCTATACAAAATACAGCATTCCGGCCAACAGCTATGCCAATCAGGAGAAACCGGTGGAGACGGTGGCGGTGAAGGCAGTTTTGATCGCCTCAGACACTGCCTCCGAAGACACTGTTTATGAGCTGACCAAAACCCTCTTTGCCCGGCAGAAGTCCATTGCGGAGGCCCACGGCATGGGCGCAGAGCTGACCCTGGAAAACGCTGTCACCGACCTGACGGTGCCCTTCCACCCCGGTGCGGAGAAATACTATCAAGAACATGGCATCCATATGAAGTAAGAACTGCCCCCCGGGAGACTGTGGCTCCCAGGGGGCAAAAAGTTTCTTTGGGGCCTATTGACAAATACCCCCTAGGGGTATATAATCAAAATACCCCCAGGGGGTATGAAGGCCCCCTGAAAAAAGTGAAGCCTGAAAAAAGGAGAGTGTGCCCATGCGCGCCTGTGAATGCGAGAGAAAGACACACCGTGACGAAGAAAAACGGAAAAAACTGATCAACAGACTTTCCCGGCTGGAAGGACAGATCCGGGGAATTCGGGGCATGATAGAGGATGATGCCTACTGTACCGACATCCTGGTGCAGAGTGCAGCGGCAGCCGCCGCCCTCAATGCCTTTAATCGGGAGCTTCTGGACAGCCACATTCGGGGCTGTGTTGCAGAGGATATTCAGCAGGGAAACATGGAGGTCATCGACGACCTTATGAACATCCTGTATAAATTGATGAAGTAGGAAAGGAGTTCACTATGAAACAATTTGATGTGACCGGCATGAGCTGTGCCGCCTGTTCCGCACGGGTGGAAAAAGCGGTCTCTGCCCTGCCGGGTGTGGAGAGCTGTTCTGTAAGTCTGCTTACCAATTCCATGGGCATTGAGGGATCGGCCTCGCCCGAGGAGATCATCCACGCCGTGGAAGAGGCGGGCTACGGTGCCGCCGAAAAGGGTGCGGCCCAGGCCCAGAGTGCAGCCCCCGGCGAGGATGCCCTCAAGGACCGGGAGACCCCGGTGCTGAAGCGCAGACTCATCGCTTCTCTGGGCTTCCTGGCGGTGCTCATGTATGTCTCTATGGGTCATATGTGGGGTCTGCCCCTGCCCAAGGTCCTGACGGAGAATCCTGTAGCTATGGGCCTTACCCAGCTGCTGCTGGCAGGCATTGTCATGGTCATCAACCAGAAATTCTTTATCAGCGGCTTCAAGGGCCTGATGCACAAGGCCCCCAACATGGACACCCTGGTGGCCCTGGGCAGTGCTGCGGCCTTCGGCTACAGCACCGCAGCGCTCTTTATGATGAGCCACCACCAGGCGCTGGGACAGATGCAGCAGGCCCATGAGCTGATGCATGAGTTCTATTTTGAATCCGCTGCCATGATCCTGGCCCTCATTACCGTGGGCAAGATGCTGGAAGCCCGGTCTAAGGGAAAGACCACCGATGCCCTCAAGAGCCTGATGAAGCTGGCTCCCAAGACTGCAACGGTGGTGAAAAACGGCAAGGAAGTGGAAGTCCCCATCGCCGAGGTGCGCAAGGGCGATATCTTTGTGGTCCGCCCCGGCGAAAATGTGCCTGTGGACGGTGTGATCCTGGAAGGCGAGGCCGCCGTGGACGAAAGCGCCCTCACCGGTGAGAGCATCCCCGTGGACAAGGCCCCCGGCGACGGCATTTCTGCCGCAACCGTAAACCGCTCCGGCTTCCTGCGCTGTGAAGCCACCCGCGTGGGTCAGGATACCACCCTGTCCCAGATCATTCAGATGGTCAGCGATGCCGCTGCCACCAAGGCCCCCATCGCCAAGATCGCCGATCAGGTCTCCGGCGTGTTTGTCCCCGCAGTCATCACCATTGCGGTGATCACCACCGTGGTCTGGATGCTGCTGGGCCATACCTTTGGCTTTGCCCTGGCAAGAGGTATTTCCGTTCTGGTCATCAGCTGCCCCTGTGCCCTGGGTCTGGCAACCCCCGTTGCCATTATGGTGGGCAACGGTAAGGGCGCAAAGAACGGCATTCTCTTTAAGACCGCTGTGTCTCTGGAAGAGACCGGAAAAATCGATACCGTGGTTCTGGATAAGACCGGCACCATCACCAAGGGTGAGCCTGCCGTCACCGATATCGTCCCCGCTATGGGCACCGAGGAGCAGCTGCTGACCCTGGCAGCTTCTCTGGAACGCAAGAGTGAGCATCCCCTGGCCCGGGCCATCCTCAGCCGTGCCCAGGAGCTGAACCTGAACCTGGCCGAAGTGGAGCAGTTTCAGATCCTCCCCGGCAATGGCCTTACTGCAGCCCTGGAAGGCAAGACTCTGCTGGGTGGAAGCCTTAACTATATCGCTTCTCAGGCGGAAGTGTCCCCGGAGATGCAGGCCAAGGCAGAGGCCTTTGCCGAGCAGGGCAAGACCCCCCTGCTGTTTGCCGCAGAAGGCAAGCTCCTGGGTATGATCGCCGTGGCGGATATCATCCGTGAGGACAGCCCCGAAGCCATTCGGGAGCTCCAGAACATGGGCATCCGGGTGGTCATGCTCACCGGAGACAACCCCCGCACCGCTGCCGCCATCGGCAAGCAGGCGGGTGTGGACGAGGTCATCGCCGGTGTCCTGCCCGACGGCAAGGAAGCCACCATCAAGAAGCTCCAGGCCAATGGTAAGGTCGCCATGGTGGGCGACGGCATCAACGACGCCCCTGCCCTGACCCGTGCAGATATCGGTATCGCCATCGGTGCCGGTGCAGACGTGGCAGTGGATGCTGCGGATATCGTCCTGATGAAGAGCCGTCTCCAGGATGTCCCCGCCGCCATTCGGCTGAGCCGGGCCACCCTGCGGAACATCCACGAGAATCTGTTCTGGGCCTTCTTCTACAACACCATCGGCATTCCCCTGGCTGCCGGCCTGTTTATCCCCATCTTCGGCTGGGAGCTGAACCCCATGTTCGGTGCCGCCGCCATGAGCCTGTCCAGCTTCTGCGTTGTGACCAACGCCCTGCGGCTCAACCTGTTTGACCTGTATAACCCCAAGCATGACAGCAAACGCCGTCATAAAAACAATAAAATTCAAAACGTTCAGGAGGAACAAACTATGGAAAAGACAATGCATATTGAAGGCATGATGTGCGGCCACTGCGAGGCCAGAGTGAAGAAGACTCTGGAGGCCCTGGAGCAGGTTGCTTCCGCTGAGGTCAGCCATGTGAACGGCACTGCCGTTGTCACCCTCAACGCAGAGATCTCCAACGAGGCTCTGAAGGCCGCTGTGGAAGCCCAGGACTACAAGGTCACTTCCATCGACTAATTGCAGGATACAGACAGGCCCCCTTGCGCAGCAAGACGCAAGGGGGCCTGTCTCTTGTTTATATTTACCGGGCTTTTGGGGGAATTCTTTGTGATTCTGATTTCAGAAATACAAATTCCGTATGGGTAGACCACTCCGGCGAGAAGCGGTAGCCCAGCTGGTCGAAGTTCCGGATGTCCTCCGGAGCGGAGATTTGGCTTTCCGCCAGCCAGCGGACCATCTGCCCCCGGGCCATTTTGCACAGGGTTCCCTTTTCGGTGGGCTTTCCCTGGAGCAGCTCCCCAAAGATACAGGTGATAACGTTCACCGACTGGGGCAGATAGGGCTTCACCGCCTTGCTGTATTCCTGAGAGGCCAGATTCAAAACGAAATCCGACTCCTGGGCCAGCTGCTCCGCCAGACGGCTGCCCCAGAATCCGTAGAGGTCCTTGCAGCCATCCACGGAGAGCCTGGCCTGCATCTCCAGACGGTAAGGAATGACCCCGTCAAAGGGGCGGAGGATCCCGTAAAGTCCGGAGAGGATCCGCAGATGCTCCCCCAGATAGGAAAGGGACTGGGCATCCATCACAGCCGGGGCCATGTATTGGTATTGGATTCCCTCATAGGCCATAATGGCCGGGGTCCTGCCCTGGGAGAGGTCCATGGTTTGCAGCCGCCTGGCGTTAAGCTCTACCAGGGCGTCACTGCACTTCCACAGCTTTTTGAGCTGGGCCCGGTCCATCCCTTGCAGAACGGTCAGAAGCCTTTGGGCATCTTCTAAAAACCGCGGGGTGCTTTCCGCCAGGAAGCTGTCGGTGTCAATGTTCATTTTTTTAGCCGGGGAGATGATAATACGCATGGCTGAACCCTCATTTCCAGCAGGCGGCAAAATAGGATAAAAACCACCGCTGTCAGTTGGGGCTATGATAGCACAGGGAGAGATGGATTGTCTACCGGAACTTGTGGGTGAGGCTTTGTGAAATTTCCGGAGCAGAGGAAGCTCTCAAAGCAGAGGAAGTATTCAAATTCTTTGAATTTTACATTGCAAAAAGAATCATTCTGTAGTATGATAAGCCATAGTTTCGAATATATTCCCTGTTTAGCGCTGCAATACAGCTCCCACTGTAAAGGGCTTGACCGGTGGTATTTCAAGAAGGGAGAAAGAGATTTTTCGATATGATCAAATTAGAAAATTTTTCATTTGACAAAGTGCCGATGAAATACATACAGATGTGCTGTCTGGTAATGGTGGGATTGGCAGAGGCCTTTGCCACTCTGTTCGGCGGCCGCATTCTCGAGCCGTTTATGATTTATGTGGTGATGTGCATCAATCTGGCTGCGGCAGTGCACTTAGGGGTGACCCTCAGCCGCCCCGCATCTCGAACAGCACGAAATATGCTGCTGATCGGTCTGGCGTTCTGCGCCTGGACGGTTCTGCTGCAGCTGATGGATTTTCGCCATTTTACCTTGCAGTATAACTACACGCCCCGCTTTATGGCCTGTACATTCCTGTGTGAATATGCAATGATGCTCCCTTATGGAAGTTTTGCAGATGAGAAGGAAAAAGGGACCGGCATCAAGGTATATGGCAGCTGTATCCTGTTTGCAACGGTGATCCTCTCGCTGTTTTCTATTTTCCTCATCATGGGAGTACGTCCTGCCTCCATTGAAAGCATCTTGCAGTGGCAGGGAAACCGCCTGTCCCTTATGTGGCATCCCAATGTTCTGGCCCGCGCTTTTATGATGGGTCTGGGCCTGGGATTGGCATTTGCCTGCAGCACCCGTAAAATCTGGCTGAAGGTGCTCCTGGTGCTGCTGGCAGTGGTAGAGTTTGTTTTTGCAGCGCTTACCAATTCCAGAACAGTGATTATTATCAATTGCTGCATTGTGGGCGGTATGGTGTTTTTCCTGATTTACAGAGGAAACAGAAGCATTCAGAGATTGATTGCAGGTATGCTGGTGGCTGTGCTCGTGATCGCTCTGCTGTTTGTGGCAGCGACTGAGATTTATGACATCAATTGTGATATCCATGCTGGCGGGGATCAGCTCCAGGAGGCCAATCTGGCAAAGGAGTCTGGACAGCGTGACTTGCGTGAGGATCTGGGCAGCTTCAACGGGCGAACCAGTATCTGGAAGGGCGTCCTGAAAGGTGTTGTGCACGAGCCGTCGGTGATGCTGTTTGGTACCAGAGATATTGAAACGCTGTTTACCACCTATAACACATTCCGCGTGCCCCATGCCCACAATGCCTGGATTCAGACCTTGGCGGGATTGGGCCTGGTGGGCTTTGCTTTTGCGGTGCTGATCAGCTGGCTTGCCATTAAAAACTGCTTTGTGCTGCTGTTCCTGAGAGAGTCCAGTATGTTCCAGAAAGCAATCTGCCTGCTGGTGATTGCCATGATGGGAACGGAAGTCTTTGAGCCCTACCTGTTCTATGTGACCTATCCCATTAATTTTGTTCAGGTGACCTATATGCTGCTTGTGGGATATGTGGTGTATTGGGGGTCGCTGTGTCCCAGGAAAACGGAAGTTTCCCTTCCGAACGCAGAAGCTCCGGATGCGGACCTTGACGAAGAGTGCCAGAGCAAATAAAACAGATTGGATGGGAGAATCCTGCAAGCGGTAAACGTGTTATTTGTCCGCTGTGGAATGGCCCCTGATTTTCCGTGATATTCCAAGATGGGGGGCACTATGGCGTATGCGTTACTGCTGATTTGCTGCTTATAGTGCTCCCGATAGGATAAAAAAGCCGATGATGAATGGAATTTTCCACCATTCATCATCGGTTTTATTTTTGGCTACGGTTAATTTTTGAGATGGATCTGCTTTTCCGTGTAGTACTGCGCTTGAGCATTCCAGAGTTCAGAATACTTTCCGTTTTCCTCCGCAAGCAGCTGCGCATGGGTCCCCTGCTGAATGACGTTCCCTTCCTGGAAGACTGCGATTTCATCGCAGAATTTACAGGAAGAAAGACGGTGACTGATGTAGATCGCAGTTTTGTCCCCGGCAATTTCGTTGAACCTGCTGTATATTTCCGCCTCTGCAATGGGGTCCAGGGCTGCGGTGGGTTCGTCCAGAATGATGAAGGGAGCATCCTTATAAAGTGCCCGGGCAATGGCGATTTTCTGGGCTTCCCCGCCGGAAATGTTCACACCACCATTGTCTAAATCCTTATAAAGATAGGTATCCAGTCCCGCCGGCATGGTATCCAGCCGATCCCCAAATCCGGCTTTTCGCAGACAGGCCTCCGCCCGTTCCCGGTCATAATCCGCACTGGCGGCTACGTTCTGCCCCAGGGGCAGGGCGACCAGCTGAAAATCCTGAAACACCACGGAAAACACATTTTTGTAATCGTCATACTGATATTTCCGAATGTCGATGCCGTTCAGAAGAATGTGTCCTTCCGTTGGGTCGTACAGCCTGCAAAGAAGCTTGATGAAGGTGGTCTTGCCGGAGCCGTTCATGCCCACTACGGCCAGACGGCTGCCGATTTTGAATTTCATATTTACATGGCGCAGGGCGTAGGTTTCACTTCCGGGGTACTGAAACGACACATCTCGAAATTCAATCTCATAGTCCCGGTCATCCCGCTTTTCTGTGGGCAGACTGCCCTGATACATATGGTTGGGAATCTCCAGAAAACGACGGATGGCATGGAGGTAGTTGGAATTGTTTGGCATGTCTCCCACAGCACCGAAAAGATCAGAGATACCGCTGCATAGATTGGTGATCGCCCCCACGTACTGTGTTACGGCACCAATGCCGAAGGCACCGGCCCAAGCCTTGAGACAGACAAACCCATAGGAGATCCCGATGAGCAGGGTGCTGACCACGCTGGAGAAAGCGATGGGAATGCCGATGTCCCGAAACAGGATTTTACAGGAAGGGGCGTGGGGGTAAGCCGGAAAGACATTTTCAAGAACTTCATTTGCCATGTCCTGCTGGTTGTACATCCGTACATCCGCAGCCCGCTGTGTTTTCAGGCCGATGGAGGCAAACGTGTTGAGCCCTCGGCTGTATCGATTGGAGTAAGGCCACAATTCGGCAAAAGATCCCATGCCCTTTGCGGCAAGCCAGGGGGCTGAAATGGTGCCTGCCAGCAGGATCAGGACAATGGCCCCGGAGGTCCAGCCGCTGTTCAGCACCGTCAGGGCCCCTGCGGAAGCGGGAACCCGCTGGGTAAACAGACTGACGGTTAAGGTGATGGCCCCCAGGATCGAGGCAATACCGCCAATCAGCTTTTCAAAATAGAGACCGTGGATTTTCACAAACCCATAGAGGTTTCCGTTTTGAAACTTGCGGATCTCCAGACGCAGATCGTTGGTCTGGGGGGATTCCACTGCCGCAAAGTCCATGTCCATCATTTTATCCGCCAGGAGCTTATCCTCATAATCCCCTTCCAGGGCATGAACGGCCTGCTTCCAGTGGAATAGCCCTTCGCGGAGCAGGCGCAGTCCGGCAGTGGCGCAGACTGTCAGAAGCACCCATTTCCACAGAATCGATGGGGTGCGGCTTCCTGCCAGTTCGTCAATGATCTGTGCCGAAAGCCATACGGTGAGATAGGGAGTGACTGCGGTGACGGCAGCAAGCAGTCCGGTGGAGAGAAACAGCTTCGGGTCGATGTTCCACCAGACCTTGGCGGCCCATAGGTGAATGGAAAATACATCTTTCCATTTCTTCCTAAACTGCATCTGTTTCCCCTCCCTCCTGATAGTATTTTGCCTGTACGGCGAAGAGCTTCGCATATCCGCCGCCCAATTTCAAAAGCTGCTCGTGGGTCCCTTCCTCTGTAATGATGCCGCCCTCCAGAAAGAGAATTCTGTCACAGAACCGGGTGGATGCCAGACGGTGGGAAATAAAGACGGAAGTCTTCCCGGCGGTCATTTCCTTGTATTTCTGATAGATATCATTTTCCGCAATGGGGTCCAGGGCGGCAGTCGGCTCATCCAGAAGCAGGATGGGGGCATCTTTATAGAGGGCTCTGGCCAGCATCAGCCGTTGCAGCTGACCGCCTGAAAGTTCCATGCCATCGTCATTCAGCAGCCGCCCCAGGGTGGTATCCATCCCCTTGGGAAGATCTGCAATGGCCTGGGTCAGCCCTGCCTGGGAAACACAGCTTGCCAGACGAGACTGGTCGATATGGGAAATACTCTGGGCCACATTTTGGGCAATGGTGACTTGCAGCTTGGAAAAATCCTGAAACACACCTGTGATCAGGGTATAGTAATCCCGCCGATTCCATTGCCGGATATCCTGACCATTCAGCAGGACCCGCCCTTCGGTGGGGTCTATGAAGCCGGAGAGCAGCTTGATGAGCGTGGATTTTCCGGCGCCGTTCAGACCGACGATTGCCAGTCTTTCCCCCGGATGAATGGTGAGGTTCATATGAGAAATGGTATCGCGGTCACTTTGGGGATAGCGGTAGGTTACGTCCTCCAGGCGCAGTTCAAATTGGTCAAAGTCATTTTTAGAGACCGGCTTTCCGCCTTCAAAGGAAAATGGTTCCGGCCACTCCATGTACTGCCGGTATTTGCAGATCTGCAGGCTCAGCTTGTGCAGGTCTGCAAGATCATTGAGGAGCAAGGTGATCCAACTTGTAAATCCGGTGACTGCTGAAAAATACAGGAGAAATGTGGAAGCGCTGAGCCCATCATGGAGGGCCATATAGATGAGGTATCCATAGGCGATGCCATTGCGGGCAAAGGCAAGCAGGGTATCGATTCCTTTGACCAGGAAGAGCTTTCGCTGCTGAACGCTGCAAAATTCTTTCCAGCAGTCCAGTGCGCCCTGCCAAACATCATCCAACCATGGCTGCATCCCGAAAATCCGAATGTCCTTGGGCATTTCGTTTGCCATGGCAAGATTGGTAAGATAATTCTTGCGGTGCCGGATCTCATAGGATTGTTCCTGGTAATCGTAGGCCCATTTGTCGGTGCTCCGTCCGGCAAAATAGCTGAGAACTGCGGTGGCTGTGACCACGATCAGCAGAAGCGTGGGGAGCTTTTGCAGGACCATCAGGTAGAGCGCAAAGCCGATCAGGGCAGTTAGGAAACGGATCGTCATCTCCGGCATCTGCGCGATTGGATTGTCGTCCTCTGCGGTCATATCGAAGGCAGCAGACTGCCGTTCCTGGAAATCGGTATCCAGGGTATTTTCGTAGGCGGTCATGCAGGAGTGGCGGATTATGGCAGTGGTAAGCCCATGGAGAAGCCGGCTCCGTCCTGCAAATAGGGTGCACTGCAAATAGGTATGGACACCGCTGCACAGCAGCAGTCCGGCAGTAAACAGGGCAATGGTGCAAAACAATTCTGTCAGGGGAACGGCTTGCTCGACTTTGCCGAGGATCACCGGAGCAATGTAGAGCTGAATCAGATTTGTCATCAGCTCAGAAAGGACAATGCCAAGAGTAAACAGGACCAAAAGTTTAGAATACTTCCAGGATTGCTGCCAGGCATATCGCAGATTTTTCCAGATGGAATACTGCGGCTTCATGTTTTCTTTCATATGTCCACCTCCTCACTGATCATACACCAGACAAAGAAAAACTGTGCAATTGCGCACGAACAGTCCTGTTTCCTGCACGAATTGCACATGGTATCAAAGGGGAAGCATCACTTCCGTTGCAAAGGCACCTTCCTCGCTCTGCCGATTCACATAGCCGCCGTACTTTTCAGCCAGCGTATCGATGCGCATCAGTCCAAATCCGTGGGAATCGGAATTTTTCGTGGAGAGATAGGATTTGCCTGCTTTTTTCACGGTCCCGCTTACGGAATTGGTGACGCAGATGTACAGCTGCTTTTTAAGAAGACCGATATACACCCGGATGAAGCGGGCCTCAGTTTCCGGCTGCCGCAGACAGGCTTCCATGGCATTGTCCAGCAGATTTCCGATGATGGCGCAAAGATCGATTTCGGAAATCTGCAATGCCTGCGGCACCGTGGCTTTGGCATTGACGGCGATGTTTTTGGACTTGATCAGGGACAGCTTGCTGTTTAAGATGGCATCTACCATTACATTTCCAGTTTTCAGCACCGTATCCACAGTGGTGAGGTCATCATTGAGCTTCCAGAGATAGTTCCGCAGCTCCTCGGGATTATCCATCAGGGCCAGCATGGCCTGGATGTGGTTGTGGTAGTCATGCCGCCAGCCCCGCATCTGCCGATAAATGTGCTCCACTTCGTCGCAGTGCTTGGCAATGAGATCGTTCTGATAAGCGGCAACCCGGCGGTCGATGGCTTTCCCGAAAATCCGGTCAAACAGGTTCATTCTGCGCCTCCGTGTAATAA
>SAMEA104404100__coassemble_1495_pt1 | contig 20914 bp, 19 predicted proteins | sample SAMEA104404100__metabat2_high_PE_013 | metagenome-assembled genome bin SAMEA104404100 (sample SAMEA104404100) | Balaenoptera acutorostrata | reverse complement strand
GTGCAGAGCTTCTCTACACCGGCATGGATGTGGAGCCTGTGGCCTTTGACCGCACACACTACTGCATCGACGCCACCTTCTACTATCGAATCATCGCAGACTGCATCATGGGCAGTGGGCGCCCCGCCACCCTCTGCGGCCTTTCCGTATTCTCCAAGCGGGCTGTGCTCTGCGGGGAAGACAGTCATGCCCATGTCTATCGAAGCGATTTCCTGGCAGACGGTGCCGAAGGAAAATCCATGCTCACCGCCAACCGTCCAACCGCCGTGGTAGAGGTGCTGGACCCCATGGTCCTCAGCTGCCGGGTAAAGGATGTATGCGACTGCCGCTGCTGTGACGATCCCGGGGTAATGATCCCCCGGTGTATCTGCGAACTGTTCGACGAAGATCTGGTGCAGTGCAGCGAACGCCGCCGTCTCTATGTCTCTCTGGGGCAGTTCTCCATCATCCGGTTGGAGCGGGATGCCCAGGTGGTAGTGCCCATGCTGTCCTACAGCATCCCCATGAAGGATTGCAGCGACTCCGGCGGATGCACCGAGGACCCCTGTGAGATGTTCGCAAAGATTCCTTTCCCCACCGGGCAGTTCTCCCCCCGCAGCTGCGACTGCCAGAACGACTGTCCCCCCAAGCCCTGCCGCACCTGCTGAACACACCCATTGGCCGGAAAGCCCCTTACAGGGTTTTCCGGCTTTTGTAATTTTGCAGTAATTTCTTTGCAGTTTTCGGGTTCATCCCCACACTACATTGCAATTTTCCTTGCATTTTTTATTTTTTGATGTATACTATTTTTAGATGATTTCTTTCTAAATTCAAGAAATATGTCCAATTTTATCACGGAGGTACCACCGCAATGAGCCAGAATTTTCAGGAGCATTCTGATACAGCTCCTGTCCAAAATATAGCTGAGGGCGGGAGCCCTGGCACTGATCCCAACCAGCTTTTATACTATTACAAAAAATATGCCACGACCTATCTGGATCTTGTCTCCGCCAATGATACCATCTCCACACTAAACCTCCAGGCACAGGAGTTCACAAATTCTCTGTCCTGGAGGATCACCAAGCCCCTGCGCTGGCTCCGGAATCGAATTGCCAGAAAATATTGATATCAGAGAGGAATTGGCTATGTGCCGTTTTTACCGCGAAATTGAAAAAATCCCCCGAAACCCAGATTGGGCCCCCGCCCCCATTGCCATTCTAGGATTCGGAGCAGAGGCCGAAAGAGATTCATTTTTGGCTTCCCTTAGGCAGCAGCTGGTCTGCGCCCAAAGTAGTGCGTTTTATGCAGATACCCCGGTAGACCTGCCGGCCCTTATAGAGGTTCTGTCTCAGGAGTGGATACTCTTAATGGATGCAGCTGCTCCTCTTGTTCCCCACGGGATCCTCTCTCTAAATACTGTTATTCAAACAGCCTCCGCCTCTGCCATGATTGCCGGAGAGGCTCGGATATCGGGAGAAACGCCCACCGGATGCTGTGCAAGCTCTTTGGAGCTTCTGGCGGTCGGACAGGGTGGCTGCTGTAATCTGCTGATTCGCCGGAGCCTGCTGCGAAAAATTCTACAGGCTCTTCCCCCGGCAGAAGTGCCCGGTCTTCAATGGATTCGCCTGCTGGCACAGCATATATACAAGCATCAGGTCCCTCTGGTGCTCCTTCCTGATCTTCCTTTTGTACGCAAATCCCAAGCTGCAGATCCCCCCCGCTTTTCTGCCATGGTTAAGGGAAAACAGGTCCTTGCAATCTCCCATGAGCTTTCTCTCACCGGTGCCCCGGTTGTCTTCCAGCAGGCTATTGATGTTCTGCGCCGTCATGGATATACGATCCATGTGATTTCCCCATCCGACGGCCCCATGTATGATACCCTGCATCAAAGCGGCGTATCTGTCTCCTATGACCGTCTTCTTTTCCAGCGGGAGGAACCGTACTGGGCGCAGATCGCCGCCAGCTACGACATCGTTATGGTCAACACAATTTTTGGCTGCGCGGCCGTGGAACGTCTGCAATCCTATGGTATCCCCATTTTCTGGTGGCTCCATGAGGCATGGACACTGTTCCCCGGCCTTGCCCCTGCTATGCCTGATCGGATCGCCCCCAATGTCCACGTCTACTGTGTCAGCGACTATTCCTTAAAGGTTTGTAAACGGCTGAAGCCTGCCTACTGCCCGGGCCGTCTCATTTACGGTCTCCAGGATCTTCTGGATATGCCCTTTCAGGAGCACCTCATTCAAAAAAAGGCTCGGATGATCTTTACGCAGATCGGCTACCTGCACGATCTCAAAGGGCAGGATATTCTGCTGAAAGCCATCCATCTGCTTCCGCCGGACATAGCTGAACAGTGTCAGTTTTTATTCATCGGCAAAAACGGTCAGGAAAGCATCTTCCAGCTGGTGGACGCCGCCTGCCAAAAGGAACCGGATAAGATTCGGTATCTGGGCCAGCTTCCGCGACAAGATGTTCTCTCTGTCATTCGGGACAGTGATTGTCTGATCTGCGCCTCGCGGGATGATTCGATGCCCGCCGTGCTGGCAGAGGGCTGGATGTTCTCCACCCCCTGCATCTGCTCTGTCCACACCGGAACCGCTGCCTTGATTCAAAACGGGCAGAACGGATTGGTTTACAAAAACGACAATCCCAAAGCATTGGCACGTTGTATTCAGACTTTTGTCGCCCTGTCAGATTTTCAGCGGAAAAATTTAGGAGTGCAGGGTCGTAAAACCTTTGAATCTGTGTTTGACCTTTCCATCTTTCAGCAGAATCTGTTAGATATTTTTTCGGACCTGCTTTCCCAGGATGCTGCCAGCTCATCGCAAATATAAAAATTCTGCCGCAGGCTCCTAACGGATAGGTATTTTCTTTACCGGACATCCAGTAAGGAGGGTACCTATCAGACACCTGCGGCAGATTTTTATTTCAGGATGCGGCTCACCCTTTTTCGGGATGCCGGAATCGTCTCTTCCTTGCTCCGGTTATCTGGCGCAGCCGAATCTGCGCCGAGCAGGAAAGAGGTTTATGAGAATGTATTTTCCCAAAAGCCGATGCCCGTATCCGCTGCATCCTCCAAATCACTCATGTATCGCCGCTCTGCCATATCCCGACCCAAAACCTTTTTTATAAAGGCAGGGAACCTCATGTGCTCCATCCTCACAGGGAAGCGGTAGCGATGGCTGTTGAAATTCTCCTCCCTGTAGTCCCAATGGTATCTCTCTGATCGGGCATAAATTCCCCACTGCAAGCCCAAATCCCGGAAATGCCGGGCCATGCTCCTCTGGTGGCCTGCAACCGCATCCTTGAAGGTTGTTGTTCCGGCATCATCATCGGTGTTCCAGTAGGCCTGGACCACCTGGCTCTTCACCATATTGGGGCGGAAGGCCGCCGCATCCAGGCCCTGATTCTCCCGGAAGCAGAGCTCGTCGCAGTTTTCTTTCAGCGTCTCGATCCCCCGGGAACAACCCTCACCGCTGCTGATGACTACCAGCCTTGTAAGATTTTCCGAAGGCTTCTGCGCAGCCCTGCTTCATCGTTATCTGCGGTCCTCTGACTATCCAAAAAACAAATATGTCCAAACAGGCCCTTGAACCTGGCATTTCTTTGATTCCTTTTCTGCCACGAACCTTGTCAACGGCCCCTATTATGCACAGTATGCAGACATATATTTTTTATATCTCATGTTCCGGTTCAGAAGGCAGCCCGATAAACTGCTATCCAGCCATTCTGCGCTATCAAGCACAGAAATCAGATTTTTTCCTAAAAATGCATAAAATTAACCGTTTCTCACTACCCACTGTTTCCCATTTTTCAACTTGCATTTGGTCATATGCTGTGCTAAAATGGAAACTGGCTGTGCCATATAATAGAAATATAAAACAGTATGATTGAGCTGTATCGGCTCCATTTGCTTTTCCTGCTTGGCGCACCGTACAACGCTTTCTGCATCTATACGATCATATCTATCAATAAAGGAGACAACTTATGACGAGAGAAGATTTGGTCCTTTCGGTTCGCAAATTCAAACGTTACAAACCGCTGCTCCATGAGCTGGTCATGCGTGACCTGCGGGTGAAGTACCGCCGGAGCTTTCTGGGATATCTGTGGAGCCTTCTGAATCCATTAATGATGATGGCGGTGATGTCCGTCGTCTTCTCCTATATGTTCCGTTTCGATATTCCCAACTATCCTCTGCATTTGATCTGCGGTCAGACGATCTGGACATTCTTTGCTACTGCTACCACGGAAGCACTGATTTCTGTCTGGGGTAACGGTGCACTGATTCGGAAGGTATATATTCCCAAATACATTTTCCCGCTGGCCAGAGTGCTTTCTAATTTCGTCACTCTGACCTTCAGCCTGGCCGCCATTGTCATCGTGATGCTGGTGACCCGGGTCCCGTTCACCTGGAAGCTGCTGCTGACGGTCTATCCTCTCATCACCCTGATGATCTTCTCCGTAGGCCTCAGCCTGATCCTCTCTTCTCTTTCCGTTTACTTCCGGGATGTGGTTCACATCTACAGCGTGGTGACTATGGCCTGGATGTACCTGACCCCCATCTTCTATCCCCTCAGTGCCCTGCCTCCCCAGCTCATCAAAATCGTTGAGCTCAACCCCATGCATCAGTATGTGGACTGCTTCCGGCAGCTGGTTGTCACCGCCACCATTCCCTCCGCTTTCTGCTGGATATACTGCACGGTCGCCGCTGTTGTGATGCTGGGTCTGGGTCTTTTCACTTTCAATAAGCTCCAAAAGAATTTTATCCTTTACGTGTAAGGAGATACCTTTTATGGATAACAACGATAACATCATAGAAGTCAATAACGTAACGATGCGTTTTAACCTGGCAGAGGAGAAGTCAGACTCCCTCAAAGAGTATTTTGTAAAACTCGCCACAGGAAAGCTTCACTTCAATGAGTTCTATGCGCTGCGGGATATTTCCTTCAACATCAAGCGAGGTGAGTCCGTAGCCCTCATCGGAAAAAACGGCAGCGGCAAAAGTACTCTGCTGAAGATCATTGCCGGTGTTATGTACCCCACCCAGGGCTCCATCAAGGTCAACGGTTCCATTGCCCCCCTGATCGAGCTGGGGGCCGGATTTGATATGGAGCTGACCGCGCGGGAAAACATCTATCTGAACGGTGCCATTCTGGGCTTTGGCCGGAAGGAGATGGATGCGCACTACAAGGATATCGTAGAATTTTCGGAGCTGCAAGATTTCATCGACGTGCCTGTGAAGAACTTCTCCTCCGGTATGGTGGCCCGTCTGGGCTTTGCCATTGCCACCATTGTAAAGGCCGACATTCTGGTTGTGGATGAAATTCTGGCCGTAGGCGACTTCCGCTTCCAGGAGAAGTGCAAAGCCCGTATGGCTAAGATGCTTGCCGGCGGCACAACGCTGCTTTTTGTCAGTCACAGTGCTGAACAGGTCAAGGAGCTCTGTCAGAAGGCCGCCTGGATCGATGAAGGCCGCCTGATGGCCTACGGCAATACCGAGGATGTATACCAGCTGTACCAAGAGAAATACACCAGCTGAGGTTTGAACGAGCAGAAGAATATTCTAAAAAGACCGCAATGCACCCGGTTTTCCGGAATGCTTTGCGGTCTTTCCATATAAAAGGACTGTTAAATTCTCCGCTATGCTGCCAACGCATCTCCCTTTATGTTACATCGTCCGTAATGGATCCCCCCGAGCGGTCACAGAACACAGTGACTCTTGTGCTGCCTCCGTAGGTGCAGGTGTACAGCACCAGATCATGTCCGCTGTTCTGTACGGCCTCGACCTCAGTGGGCGCAAGCGTATCTACAGCAGCAACCTCATACCGATTCTCAATTCCATCCATATCGGTAAATACCACACCATCGCCTTCTTGAAGCTTTGACAGCAATCCAAAGTGTTTTTTATAGTTGTGGGCAGCAATCACCAGATCGTCGGTTCTGGAAGAACCAAACTGACGGCAAGGTGCCGTTTTCAGCCTGGTATAGCTCCATTCGGATATGACCGGCAGCTCCAGCTCCAGCTTCGGAATAGAGAGATATCCTATATAACCGCAGCCATTGATCTGGACGACCGGAAGCTCAGGGTTCAGAGTTTCCGATGGGGCTGTTTCCTCGGGAATGGCAGGAGGTACGGTTTCGAGCAGCGTCTGCACCTCGTCCAGCAGGCTCTCGGCTTCCTGTCCGGCGCGTGCATCCTCATACCGGTTATAAAGGAAAAGGGACAGTGCTGACATCAGCAGCACCGTCCCAGCAAGTACAAAGACAATGCCCGATTTCCTAGGCACGCTTATTCTTCCGCTTCTTAGAAATTACGAAAAGACCGTATCCGATGAGCAAAAGGCCGAGAACACCCATTACCGGGATCGGCCAGCTAAGCTGACCGGTCTGAATCAGGCTTTCCGTGTTGGTGACGGTCACAACGCCATTCCTGTAGGAATAAGAGGGAACATATCCCTTCGGTATGCTGGTTTCAAGGATCTGCCAGCTTCCGTTTCCATCCAGCTCCTTCCAGGAATAGGTCCAGTTGTTCCAATCGCCGAGCTTCACGGACTCCACCGCCTGCTCTCCGTTGTAGAGCGTGACCTGCACGGAATCAGGATGCTCCTTCCCTTTGACATTCCACTTCTTTACAACAGTCAGGTCGAGCGGGTCACCCGCATCATCAAAGCCTTCCGCCGCGAATACCCAATCCACTTCACCGATGCGGTTTGCGTAGGCATTGCCCATCTCGATAGGGACATTCAGCTCCACATACAGCTTGAGGGATTCGCCCCTGCGAAGCGTACCCAGGTACACATTTTCCGCAAGGCCATTCAGCTCATCCGCAGAAGCGTTATAGATGATATCCTCGCCGTTTTTAACGGTCATAGAGAGCTGAGAAAGGAAATCGCGCATATACAAAAGCTCCGACGCTTCTCCCCGCCGCTCATCCGCCTCCAGCTGTGCCAGTACCTCCTTGCTAACAGGGTTTCCATTCCCATCATGGAGTACCGAACGCATATAGACCTTCATGTAATCGCAATCATCGGATCTATTCTGGATCGTGACTTCTTCTCTGAGCGTATCCCCGGGCATGACCCCTTTGAAGTTATCAAAAAGGTCTGTATCCGTATAGGCACTTCCCGGTTCAAAGATCACGAGCCTTCCGTTTTCAAACGTGACAGAGGATTCTGCCGCAAAGGCTGTAGCAGACAGTCCCATCACAAGCATCAGCGCCAGCAGGAGCGAGAATCCTTGTTTAATAATATTTTTCATATGCACCTTCCCGCACCTCCTTAGTCAAGTGTTTCCGGGTCTATGCCCCAGGCTTTTACCACCGCTTTCGTCTGGTCCTCAGCAGTACCTTTTGCCTGAATTGCTTCCGCCATGACCTCGATGACCTGCTTGCCGCCGTCGGCATCGCTGTAACTGCCGGTCAGCGGGATGTTCTCGATCAGTTTTGCTGCAGGCTGCCCGTTGGGCTTGACGGGCATGGTGTAATAATAGTGATCACCATTTTTCACCCAACCGTCTCCCGGCGTGAAGGCGGGAATTTCTGCCGTGCCGCCGATGTGCTGACCGGCTTCATTGACACGGTAGCTGACCAGCTTCACACGAATATACGCATCAATATCGCCGGTATTTGTGACGTTGACATCTTTTTTATAGGTTCCGTCAAAGTTCTCGGTCACAGCACAGGACACACGACTCGCAAGAAATGTATTTTGCACCGGGTCTGTATTGGCAGACAGCCATGCAATGGTGCCTCCTATGGCTATGGTCACGATCAGCATAACTGAGAGAAGGAGCGCCGCTGCCTTATTTCTGCGACATATGCGTTTTTGCACACCTTGGGAGCATTTTGAATTCTTAAAATGCTCCGGCTCATATTTTCCACGATACATTGTATTCCCCTCCTTCCTCAATTCTCAACACCAAAGATGTTCTTCACAACTTCGCTGCAGCCGTTGAGCCAATGGTTTTCCATTTTGCTGTTGGTGCAGGAAAGCGTGCCGGAGGTATTCTCTTTCCCCAGAACAGCCGCCGCACCCTCGGTGCCGTTATAACGCCAGCTCCATCCTTCATCTTCCCGGATGGTGTAGCTGCCCACAGGCAGCTCGACGACGGTTTCACTTCCGTTGCCCACAATGGTCACCTCGGAATACTCTGCTCCGTCCTTCATAATTCTGAATACATAGGGTTCACCCGCTGCGCCGCCGTTTTTGATGACGGTCAGCTGGCAGGTCTTGACATGAAGCAGGAAATCCTTATCCTCCGGGACTTCACAGACTTCCCCAGGGCAGTTCTGGTGCTGGACCTGCGTGTATTCCCCCACGTCCTTCTGCCCGATCTTCACACCCACGGAAACGGAGATATCCTGCTTGGTGTTGATTTTTCCGTCCGAAATCTTCGACGCCTCCGGCATATAGTCCAGGGTCAGTTCCGGTGCATCGCCGAGCATAATGACATTCCTATCCGTGCTTGTCTGCTCGCCGTGCTTCCATACAGTGGAAACCAGATTGCCGGTGAAATCGTCAGGCGCAGCATCTCCGTAGTAAACCTCACTGTCTCTGTAGGTCAGTTCAGGCGTAAAGACGTTGATGCTGCCCGCACCATTGCCTGACCGGACAACGGCAGCCCCCGCAGTCTTGGGGGAGACCGTGACTTTTACAGTATAGGTGGTATCTGCCCGAAGGTCGTTCAAATCGGCGATCTCCTCACCCTGGGCGTTTTGGTAGGTGACGGAAATATCCACATACTCGTTCTGCCAGGATTCCAGGCCATAGTTTTCTTTGCTCAGATCCAGTCCTACGTCTCCAACCTTCACCGTTGCGCCGGACTTGATCTGCTCTGCGGTAAGGCCGCCCGTGAGGTAGACATTTTTATCTTCCGCAGTAACCGCAATGTTCTCGATCTTCACATCCACCCGAGGGCGCTCAAAGGTAAAGAGCGGAGCTTTTGCATCGCCGTTCTCATAAACCCCGGCATCGGTGTTGGTATAAACACCGTTGCCGCCCAGGAAGCCGTCTTTGACCTTCACCGGGAAGGACACTACCAGCTTGTTTCCCCGGTAGGCCTCCACACCGTTTGTAGTTTCTGTTCCGCACCAATTCTCCTTGAAGTTGAAGCCGGTAACAGAGATCTGGTCCCCGTTTGCCATTGCCACTGCGCCCATAGCATCGTGATTGTTTTCCCACTGGTCCTCACCGATGTATCTGAAGGTCTCCAAGGTGATCTCCTGCGCAGATACGCCCTCAGGGAGCCTGAACTGCGGAGAGATCATGTCCCGGATCACTGCGTTTTCATCCAGGGTAGTAGAGGACCCGCCGGTCTCGATATTGGCAGAGATCTGCTGGAAAATGCTGTTCAGGGAATCCGCATCAGAGGCAGACAGGTAATAGCTGGGGTTCTGCGGTGTTCCCTTGTTATCGGACACATTCTGCATAAACCAGTTGGCCTTCTGTGTTTCATTGCCTCTTTGGCTGCCTGCACTGGTTGCATCCGCACCGTCAAAGATACCAACGGAATAAACGGTTGCGCCATTGGCTCTTGCGGTATTTGCCCCCCGAATGGCATCATTGGCAACGTTCATGTCAAACTGGCTTTCAGTAGTCGGTACGCCGTCGGTAAACACGATCACGATCCGGCTGCGTTTTTCGCCGTTGGGAACCGGATTGGCCTTCAGAATTTCATTGGCCATCTTCATACCCAGATTGACCTCGGTGCCGCCCTCCGCATCCAGCGCATTGATGGCATTATTGACCATCGTCTGACCTGCCTGGGTGCTCATGCTCTGCAAAACATCCTTATAATTCTGCTGTCTGATGCTGTTATAGCGAATGCCCACACGGCCGCTGTTTGTTCCTTTAATGGAAAGAAGCTCCGTATTGTTGCCGTAGCCAGATTTGCTTGCAAAGCCCACCACAGCGATCCGGTGATCGATATCGTCCTGTGTCCCAAGGATGCCATCCTCGCCCTTCGCCTTGCCGGCAACGGCGTTGGTGAAGCCGGTTACTGCGGTTTTCAAAGCCTCCAGTCTTGTCACGCTGCCTGTGAAATACCGTTCATAGAGCGTGAGCTCCGTAGGCTGGGTGTCATTTCCATCCGATGTACCAATTGTTTGGTATCCACCGTCCTTGTCCGTGTAGGAATAGGTATAGCGATATTCCTGTGCGGCATTCAGCACATACAGAGGTCCTTTGCCGCCAAAGTCTCCGGGGCTGGAACGCATTCCTTCCCCTGCATACTCGCTGTTATCCGGGAAGGTGTAGGTATAGGTGTATTGACCCAAAAAGCCTTCCCGACTCAGCGTGACCTTCTTGTATTCACCGTTCTCCTTGACATAAAGGTTATTTCGGTTTGACCAATAGTTGTCCGTATCATCGCCCCAGGATGCATTGTTCCAGGAGGAGGGGCATTCCACATAGGATGCTTCGCTTTGAATCTGGGCCTTTTCTACGGAAACCGTGGCATAGGAGCCGTCTTCCAGCTTATGGTATAGGTTTGGAGCTCTGGCACCGTTATGCCGCAGGTCATAATACTCCCTGTTGCTCCTGGGTGAATATGGCCGGAAGCCATATTTGTTCATATCATGTGCCATAGAACCGGACTGGTCCAGCACCAGAATAATATCCGTTGGCACATCCTTATCAACGGTGTCGATAATTTTCTCACCGGTGGCGTATGCCTCCAGGGTAATGGTATAGGTGCCATCTTCGTTGGGCACTGCCGTTTTGCTGATCTCCATTCCCCGATTGGTTCGTTCTTCCTTGGCTGCATGGGCAGGCAAAGCCAGGGTACCGGGAATCACCGCAGAGGCCAGCAGTGACAGAGACAGGAGGATGGACAGTGCTTTTGATTTTTTCATATTCATCCTCCTATCCCACAACCGGATCGCCAAACGGTGCTACATTGGTGAAATTCACCGTAGGGTAGATAATTTCGCTGACCACCGGCTCATCCTTGGACTTTTCGATAACGACTTCCGGCAAGGGCTGAGGCTCCAGTGCAAGCATTTTTTCCTCAATCTGTGCATTCTGTTCCTCGGTCAGCGCCATCAGCGCCTCTTCTGATGCCGCTTCGAGGATCTTCCACAGCTCCTCGTAGTTCTCGCAGGCCATCAGCCGCTCAAACAGGTTCCGTTGATGGCACTCACATTCGCAGTCTGTACCATCGCACTGGTCAGAACAGCCTGCAATGTGTGCAGGTGCGTCCGGTTCAGCCGGTGCCTCATAAAGCGGGCATTGCGCTGTGTGAATACCGTCTTCCCCTCCACAGGTGCATTCTTCAGCAGCCGTCGGTGCCACTGTCTCGTCAGGAGTCTCTCCCACAGCAGCGTCTTGATCCCCGGTCGGAGCACTGGAAGCACTTTCTGTGGGTGCCGCAGTCTCATCAGGGGTCTTTCCCGTAACCGCAGCTTCCTCCCCGGACGGTGCTTCGGGATCGCCGGAAGCACCGTCTGTGGGTACCGTTGTCTCGTCAGGGACAGCTGCTGCATCAGTCGGTGCCGCAGCTTCGTCAGCAGCATCGGATGCATCAGTCGGCGCCGCAGCTTCGTCAGCAGCATCGGATGCATCAGTCGGTGTTGCAGGATTCTCCGGCTTCTGCTCTATTCCCTCTCCAATGGAGATAGAATTGTCTGAGATATCGGTCCCTGTCTCAACCGCCAGTGTACCGGGAACGACAATGCACAAAGTAACCGCAAGGCTGAGGAATACCCCAAGCGCCTTCTTGCTTCTCAGTTTCATTTCCCGTCACCTCCTTACGCTTCCGGCCAGCCTGCGGCTTCCATGACCGTATTGCCATTGTTGGCAGTCTGGACAGCCTGTGCGGAAATCTCAATATTTGCAGTACAGTGCTGATATTCGTTGCCCATTTCAGGGGCAATATGGACCGTATCAAAGAGAATTCCTGTCGATGCCCCCGCTTCCACGGGCTTGGCATAATAAATAAATCCGTCAGGCTCCACACTCCAGTTTTCGCCGACTTCAAACTTCATCACATTCACCGGCAGCTCCGCTCCATCGCTGGAAGTGATTTTAAGTTCCACCTTTACGCGGACCCAGGCACCGTTCTTACCGGTGTTCTTCACGCTGACGATTTTACTGACATCTGTGCCCGGCATAACCCGTTGAATGCCTTCCTCAGGAAAGTCCACCAAGGTGCCGTCCTCGCGCTGGGTCTTTTCCACCAACTCGATGTTTACGCCGCCGGTGGTGATCACATTGTCTGCCTTATCCGAATATGTGAAGTAAGCCAGGGTGCCGGTTGTCGCTATTGCCAGACAGATCGCCACAGCTGCAACCACCAGAATTTTCTTCTTCATACACTTTCTTCCTCCTTTTTTACCATACTGATTTTACAATATTCACGTTTTTTGACCTTTCTGCCCTATGAGAATATCCGAAGCGTAAACCTCAGGTACTCTCATAGTGCCTCTCCCCGGCAGAGGAGAGAACCATCGGGTAGCGCAATCAGCCGTCAGGAACGGCGTCCGCGGGATCACCCATACCACAAGCGGTGAACCCCTGAGCAAGTTCAGCAGCAGTCATTCTGTTAACGGCAGCCCTGTAATCGATGGCGGTACCGCCAACGGTCATTCCAGTCCCAGCTCCGTCCGTATCGATAAAGTATGCCAGGGTGCCGCCGATAACAGCAGCCGCTGCCAAACAAACAGTAAGGCATACAGCCATGATTTTCCGATGGCGATGCCTTTCCGTTTGCAGCGTTATGTATCCGGCAAATACCGATATACATCGGACAGTTAGTACGTCAGAACATTCGTCCAAGCCTCGGCGGCGGTAAATTCCTCGGTATTGTTCTTATAGAGCTGAGAGGCATAGGCGGTGATGGTCAGGGTAGGTTTGTTATTTTCGGCAGCCTCCATCATTTCCTTCGTGATTTCACTCTTGACAGAAACCTTGTCATCCTTCAGAATACTGTACGCAGTGCCCATATCCGCCTGCAATACCTTGCGGTAGTAGACAGTGTCATCTTCCGGCAGGGCGGTCCAGCCGGCTGCGATCTCATAGGTCAGATAACTGTCGAAATTCTGGGATTTATTCAGCTTCACGAACAGATAGCATTCCTCACTGCCTTCCACCACAGCTGCCCTTGGGTCCTTCTCGATCTCATAGCCGGGAATCATCTTGTACACTGCCTCCGTCTCTGTCAAGGTAATGTGAATATCGGAGGTGGTGAACGTATTGACTACTGCATCGGTTTTGTCCGTCAGCCACGCCAGCGTACCGCCGATGGCACAGGCAACCACAAGGACCAGAGCTGCAAGCAGCACCAAAGATTTTTTCTTCATATCGTTTTCCTCCTCTCCTGAATTGTTTCACAGGTTATCTCTCTTTGGAGGGAGCGGGTCACCCCGGCCCCTCCAAAGAAATGGCGAGTGGTCAGCTGTTAAAAACCAGCCGCAGTCCAGATCTCGGAAGCGGTCTTGCTGTCAAATCCGTCTGCCTGGATGGCATAGGCCGTAACAGTGATGGTCTTATCCGCATAACCGGAAAGGGTGTCGTTGTCTACCGTGCCTGCGACGGTGAAGCTTTCAAACACAGTTACGTTGTCGCCGCCATTCACAACAGCAGGATTGGTGTTGTCAGTGGTGTAGACATAGACGTCATTGGCTCCGTCAACAGCGACCCAGCCTTGTTCGGTCATCTGATCCGCAACAGTCTTTGCAGCTTCGATGTCAGCGATCTCGTTTGCAACCTTTACAAACAGATAGCAGTCCTCACTTTCGGCATCAACATGGACGATGGGGTCTTTGGTGTAGGTGCGCCCGGGCATCAGCTTGTATGCGTTTGCCTGGTCACGGTCATTCTCACCCGGGGTGCTGTTGTCCACGTCGGTTTCGTCCAGGGTTATGGCGACGTTTCCCACAGTGAACGTGTTGACGACCTGGTCAGTAGACGTCAGGTAGGCCATGGTTCCCAGCACAGAGGCGGTTACTAACATCACCGCGCAGAGGCTCAGGAGCAGTGCTTTTCTGGTTTTCTTCATTTGAAAAAACCTCCTTCAAAAAAATTTTATATAGGGAGCCTTACGGCATTACCCTCATGACTGCGGGGTAGAACCCCTCTCGTATCTGCCTCTCGTTTTCTTTTTCTCCTTGCCTTTATCGTCAGAGGAAAACAGATCCGGCAGAAAGACCAGCAGCAACAGGACTGCACCAACGGAAATGGCTGTATAGGTGCCCGGGGGCTTTTGAATGTAGTCCGCAAAATATCCCAAATAAGGAATCGTGAACACCGGAGAGCCGAGCACATTTTTATAGTGGACCAGACTTCCATCCTCCGCATTGTTTGCGTCTCCCTTGGTGCGATAGCAGAGTGTGTCCGGCTCCTCCTCATCGGGGACAACTTCTGTGATGCGGTGAGTTGCCACGGTATCCTCATCCAGCATGAACGTGATGATATCCCCTGCCTCCAGCTCCTTGTAGTCCACATCCTTCACATAGATGAGGGAGCCTACATGGTAGGTCGGCTCCATAGAACCGGACAGCACCGTGAATACCTGAAGTCCAACCAAACGAACACCTACCAGCGCAATGGCGAGGAGCACGGCAAGGACCACAATGATGTTCGTGACGATATTCCAAATCTTTGTAAATGTTTTCCTCATACTCTTTTCCTGTTCTGCGGCAGATCCGTGCCGCCCTCTCTCGTTCTATTGTTGATGGGCTTTCTCCTGCACCTCCTTTTCATCTGCGCATTGATTGCATGAACTACCATACCGAGCGTCCGGCTTTCGCCATCGGCCTCAGCGGATATCCCCGATGTACCACCGGAATTGCAAATGTGTTCCCCGGAAAAAAGCCTGTGTGCAGACATACCCGGGGCTTCCCCGGTGTCAGGCCGTTGCGAGCTTGCCTCTGCCGGTCCACCCAACTGTATCTGATATTTTTTTCTGTACATACTTTTCAAAATCAAGGGAACGGTAGTAATATGTAAAAGCGGCAGGCATCCGTGTCCTGTACGCCTGCATCCCTGCGGTTGCTGCGGGCATCTGCTGCACAGGCAAAAAGCAAGCCGTTTTCGGCTATTTCTTTTGCCGTTTCTTCTTCGCAGAGTAAGGCACTCTGTCAAAGAACAGCCAAAAAGCCTTAATAGACTTGTACTTTTTCTTTCTTTGAAGAAGAAAGACACAAAAATTTGACTGCGGAAATTATAGTCCGACTTCAGACAGTTTGTTCATATTGTCCCGTTTCAGCTCCATGGATGAATGTACATAGCGGTCCAGGGTAATGGTGGTATTGGCGTGCCCTAAAATCTCGCTGAGAGATTTGATTTCAAACCCAACTTCAACACAACGGGTTGCGAAGGTATGCCGGAGCGTATGAAAATGAACACCATCCAGGCCGCAGATCTCCGTATAACGCTCCATGCGGTATTGTAAGGTCCGCGGCTCCATATATCGGGCAGTTCCGGTCAGAACAAATGCCCCTGGATTTTTGGGTTTCATCTTCCGGCAAAGCTCCGCCGCCGTTTCACCGATAGGGATCGTCCGGGTCGAAGTGTCGCTTTTAGGAGAACCGAACACAATTTTCGTTTTGCTCTCCTGCCCCGGATCCAGGTCCTTCAGCCTCTGCATAGTTGAACAGATCCGGATGGTATTCTCTTTCAGGGAAATATTCTCCCACCGCAGAGCACACAATTCACCGATCCGAATTCCGGTGAGAAGTGCAAGAAGCACGCCGAACTTACACGCATCCATATTATCAAGAAGAAATCCGGAAAAACGGAGCTGTTCCTCCCTGCTCAGGACCCGCATCTCCTTTTTGGTTTCCTTTGGATAGTTGATGATCATCGTCGGGAATCTTCCGGGAAACTGTTTCGCTGTATAGGCAAGAATGGACCGCACAACTACCAGAATATCCTTGACTGTCTTAGGCGCCAATTCTTCTTCAAAGAGAAGTTCATTGGCAAACTGCTCAATCAGTGCATCACACATTCCCAGAGGGAAACAGCCGCCCAATCGAGGTTTTATGTGTTTATCAAGGATCGTCTTGTATTTTACACAGGTGGACTCTTTGAAACAGTTTTTTCGGGATTCAAACCACGCATCACAGAACCAGGAAAAACGGTGCCGGGAGGCTGCTTCCGGTATTGGCTTTCCGCTGAGAAGTGCAGCCTTCGCCTTGGTGACTTTTTCTTTTGCTTCCTTATAGGTTTTTCCATAACAGAATCCGTATTTGATTTTGCCGGACAGCTCATAGCCTTTGATATACCGAGCTTCCCACCGGCCGTCCTTACGCTTGAAAATATTTTCGCCCTTTGCCATTTGCTTACCTCCATCAGTAATTGAGAAATCCAGTTTGACTGCTCCTCTGACTGCGAATCAGACGCGGTGCAGCCGTCTTATTTATAGAATATCCTTTCAGGTAAAAAATTGGCCGTATTTTTTCGATCGAGCCCTTGACATTTTGCAGGATTAAGGGTAAATTTGTTGTATATATAGAGATAAATTGAATCATAGAGTGCCTTACTCTGTGAAGAAAAGTCAAAAAATCAGCCGTCTTTTTTCTCTTGCCCCCTTGACATTTTGAGCGATTAGGAGTAAAGTTATCGCATATACAGGAATCGATTGCTTCATAGAGTGCCTTACTCTGCGAAGAAAAGTCAAAAAATAAACCGTATTTTTCTCCCCCTTGATTTTTCCAACGATTGGGAGTAGATTTGTTGTATATGTAGAGATCGCCTGCTTCCCTCTGGGAAGCGAATATGCTCTAAGTGAAAATATCCTTGCCAGGCAGGGGCGGCGTTTTCCCCCTCTTGTAAAATCGATAGGCTCCTGTGACATACAGGAGCCTATCAGCCGCTTATCGGGAAAACAATTCTTTATCACAGATATCATCTGTACGTGTGCATCGTTCCGTTACTGAATTGCACACAGTCATTTATAACCGTGCGCCCTCTCTTTGTTGTCTTCTCATTCTGCAAGGTCATCCAGCCCTAAAAACGGCAGGGCTGCCTGCCTCGTGTTTCTCTCAGAGCTTCTCAAAAGGACCGGCAATATACGCCTGCCTCGTCTTTGAAGCCATGACGTGTTGTGGCTTCGAGCTTCCCCTCCCCCAGAGGCACGCAGCCGTGCAGCTGCTCTGACCGATCTGCGGAAATCCCGGAGCCTACTCTTCCGGTCGAGGGTGACGGCATTTCAATCGATATGGTTGTGAAATAAGGACGTTTTATCGATGCATACAGCCAAACAGCTCCCGCTTGTCTTTTTACATATTGACGCTTGAAGGATGATTTTATGGAATTCACTACCCAGCGGTGCAGGGTCGTGCCCTTTACACCGGAGGATCTGACCGCCCTCCATCGTCTTCTCTCCGACCCCAATGTCATGAAATATCTGGAGCCGCCCTATACCCTGCCCCAGACAGAGGCGTTCTTGCAGTCCGCAGGCCTGGGGATTGCTCCCCTCATCCATGCTGTCTACAGCCGTGGAAGTGGAAAATTCCTGGGTTATCTGATTTTCCATCCCTTCAACGAACTCTGTTGGGAGCTGGGCTGGGTGCTGGACCCCTATTACTGGGGCCTGGGCATCGCCCGGGAGCTGACCCGTGGGGCCATTGCCTACGCCAGAGACCACGGGATTCCGGAACTCATGATCGAATGTGTACCGGAACAGACCGCCTCTTCTGCCATTGCGAAACTCTTTGGATTTACCTTTCAGGGCATCCGAGAGGGCTGCGAGGTCTACACCCTGAAGACATGAAATTCCCCATCTACATAGAAGAAATCAACGGCAGCCAGAGGATAATCCCCTGTCTGCCGTTTTGGTTTATAGAATGCTTGATACGCTTTCAGAATGCGCCTATCCTACTGATCTTTCTTTTTACCATCCCACATAACCATCCCAAAGCCAGCAAGTCCCAAAATCATCCAGATATGCTGCCAGCAAAAATCGAGATCGAAGAAAAATACCCATCCCACACTGTTAAAGCCAATCATCAAGATCAAGCTCAGCAGCATCACTGCAAGGCCTTTGATTTTCCGATTCATCAATCGCACGCTCCTTTTCTTCTGTATTCATGATGATCTCTTGATTCACAGGAACTATATACGGATATAATAGCACAAATCGCAACGCAGGGATAGGGCCATCGCAGAAAAATGATAGCCCGACATACAAAAAGCGGCAGTACCCGGAAAATCGGATACTGCCGCATCATTATTTTGTTCACTCCCCGTTCTATGCAGGCGGGGTGATTTTTTATACGGTTGCAGGCTCTTCCTTGGGGATGGTAATGCTGACACCGTTCACAGTGACCTCTTCATCCGCCGGGATCAGCAGATATTTCACGCCGCCGATGATCCGGGTCTCGATCAGATCGCTGCGGGTGGGGTCCACCTTGATGACCGCATCCGGGGTCTGGATCTCGAAGTGCTTGTTGTCGATGATGTTCTTGGGGTGCAGCTCTGCCTCAAAGCCGAAGGCCTCGTCATAGTCCACGCTGAACTTGGCGATGTGCTCCTCGCTGATCCCGCAGGAGGAAAGCACCTCTTTGACCTCTTCCTTGCCCAGCATCAGAGGCTCTGCCACCTTGGCCTCCTTGTGCATCTCGATTCTCTGGCAGACCTGGTCATAGACCGTCTGGACCACATCCAGGCTGCACTGGTCCTCCAGGGAGCTGGTGAGCAGTGCTTCAAAGGTCCGCTTCTGCTCGGCGGCAGGCTGGGGAATGGGGGTGTTGAACACCGCCTCCACAAAGCCTTCCTGGCTCTGCTTCACGTCCTTGGTGTAGTAGAGGGCATTGTAGATATTGGTGGAACGGTTGTCAAAGGCCGGGAACAGGAAGCCGATAGCCGGGGCAGAGACCATCTGGTTCATGGCACCGTCGTGGAAGAGCTTCTCTTCGGGCACATAGTGGAGGTTGGGCTTGGTCTCCTTCACCGGGCAGACGGCGCAGACCAGGTAGGTATAGGTCTCGTCAGAGGCATCCTTCTGGAAGGAATCGTCCTTGGACTTAAAGGGCACATCGTAGCTGTCACAGCCCATTAAAATCAGGTAGTTTCCCTCAAAAGCCACGGAGTCAATGACCTTCTGATAGAATTCCAGACGCTTTTCGTCGTCCTTGAGCTTGGACTCCCGCAGGTCCATCAGCAGCTGATGCTCCGGGCTTCCGGCGACCTGAGAGGTCTTAAAGGTGATATCAATGAGGTTCTTGCCAATGGAGCCGGAAAGCACCCGGCGAAGGACTGCAAAATACTTATCGGATTCATTTTCGGGCATAATGCCGGTGCTCTGACGGTACTCGGCAACAATCTCTTTATTGGCATTGACATAGCAGCCGTAGATGGCTGTGATATTACTGCGTTCCCGCTTCAAATGGCGGCGGATCTCGCCAATTTCCTTATCGTTCATCGTTAACCTCGCTGGCTGAATAGATTTGCGCTCACAGCGCAGAGGTCATTATAACATATTCCCGCCTGGATTTCCACCCCGACTGCAAAAAGGTCAATACGCTAAAAGGAAACCGTCTCCAACCCAACGGGGTTTGGAGACGGTTCAGCCTGTCAAAAAGCCTGGCAGCACCCAAGGGCATACAGCAGCCTTTTGGGGAAAAGCCCGAAGCGTTTTTCGACAGTCTCGTTTCTATCAAAGTACCATCAGTCCCAGAGGCACTTCCAGTTCTGCACGAAGTACTCCACACCGGAATACAGGGTGGTGGCGATGATGACCGCCAGTACGATCCAGTTGAGAATTGCAATACCGGGGAATGCCATCATAACACACAGGCCGATCATGGTGCAGAAGGTCTTCACCTTTCCGCTCCAGCCGGCGGCAATGACGGTGCCCTTGCCGGATGCCACCATCCGCAGGCCGGTGACGGCAAACTCACGGGTGAGAACGACCATCAGGGCCCAGGCAGGGAATACCCCCCACTCGCAGAACATGGTCATGGCGGAGATCACCAGCAGCTTATCTGCCAGAGGGTCCAGGAACTTACCAAAGTCACTGACCTGGTTGCACTTGCGGGCGATCTGTCCGTCCACATAGTCGGTGAGGCTGGCAATCACAAAAATCGCCAGAGAAGCCCACATCCAGGGGCCGGCTGCGCCGCCGCTCAAATACATGGTCACCATAAATGCGGGAATCATTGCCACCCGGACCAGGGTGATTTTACTTGCAGTTGTCATCGCTCTTTACTCCTCCACCACATAGCCGGACAGGTCACCGTCCACAGCTCCGTCAATGCACACATTTACAAAGTCACCCTCCCGGAGGGGTTCTTCGGAAGCGATCCAGACCCGGCCGTCTACATCCGGGGAATCGGCATAAGTCCGTCCATAGAACTGCTCCAGCTCCGGGTCGAAGCCGTCCACCAGGACCTCCATGGTCTTACCCATGAGAGATGCGTTGTAGTCATCCATCACCTGGGACTGGATATCCGCCAGGATCTCTGCACGGCTGGCAGCAGTCTCCTGGTCGCAGTACTCCATTTCATAGGCCTTCGTTCCCTCCTCCGGAGAGAACACGAAAGCACCGGCACGCTCCAGCTTCACATCCTTCAGGAACCGGCACAGCTCCTGGAATTCCTCCTCCCCTTCTCCGGGAAGGCCCACAATCAGGCTGGTGCGGATCACCAGGCCGGGAATCCGCCGGCGCAGCATGGCGATCATCTTCCGCAGGCGGTCACCGTCGCCCCAGCGGTTCATCTTCTTCAGCACCTCTCGGTTGCAGTGCTGCATGGGAATGTCCAGATACTTGACGATCTTGGGCTCGTTGGCAATGGTGTCGATAAGCTCCTCAGTCATCAGCTCAGGATAGGTGTAATGGACCCGGACCCAGTGGATGCCGTCGATTTTACACAGCTCTCTCAGCAGGGTGGGCAGCAGCTTCTTGTGCTCCGGGAAGTCGGTGCCGTAGCGGCTGGTATCCTGAGCCACCACAATGAGCTCCTTGGTGCCCTGGGAAGCCAGGACCCGTGCTTCATAGA
>SAMEA104404100__coassemble_1383_pt1 | contig 22155 bp, 19 predicted proteins | sample SAMEA104404100__metabat2_high_PE_013 | metagenome-assembled genome bin SAMEA104404100 (sample SAMEA104404100) | Balaenoptera acutorostrata | reverse complement strand
CTGTTTTTCCAACATTTTCCTTATTTTTCCATATTCCAGCAAAAACAGGATATTGCAAATCCCGGGCCGGAAAACAGGCTGAATTCCACAGAAAATTTGCCATTTTCCCTTTCTAACTTCCCGAAATGAAACCCGAAAAAAAAAAAAAAAAAAACACTTTTTATCATCGAAATATGGCTTTTTTAATTATACCTTCATTCATTCCCAGTGTCAATGTTCACTTTTTCGTTTTTCCGTGGGAAAGTCGTCCAGTTTCCTTTTTTTACCAATTCTCCCATGTATTTTATACTATTTTCTCAGTATTTCTCCATTATTCCATTGGTTTTCACAGTCATCTTCAGATAATAAATATTTTCTTACAAAAATTTTGGAAATTCCCGGGGTTTTCCTGTACAAATAAAACGCGCCGTAGGAAATCCGCGATTTCCTACGGCGTTCAGTCGCATAGCTTAAAATCCTCAGCAGCAGAAGAAGCCTCTGGGGCAGCAGAAAAGATTGCACAGATAGCACATACACAGATTCGTGCAGGGATCGGCGCCCATGGAAAAGCCCCGGAAGTTCCCCGCCTGCTGGCGATAGGCCGCACCGCCGTGTTCGATCTGGTTCAGTGCCCAGAGATATTCCTGGTTGTCCGGCTCCATGCTCACAGCCTTGCGTATATGCTCCAATGCCGTGACCTGATTGCCCAGGCCGTTATTGGCCAGCGCACTGAGATAGTACCACCGGGCATTGCGCTCCTGGGAATTCTGTAAGGTATTCAGTGCCTCCTGGAAGCGGCTGTAGCGGATGTAATTATAAGCCGCCTGCTGGTAGCTGTCTCCGGTCTGGCTGTCACTGTAGGCCTGACGGCGGTAGGCCTCAAAGGGATCATAGCCCCCGGGCCCGGCCTGGGGACCGGCCTTCTGGGGATTCTTGATCTGCTCATAGGCCGCATTGACCTCCTGCATCCGCCGGGCCGCTTCCTCATCCCCGGGATTCAGGTCCGGGTGATATTTCTTTGCCAGGCGGCGGTAGGCCTGCTTGATTTCTTCATCTGAGGCATCCGGGGAAACTCCCAGCACCTTATAGGGATCCTCGATCATGACGGTCCTCCTTTTGCTCTTTTCCCCTATAGGCAACCCAGACACCGCTGTAGAGGATATTGTCCAGCAGTGCTTTGTCCTGCACCAGAGGCAGGCGTTCAAATGCCTGGGCACACCGGCCCATGGTCAGCACCAGATATTCTTCCCATCGGTCCGGGGCCTTCCCTTTGCCCATGGCAAGAAACGGGTTATACTTTCCTTTTTTCTCATCCCTGTCATAATCCAGGACCCCGTCCAGCAGATAGATGAACCGGCCCAATGCAGAGCCAAGCTCCCGCAGCGTGGGTGCCCACATATCCTCCCGATAGACCATCAGCTCCGCCATAAGATCGCCAAATACGCTGGCGGGCCGGTCCGGATTGGGGCAGTTCTCCTTTTCCAGGGCCGACAGCCGCTTCAGGCACTGCTCAATGGCCTGACACTGCCGGGGGTACCGCTGGGCAATGGGGGGATAATCCTTTCCCATGGCCTGGACCATGACCCTTGCGGAAAGCTTTCCGTCATCCTGCCAGTCATCCAGAAAATTATAATAGGCCAGCGCTACGTTCATATCTGCGCTGTAGCGGATATACTCGTTATCCACCCAGGGCCGATGTTTTACAGGATGCAGCAGACAGGCGCTGCCCCCGGTCTCCTCCTCCGGCTCATAGAGGCTCATGAGGAGCAGTGCCAAAAAGGCCATGTCATAGCTCAGGCCCATCCGGGATATCTTCGACGATTGCAGCCGAATATCCCGGCAGATGCCGCAGTACACACTGCGGTAACGGTCCTGCTGCTCCTTCGTAAGCTCTCCCCAGTTTCCAGTTACATAGCCAAACACAGCCATCCTCCCTTTCTGTCAGCTTTCCTCTGACACTTCTGTACAGCTTTTCAGGTACACATTGAGGGCACCGCCGTAGAAGACGATGGAAATACAGAAATACAGCCACAGCATACTCAGGGCCAGGGCATACACTGAGCCATAGAAGTTTGCCATGGTGGCAAACCGCTCTACATAAATCGAGTAGAGGTCCGAGAAAACAAGCCATCCGCAGGAACCCAGAAGTGCCCCGGGAATGCTCTCCATAAAACGGTTCTTCCGATTGGGCAGGGCCATGAACATGGCGGTGAACAGTCCGGTCTGCAAAAACAGCAGCAGGAAAAACCGCATATTGATATGCTCCAGCAAAAACCGGACGAAGGGATGGGGCACCCGGCTGAGAAGGGCCAGCAGGCTGGTTCCGAAGACATGGAGAAACAGTGTCAGCAGCAGCACCACAAAAAAAGCAAAGGTATACAGCACGCTGATGCACCGGGTATAGATATAGCCCCGGTTCTCAGAAACGCCGTAAATGCCGTTGAGGCCGGTAATGATGCCATAAGTACCGCGGCTGGCAGACCACAGAGCCGTAATGGCGGAAACGCCCACCAACGCACCGGATACATGGTCATAGGTGCTGAGGATCAGCTCTTCCGCTGCGGAGAGCAGTGCCTCCGGAAGAACACCCTTGAATATCTCCACCAGGCGTTCCACCTGTAGGTTGGTATAGCTCAGCAGACTCAGCAGCAGCACCAGCCCGGGAAATACCGCAAGCACGATAAAGAAGCTGGCGTTTCCCGCATAGACCGGCACCCGCATCCGGGAAATGGACTTGCAGGCGTGGTAGGTTTTTCCGATCAACCCATCTTTCGGCATCTCAGCCATGGCCGTTCCTCCTTCCTGGCATACAATGGGAAAAGTGCCCACCGCCCCCCTGGGCAGTGGGCACACGGATTCAGGGCTGCTTATTCCGCAGAGATCATGTAATAGTACACAGGCTGACCGCCCCGCAGCAGGTTCACATCTGCATCGGGGCAGATCTTAGCAAAGAGATCCGCGGTCTTCTGTGCGTACTTTTCCTTCACATCCGCACCGTAGTAAATGGTGATATACTCCTTACCCTCGTCCCGGACCTTCTCAGCCAGAGAACGCAGCAGAAGCTTGATATCCTGGCTGGTGCCGAAGAGGGCACCCCCGTAGAGGGCCAGATAATCTCCCTCGTGGATATCATAGCCGTCAAAATCAGAATTCCGGGCGGCATACGTGATCTGCATGGTTTCCACCGTGCCAAGGGCTTCGGTAAAGGCCTCGGTGTTGCTCTCCACGGTATCCTCAGGGTTAAAGCTCAGCATGGCCGTAACGCCCTGGGGCACCGTCTTGGAGGGAATGACCACCACATTTTTGGGGGTCAGGTCATTCACCTGCTGGGCTGCCATGATGATGTTCTTATTGTTGGGCAGGACAAAGACCGTCTCAGCGGGGACCTTATTGACCGCCTCCAGGATATCCTGGGTGCTGGGGTTCATGGTCTGACCGCCGGAGATGATGGCATCTACGCCCAGATTGGTGAACACGTCCGCCAGACCGTCACCTGCGCAGACGGACACAACGCCCAGAGGCTTCTCCGGCTCTGCGATCTGGGGCTCCAGCTCCTGCTCACTGAGCACCTTCTGGGTGTGCTGAAGGCGCATATTCTCGATCTTCACAGTGACGAAGCTGCCGTACTCAATGGCTTCATGAAGGGCCTTGCCGGGGTCATTGGTGTGGACGTGGACCTTGATGATCTCGTCGTCATCCACCAGGACAAGGCTGTCACCCAGGCTGTCCAGGAATGCACGCAGGAGCTCAGGGTCCTTGTCATTCTCCCGGGAGATGATGAACTCCGTGCAGTAGGAGAAGGTGATGTCTTCGGTATTGAAATCGGAGAAATCCGCCTGCTCCTTGGCTGCGGGAGCATTCTCCTCCGCCTCGGGGGCGATCACATCCTCCCCCCGCAGAGCTGCCAGCATGGCCTCCAGGGACAGGAGCCAGCCCTTGCCGCCTGCGTCCACAACGCCTGCCTTTTTGAGAACAGGGTTCTGGTTCATGGTGTTGGCAAGTGCGGTTCTGGCCTCGTCAATGGCAGCTTCCAGAACAAACTCAATGTAGTTATTCTCCTCCGCAGCCTCCTGGGCCTTTGCGGCAGCCAGACGGGCCACAGTGAGGATGGTGCCCTCTGCGGGCTTCATAACTGCCTTGTAAGCTGCGTCCACGCCTTCCTGCAGAGCAACGGACCACAGGACACCGTCGCACTCCGCATGGCCCTTGAGGCCCTTGGAAATGCCCCGGAACAGCAGGGAGAGGATGACACCGGAGTTGCCCCGGGCACCCCGAAGCATGGCGGATGCCGCCACCTTGGCAGCACCGTCCAGTGCGGGGTCCTCCGCCTTGCGCAGGTCTGCGGCAGCGGCGTTGATGGTCATGGACATATTGGTACCGGTGTCTCCATCGGGTACGGGGAACACGTTCAGCTCGTTAAGAGCCTGCTTGTTGATTTCGATGGAAGCAGCCGCACTGATAATCATTCTGCGAAGATCGGCTCCATTAATCGTTTGCCTCAATTTTCTATACCTCCGAACATTAACCGATCATCATAGAATCGATATAAACATTGACATCCCGGACCTCCGTACCGGTACAGGAAGAAACCACATAGCGGACCTCGGAAATGATGGATGCGCCGACTGCATTGAGATTCACGCCGTTATCCACCATAATGTGCAGGTCGATGGAAATGGAACCATCCTCGTGGAAATCCACATGGACGCCCTTTGCCATAGACTCCATCCGCAGCAGATGGTAGAGGCCATCTTTCACACTGCGGGCAGCCATGCCCTTCACACCGAAGCAATTGGAAGCAGCGGTGCCCACAATATCGGTGAAGACGCTGTCGCTGACATTGACACTGCCGTTTTGATTTTCGTGACGGATCATAGATCAGTACCTCCTAATCTAAATTCGGGTCATAATATCCTAATGGGGCTGCCGGTCGATCAGACCATGGATGCCTCCCAGCAATCGGGGGCGGTGAGTCCCATCATTTTGATAATGGTGGGAGCTACATTGGCAAGGCCGTAGTGACCGTCGATGATCTTCCACTCCCGGTCGGTGTCATAGATGACAAAGGGAACAGGGTTCAGGGAGTGAGCCGTCCGGACAGAGGTCTTGCCCTTCTTGGTCTCGGTCATCTGGTCGGCATTGCCGTGGTCGGCGGTGACGAGAACGGTGTAGCCGTACTTGTCAGCTGCCTCCAGAATGGCCTTCAGGCTGTTATCCACGCACTCCATGGCGTAGACAACTGCGTCCATAACGCCGGTGTGACCGACCATGTCGCCGTTGGGGTAGTTGCAGCGCAGGAACTGGAACTTCTTGGAGGCCATTGCCTCCACCAGCTTCTCGGTGATCTCCTTGGACTTCATAGCGGGAGCCTGATCGAAGGGGATCACATCGGAGGGAACTTCCTCATAGACCTCCAGCTCCTCGGAAACCTTACCGGAACGGTTGCCGTTCCAGAAATAGGTGACATGGCCGTACTTCTGGGTCTCGGAAATGGCATACTCGTGGATGCCGGCTGCACACATGACCTCGGTCATGGTGTTCTTGATCACAGGGGGCTGCACCAGATACTGCTCGGGGATCTTCAGGTCTCCGTCATACTGGAGCATACCGGCAAAGAGGACGCCGGTGTAGTCGCCGCGGTCGAACTTGTCAAAGTCCTTACGGTCGAAGGCCAGGGAGATCTCCTGGGCACGGTCGCCCCGGAAGTTGAAGAGGATGACGCTGTCGCCGTTGGCGATCTTTGCCACAGGCTCACCGTTGCGGGCTACCACGAAGGCGGGCAGGTCCTGGTCGATGCAGCCGGTCTCGGCCCGGTAGGTCTCAATGGCCTCCTTGGCAGAGGAGAACATCCGGCCCTGGCCCTGGACGTGGGTATGCCAGCCGGCCTCCACCATTGCCCAGTTGGCTTCGTACCGGTCCATGGTGATCTGCATACGGCCGCCGCCGGAAGCAATGGCGTAGTCACAGCCGTCGGTGCTCAGCTCAGCCAGCACCTTCTCCAGCTGCTCCACATACTCGAGCGCAGAGGTAGCGGGAACATCACGGCCGTCCAGCAGGATGTGGCAGTATGCCTTCTTGACGCCCTCGGCCTTCGCCTGCTTCAGCAGAGCGATGAGGTGAGAGATATTGGAGTGAACATTGCCGTCAGACAGCAGGCCCAGAAAATGCAGTGCCTTGCCGGAAACAGCGTTGGAAATCAGGCTCTTCCAGGTATCGGAAGTGTAAAGAGAGCCATTCTCGATGGACTCGCCCACGAGCTTTGCGCCCTGGGAGTAAACCTGGCCGCAGCCCAATGCGTTATGGCCAACCTCAGAATTGCCCATATCGTCATCGGTGGGCAGGCCGACAGCCGTGCCGTGGGCCTTGAGGTAGGTATGAGGACAGGTGGCAAGCAGATGATCGAGCGTAGGAGTCTTCGCAGCCTTTACCGCATCGCCGCTGCCGCCGTCGCCCTTACCGACACCGTCCATGACTACCAGAACAATGGGTTTTTCCATAATATAACCTCCAAAAAACGATTGTATTCGCATCTTTGCATTCCTATTGATTGTATTATTTTACATCATATTCCGTAAAGATACAACCACTTTTTTATTTTTTCCGAACCAGACAAAAATGCAATTGAGAAACGGTCAATTTGAGTGATTTTCCCGGAAGATGTTAATAATATATTACAGCCCCGGCAAAAAAGCAGCGGTCATCCCATTTCCCCGGGCACCGGGGTCCCGCCGCCTTTTCCCCGGCAGAAAATCTGCGGGAGAGACCGGAGCTCTCCCGCAGGAATCAGGGGTTCAGAACGATATCGGGTTTAACGGCCGAATTTTCCGCCCTTCCGGGAAGCGGCTTCCTTTTCCGCCTGGGTGGGCTTCTTTTTGCTGGAGGGTGTCTTTTTCACGGGAGACCGTTCCTGAGGCTCGTCTTCCTCTTCCACGGCACGGAAGTCTCCGTCAAAATCACGACCGGTATGCTTCAGCCGGAGCACTGCCAGGGCTGCACCGCCGGCAGACAGCACCATCACAACGGCAAGCACCGCCACCCAGATGCCCGTATGAGAGCGGGATTCCTTTTCCGGAGCTTCCGGCGTCTCCGGGAGATCCACGAACAGGCCCGTGGGCTCGGTGGTCTCCGGAGCCTGTGTCTCCGGCTGGGTCTCGGGAGGCAGAGTCGGTGCCTGGGTGGGGGCCGTGGTCGGGGCCTGGGTGGGGGCTTCCGTGGGAGCCTCCGTGGGGGCCTGGGTAGGCTTGGTTTCCGGCTCTGTGGGCTTCTGGGTCTCCTGGGGCTTGTCCGCCTCAGGGTCATAGGGATCGGTGCCGTCGGAGGCCAGGAATTCGATTCTTCCGTGGAATGCCTCCTCCAGCTCCTTTATGTGCTTCAGAGGCCAGGGGCGGGAGGCCGGATAGATGAGCTTTGCATTGGTGCCCCACATACAGTTGAGCCGGAAGGAGGGGAAGCCGCCTTCAAACCGGAAGGTTTCCAGCTTACTGCAATGGCTGAAGGACTCCTCTCCAAACACCCGGAAGCTGCCGGGAAGGTCCACAGAGGTGAGACCGTCGCAGGAGGAGAAGGCCTTGCTGCCGATCTCCACCAGGGAATTTCCCAGGTCCACGGTTTTCAGGGAATCGTAGTCGGTAAAGGCTCCGGCGCCCACGGTGGTGACGCTGCCGGTGAGCTCAACTCTCGTGATCTGGTCTTTATACTGCTGCCAGGGTGCCCCGTCAGAAAAATCGTCCATTGGGCCGCTGCCGCTGATGGTCAGGGTGCCCTTGTCGTAGGTCCAGGTGAGGTCCTCACCGCAGCGTCCGGAGTTTCCCCAGGAGCCCTCGGCAGGTGCCGCCGTCTCCGTCTGGGTGGGTTCCGGATCGTCCAGCCATGCCCCTTCCGAGGCAGAGACCGGCACCGCCCAGAGGGACAGAAGCACGGTCAGTGTCAAAAGACAGGAAAGCCATTTTTTCATGCTTTATCATCCTTTCTATTTCTATATTCTTACAATACGCCTGTATTCTCAATTCATGGTTCCCTCTGCCCGCTGGAAAAGAGCCGAGATCCGCTGCCGCAGATTCCGGGCCTCCGGGGTATCCTGGGTGCCCTGGGTATCGATCCACTGGGCCGATGCCTCCTGGGCCTGACGCAGGGTGGCCAGGTCCATGCTGAGATCCCCCACCCGGAAGGCGGGCAGACCGGACTGCCGGGAACCGAAGAAATCCCCGGGCCCCCGCAGCCGCAGGTCCTCTTCCGCGATCTGAAACCCGTCGGTGGTTTTGCACAGGGCTTTCAGCCGCTGGATGGTATCGGGATTTCGGTTGTGGGTGGTCATAATGCAGTAGCTCTTGGCCTTGCCCCGGCCCACCCGGCCCCGGAGCTGGTGCAGCTGGCTGAGGCCGAATCGGTCCGCATCTTCAATGACCATCAGCGTGGCATTGGGCACGTCCACGCCCACCTCGATCACCGTGGTCGCCACCAGGACATCTGCCTGCCCTGCGGCAAAGGCCGCCATCACCGCTTCCTTCTCCGCACCCTTCATCTGCCCGTGGAGCAAGGCCACCCGCAGATCCGGGAACACGGTCTTTTGCAGCGTATCCGCCCAGACCGCAGCGGATTTTACGTCCAATTCCTCGTTTTCCTCCACCGCCGGGCACACCACAAAGCACTGGTGCCCCTGGGCAACGTGCTTGCGGATAAAGGCATTGATCCGGGGGCGGTAGCTCTCCCCCACCAGGAAGGTGTCCACATCCTCCCGTCCGGGGGGACGCTCATCTAAGATGGAGACCTCCAGGTCCCCGTACATGAGCAGGGCCAGGGTCCTGGGGATGGGGGTGGCAGACATCACCAGAATGTGAGGGTCCTCCCCTTTTTCCGAGAGCTTACTCCGCTGGGCCACGCCGAATCGGTGCTGCTCGTCGGCAATCACCAAGCCCAAATCGGAAAACACCGTGCTTTCCGTCAGCAGGGCGTGGGTTCCCACGGTGACGTCCACCTCTCCGGCGGCGATTTTCTCCCGGGTCAGCCGCTTCTCCTTCTGGGTCATGGACCCGGTGAGCAGCGTCACGGAGACACCCAGCGGGGCAAACAGCTGCTGTAAGGATCTACAGTGCTGTTCTGCCAGGATTTCCGTAGGGGCCATAAATGCGGTCTGTTTCCCGTTTCTTGCAGCGCAGAAGGCGGCTGCCGCCGCCACCATGGTCTTGCCGCTGCCCACATCGCCCTGGACCAGACGATTCATGGGAGCCCCTCTGCCGAAGTCCTCCAGTATCTGGGAAATCGCCCGCCGCTGGGCCCCGGTCAGGGCGAAGGGCAGAGCTTCATAGAGATCCCTCAGGTCCCGATTTTCATAGGGCTGGGTCGTTTTCATTCCCCGGGCCGCCCGCATCAGGGATAGGCCTGCGGAAAATACAAAAAACTCCTCAAAAATCATCCGCTTCCTGGCGGCATCTGCCTCCTGAAGGGACTGGGGCTCATGGATGGCATAGTAGGCCCGCTCCGCCGGAAGGATTCCAAATTGCTCCCGCAGCTCCGGGGGCAGGACCTCCTGGGGGGGATCGCAGATGGCCAGAGCCTGTCGAACGGTTTTCAGCATAATGGTATTGCTGAGACCCGCTGTCAGGGGATAGATGGGAAGCACCCGCCGGGTGTTCACCGCCGGGGCGTCCGGAGACTCAAAGCTGGGGGACGTCATATTATAGCCTGTAAAATCTCCGCTCACCGCTCCATAGAAGATATACTCCTGCCCATAGTGCAGCTGCTCTGCTGCAAATTTCTGATTGAAAAAGGTCAGATTCAGCCTGGCGGTGGCATCCGCCACCTGTACCCGGGTGATATCCAGGCCCTTTCGGATATGATTTACCCGAGGGGTGTTCATCACCATGGCCTTAAAACAGGCGGGAACCTCCGGCTCCAGCCGGCTGATGGTCACAAGCTTGGTCCGGTCCTCATAGCCCCTGGGAAAATGGCAGATAAGATCCTCCAGCGTCAGAATATTGAGCTGTGCAAACTGCTTTGCCCGGCTGGGGCCTACACCTTTCAGCACGGTAACCGGATCTGTGAGCTTTGCCACTTGGGTCACCTCCCTATGTTTTCCGTTTCATCTTTCCGTGCCCCGTCCGCTGCCGGGACTGTTTTCGCAGGCTTCATGGGCCTCTCCCGGGGCACTGCCCTTATTATAGTGAAAAATCCTCCCATACGCAACGGGAGGACCGGGGATAATCATTCGGATTTCTTTAAGATTTTGAAAACTTTCCGGATAAAATGAAAAAACTCCCTCCGAGCCAGGCTCGGAAGGAGATATTTTCAGAGAAATTAGGCCAGCTTGTTGAGCTTCAGGGTCATGCTGCTCTTCTTGCGGGCAGCATTGTTCTTGTGCAGAAGACCCTTCTGGACAGCCTGATCCACAGACTTCACAGCCTGCTTGTAAGCGACCTCGGCAACAGCCTTGTCACCCTCAACCAGAGCAGTGTCGAACTTCTTGAGGTTGGTCTTCAGCTCGGACTTGTCAGCCTTGTTCTTCTCATAAGCAATCTTAGAAGAGATAACATCCTTCTTAGAGGACTTAATGTTGGGCATATGTTGTACCTCCTGTTCTCATTATTTTCATACAGTTCCACATTATAGCGTCTTTGGCCTTCAAAATCAACCCCTTTTTGCAAAAAAGAGAAGTCTTTCTAAAAATAATTTTCCGGTTTCTGTTTTTTGCGGGCTGCTTTTCCACAGCCTCCGGCCAGGATAGATTCACATTTCCCGGCTTTTGCACCTTCGGCCCGGTTTTTCCTTCTGTGTCAAGTCCTGATTTTTTCCCAAAAGCACAGCCCATCGTGAAACGTCACAATCCACGAAAAAATAGGAAAAATGTCGAATTTCGCCGCAGGGAATTCCGGCCTTGGAGGAAACTTTCCGCAGTTATCCCATTCTGTGGATAACACCTGTGGAGAAAGATGTGGACAATGTGGAAAACTAGCAGTTATCAACAGCTATTTTATGGGAATCCCCCTTTCCCACAGATGTGGAAAAGTATGTGCAGAAATTCTACGAACCGACCAAACCCGGATTTTCCTCCACATTTCCGCTGGAAATATCCAAAAAGTTACCCCAGGCATATTCGGCAGAAAAAGTTAGAACCTTGTGTGAAAATGCTGTCGCAGATTGGAATCCCCCGAAATACCTGTGAATTTTTTTGTGAAAAATCTCCAAATCATTTTGCCGGTATCTTCTTGCGTCAGATGGGGGATACTTTTCCTATCACCAGGAATCAAGGAGGATTACCATGCAGGGTAAAGTAGAGATCTGCGGTGTCAGCACTGCGAACCTGCCCGTGCTCTCTCAGGCGGAGATGGATATCTTGCTGCGAAAGAGCAAGCTTGGGGATAAAGCCGCCCGGGAAAAGCTCATTGAGGGGAATCTGCGGCTGGTGCTTTCCGTGATCCAGCGGTTTGATAAGCGGGGAGAATGTCCCGACGACCTGTTTCAGGTGGGCTGCATCGGCCTCATCAAGGCCATTGCCAATTTTGACCCGGACAAGCAGGTGCGGTTTTCCACCTATGGCGTGCCCATGATCGCCGGGGAGGTTCGGCGGTATCTTCGGGACAACAGCGCCATTCGGGTGTCCCGATCCATTCGGGATCTCGCCTATCGGGTACTCCAATGTAAGGAAGCCATGACCGCAAGGATGGACCGGGAACCCACCCTGGAGGAGATCAGCAGGGAGCTGGAGCTTCCCTTATCCGAGGTGAGCCAGGCACTGGATGCCGTCTGCTCCCCGGTCAGTCTCTATGACCATGTGTACTCCGACGGGGATGATCCCCTCACCATTATGGACCAGGTCAAGGACACCCGGAACACCGAGGGCAGCTGGATGGAGCACATCACCCTGCAAAACGCCTTTCAGGCTCTGACCCCTCGGGAAAAGCAGATCCTCTCCCTGCGGTTTTACGACGGAAAAACCCAAATGGAGGTAGCCGGGGCCATGGGCATCTCCCAGGCACAGGTATCCAGGCTGGAAAAGGGGGCCATCGGTGCCATGCGCAGAGCCATCTGCTGACCCAGGCATCCCGGCCTCTTCCCATGCATAGACTGCCAGCAGGAGAGGAGGCTGGGAGATGTCAGTCAAATTTACACAGCTTCAATGTAAAGAGGTGATCTGCGTCCAGGACGGCCGCCGCCTGGGGTTCATCTCCGATGTACTGGTGGAGGTGCCGGAGGGATACGTCTGCGCCATTGTGGTTCCGGGCCCCTGCCGATACCTGGGGTGTCTGGGCCGCAGCGAGGACTTTCTCATCCCCTGGAGCTGTGTCTGCCGCATCGGACCCGATGTGGTTTTGGTGGATGTAAAACCAGAGGACTGCCGCAGTCCCCGGCAGAAAAAAGGAGAGCGATGCGGCCTGTGAGCCCTCGGTTCCGGGCCTTTCGGAATGCGGCGGCGGCCTGACGCCCCGGAGGCCGCCGCCTTACAGGCGGAAACAGGAGCCTTGCGCAATGATATGCCCATGACCGCTGCCACTTTTGGGGGCGGATTTTACCGGGCGCTTTTCTTCATTTTCCGTCAAATTGCCTGGTTCCCCCTCCCGGATGGAGAAGGGATTCGGCATCCTTGTCCCGGATTCTGGCTTTCCGGGAAAAAACTTGTATTTTCTCAATTTTTTTGGAAATAATACTTGCAATCTTCGAAAACTTATCATATAATGATTCGGCATGGGCACAACCCATGACAATATTCAAACCACACACCCGGGGATCGCGCTCCCATGTGTCCCTGACCGGACGGGCCGCGCGGGATGATCGGGGTGGAGGAAAAACAAAAGGAGAAAAAATTATTATGGCTGTCGTATCTATGAAGCAACTGCTGGAAGCCGGTGTCCACTTCGGTCACCAGACCCGTCGTTGGAACCCCAAAATGGCTCCCTACATCTACACCGAGCGTAACGGTATCTACATCATCGACCTGCAGAAGACCGTTAAGAAGCTGGAAGAGGCTTACAACTTCGTTCGTGACACTGCTGCCAACGGCGGTAACATCCTGTTCGTCGGCACCAAGAAGCAGGCTCAGGACGCTATCCGTGAGGAAGCTGCCCGCTGCGGTGGTTACTACGTCAACGCTCGCTGGCTGGGCGGTATGCTGACCAACTTCCGCACCATGCGTACCCGTATCGACCGTCTGGCTCAGCTGAGAAAGATGGAAGAGGACGGCACCTTCGCAATGCTGCCCAAGAAGGAAGTCATCAAGCACCAGGCTGAGATCGCCAAGCTGGAGAAGTACCTGGGCGGCGTTAAGGAAATGAAGAAGCTGCCCGCAGCTCTGTTCATCGTTGACCCCCGCAAGGAGCGCAACGCCATTGCTGAGGCCCGCAAGCTGAACATCCCCATTGTTGCTATCGTTGACACCAACTGCGATCCCGATGAGATCGACTACGTGATCCCCGGCAACGACGACGCTATCCGCGCTATCCGTCTGATCGCTTCCGCTATGGCTAACGCTGCCATCGAGGGCCGTCAGGGCGAGGATGTGGCTGAGGAAGCTGCTGCCGAGACCACTGCTGAATAATTTCGGCACAACTAAAGAAACATCATAGGAGGATACGAAAATGGCATTTACCGCTCAGGACGTTAAGAAGCTTCGTGAAATGACCAACGTCGGCATGATGGACTGCAAGAAGGCCCTGACTGCTACCGAAGGCGACATGGACAAGGCCATCGACTGGCTGCGTGAGAAGGGCCTGGCTAAGGCTGCTAAGAAGGCAGACCGCGTTGCCGCTGAGGGCGTTGCATACGCTGCTGTCATCGACGGCATCGGCGTTGTCATCGAGGTCAACTCCGAGACCGACTTTGCTGCTAAGACCGACGCTTTCATGGACCTGGTCAAGAACCTGGCTGCTGTCGTTGCAACCGAGAACCCCGCTGATGTGGACGCTCTGAAGGCTTGCAAGTACCCCAACTCCGACCTGACCGTCACCGAGATCATGCAGGAGAAGGTCATGTCCATCGGCGAGAATATGCAGATCCGCCGTTTTACCCGTTTCGCTGACAACGTCTCCGTTCCCTATGTCCACGCTGGCGGCACCCACGGTGTTCTGGTCAACCTGGCTGTTGAGGGCGGCATCGACGCTACCGAGATCGGTAAGAACGTCGCTATGCAGATCGCTGCTATGAGCCCCAAGTACTGGGACAAGTCCCTGGTTCCCCAGGAAGATGTTGACCACGAGCTGTCCGTTCAGGTCGCTCTCATGGACAACGACCCCAAGATGGCAAGCAAGCCCGCTCAGATCAAGGAAAAGATCGCTGCCGGCAAGATCGCTGCCTTCTACAAGGAGCTGTGCCTGCTGCAGCAGGAGTTCGTCCGCTCCGACCTGTTCCAGGGTACCGTCGAGGGCTACATTGCTGACGCTGCTAAGAAGCTGGGCGGCTCCGTCAAGTTCATTGACGCTGTTCACTTCGTAAAGGGCGAAGGCATCGAGAAGAAGGAAGAGGACTTTGCTGCTGAAGTCGCTGCTCAGATCAGCGGCGCTGCTAAGTAAGCTCACTTTCTAAGACTTTTGAATCCTCCGATCATTTTGGTCGGAGGATTTTTTTAGGCTGCACCCGTCCGCACAGAAGGTCGGGACAGCTCCCCTCCCCTTCTGATACCATAGCGCCACGGCTGGAGGAAAGGAGTACGGACCAAATCGCCGGAAGCGGGGTTACGAATGACAGATCAAAAAAACCTTCTATGCCCCTCGCCGGCTGCAAAAGCTTTTCGATGCCGGGATGCCTCCCAGAGGGCACAGCTGTTGTGCACTGCTAACACCTTGACAACCGCCGAATTTACCGATACACTATAAAAGTACAATTTTACATCCATTCAGGAGGTGTTCTTTATGGCATCAAAAGTATATTTTACCGATTTCTGCACCGGCACCAACGAGACCCTTCCCCAGAAGCTGTCCCGTCTGGCACTCACCGCCGGTATGGACAAAATTGATTTTCAGGACAAATTTGTAGCCATTAAAATCCACTTTGGAGAACTGGGCAACATGGCCCATCTGCGCAGCGGCTATGCCCGGGTCATCGTGGAGCTTGTGAAGGACCTGGGCGGCAAGCCCTTCCTCACCGACTGCAACACCCTTTATGTTGGCTCCCGGAAAAACGCACTGGACCACCTGGATACCGCCTACCTAAACGGCTTCACCCCCTACTCCACCGGCTGTCATGTGATCATTGCCGACGGTCTCAAGGGCACCGACGACGTAGCTGTGCCTGTGGTGGGCGGCGAATATGTAAAGGAAGCCAAAATCGGCCGGGCCATTATGGATGCGGATATCGTCATCTCTCTGAGCCACTTTAAGGGCCATGAAGGTGCCGGATTCGGCGGTGCCCTCAAGAACCTGGGCATGGGCAGCGGCTCCGGAGAGGGCAAGCGGGAGATGCACGACACCTGCCGTCCCCAGGTGGATGCATCCGCCTGCATCGGCTGCGGCACCTGTCAGGATAACTGCGCCCACGGCGCTCCCACCCTGAAAGACGGCATCATGTCCATTGATCTTGACAAATGCGCCGGATGCGGCCGCTGCATCGACGTCTGCCCGGTAAAGGCCATCCACTCGGAAAACGCCCAGTCCAACACCCTTCTCAACTATAAGATTGCAGAATACGCCAAGGCCGTCTGCGACGGTCGGCCCCACTTCCACATCAGTCTGGTGCGGGATGTGAGCCCCTACTGTGACTGCCACGCAGAAAATGATATTCCCATTGTCCCGGATGTGGGTATGTTTGCGTCCTTCGACCCCGTGGCACTGGACCTTGCCTGCGCCGAGGCCGTCATTGCCCAGCCCGTTATGCCGGGAAGCAGACTGGCAAAGGTAAACCGCCCGGAGCTGGACCATTTTACTGCCGACTTCCCCAGCACTGACTGGCGTGCTCAGATCGACCACGGTAAAAAAATCGGTCTGGGAGACAATGCTTACGAGGTGATTACCATATGATGAATCACAAGGAACTGGCCGGACAGCTGTTTCTGGACGGCTATAACTGCGCCCAGTCTGTCATGGTGGCATTTACAGATGTCACCGGCCTGGAAAAAGACGCTGCCGCCCGGATGGCCTCTGCCTTTGGCGGCGGTATGGGCCGGATGCGGGAGGTCTGCGGTGCCGTCAGCGGTATGCTGATGGTCACAAGCCTTCTCTATGGCTACGACGACCCCAAGGACACCGCCGGAAAGCGGGAGCTCTACAAGCTGGTTCAGGAGCTGGCGGGAAAGTTCCGGGAGCAGACCGGAAGCATTGTCTGCCGGGACCTTCTTAAGAATCCCCCTGCGGACCCCAATCCCTCCCCCCGCACTGCCGAATACTACAAGGTTCGCCCCTGCGCCCGGATGGTCATGCTGGCGGCGGAAATCCTGGATGACTACATCGCAGAGCATCCTGTTCCTGTGAAACATGGATGAGCTGATCTATAATCAGCGCCAGATCCCCAAAGAGCAGTGGCGCTACGGTCTGCGGTCCAGCGCCGCCACCGGATGCGGCTGGATCGCCACCCACAACGCCCTGCACCTGCTGGGCTATCGGGAGGAGATCCCGGACCTCATCCGCTACTATGAACACCAGCTGCCTCTGATCCACGGAAACCTGGGCACCAGCTTCTGGGGTCCGGCGCTGTGTTTCCGGCAGTGGGGGTTTCCGGTCAAGATGGTTGCCGACCATCGGCAGTTTGACCAAGCCGCCAAAGAAGTCCCGGCCTGTGTACTCTTCTACCGCTGGAGATCAGGATGCAAACTGGGGGCCCATTTCGTAGCGCTCCATCATACATCCCAGGGATTTGTGGGCTGCAACACCTACCGAAGCTCCAAGGGCCCCGATTTCTACGGGAAGAGTCTGGAGAGCTTTCTCAAAGAAAGAAAGTATTTCGGTGCCGTGCTCATCTGTATTCAGAAAAAACCGTCATAAACCAAAATCGGCTGCTTTCTAAAGAAGGCAGTCGATTTGCATTATCAAATAAAAGGCAGCACCCAGCCGGTGCTGAAGAGGGGCCTGGAAAACGAAATAACCCTTGACCGACGAATCTTTCGATTTCTAACGATCAAGGGTTATTTCTGGGAAATATTGGGATCTCTCATTGAAAACCTCGCTTTCCACAATTTCCGACAGGCTCTTCTATCTATTCAGTTGTTCTCGTCTTCCGTACCTTCTGCAACTATCCATTACTTTCTTCAATTCAAACTCTGAAGCTTTTTCGTTTCCTCGGAAGATCTTATATCATTGGGTGAATGCCTGTCATCGGGGTTCGCCTTTCTTGGGGCCTTCCCTTCTGTGACTATACTGTACCATATGGGGGCGCAGAATACAAGTGACGAATTCTCCAATTATCCTCTCGAAAAGTTGGTAATTTCATAGAATTACAGGGATTATCCTTATCTTCCATTGACAAACAGTGGGACACTTGATATGATGAATGTGTTCGGCAGCTCTTCGTGAGCTGCTTTTTTACTGCGAAAAGATGACCCTTGACTTTCGGAATCTTTCGACTTCCTAAGCCAAGGGTCATCTCTGGGAAATATTGGGATCTCTCATATAGGACCTCACTTTCTGTTGCTTCGGCTTCGGTTTCCATGACAAAAATTGAATCACTTCCTTCAGCAGCTATTTTTATAACGACCCGGTAGATTCTTGGAAGCCTTCGCCGTCTGAGGGTCTACCGCTCTATGGGTATCACCTCTTCGTACCTATAATTTAGCACACCCTCGCAAAAAATACAAGCGTGCGTGTTCTCTAAAAATCAAGCATAGAAGTTAGTGAAATCATAGAATCTTATGTTCTTTTCTGATTTCTATTGCATTTTTTCTTTTTATCTGATATGTTATATTTGTTGGGCAGCCTGGACGGGCTGCTTTTTTTCATAGGCAGTTCTGCCTCTCCTTTCCGAAAAACAGGAGGGCAGGTGAATCTGTGCCCCCCTGTTTTTACCCATTAAAAACTATCGCTGCTGTGTCCAAAGCCATCGGAGTCCACGGTCGTGCCGCCACCGCCGCGATCACTGCTTTTGTTTTGAGGGGAATAGGACCGATGGGTGGTGGTCCCGGTGTATTGCTCCTCCCGGAGCGTGAGCTTCAGGCTGTCCGGTCCGGCGTAGGCCGACGCATCGGTGCCCACTGCCACCGATTTGAGCTTTTTCTCCATAAGGGATACCACCAGCCAGGCAGAGCCTGTACCTGCCAGCACGCAGATGCCGATGGCAATGGTCCAATGCAGAGCACCGGCCCTGGGATGATCGTCCTTTCCGGCTCTGGCGTCACGGATGCAGTCTCCGGTCATTTCCAGATAGGTTTTCAGCCCCTCATACCAGTTATCGTCCCGGAAATCCTTTTTCATAGCATCCCGGATCATCTGGTTGTATTGGTCGGTAATGGCAGTATTGCCGTAGCCGTAGGTGAGCAGAGCCATTTTCCGGTCGTCCATGCTCATAAGCAGGAGCACGCCGTCACTGTCGGAGCCAATGCCCAGATCATCCTCCAGGTAGCGGCGCTTTGCCGCCGCCTGCACATCCGATTCCCCCGTGAGAGCAAGATCGGAGACGCTGATAAAATACACCCCGCATTGGTATTTTTCTCCGATTTCAGCTGCTTTGACCTCCAGGGTCCGGCACTGCTCCGGGGTGAGAATTCCGGCCTCATCCTGAATATAGGTCCCCTTTGCCTGGACAGGCACCGCCAATCCCATCACCAAAAGCAGGAGCAGCGCAAATATCTGTTTTTTCACCGCCGATCCCTCCTTACATGATTCGGGCAAAAAGGCCGGCCAAGGGACCGGAAAGCAGCAGGCACAGCACTGCGCTCAGCCCCAGGGCAAGGCCCAGGAAGGTCTTCCGCTTCTTTTGCCGATCTACAGGCAGGTCACCCACCAGCTTTCCCGTCTGACCGTTCATGGCAAACAGATAGTTCTGTCCGTTCCACTTGGTAGACAGGAGCCACACCGGCAGCAGCGCGTAGTTCACATTCTCATGGGTCAGCCCAATATTCCGCATTTCCAAACGCACCGTCTCATAGCCCTGCACCGTATTTCGCAAGGCATCCTCCATACTGTTTCGGCACCGTTCCTCTGCCCGGTGCTTTGCCTCCCCTGCCTCCACATCATACTGATCCGCCAGAAATCCCGGCAGGTATGCCGGAGAAAACGCCCGCAGGCCTTCATAGTCAAAGGGCTCGATGGAATCCATATAATCGTCGGGCATCTTTTGAGAACCGTCTACCGGGATCTTCCGGAACTCCATGGAGCCGCCCCGCTTCACGGAGTAATGGGAAGTATCTGTAATGAGGTAGTCACCGCTGCGGCGGGTCGTAGAATTGGATGCTGCAAACCGCATCCAGCCCTCTGCCTTCTGGTCAAACAGCCAGAAGGGCACATAGACTCCCTGGATCTTCTCAATATGATTTTTCTCCTTGAACACCTGAGGCAGGAGGAATTTCCCCTGATAATGCTTTTGCAGCCGCAGCACCGCATCCTCCTTGGTGAGCTTAAAGGGAATCACCAGGTCCGGTCTGCGCTGATCCCGGAACGGCCCTAACAGTACCGCAGGATTTCCGCAATAAGGGCAGCCGGTCGCCACGGTGGTATCGTCACAGACCACCACGGCACCACAGCTGGGGCAGCTGTAGCTGCGCATCTTTTCCCCATCCTGGCCCCACTGGGCTCCGGCTTCCTCCCGATCCGACCCGGTGACAGCCTCTGTGTTCTCCTCCATCTCCTTCAACGAGAAGCTGCTGTCGCAGAATTCACAGTGGAGCGTTTCCGATCCCCCGTCAAAGACCAGGGGAGCCCCACAGGCCGGGCATCTGTAATTTTTCAGTTCTTCTGCCATAAAATCCACCTCTTTTCTCTGATCCCGCCAATGCAGCGGCTTTCAGAAATCAACTCCGGCAGGCCGTCTTTGCGCAGCTCGGTCTGCTGAATTCTGTCTACATGATAGCACAAAAAATATCAATAGGAAGCAATTTTTTGAGTCCCAGGCACACCTGCCGCAGAAAGAAAAAATCCGCCCACCCCGGGGCAGATCCAAAACGGCAAAAGAAATAACCCTCGACTTTTTATCTAACCACGATAATGTCAAGGGTTATTTCTCTGAATGCTTGGGTTCAATCATTGGTTAACCTCCATATTCATTTAATTTTCGATGCAGACCTGCGTATCGACCACCCTTGGGATTTTTTGACTTCTCACAGCATCTTCTCTGCATTCCCCGGGACATCCGACGCTCCATCCTTGTCTCCTGACTTTGATATCCTTGCTTGGTCTCTGATCTGCAATATCCTCTTCCAAGTGAAATATCCGTGTCCTTCTCTGACCAAGATATGTTCGGCACTTTCTGACTATGACATCTCAATCAATCTGCGACTGCCAGCATCTCAAACGCTTAAATCTTGATATCCTCCTTCCGCTTCTCTCACTGTGCGTTACCAGTAAGATCCCCGTTTTTTGAATACCCTGATTTGGGCTCCCGTTTCCATCGTATCCGGTTCCGGATGTGTATCCCCAGAGATATCTTCCTCAGCATCTGATCTTGCTCGTCTTCCTCCTGGGGATTCAGACTTACGCATCAGTAACCTGATCGTTAATATCTTCGGTACCGCCATCCTATCAGATTCCGAATTTCCGGGATCTTTGGATCTTGAGATCTTCATCGACCTGTGACCTTGACTTTGTCATCTTCTGTCTGCTGGGACCTGCTTTTTGTTCTGCATCTCAAAAGAATCTACCAGCTGTTTGGCATCTCCTTTTGTAACTAAAGCATACCATAGACGATTCTATTTTTCAAGATGACAGCTTTTACGAAAGAAAACCATGATTTTACAGCAAATCGCAGAAAATACAAATGTCCGCCCCAGAAGCATTGACATTTGTTTTTGCCGTAGTATAATAAAAATGTTGGGCAGGTGACGACCTTGCCCTTTTTCCATATTACGGAGGCGCAAATCCCCAAACTTAAGGAAAGAAGTGAGCATTATCAAATCCGTAAAAGAATTTCTCCGGCGTAAGGACATTATTTTCTCCGGCAAACGCTATGGCATCGATGCTCTGGGTGCTATGGCCCAGGGTCTGTTCTGCACGCTCCTGGTAGGCACCATTCTCAACACCATCGGCGATCAGTTCCATATCGGCTTTTTGAAGGCCGTTCTCGTCACCATCGGAAAAGGTGAGGGTGCCGTAAACTACACCATCGGCGGTCTGGCCAGTGCCATGGTCGGCCCCGGCATTGCCATTGCCATTGGCTACGCTCTGAACTGCCCCAATATGGTGCTGTTCTCTCTGATCCCTGTGGGCTTCGCTGCCAACGCCATGGGCGGTGCCGGCGGCCCCCTTGCCGTATATGTGGTCGCCATCGTCGCCACCGAGTTCGGCAAGCTGGTCTCCAAAGAGACGAAAATCGATCTGCTGGTGACCCCCATCACCACCATTCTGGTGGGCATCGGCCTGAGCTGGCTCATCGCAGCTCCCATCGGCAAGGCTGCCCAGGCCGTGGGCGGTGCCATTATGTGGGCTACTGAGCTGCAGCCCTTCTTCATGGGCATTCTGGTGTCCGTTCTGGTGGGTGTGGCACTGACCCTCCCCATCAGCTCCGCTGCAATCTGCGCTGCCTTCGGTCTCACGGGCCTGGCTGGCGGTGCTGCCGTGGCCGGCTGCTGTGCACAGATGGTGGGCTTCGCCGTAATGAGCTTCCGGGAAAACCGCTGGGGCGGTCTGGTTGCCCAGGGCATCGGCACCAGTATGCTGCAAATGCCCAACATTGTGAAGAACCCCAGGATCTGGATCCCTCCCACGCTGGCTGCTGCCGTCACCGGCCCCATTGCCACCTGCCTGTTTAAGCTGCAGATGAACGGTGCCGCCGTATCCTCCGGCATGGGCACCTGCGGCCTGGTAGGCCAGATCGGCGTCTACACCGGCTGGGTCAACGACGTTGCCGCCGGTCTTAAGCCTGCGATCACCGGTTTTGACTGGCTTGGCCTGATTCTCGTGAGCTTCGTCCTGCCCGCCATCCTCAGCTGGTTCTTCTGCGAAGTCCTGCGCAAGTGGGGCTGGATCAAGGAACATGACCTGACCCTGGATCTCTAAATAGAAACGTCCCTCCTGAAAACCAGGAGGGACATTTTCTAGTGCGCCCGGTGGGCGCACTAGAAAAAAGCAGCCTGAAAAACAGGCTGCTTATATTCAAGATCGGGATGAAGCTTAG
>SAMEA104404100__coassemble_1254_pt1 | contig 23649 bp, 19 predicted proteins | sample SAMEA104404100__metabat2_high_PE_013 | metagenome-assembled genome bin SAMEA104404100 (sample SAMEA104404100) | Balaenoptera acutorostrata | reverse complement strand
ACAGGCCCCGGTGGTCGCTGAAACCTCTGCCATACCGGAGACTGCGGTCCCCCAGACCGCAGCAGAAGGGACCGCACCGGCGGTTTCAGCGGAAACCATGTCTCAGGCCATGACGGAAGGGACAGCGCCTCAGACTGCCGTTCCGGAAGCGGCGGCCCCCACTGCGGCAGCAGCCAATGTGAGCCAGTACGAAGGTCAGGGTTACACCATTGAAATTCCCGACGGCCAGTGGCGGCTGGAGTCGGAATGGGATGACGGTCGGCTGGAACAGACCTGGGAGAGCATCTTCTATCCGGAGGCGGAGCTGGAAGTGCAATATTATGCAGGGCTTACCAAGGAGCAGGCCCAGGCAGCTGTGACGCTGGATGAAGACGACTTCCGGCTGGAAACCCAGACCGACGGTTCCCTGATGGGACGGGATCTGGGGGACCGGGAGATCCTCTTTGTAAGGTTCTATCCCGGAGACAACGGGACCTATGTTCTCACCTATACCTACACCGACACCCAGGAAATGGCGGACAGCGTTGGTGCCCAGCTGGCGTCCATGGCGGATTCCTTCCAGGTAAAATGAAGCCGCAGGAAAAATAAATAAAATCCCGGAATTCTTTGGAATCCCGGGATTTTTTCTAAGCTTTAAGCGACTTTTTCGTACTTTCCGTGGCGGGGCTCTCCGAATTTGACCTTCTTCATGATCAGGTTTGCGAGGATAGCAAACAGGGTGCCGAAGATCACGGAGAAAATCACGTCGGTGGGGTAGTGGACGTAGAGATACAGTCTGGAAAGAGAGATCAGAATGGCCAGGATCAGGGCGGGGATGCCCAGCTTCTTGTCATTGAGGACCAGGACCACTGCGGCCTCAAAGGAAGCGATGGTGTGCCCGGAGGGGAAGGAGAAGTCGTGCATCACGGGAACCTTTGCGGGGAGGGTGCACACATCCATCAGATCCCTGGACATAATGAAGTCAATGGGCCGCGGACGACCGACAATGGGTTTCAGCGTGATGTTGCACACCACAACGCCCATAATAAGGGCCAGGCCCATGGTGAGGCCCACCTTCCGGTACTTGGGGAAGAACAGCAGGAATACGGCACAGCCGATCCAGAAGATGCCGCCGTCACCGAACAGGGTGATGATCGGCATGATAAAGTCGAGAAAGCCGCATTGCAGATTGGCCTGGATCCAGTTGAGGATGGGCAGGTCAAAGGAAACGGCAAAGGAATTGAGCATTTCCAGCATTTATTCAGTGCCTCCTTCAGAAGTTGCATTTTCAAACAGAGGGGTGAGGACCATGGGCTCCAGGGTCGTCTTGGAATCCAGGACCACATGACCGTTTTCAGAGGGCGGGAATACCACGGTGAGGGTGGTTTTACCGTCCTCACTGATGCTCCGGCTGACCCAGCCGGAGAACACCTTGCCCTCGGGCACGGAGACCATGGGGGTGTCCAGTTCGGTGATCTTGGAGTCATAGAAGTCGGAGGAAAGGACCTGGTCGCCGTTCATAAAGGTGAGACGGACCTGCCCCACGGGCTTCTGGACATCCTGGTTGGTCATGTCGTAGACCAGCCACTTACCGGTGGACTGCTTGGCGAAGAACATGGTGGTGTCGATGGGGAATTCCTTCACGGTGCCGTCTGTACGGGTGACATTCAGCTTGATGGCGATGTGTGCAGAGAAGATATCATCGGAATACATGGTAAACTCTGTGATGACAGGCTCTCCGAAGCTGTGGCCCTGATAGAAGGCCTTCTGCACGATCTTCTCCTGATCCCGGATAGCGGCGTAGTTGGTAGAGGAAGAGTCGAAGTGCTTGGCAAGCTCTGCGCGGGAGGCCTGGCTGATCATATACTCGCCGTAGACCTTGGCGGCGTCCACAATGGCGGTTCGCTGTTCCTCGGTCATGGTGGAGGAGGGGCTGATCTCCTGGAAGGTTTTGGTCTCGGCGTTATATTCCACTTCCATCTCCCGGCCATTTTCATCGGTGATCCTGATGTTGGGTCTGCCGATCTGGTTGTCCACCTGCTGGACCCACATTTTAATTCCGGGAGTGCCCTCCGGCAGGAAGTCCTGGGCGGCGGTGGTGGCCTTCATGATGGTGTAGGACTCGTCCAGCTTTTCTCCGTTCAGGTAGGCGGTGTGGCCTTCCAGCATCCGGATATAGTAGGTGTTGTCGTGCTTTACGATGAGCTCGATATCCCCCAATTTCCAATCGGGAATGTCGGTGATATGCTCGGTTTCGCCGCCTACCAGCATAAAGGAGGCGACCCGCTCATTGCCCGCCTTGACAAAGAATTTCTTGTTGTTGGACAGGCCGGCGGAGGTCTCCTGATAGGTGAGCTGGCTGTCGCCGACCTTATCCTCCATGTAGGAGACAAAGGCGGACCGATCACCCACGGCGTTTTTATTCACGGCGTTGTCGTAGATAAGGCCCCAGTTGGGGTCTGCAAAGTACATCTGGAAGAAGGCATCGGCGGCAGTGCTGGGCTGTGCGGCTTCATAGTCCGTAAGCCAGCCCTTGAGCCAGAGCAGGCCGCAGAAGGTAAGGGCGAAGAATACAAAAATAAAGCTGAAATAGCAGGTATAGAAGACCCGGGTATGGTGCCGGACCTTGGAATCGTGGGCAACCTGAGCCTCTGCCAGAGCCTTGGTGCGTGGGGCAGGCTGCTGACTGGGGGCGTGGTTCGGCATAGGCCGCTTCGGCGGCACTCCGCCGGAGGCCGGACGATTTTGGGGCATCCCGCCGGGGGCGGGACGGCGCTGGGGCCCGCTGTTGGCAGGAGCGGGGCGATGGGGAGGCATCCCGTTGGGTGCGGGCCGTCTCTGGGGGGCTGCACCGGGAGCAGCCTGCTGCATGGGCCGCTGGGGGGCACGGGGGGGTACGGGCTGGGCAGGACGCGTGAAAAGCAGATCGTCCAGATCATCCACGGAGGGAGAAGCAGACGGCTCCTGAAGGTTCTCCAGAAAATCCAGGGGATCTTGGGATTCCGGGGGAACAGCAGGTCTCATGGGGTCCCGGCTGGGGTCCTGGGCTGCCCGCTCTGCCAGCAGCTCGGAAGTGGAGCGGCCCTGCTGATGATTTGAAAATTTTCCTTGATACATGGCTTACTCCTTACTGCGCAGGACGGACCATCCAGAAGTTCGGCATCCGTCTGGGTTCTGTCTGGAAAAGCGAATAGTTGTTGATCATGGTGTAGGCACCGGCCTCACCGTATAGGCCCTGGGTATCATGGTAGTACATGATAGAGGAGGAGCCGCCGTCCATGTTGCAGGCGTTCACGGCACCGTACTCGATCATAATATCGGTGACATCCTTGTAGCTGCCGCCCAGGGAACCGGCCTGACGACCGTCAATGCACACGAAGATGACCGTGCCGTCTGCCCGCTGTCCGATGGCAGTACGGGGGTTGTAGCCGGAGTTGGAGTTATAGGCCTCCTCGTTGATGACACCGTTCATAATGAGAACCGGGCCGAATTGGCACAGATCCCGGATATTCTGCTCCATGGCCTGCTCGGGGGTCATGTTTTTTGCAACCACCAGAATGTCGTCCTGGTTGAAGCCTGCAAAGCCGGTGGGGGTGTCCTTGGGCAGGAACTCGTGACCGGTGTTGGAGATAACCTTTCCGTCCCGGACCACAAGGCCGGCGGGAACGCTGCCCACGGTGGAATTTGCGGTGCCGTCGTCGTTAAAGGCACCGGCGTTGATGGCTGCGGCAGCACCTTCAAACTCGATCTGCTGATTGAGCCGGGTGCCGGGTCTGGAGGTGGAGAAGTGGGCCCCCTCCGGGAGGCTGCCGTTCTCGTCGTCCAGAGAGGTTGCCATATAGACCCGGGAGGGGTCCTTGATCAGCATGACGTGGGCGTTGTAGGTCTTGCCCTTGACCTCTTCAATGCGGATGCCGTCGGGGTGCTGGGCCCACTGGTCATCGGAGGCATTGGTGCGGTCGATGACGATCTGGGAGGTGCTGGACATATCGTCGGGAAGGGTGTCCGCTTTCTTTTCCCGGATAGCAGCCACAGCGTCCTTACCCATGAACAGGGCGGGGACCCATTTGGTGGCACTGGCTTCCGTGAGGGACATGGTGAGCACGGCCCGGGCACTTTCGGAAGGACCGTTGAACACCAGGTTCATCACCAGGCACAGTGCGGCAACCAGCAGCACGATCAGGGTGAAGAAGGAAAGCAGGAATCGGCGGAAGAACCGCCCGGCCCCGCCGCCCCGCTTAATATTCTGGGGCGGGTCCATGGGCTGCTTCGGGGGGACGCTCCCGCCGTTGGGGCGAGGCATACCGGGATTGGGAGGAGTTTGATTGAATTTGCTCATAGTTTTTTAACCTCATGGCGTTAATTGGATTGTTTCGGGGCGAAGACCCAACGCTGCTGGATCATATAACTGACAAGGAACAGACCGACCATCACCACGGTATAGATGACCGTCCGCAGGACTTCCGCAGCGGCATTGATGGAGAACAGGGCGTAGACCCCGTGGGTAAGGAGCACCTGGGCGATCATCTGGGGAACGGCAAGCATATAGTAGCGGAGCAGGGCTTTTCCCGTATGGACGTTGGTCTGGAACACCAGCTTCTTATTGAGAAAAAAGTTGAGCAGGGAGGAGATCACCCGGGCAGTAATGGCGGGAACTGCCGTCAGGGAGAACCCGGTGAGGAAACGGCTCATAAAGTGGGCCAGCAGGGAAAAACAGCCCACATCCGTCACAGCACTTACGAGAGAGCTGAGGGTATACCGGAAGAAGTGGGCCAGGATCAGCTTATAGATCCGCCAGGAATCCTGCACCACCCGGAAATGGGAGCTCTTGTTCTCTTCAATATAGACCGTGCGGATCTTCACCTCGTCGAAGGGAATGCCGTTGTCCTTCATGGCGAGGAGCATATTGGTTTCGTACTCGAACCGCTCGCCCTTCACATCGAGGAAGGTTTTCACAGCCTTCCTGGGAATGGCACGAAGACCGGTCTGGGTGTCGGAAATGGTCATGCCGCAGAAGATCTTGAAGATCAGGGAGGTGGTGCGGTTGCCGAACCGGCTCCGGGTGGGCACATCGGGAAGGCTGAAGTCCCGGCAGCCAAGGACCACATGACCGGATTTTAACATCTGCTCACAGCAGGCCCGGGTGTCCTCGGGATGGTGCTGGTTATCGCCGTCCACGGTGACAACGCCCACGCCTTTGGGCCTGTTTTCCAGGAACCACTGAAAGGCATTTTTCAGGGCAGCGCCCTTGCCTTTGTTTTTTTCATGGTGAAGGACGTGAACCTCCGGATGGAGCTTTTCTGCATCCTTAAAGTAATGAAGATTCTCTTTTCTGCTTCCGTCATTGACAAGGATAATATCGGAAAATCCGTATTCCAGAAGACCGTCGATCACGGCGGTGAGCTTCTCATCCGGGTCAAGAGAGGGAAGAACAACAGAGATTTTGGATAGATCCTGCATGAAATCGCCTCTTTTTTCACTGTATAATTGTCATAACAAACTCATTATACTATAGCACATAACCCATTGTTTGGAAAGGGTTTTTATAAATATTTAATAGATTCCGTCGAAGGAAATCTTAAAAAAGCCGGAATTGACCGGTGAATTTCCCAGGAACCTTATCTTGTGGGGATATGGCCGCATCATTCGGAAAACCCGCTTCCAATTTCTGGTGGCTGCCCGGGATCTTCGGACAGCAGAAAAGCGGTTGCATATTTGCTGCAATTACAGTATAATAGCTGTAAAACCCCGCCGAAGGCTGCAAAGTGCGTACAGGCGGGGGAAGCTTGTAAGGAGATGCCGCCAATGCAGAACAGCCTGGATAAACAGACCATTGAGCAGATCGCAGGGCTTTTTAAGGGCTTTGCAGACCCCACTCGGGTGCAGATCCTGGCACTGCTTCTGGGGCAGGAGATGTGCGTGAACTGTATTGCGGAAGAGGTCGACCTTTCTCAGAGTGCTGTTTCCCATCAGCTGCGGATGCTTAAGCAGATGCACCTGATCAAATACCGCCGGGAGGGAAAGAACATCCTCTATTCTCTGGCGGACGACCATGTGCAGATCATCCTGCGCACCGGCCTGGACCATGTTCTAGAATAAGAAAAACACCTCGATGCAGCGCATCGAGGTGTTTTTCTTATTCTGCCGTGGGGGTGACTTCCGGGCCGATGGGGCAGTCATAGCCCAGGGCGGCATCCTCCCGGAACCGGGACTGGGCCTCCTTCAGAAGCTCCGGCTGTTCCATAAGATCTGCCACGGCACCGGCCAGAGCCTTGGCGGCAAACAGCATTCCCTTTTTGCCCAGGGAGCTGCCGCCTACGGACACGTTCTGCCAGGAGTGCCCAGGGGAACCGGAGGGCCAGGTGGCGGCGTAGAACTGGGCGGTGGGGGTCAGCCAGCTCACATCTCCCACATCCGTGGAACCTTGGGAATAGGCCTCGCAGGGGGCGTAGGGCATGATGAAGTTATTCATCACCAGGGTCCCGTTCTGGGTCTTTTCACGGACGATTTTCCGAATTTCCGAATGGTATTTCGGGAGGATGCCCGGCAGGGTTCCACCGGGGAAGGTGGATTTTACCGCGGCAGCCAGTTCCATTTCTGCCTGGGTATACCGGGGAAGGGGGGCCGCCAGCAGATTGTTTTGCAGCACCTGCTCCAGAACGGGATTGGACAGGGTGTTGGCGGTGCCGTCGATCTGCCGCAGGGACACGCTGGTGTCCGTCATCAGGGCGGCACCCTTTGCAATGTTGTGGACCCGCTGAGCCAGGGCCTTGGCGGAACGGACGGTATCTCCCCGAATCATGTAGATAAGCTTTGCCGTGGGCTGCACCACATTGGGGGAGACACCGCCGGCATCGGTAAAGGCGTAGTGGACGGAGGCTTTTGGGGGCATATGCTCCCGGAGAAACTGCACGCCCACGTTCATAAGCTCCGCGGCATCCAGGGCCGAGCGTCCGTTATAGGGGTCATCGGCGGCGTGGGCGGAGATCCCGGTGAAGGTGTATTCAAATTGCAGGGAGGCGGCGTTGGAACCGACATTGATCTGGTTGCAGTCACCGGGGTGCCAGGTGAGCGCCGCGTCCAGCTCCCGGAACATTCCGTCCCGGGCCATGAAGGTCTTTCCGGCACAGCCCTCCTCGCCGGGACAGCCGTAGAACACCACGGTGCCGTGGAGCTGACCGGATGCAATGGCATTTTTGATGGCGATGGCGGCACCCAGCGAGCCAACGCCCAGAAGATTGTGTCCGCAGCCCTGACCGTTTCCGCCCTCCGCCAGGGGCTGACGGTGGGAGACACCGGCGGCCTGGCTCAGCCCGGAAAGGGCATCGTATTCTCCGAGCAGCCCGATGATGGGCTTTTCGGTTCCGAAGGATGCACGGAAGGCGGTAGGAATGCCGCACACGTTCTCGGAAACGGCAAAGCCCTGCTCTGTGAGCAAGGCGATATAGGCCGCAGTGGACTTAAACTCCGTCATAGACAGTTCAGCGCAGCTCCAGATCTCATCACTGAGCTGCCACAGCATGGACTGCGCTGCATCGATATCTGCATAAAGCTGATGCTTATCCATAAAAGCTCCACCTTTTAATTGTCAATTACAGAACTTTATTGAGGAAGTCCTGAAGTCTGGGATTTTGCGGACGGTCGAAGATGTCCTCCGGACTGCCCTGCTCCAAAAGCTTTCCGTCTGCCATGAACAGCACCCGGTTGCCCACCTCTCTGGCAAAGCCCATCTCATGGGTGACCACCACCATGGTCATACCCGCCTGGGCCAGTTCCTTCATAACCTCCAGAACCTCACCGACCATTTCCGGGTCCAGAGCGGAGGTGGGCTCGTCAAAGAGCATGACCTCCGGCTCCATCATCAGGGCACGGACGATGGCGATCCGCTGCTTCTGACCGCCGGACAGCTGGATGGGATAGGCACCTGCCCGGTCTTCCAGACCCACCCGCTTGAGAAGCCCCAGAGCCTTGGCTTCGGCCTCCTCCCGGGGCATATGCAGCACCTTCATGGGCGCCAGCACCATGTTTTCCAGAATGGTCTTGTGGGGGAAGAGGTTAAAGTGCTGGAACACCATGCCCATCTTTTCCCGGTGACGATTGATATCGACCTTGATTTTTTTGCCGTTTTCATCCACATAGGACTTTTTGGTAATGTCCACACCGTCAAAGAGGATGGAGCCCCCGGTGGGGACCTCCAGCAGATTGAGGCTTCTGAGGAGGGTGGACTTGCCGGAGCCGGAGGGACCGATGATGGCGATGACGTCGCCCTTGTGAATGTCCAGGGATACGTCATCCAGAGCCTTGATGGCTCCCTTATTATAGTATTTCTTCAGGTTCTTGACCTGGATCAGATTATCGTTTGTCACCGCGGCTCATCTTCCTTTCAAAGTGTTCAATGATTTTAGAGGTGGGGAACGTCAGGCAGAAGTAAATAACGGTTGCCACGATCAGGGGCTCGCCGATGGAGTAGGTGGCGGCCTTGACGGAGTTCACGGCAGCCATGATCTCCTGGACGCCGATGACCCAGCAGATGGAGGATTCCTTGATGATGGTAACGAACTCGTTGGCAATGGCAGGGAGAATATTCTTGATAGCCTGGGGCAGGACCACATAGCGCATGGTCTGCACGGCGTTCATGCCCAGGCTCCGGGACGCCTCGGTCTGGCCCAGGTCGATGGACTGAATACCGCTTCGAATAATTTCGCTTAAATAGGCACCGGAGTTCAGGGACAGAGCCACCACACCGGGCAGAAACCGCTCAAAGCGGATAAAACCAAACAGCTTAAAGGAAGGAAGGGATACAGGCGCCAGAAATACATAGTAGACCAGCATGATCTGGACCAGCATGGGGGTAGCCCGGAACAGCTCTACATAGGCGGCAGCGACGGCACGCAGGGGGGCGCATTTGCTCATCCGCATGAGGGCCAGAAGCAGGGCCAGGATAAAGCCGAAGAAAACCGTCAGAGCGGACAGGGAGATGGTGCAGACCACGCCCTGGGCGAACAGGTCTATGTACTGGAAGGTGGCTTGAAAGCCGTCTAAAGTAAACAAATGAAAATTCTCCTTTCATGGCTGTTTCCCCGGAAGCAGGGCCTCCGGGGAAAAGGGTCATAGTTCGATTACTGGACGTTGCCGTCGGCATCCAGCAGGCCTTCATAGGTGCTGCCGGAGGCCAGCTCGTTGGCCTCTGCCACAAACTGGGTCAGGGAACCGTCCTCGAGAGCGGCCTGGATCGCCAGGTTTACGCCAGCCAGCAGGGCATCATTGCCCTTGGCTACGCCGACTACGGAGCCCTTTGCCTCGTAGGGAACATCCAGGGCCACAGCCAGCTCGGGATAGTTCTTTGCATAGGCCTCGGCAACAACGGTCTCAATGAAGGCACCGTCCAGCTTGCCGGCCAGCAGCTCGGCGATGATGTCGGTGACCTTGCTCAGGGAGATCAGGTCTGCATCGGGGGTGTGCTCCTTGGCAAGACCCTCCTGAATGGAGCCGATCTGCGCACCGATCTGGAAATCGGCCTTGTTGGCATCGGCCAGAGTGGGGAACTGTGCAGCCATGTTCTGAACCGTGACGAAGGACTGACCGCCGGTATAATACACATCAGAGAAGCTCATAGCCTTTTCACGGGCGGGATCGGGGGAGTAGCCCGCCATGCCGATGTCGGCCTTCTTGCCTGCCATCTCAGAGATGGTGCCGTCGAAGTCCATGGGGATGACCTCCAGCTCCAGGCCCAGGAAATCAGCGATGTACTGACCCAGTGCAATGTCGAAGCCTGCCAGGGAGGGCTTACCGGCTTCGTCCAGTGCGTAGAACTCATAGGGAGCGAAGTCAGGGCTGGTGACCATGGTGAGCTTGCCGTCGCTGATGGTCTTGATGAGGGGCTTGAGCTCTTCAATGCTCATAGTGGAATAGTCAACGGTTTCCGTGGGGGCTTCCTTGCTGCCGCAGCCGGCGAAGAGGGTCACGACCATGAGAGAAGCAAGAAGAATTGCAAATACCTTTTTCATTTTCCATTACTCCTTTTTCGTGCTGTTTGGGTTGGCACTTAATGTATGCTTGAATTATACATCGAATATTATGCATAGTCAATTGGATAAATTTACAATTTAGAAAGAAAAAATTAAAGCTTTCATGGGCAGTCTAGCACAATAATATTCAAAATCATAGTGAATATGTGAATAATGATGAATTATATGCATAAAGTACGATGAATAAAATGGGAAAGTATAATGAATATATAGAATAAATATGCAGAATGAGCACAAATAAAAGACGAATGTAATTAAAGTGCGGACAGAAATGGGTATGACCAAGGAGAAAACGGAATATACAGAGAAACCGGAAAAAGACTGCGGTACATTCGGCGGGATATCCCAAGGGCAGACAGGGCAAAAGCCTTTGCACCATACGGCACAGGATACCGTATCAATGGGCCGGGGCAGGCCGACACGGGGGCGGTGATAGATGGGGCGGACACAGTTCGGGTCTTACATCGGGTGATGAAAAACGGGAGATACTATTATAATAAGGTGATCTGGCGCCGGGAAGGGGAATAAAGGGCAGCCTCTCAGGGGCAGAGAGACACTGCATCTGCCGGAGAAAAACACAGGTTCTCAATAAAATAACAGATTTTCCAGGGATAAACCGGGGGTATTTGTCCAAACCCATAAAATACCGGCAGAGAAAATCGTCTTTTTATAAAATGTGATAAAATTGAAAAAACATTTGACATTCTACGGCGGACAGTATATACTAGGAGAGTAATTTATTCCCGGCTCCCTAATCGAAAAGAGGGATGGAGCTGAGAATAAGGAAATTCAAAGGAGGAAAAGAAAATGAAAAAGTTCCTGGCACTGCTGCTGGCACTTACCATGGTCCTTGCTATGGCTGCCTGTGGCGCAAAACCCGCCGAGGCTCCTGCAACCAACGCTGCTGCACCTTCTGAGACTGCTGCACCTTCCGTTGCTGCTGAGGCTCACGAGAACAAGATCGTCCTGGGTGACAGTACTGAAGTCACCGGTGACTTCACCGGCGGTCTGGTCACCAATGGTTCTTCCGACATGATGGTCAATGACCTGGTCAACGACTATGGTACTCTGGTCATCAACCAGGGCGGCAACTATGTGGACAACCCCACTGTTCTGAAGGAGCGTACCCGCACCGAGAACGAGGATGGCTCCGCTACTTACACCATCGTGATCAACGAGGGCCTGAAGTACAACAACGGTGAACCCATCACTGCTAAGGACTATGCATTTAAGGTCCTGCTGACCTGTACTCCCTTTGCATCTTCTATGAGCATGGTATCCAGCACCCCCGACGAGATCGTGGGCGGCCGTGATGCCTACGAGGGTAAGACTCCCGTTCTCACCGGCCTGCACCTCATCGATGACTACACCCTGAGCCTGACCATCGTTGCAGATAAGGCTAACTACTACTACGCTGACACCTACGCAGCCATCTCCCCCTGGAATGCTGAGTTCTGGCTGGGCGAGGGCTACTCCGTCGCTGACGACGGCGAGGGCTGCTACATGACCCTGAACGGCGAGAAGATCACCCTGCAGGGCGGCGGCGATGCTGAGGCTCAGTTCCGCAAGTCCATGTCCGCTTCCGAGGGCGAGTTTGTTTCTGCAGGCCCCTACAGCCTGACCAAGTTCGACCCCGCTACCAGCCAGGTCACCCTGGACATCAACCCCAATTACGCCGGCAACTTTGAAGGCCAGAAGCCTTCCATCCAGACCGTCGTGATTGTCCGTGCTCAGGACGCTACCTGGGCTGACCAGCTGAAGACCGGCGGTATGGATATCTTCGCCAACATCACCGAGGGCAAGGCAATCAACACCCTGCTGGATATGATCGACAACGGCCTGCCCTTCACCGCTGTTAAGTATGACCGTGCCGGTTACGGCAAGCTGCAGTTCCTGTGCGACGTCGGCCCCACTCAGTTTGTTGAGGTCCGTCACGCAGTTGCACAGCTGCTGAACCGTGAAGAGTTCGTCAACACCTTCTGCCAGGGCTTCGGCACTGTCGTGGACGCTCCTTACGCAACTGCAATGCAGATGTATCAGGACTCCAAGGACTTCCTGGCTGACAACCTGACCTCCTATCCCTACGACGTGGACGCTGCCAACAGAGAACTGGATGAGGGCGGCTGGACTCTGAACGATAAGGGCGAGGAGTGGAAGGAAGGCGACGGCCTGCGTCATAAGGACGTCACCGGCCTGAAGATCCTGGGCGGCAACGACGTCAATACCGATGGCTGCATCCAGGTCAACGGCAAGACTCTGATGCCTCTGGAGATCAAGTGGTATTCCACCGAGGGCAACGCTGTTTCCGACCTGCTGGCCATCATGCTGGCTAACTCCGAAGCAGTTGCTAAGTCCGGTATGAAGATCACCCAGCACGTTGGTGACTGGGACGGCCTGCTGGGCGCAATCTTCCATCAGGACCCCGACGGCAACCAGGTTCCCCCCGAGTACGGTATGCTGAACCTGGCTACCGGCTGGACCGATGCCCGTTATGACTACCACGACCAGTGGACCGGCGACCCCGAGAAGGTTGCCAACGGTTTCAACGGCAACTATCTGTTCGACCTGGACGAGGGTGGCCTGGACCAGCTGTCTAACGACATGGTCTACGCGGTTGAGCCCGGTGACTATGATTCCTACCTGAAGCTGTGGCAGGAGTACATCGTTCGCTGGAACGAAATGCTCCCCGAGATCCCCCTGTACTGCAACCTTTATGTGACTGCAGTTCCCAACTGGGTGGAAGGCTATGAGCAGAACTCCTACTGGGGCTTCCAGTACGCAATTCTGTACGCATCTATCCCCAGTGCTCAGTAAGTTTAGCATGCAGCTAAATTCCTGACCCCTGCAAATCCGAATGGGGACGGGCTTTTGTCCGTCCCCATTTTCGTACCGCAGGTGTTTCGGCAGCTGTGGCGACAGCTGCGGTATGAAAATGGGACCAGCCCATTCGACGAAACAGCCCTGCTCCTGATCGGTCCAGACTTTTACAGTTTGGGCCGAATTATACCGATTTACGAAAGGTGATCGATATGTCAAAATACATCCTAAAAAGAATCGTGTACATCGTAGTGGTCTTTTTTGTTACCTCTTTCCTGATGTACAGCCTGTTCAGCCTGATCCCCTCCGATCCTGCGAGAACCCAGCTGGAAGGTGTCAGAAAGACCATGGACCCCACGACCTATCAGCAGAAGTACGAGGAGCTGAGAGATCGGATGGGTCTGGACGATCCGCTTCTGGTCCGCTATGGCCGTTGGATGGGCTTTATGCCTGACAAGATGTCCGGTGAACACGAAGGCTTGCTGCAGGGTAATTTCGGCTACTCTCTGCTTCGCCAGAAGCCTTGTATCGAAGTCATCAAGGCTCCCATGACGAATACCATTCTCCTGAATATTTTTGCCACCATGCTGACGCTTCTGATCACGATCCCTGTGGGCATCTGGTGCGCCGTTCATAAGGGCAGCCGATTGGACCAGGGAGTCCAGGCCTTTACCATTCTGGGCTACTCCCTGCCTCAGTACATCATCGCCCTGATTTTCATCTATGTCTTCGCAGTGCTGCTGCGGTGGTTCCCGGTCAACGGCGCCGCGACCCCCGGTTCTACCTATACCGGTATCCGGGAGTTCATGGACCGTATGTACTATATGTCTCTGCCTATCATCGTCAGTGTCTTCGGTGCCCTGGGCGGAATGAGCCGTTATGTCCGTGCCTCCATGATCGATGCCCTCAGCATGGACTGCATCCGTACCGCTCGCGCCAAGGGCGTCAAGGAACGGGTGGTCATCTACTCCCACGCATGGCGCAATGCTCTGCTGCCTGTTATCACCTCCATCATCGGCTGGTTCCTGAGCGTGTTCTCCGGCTCCGTCGTTCTTGAGAATGTGTTTGGCCTCAACGGTATGGGCTCCCTGTATATCAAGGGCCTCAACGGTCGTGACGCAGAGCTGTGTCTGGCCATTCAGATGTTCTATACGGTCGTGGCTCTGCTGGGCAACCTGATCACGGACCTGGCCTACGGCTTCGTGGATCCTCGCGTCCGCGTGAATAAGTAAGGAGGTGCCAATATGGCGAAAGAGAAAAAAACTTCCACCCTTGGCGATGCCTTGCGCCGCATGTTCGGAATTAAGCCCAAGAAGCAGCTGAATTTCGAGGAGGAAGAGGCACTGCAGAGCCCTACCCGGGTGATCGTCAATAACTTCTTCCACCGTCCCACCGCCGTGTTCGGCCTGGTGGTGTTCATTGCAATTTTCATCTTTGTCATGGTGGGCCCCTACTTTATGCCCATCGACCTGGGTCATTCCGACTCTAACCTGGCAAACCTGGCTCCCGGCTACAACATGACCAAGGTCCCCAAGGCCATGATCAAGGAAGGTGTTGCCGACATCGCCGCCGGTCAGACCTACGGCGTTGGCCTTTCCAAGGCCGGCAAGATCTACACCTGGGGCGACACCAAGGTTTCCAATACCATCAACCTGTCTGATGTTCCCCATGAGCTCACCACCGGTGAGGTGAAGGTTTCCCATATGGCAGCCGGCAACGACCATGTTGTGGCCATCGACGAGGACAATAACTTCTACTTCTGGGGCAATGACCGTCTGGGCCAGTCCAACTACCAGTCCAATCCCGAGCTCAACAGAGCACTGATGCTGGGGGATCTGGAGATCAAGCAGCTGGAGGCCGGCAATCAGTTCTCCGCCATTCTGGATAACGACGGCAATGTGTACCTGTGGGGCAACGGCTCCAATGCAGACCTGGACGTGCGCCAGGGCGAGCGTCAGGTGGAAGGCATGGACCATGCCCCCCGGAAATACCAGGGGAACGTTGAAAAGATCGCCGTTGCCGGCAATGGCTACATCTGCCTGCTGAAGGACGGCACCGTTGCCTATACCGGCAACCAGAAGGACTCCCCTCTCAACAAGAACCTTCCCAAGGAGCTGACCAACGGTTCCGTGAAGGTGGTGGATATCGGCGCATCCTCCCAGAGCGTTGCCGCTGTGGACAGCACCGGCAAGATTTGGGTATGGGGTGTCGCCACTCACGGTGAGAAGAACGTGCCTGAGATGAGCGCAATGCCCGTAAAGCTCCAGGGCGGACGCTTCCACTACACCGCCCTTCTTGAAAACGGCGAGATCGTCTCCTGGGGCGACGATATGTACAGCCAGACCGATGTTCCCAATTCCCTGCGGAATGCCCAGGTCGTGGACCTGTACAGCGGCGGTTATCAGAACTACGCCATTACTGCGGACGGCGATATCGAGACCTGGGGCCTCAAGGGCTTCATCTGCGGCACTGACGAGCAGGGCCGTGATATCCTGTCCCGTATCGTAAACGGCGGTAAGACCACCATGACCGTCGGCGGCATTGCCGTTGTGATCTCCACCCTCATCGGTGTCCTGCTGGGCGGCCTGGCCGGCTACTTCGGCGGCAAGATCGATATGTTCCTCAGCCGTATTGCCGAGGTTATCGGCGGTATGCCCTTCCTGCCCTTTGCACTGATCCTGTCTGCCATCATCCCCAAGGAAGTCGCCGTCACCACGAAGATGTACATCATCATGGTGGTGCTGGGCGTTCTGAGCTGGGTCGGTATCTTCCGCCTGGTTCGTGCACAGATCCTCAGCCAGCGTGAGCAGGAGTACGTCACTGCTGCAAAGGCTCTGGGCGTTCGTGAGGGCACCATCCTGCGGAAGCACATCATCCCCAACGTTATGAGTGTTCTGCTGGTCTCCATTACCCTGGACTTTGCGACCTGTATGCTGACAGAGTCCACTCTGTCCTACCTGGGCTTTGGTATTACCGCTCCCACCCCCACTTGGGGCAATATGCTCAATACCTGTAATGACTCCATTGTTATCCAGCAGTTCTGGTGGCGCTGGGTCTTCCCCGCGGCGATCTTCGGCCTGTGTACCGTTTGCATCAACCTGATCGGTGACGGTCTCCGCGATGCAATGGACCCCAAGAGCAGCGAACGCTAAGGAGGTAGAATTATGGCATTACTCGAAACCAAAAATCTGCACACTTATTTCAAAACCCGCCGCGGCATTGTGAAGGCCGTTAACGGCGTTTCCTACTCCATCGATGCCGGCAAGACCCTGGGCATCGTTGGTGAATCCGGCTCCGGTAAGTCCGTCTCCGCAATGAGCATCCTGCGGCTGCTGGATGGCAACGGTTACGTTGATTCCGGTGAGATCCTCTTTGACGGTAAGGACCTCACCAAGATCTCCATGAACGAGATGTACGGCATCCGCGGCAACGCGATCTCCGTCATCTTCCAGGAGCCTATGACCGCCCTGAACCCCGTCTTTACCATTGAGCGTCAGCTCTCTGAGCCCTTTATCGTCCACCGGGGCATGAACAAAAAGCAGGCCGCTGCGGCTGCTGTGAAGATGCTGGCAGACGTTAAGATCCCCAATCCTGAGGTCGTCGTCAAGCAGTATCCCCACCAGCTGTCCGGTGGTATGCGTCAGCGTGTGATGATCGCCATCGCCCTGGCCTGTGAGCCCGAACTGCTGATTGCAGACGAGCCCACCACCGCACTGGACGTGACCATTCAGGCGCAGATCCTTCGCCTGATGAACAACCTGAAGCGGGAGCACGGCACTGCCATTATGTTCATCACCCACGACCTGGGCGTTATCAACCAGATGGCAGATGACGTGGCTGTTATGTACTGCGGTCAGGTGGTGGAGCACGTCCCCGCCGAGACCCTGTTCCAGGAGCAGTCCCAGTTCCTGCACCCCTACACCGAGGGCCTGCTGGCATCGGTTCCCCGTCTTGATACCGATGTCGATCGGCTGGACGCCATCCCCGGCGCCGTGCCCCATCCTCTGAACCTGCCCAAGGGCTGTAAGTTCGGCCCCCGCTGCAAGTACTGCACCAAGAAGTGCATGGAGGAGGAGCCGGAGCTGGTAGAGGTTGGCGAGGGCCATCAGATCCGGTGCTTCTATCCCGATAAGGAGGTCCGAAATGGAAAATAATAAAGAGAAAAAGCTGCTGCTTCAAATCAGCAACTTAAGACAGTATTTCCCTGTTGGCAAGGACCAGTTTGTCAAGGCCAACGACGGTATCTCCATTGATATCTATGAGGGTGAGACCTTCGGCCTGGTCGGCGAGTCCGGCTGCGGCAAGTCCACCCTGGGCCGCTCTATTCTTCAGCTTTACAAGCAGACCGACGGACGTACCATGTACTTTGGCCGTTCCATTGATGAGATCGCCCCTAAGTATGCTTACGAGACCTTCCGCAACCTCAATGCACGGCGCAGCGCCATGCAGGAGGCACAGAAGAAGTACGATGCCTTCCGGGCAAAGTACGATGCCATGAGTGAGCAGGAGCAGTATGCCGCCCACACCGAAATGGTGACCCTCCGCAAGGAGGCGCGGGATGCCATGCTGGACATCACCACCCTGATCGGCGGTCTGGTGGTGGCAGAGGATCTCAAGTCTGTGGAAGAGGTTTACCTCAGAGAGTATGAGCAGTCCAAGCAGCTGCGCAAGGCTGAGGAACGCCGCCAGGATATCCAGCTGGATATCGACGACGCGCTCTACGCCGCAGAGAAGGCCGAGAAGGCCGGCAAGGACTCCGCCTCCCACAAGGCCAAGCTGGACAAGGCCCGGGCAAAGATGGCACAGTGCGAAAAGAATATTGCCGATATCAAGGCAAAGATCGACAGCATCCACGGTGATATCGACGTCCTTCGCAGGCGTTGGTCCGGCGAGCCTCACTACGAGGAGTACGAGGCACACCGCACCTCCGGTATCGACCTGGCACGTCTCACCTATGACGAGATGAGAAGCCTGCGCAGTGACCTGCAGCTGATCTTCCAGGACCCCTATTCTTCCCTGAACTCCCGTATGACCGTCGGTCAGATCATCGGCGAGGGCATGATCGCCCACAAGTATTTCCGCCGCAATGACGACCGCATGAAGGAAGAGATCATCCGGGTCATGGAGGAGTGCGGCCTGGCACCCTATTTCCTGCACCGCTATCCCCACCAGTTCTCCGGCGGTCAGCGTCAGCGTATCGGCATTGCCCGGTCCCTGGCTCTGCGGCCCAAGTTCGTGGTGTGTGACGAGGCTGTTTCCGCTCTGGACGTGTCCATTCAGGCCCAGATCATCAACCTGCTCCAGGACCTCAAGGAAAAGCAGAACCTCACCTATCTGTTCATCACCCATGACCTGTCCGTCGTCAAGTACATCTCCGACCGGATCGGCGTTATGTACCTGGGCACCATGGTGGAAACGGCTCCCTCCGATGACGTGTTCGCACATCCTCTGCATCCCTACACCGAGGCTCTGCTGAACGCCATCCCCACCACTGACGAGAAGCTGGAAAACGGCCCCGAGATCCTGGAGGGCGACATTCCCAGCCCCGTTAATCCCCCCAAGGGCTGCAAGTTCCACACTCGCTGCAAGTACTGCACCGAGATCTGCACCAAGGTCGTTCCCCAGATGGAAGAGGTGCGGCCCAACCACTTTGTCGCCTGCCACCACATTCTGGAAGGCAACAAGTAAGGATTTTCCCTATGTTATTGCAGAAGAAAATTGACCGCGCCGTGAAGTGGTCCCGGGACCGCCGCCTGCGCAGTGAAGGCCGTGACCCGGAGCAGGAAGCACTGGAAGCGGAGATCGCCCGGCATGGCAAGGGCAAATGGAAAGAGGAAGAGCTCCCCTCCATGGAGGAGATCATCCGGGAAGAAGAGGCAAAACGCCCCCTCGAAAAGAGGGATATGTTCTCCCTCATCATTTCCGGCCTCATCACTCTGGTGCCTGTCTGCCTGGGCTTGCTGCTTCTGATTTGGCTCCTGGTTTATCTCTTTTTCTTTGTTCGCTGAAAAAATCCCCGCCTTTATGAAGGGCGGGGATTTTTGCAAATGGGAAATGCTTGCTGACAGGCAGCTCCCGGAAAATCGAAAGATCCCCGATGCGATTGACCGGATCGCATCGGGGACCTTTCAGAGAAAAGAGAGGTAAGAAAATGAAAAGAGGTTTGTCTTTTTTACGCCTTTATTATACCTCTGTGAGCAAGAATATGCAAGGGGGTTTCTGTTAAAAAAGTATTAAGACGATAGAAAACTTAACACATAAATTGTGCATTATCAACAATCAAGCCCAATCCGGCAGGGATTCAAATCTGCGTATCTCTCCGGCATAGGGAAATGTCAGACAGCAGGAGTAGAGCCTTGGAGCAGTTTCTCCATCCCGGGCACCGTATTTGTGGTCGCCCACCAGGGGAAAGCCGCGGCTGGCAAACTGGACGCGGATCTGGTGGCTCCGTCCGGTGTGCAGCCGGATGCGGACCAGACAGGGAGCTTCCTGGTTAAGTCTCCGGTATTCCAGCCGGGCTTCCTTGACCCCGGCCCGCTTCCGCTTCACCACAAAGACCTTGTTTTTCCGGCTGTCCTTAAACAGAAGGTCGGTCCAGTCCCCCTCCTGAGGCGGAACGCCGTGGACCTGGGCCACATACTCCTTCACCATGGAGCCCTCCTGAACGGCCCGGCTCAGCTGTGCCGCAGCGGCTTTGGTGCGGGCGTACACCATGACCCCGGATACGTTCTGGTCCAGCCGGTGGATGGGGTAGATCTCTCCCGGGAGAATTTCCTTCAGTGCCTGGGGCAGCTCCTGCTCGGAGTCCAGGCCGATGGGTTTGATGCAGACTACGATCTGCTTGTCGGAATAGAGAATATCCATAGTGCGCCTCCTGGGGGTAAAACAAATTTCTGGTATTATAGCACAACTGTCCGGGCTTTCATAGGCGCAAAGGGAAAATTGGTTGAAAATTCCGGAGGAAAAAGGTATAATAATCAAGAAAATGGAGGTATGGAACATGAATTCGCAATATTATCGGGAAACATCCCCAATGCTGATCTTTCTCAGCTACTTCAAAAAACACAAGGGCCTCTTCGCACTGGACATTCTCAGCGCCCTGATCATCTCCCTCATCGATCTGATCTTCCCCCTGGTCACCAGACACGCGCTCTATGAGATGCTGCCGGAGGGAAGGTTCCGCAGCTTTTTTGCGGTCATCCTCGCAATGGCGGCTTTCTACGTTTTGAGGACCTTCCTCAATTACATCGTCTGCCGTTACGGCCACACCTTCGGCATTCGGGTGGAGGCGGATATTCGTCAGGACCTGTTCGGCCATATGCAGGAGCTGAGCTATGATTTCTACGACGAAAACCGCACCGGCAACCTGATGAGCCGTCTGACCACGGACCTCTTTGATATCACGGAGCTGGCCCACCACGGCCCAGAGGACCTGCTCACCTGCACGGTGACCATCCTGGGTGCCCTGATCGTCATGTGCGCCATCCAGTGGCGTCTGGGCCTGGTGGTGGCGATTACCATCCCCATCTTTATCCTTGTGGTGTTTACCCTGCGGAAAGATATGCGGGACACCTCCCGGGGCGTGAAGCAGAAGACCGGGCACATCAATACCGAGATCGAAACCAGTCTTTCCGGTATCCGCACCGCCAAGGCCTTTGCCAATGAGGAGATCGAAAACCAGCGGTTTGCCGCCGCCAATGAGCAGTTCAAGACCTCCAAGCGGGAGTTCCACCGGGCCATGGCACGGTTTGCAAGCTCCATGGAGTTCTTCCTGGCAAGCCTCAACGTGATCGTGGTGGGCCTGGGCGGCTACTACATCATGAAGGGCCAGATGGACTACCGGGACCTGCTGACCTTCAGCCTGTATATCACCACCTTCGTAACCCCCATGCGGAAGATCTCTAACTTCTCCGAGCTCTTCGCCAACGGCTTTGCAGGCATCCACCGCTTCGTGGATATGATGGCACTGGAGCCTACGGTCCAGGATGCGCCGGGTGCAGAGCCCCTCAAGGACGTACAGGGCGCCATTCGGGTGAATGACGTGTCCTTTACCTATGACGGCGATCTGCCGGTTCTGCGGGACGTGAGCCTGGATGTGAAGCCCGGGGAGACCCTTGCCATTGTCGGACCCTCCGGCGGCGGAAAGAGCACCCTGTGCCAGCTCATCCCCCGGTTCTACGACGTGACCCAGGGCAGCATCTCCATCGACGGCACGGATGTGCGGGATGTGACCCAGCAGAGCATCCACCAGAACATCGGCATTGTGCAGCAGGACGTGTTCCTCTTTGCAGATACCGTTCTGGAGAACATTCGCTACGGCAAGCCCGATGCCACCATGGATGAGGTGGTGGAGGCTGCCAAGAAAGCGGAGATCTACGAGGACATCATGGCTATGCCCCAGGGCTTCCAGACCTTTGTGGGCGAGCGGGGCACCCTTCTGTCCGGCGGTCAGAAGCAGCGGATCGCCATTGCCCGGATCTTCCTGAAAAATCCCCCCATCCTGATCCTGGACGAGGCAACCTCCGCCCTGGACTCCGTGACGGAATCCAAGATCCAGCGGGCCTTCGACCAGCTGGCCATTGGCAGAACCACCCTGATCATTGCCCACCGCCTGAGCACCATCCGCAGTGCGGACCGCATCGTCTCCATTGCAGAGGGCAAGGTCCAGGAGTGCGGCACCCATCAGGAGCTTCTGAAGGCCGACGGCGTCTACGCCAGCCTTTATAAGACCCAGAATGCCCTGGCTCTGGAAGCCTTGCAGTGATCCCCAAAACAGAAAGCAGCAGCCGTGATTTTTGTGGCTGCTGCTTTTTTAGAAAATAATTTTTCGGATGGAAAACAAAACACCGGGCTGGGCGGTCTAATAGACAAAGGGAAAGGAGAGATGGGGATGGACAAGGAGGAATACGCCCGGCGGGTGGAAGCCCTGCGGCCCAAGCTCTACCGGACAGCCCTGTGCTATCTGGGACGGCAGCAGGATGCCCTGGATGTACTGGACGAGGCAGTGTACCGGGGCCTGTGCGGTTTGAGAAAACTGCGCCAGCCGGAATTTTTTGATACCTGGCTCACCAGGATCCTGCTCAACGAGTGCAGCCGGGAGCTGAAACGGAGAAGCCGATGGCTGTCCCTGGAAAAGCGGCGGGAAGCGGAGGTCCGGGACCTGGATCAGCTGCCGTTACAGGAGGCCATACGGGCCTTGCCCAAGGAGCTGGAAGATGTGATCATCCTGCGGTTTTTCTCCGGCTGTACCCAGGCGGAGACGGCGCAGGCCCTGCAAATTCCCCAGGGGACGGTAGCCACCAGACAGCGGCGGGCACTGCAATTATTAAAACTGGAACTGGAGGAGGGTGCACAATGAACCGAATGGAAGAATACGAAGCCATGTGCAAGGACATGGAAACCGTCCCGCCCTCTGACTGCGTGCAAAAGGCGATCCGGCGGCAGTCCAGGAAAAAGGCGGTCGCCCGGACGCTTATCAGCTGTGTGGTGGTGCTGCTCCTGTTTACCGGCACGGTCAACCTGTTTCCCACGGTGGCGGCGGCCTGCGGAGAGATCCCGTTTCTGGCAGAGCTTACGGAGCTTCTCACCTTCCGCCCCTCAGTGCAGGAGATGGTGGACAATGCCTATCTCCAGCCTGTGGAGCAGGAGCGCAGCAGCGGCGGCATCACCGCCAGGGTGGAGTATCTGATCGTAGATCAGAAGCAGGTGAATCTCTATTACCGCCTGTTTTCCGACACCTATGAAAGCTTGGATGTAACCCCGGAAATCCGGGATGCCCAGGGAGCGCTGACCAGTACAGTGGTAAGCTATGGCGGCATCGAGGAAGATCTGCGGGCAATCACCGTGGACTTTATGGAGGCGGATGTGCCGGAGACGTTGTCTCTGACCCTGAATATCTACGACAACGGAAGCGACAGTGTGCCGGTCCCTATGGAGGACCCGGAGGACCTATTTGAGTCGGAGAAGCCGGAACCCCTGGTCTGCCTGACCTTTCCCCTGACCTTTGATCCCCGTTTTACAGAGCAGGGGAGAACAGAGGTTCTGAACCAGCCCATGGAGCTGGACGGACAGAAATTCACCATTACCAAATTGGAGATCTATCCCAGTCATATCCGCATCCATGTGGAGCAGAGCCCGGAGAACACCGCATGGCTGAAGGATCTGCACTTTTACCTGGAATTGGACAACGGAAAGCACGTTGAGGAGATTGCAGACGGGATCTCTGCCACTGGCAGCCAGGATAACCCGGCGATGACGATTTATCGGGCGGAAAGCAGCTACTTTGCCCAGGCCCGGTGCATCCGATTGGTGGTCACCGGGGCGGATTTTCTGGACAAGGACCGGGAACAGGTTCAGATCCGGCTGAACACCCTGGACCATGCTCCCCTGCCGGAAGGGGTGGAGCTTGCGGAGGCCCATCTGGGAAAACAGGGCTGGGTCCTGAATTTTGCAATTCAGGATACCGAGGAAAACCATATCCAGGCTTTTGGCGGTCAGTACACCGATGCCCAAGGGCAGTGTTATGAGAGCAGCCGCTATTCCTCCACCATGGTTTTTTATGACCGGGAAACCGGAGAAGAGATAGAGGGCTGGGGAGAGGAAACCTACTATCTGGACGGCTTCTACGGGGATGTGGTCAACCTGCATGCCAATTACAGCCGCTTCTGGATCCCGGCAGATCCTGTGGTGGCAGCGCTGCAATCGGATTGACACAGAGGAGTATAACAGTTAAAAGCAGCTGCGGAAATTTCCACAGCTGCTTTTTTAGCTTTTTAGCTTCTTGCCAGACCGTCTACCTGGAGAACGGTGCCGGTGATATAGCTGG
>SAMEA104404100__coassemble_1246_pt1 | contig 23754 bp, 20 predicted proteins | sample SAMEA104404100__metabat2_high_PE_013 | metagenome-assembled genome bin SAMEA104404100 (sample SAMEA104404100) | Balaenoptera acutorostrata | reverse complement strand
TTTCTACTTTATTCGCCGCAGTTGCGGCGAAATCTGCGATGCTTTTCTATTTTTCTCTTGAAAATCGGGGGCGGGTGCGGTATGCTGATGATAAGAAAGCCCCTGAATTTTCCTACCGGAAACCTTCTCTCCCACCAATCATTTCAGCTGTGAAAGGAGCCTGCATCATGAAATACTGTGATCACTGCCATTGTGTTGTGGAAGAAAGTCCATGTCCCTGCTGCGGAAAGCATCTTCTCCGGGATGCAGAAAACGGCGACTACTGCCTGCTCACGGAAAAAGAGGAGATCTGGGCAAAGCTTTTCATGGAAGTCCTGGAAAACAACCACATTCCCTATACCAGTTTGCCGATTTTAGGGGCCGGTGTTGTAATACACGCCGGAAAAACCGAGCGTTACCAGATCTATGTCCCCTATGAATCCCTGTTATCTGCCAAAGAACTCTATACCGAAACCTTCCCGGAGGAAGCCGCTTCCATTTCATGAACGCCTGAAAAATTCCACAGGTCGGTGAAAGCATCTGTGAAAAACAAAGGAGAAATCCCAAATGGACCAAGCCGCCCGGAACAAGGTGATCTATGTCTGCACTGTCTGCCTTGCAGGTGCCATTGCTGTACTGTGCGTTCCCCTGTTTTTTGAATGCTTCAGGAAGTCAACGATTCAAGAGATCCATCCTTGACATTTTCTGTTTTTGCGATATACTAAAGGTCCAACTTTATAGGACAGTTCGTAACCATCCTGTCGGTAAATAAAACTAGGATCTTCAGATGGACGCTTTGCGTCCATTTTTTTGGATGGGTGCGTTCTGCGCCCATTTTTTATAAGGAGAGTTCCCCATGAAAAAAACCCGTTTTCTCACCTACGCCGCCATCATCGCAGCCCTCTATGCAGCCCTCACCCACATGCAGAATTTTCTGATTCCCGGTTCCACCACCTGGGCCATTCAGTTCCGGGCTTCCGAAGCACTGTGCGTTCTGGCTTTTTTCACCCCGGCTGCCATCCCCGGTCTGACCCTGGGGTGTCTGGTATTCAATCTCACCTATGGCATGGCACTGCCCCTGGATTTCCTCGTAGGCAGCCTTGCCAGCTGTCTGGCTGCCTGGGCCATGTGGCGTACCCGCAGCTGGCGGATCAAGGGTCTGCCTGTCTTCGGCCTGTGTATGCCTGCCCTGACCAACGCATTTCTGGTGGGCTGGGAGCTCACCGCCTACATCGGCGGCGGCTTCTGGCTCAATGCCCTGTACGTGGCCCTGGGCGAGCTGGGTGTTCTGCTGACTTTGGGCACTATGCTGTATTTTTCCCTGGTCAAGTCCCGTTTGGACGCCCGCATTTTTGGCTGATTTCCATAATTTCTCTTAGGTTTTCCATCTGCAATTCTCATGTTATTTTCCGAAATCCCCTTGCATATCCTTGTCGGCTGTGCTATCATAGCTAACCAAAAGGAGCGATCCAAATGATTGATTTTCACCGAATTCAGATAGAAAACAAGGCGGATTACGAGAAAATCCTCCTGTCCGTCCCCACCCGCGGCTGCGAATACTCCTTCGCCAATCTCTACCTCTGGGGCCGGCAGCAGATTGCCTTTCTCCATGGCTGTGTTGCCTTTTTCGCCCACTATAGCGGATGCAGCGTCTATCCCTATCCCATCGGGACCGGGGATCGCCGGGCAGTGCTGGAACTGATTTTAGAGGATGCCGAACAGCGCGGCATTCCCTGCCGGATCTGCTGTCTCTCCCCCGCTGACCGGGAAGAGCTGGAACAGTGGTTCCCCGGAAGGTTTCTCTTCCGTACCAGCCGGGACAGCTTCGACTACGTCTATGATGTCAATGATCTTGCCGATCTCAGGGGCCGGAAATTTCAGCGCAAGCGCAACCATGTAAACCGTTTCCGGGCCATCCACCCGGATTTCTCTGTGGAGCCCATTACCGGGGAGAATCTGGAGCTGGCACAGGCCCTCACCCAGCAGTGGTTCAAGGACCGTTTGGAGCGAGATCCGGAAGGCAACTATCTTCTGGAGCAGGTTGCCCTGGACCGGACCTTCAGCCGATACAAGGACCTGGGTATGGAAGGCCTGCTGCTGAACTGCGGCGGCAAGGTCGTTGCCATGACCATGGGCTCCCGCCTCTCTCAGGATACCATGGATATCCATTTTGAAAAGGCACTGGAAGACGTGGATGGTGCCTACGCCGCCATTAACTGTGAATTTGCCCGGCACCTCCGTTTGGTGCATCCCGAGATCCTGTTCCTGGACCGGGAGGACGACCTGGGCCTTGAGGGCCTGCGCAAGGCAAAGCTCTCTTATAACCCTCACCATATGCTGGAAAAATACTGGGCCTATTTAGGAGATGATGTCGATGATCCCTGAATATCCCACTTCTGAGCTGATCCCCCAGCTGCGGGTCCTTTGGAAGCTGGCCTTTGGGGATGACGACGCCTTTCTGGACAGCTTCTTCTCCACGGGCTTTTCCCCGGAGCGATGCCGCTGCATCGTCCGTCAGGGGCAGGTCATCTCTGCCCTCTACTGGTTTGACGTCCAGTATCAGGAGTTTACCTATGCCTACCTCTACGCCGTGGCAACTCACCCGGATTTCCGCCGCCAGGGCCTCATTCGCTATCTCATCGCCGACACCCATCAGCGGCTCACGGAGCAGGGCTATGCCGGTGCCCTTCTGGTGCCAGGAAATGATGGCCTGCGTCAGATGTATACCGCCATGGGCTATGAGGACTGTACCCAGATCAACGATTTCTTCTGCTCATCCCAGACCATGAGCCTCCCCCTTCAGCCCATTTCCCGGAAGGACTATCAGACCCGGCGGAGACATCTTCTCCCCAAAGACGCCGTGCTCCAGGAGGGTGCCAATCTCTGCTTCCTGGAAACCCAGGCAAATTTCTATGCCGGGTCGGACTTTCTCCTGTGTGCCGCACCGAAAAACGGAGATTTTCTCCGGGGCATCGAATTTCTGGGGAATCCTGAGCTGGCTCCCAGAATCCTCTGCACGCTGGGCTGTACCCACGGCACCTTCCGCACCCCCGGTCAGAAGCTGCCCTTTGCCATGTTCTGCCCCCTGCAGAAGGACGCTCCTGCCCCCGGTTATTTCGGTCTGGCATTTGATTGACACCCCTGTCCCTTCGGCAGGTATCCGAAAAGAGCTTGGCAGGACCCGGATTTCTCGGGTCCTGCCATTTTTTCTGCTCCCACAGTACCGCTGCCTCCCGGCACGGCGGTCTGCAAGGGCGACCGGTTTCTCCGAAATCTGCATGATATCCTCCGAATATCAGAATGCCGAATCTTCTCTGCTTTGCAATACAGTTCTTACGCAACTGTCCTCAGTTTGCGGACTACCTGCCCTTTCCTTCAAGTTTAGCGGTCTTTTTCCGTTTTTCTGGTGTATTTTCTCAAAGGTGACAAAAAAACAGCGTCGTTTTTCGTCAGGTCTGCGTCTTGCCTTTTTGAGGATTTGCCGTCATAATGATACTATCTATAAAAATAGTATGGAGGCAGCTATGGAAGCATTGCAGCAGCGCATCATCCGAGAGGGACGAATTCTCCCCGGAAACATTGTTAAGGTGGACGGATTTCTCAACCATCGGGTAGATGCCCGGTTCCTGGGAGAGATCGCCGACGAGATCGCCCGACTCTTCGATATCTCCCGTGTCACCAAGATCCTCACCGCAGAAGCCAGCGGCATTCCTCTGGCCACGGTCTGCTCCTACAAGTTCGGTATCCCCATGGTCTTTGCCAAGAAGGCCAAGAGTGACAACATCGAGGGCGGGCTCTATAAGAGTGAGATCTTCTCCTATACCTATCAGAAGAAGGTCACGCTGATTTGCGCCCAGGACTGGATCTCCAGCAGCGACAAGGTCCTGATCGTGGACGATTTCATGGCAAAGGGTGCTGCCATGCGGGGGCTCATCGATATTGTGAAGATGTCCGGGGCGGAGCTTGTGGGCATCGCCTGCGCCATTGAGAAGGGCTTTCAGCACGGCGGCGATCAGCTGCGGGAAGAGGGCTATCCTCTCAAGTCCCTGGCAATCATTGACCAGGCCGACGAAAACGGCTTTGTGTTCCGTCAGCAGTAATCGGTTCTCCAAAATACCCCATCCTGCACTTTTTTGCACGGATGGGGATTTCTTTCTCTTTTTTCCTTCGATTCCCGCTGCCGCCTCCGGCTCTTCTCTGTTGTAAATTATCACAAATCTCGGGGTGCACCTCCTGCCCACTTATGTTTTCCATCGGTCGGAGACATTTCTCTTTCTGCTGTTGACATTTTCTGTGTTGTTCGCTATAATGGGCATTAGTTTCTATTTGGAGGAGAGAGAATATGCAAAGAGAACATCTTGCCAGCCGCTTAGGCTTCATCCTGCTCAGTGCGGGATGCGCCATCGGCATCGGCAACGTATGGAAGTTCCCCTGGATGGCAGGCAGATACGGCGGCGGCCTGTTTGTGCTCATTTATCTGTTTTTCCTGCTGATCCTGGGTGTTCCGGTAATGACCATGGAGTTTGCCATGGGCCGTGCCGCACAGAAAAGCCCTGTAAAGCTCTATCAGGAGCTGGAGCAGCCCGGTCAGAAATGGCACTGGCACGGCATCGTCTGTCTGATCGGCAACATCGTGCTGATGATGTTTTACACCACGGTAGCCGGATGGATGCTGCAATACTTTGTGGGCACTGCCACCGGTGAATTTGCGGGGCTCGAAGCCGCCGCCGTGGAGGGGAAATTTTTCTCCATGCTGGCTGACCCTGTGTCCATGACCATTTACATGGCCATTATTGTGGTATCCGGCTTCGCCATCATCTCCCAGGGTGTCCAGAAGGGTCTGGAACGGGTGACCAAGGTGATGATGCTGGCCCTCATTGTTCTGATGCTGGTTCTGGCAGGCAACAGTATATTCCTGAAGGGCGGCGAGGAAGGCCTTAAGTTCTACCTGCTGCCGGATCTTCAGCGGGCCAAGGACATTGGCTTTGTAAACGTCTGCGTAGGTGCCATGAATCAGGCATTCTTCACCCTGAGCCTGGGCATCGGTGCCATGGCCATTTTCGGCAGCTATATCGGCAAGGACCACTCCCTGCTGGGAGAATCCGTCCGGGTCAGCTGCCTGGACACTCTGGTTGCCCTGTGCTCCGGTCTCATCATCTTCCCCGCCTGCTTTGCCTATGGCGTGGATGTGGAGGCCGGCCCCGCCCTGATTTTCATCACCCTGCCCAATGTGTTCAACCACCTGCCTATGGGGCGGTTCTGGGGCAGTCTGTTCTTCATCTTCATGACCTTCGCTGCCTACTCCACGGTGCTGGCAGTGTTTGAGAACATCGTCTCCTGCATTCAGGATCTCACCGGCTGGAGCCGGAAGAAAACCTGCCTCGTGGGCTGCATCGGCATCTTCCTTCTGAGCCTGCCCTGCATTTTCGGCTACAATATCTGGAGCAATTTCCATCCCATCGCCGGGCGGGACGTGCTGGACAGTGAGGATTTCATCGTCAGCACCCTGCTGCTGCCCCTGGGTTCCCTGCTCTTCGTGATCTTCTGCACCACCCGCTACGGCTGGGGCTGGAAGAAGTTTATGACAGAAGCCAACGAGGGCCGGGGCCTGAAGGTTGCCCAGTGGATGCGTCCCTACATGACCTATGGCCTGCCGGTGATCGTCGCCGTCATTCTGGTGCTGGGGCTTTACACCTTCTTTGCCGGATAAGCAAACACACATTGCACTCCTGCCAATCAGCGCAGTGCCCTGCGCCGCATTCGGATATCCCGGATGCGGCGTATTTTTTCGTCTCAGCGGTTTTCCCGTAAGGTCTGCATAAACCGAATCCATTCAAGAGAATGCCGCCCTTCGGGACTTTTCCGACGCTTTTCGTATAATCATATCGATTTGTCGAAGATATACATGGAAAGTTCTGAAAATATTTCAGAAATTGTTGGATTGCAGATTGAACTTATAGAATCGGCATGGTATAATGCGTTTGTAACCAATAAAAACCCTTATTACTGACGGAAGTTGTCGCAAGACAGAGTGGAGCACCACATGGAGTAAGGGAATATCCCAAAAGCCGACCGTCTGGGCACACTTATGTCTTTTAAGGACTAAGTGCGCCCTTTTTATTTTGTCATTTTTACGGAGGTCAACATGAAAAAAGTTGGAATCATCATGGGCAGTGACAGTGATCTGCCGATCCTGCGCAAAACCATGGATACCCTGTCCTCTCTGGGCATCCCCTGGCAGTGCCACATCTACTCCGCACACCGCACCCCGGAGGAGGCCCGGGACTTTGCCCGCAGTGCCCGCAAGGACGGCTATGGCGTACTCATTGCCGCCGCCGGTATGGCTGCCCACCTGGCCGGTGCCATTGCCGCAAATACCACTCTGCCCGTCATCGGTATTCCCTGCAAGGGCCCCTGCTTTGACGGCATGGATGCTCTGCTTTCCACGGTGATGATGCCCTCCGGCATCCCCGTGGCAACCGTTGCCGTGAACGGCGGTGTCAACGCCGCGCTTCTCGCTGCGGAAATTCTGGCAGTCTCCGACGAGGCTCTTGCTCAGAAGCTGGACGAAAAGCGGGAAGCCGACGCAAGGAAGGTCCTGGAAAAGGACGCTGCCCTCCAGGCAGAGCTCAATCGGTAAGCCGGGATCTTATCATCCCTTCACATAATCCATCTTACATTTATAGAAAGAGGTAAACGCAATTATGGAAAACCTGAAGCTTGTTTACACCGGAAAAACCAAGAATGTTTACGAACTGGAAAACGGCAACTACCTGCTGAAGTTCAAGGACGACTGCACCGGTAAGGACGGCGTGTTTGATCCCGGCGAAAACTCTGTCGGCCTCACCATCGAGGGTGTTGGCGATGTGAATCTGCGGATGTCCATCTACTTTTTCGAGAAGATCAACGCTGCCGGCATCCCCACCCACTATGTAAGCGCTGACCTGGACTCCACCACCATGGAAGTTCTTCCTGCCAAGGCCTTCGGCCACGGTCTGGAGGTCATCTGCCGTTACAAGGCTGTTGGCTCCTTCCTCCGCCGCTACGGCGACTACATCGAAGAGGGTGCGGATCTGCCCGCTTATGTAGAGACCACCTTCAAGGATGATGCCAAGGGCGACCCCCTGGTCACCAAGGACGCACTGGTTGCTCTGGGTGTCATGACCGATTCCCAGTACGACGACCTCAAGAGCATGACCCAGAAGATCACCAAGATCGTCGCAGACGACCTGAAGGAGAAGGGCCTGGACCTGTATGACATCAAGTTTGAGTTCGGCTACGATGCCAGCGGCAGCGTAATGCTCATCGACGAGATCGCCTCCGGCAATATGCGTGTTTACAAGGATGGCAAGTACATCGACCCCATGACCCTTAACAAGCTGTTCTTCGCCTGACCCTATCTATTTTTCCTGAAAAAGGAAACGTATATCCTATTTAAGGAGGAATTTGACTATGGGTGGTTTTTTCGGGGTCGTTTCCCGCAAAAGCTGTATCAATGATGTGTTCTTTGGTGTAGATTACCACTCCCACCTGGGCAACCGCCGGGGCGGCCTGGTATACTACGATGAAAAGGATGGCTATCAGCGGCAGATCCACAATATTGAGAACACCCCTTTTCGTACAAAATTCGAGGCTAACCTCTCAAAATTCACCGGAAATTCCGGTATTGGCTGTATATCCGATACGGACCCCCAGCCCCTGCTGGTCCGGTCCCACCTGGGGCTCTTCGCCATCTCCACCGTTGGCATCATCAACAATGCCGAGGAGCTGGTAAAGAGCACCTTCTCCGGTCCCGGTCATCAATTCATGGCCATGTCCTCCGGCGCAGTCAACTCCACTGAGCTCACCGCAGCCCTCATCAACCAGTGTGACAATCTGATCGACGGCATCCGCCACGCCCAGGACGTGATCGACGGCTCCTGCACCATTCTGATCCTTCAGAAAAACAGCATCATTGCCGCCCGGGACAAGGTCGGCCGCCTGCCTGTGCAGGTAGGCAAAAGCATCCAGGGCTGTGCCGTCTCCTTTGAATCCTTTGCCTATCATAAGCTGGGCTATCACGACCACTACGAGCTGGGTCCCGGCGAAATCGTCAAGGTCACTGTGGACGGGGTGGAGCAGCTGGCAGCTCCCGGCGAAAAGATGAAGATCTGTGCCTTCCTATGGAGCTACTACGGCTACCCCAACTCCAACTACGAGGGCCGGAACGTGGAGGTCATGCGCTGCCGCAACGGCGAGATCATGGCAAGAAACGAAATTGAAAACGGCACCCTTCCCGATGTGGACTATGTGGCAGGCGTTCCCGACTCCGGCGTTCCCCATGCCATCGGCTATGCCAACTACACCGGCAAGACCTTTGCCCGTCCCTTCGTGAAATACACCCCCACCTGGGCCCGTTCCTTCACTCCCTCCAACCAGGAGATCCGAAACATGGTGGCAGAGATGAAGCAGATCCCCGTTCCGGAGCTGATCCAGGATAAGAAGCTGCTGTTCGTGGACGACTCCATCGTCCGGGGCACCCAGCTGCGGGAAACCGTTGATTTTCTCTATGAGAGCGGTGCGAAGGAAGTCCATATGCGTTCCGCCTGCCCCCCCATCATGTACAGCTGCAAGTATCTGAACTTCTCCCGCAGCAACTCCGAAATGGAGCTGCTGGGCCGCCGGATCATTCAGGAGCTTGAGGGAAATGTGGGTCAGGCCCACGTTGACGAATATTCCGACGCCACCACCGAACGCGGTCAGTGTATGCTGAAAGCTATCTGCCAGAAGATGGGCTTTGACTCCCTGGGCTATCAGACCCTGGACGGTCTTCTGGAGGCCATTGGTCTTGACCGGGATAAGGTCTGCACCTACTGCTGGACCGGCAGGGAATAATCGTAAATCCCCAACCGGCTGTGCCCGCCGGGCATTGTGTATACAGCCGGCATTTATCTGATTTCTCTATCAATTATCTATAAAGGAGCTTTATCATGGATCACAAGAACTCCCAGTCCGCCAGCTATGCTGCTGCCGGTGTGGATATCACCGCAGGTTACAAGTCCGTTGAGCTGATGAAGAAGTACGTGGCCCGTACCCGCAACGAAGGCTGCCTCGATGACGTAGGCGGCTTTGGCGGCTGCTTCGGTCTGAACCTCACCGGTATGGAGGAGCCCGTTCTGGTCTCCGGCACCGACGGCGTAGGCACCAAGCTGAAAATCGCCATGCTCATGGACAAGCACGACACCATCGGCATCGACTGTGTCGCCATGTGTGTCAACGATGTCATCTGCTGCGGTGCAAAGCCCCTGTTTTTCCTGGACTACATCGCCTGCGGCAAGAACATCCCTGAGAAGATCGCCGGCATTGTCTCCGGCGTAGCTGAGGGCTGCGTCCAGTCCGGCAGCGCCCTCATCGGCGGCGAGACCGCAGAGCATCCCGGCATGATGGCTGAGGACGACTACGATCTGGCCGGCTTCTCCGTGGGTATCGTAGACAAGAAGAAGATCATCGACAACACCCGCATGGCAGAAGGGGACGTGGTCATCGCTCTGGCTTCCTCCGGTGTGCACTCCAACGGCTTCAGCCTGGTCCGCAAGGTCTTCGATGTGGAGAACAATCCCGAGCTCATGAAGCCCTGTGAGGCTCTGGGCGGCAGGTCCATTGCCGAGACCCTGCTGACCCCCACCCGCATATATGTGAAGAGCATTCTGGCTCTCCTGGAGAAGGTGGATGTGAAGGGTATCTCCCACATCACCGGCGGCGGCTTCTACGAGAATATCCCCCGTTCCATCCCCGACGGTCTGTGTGCCAAGATCGACCTGGCTTCCGTGAAGATCCTGCCCATCTTCGACCTCATTGCCAAGACCGGCAGCATCCCCCAGCGGGATATGTTCAATACCTTCAACATGGGCGTTGGCATGAGCGTGGTTGTCCCTGCTGACCAGGTCGACACCGCTCTGCAGATCCTCACTGCCCACGGCGAGGATGCCTACGTCATCGGCACCGTGGAAAAGGGCGAAGAAAAGGTGATCCTGGCTTGATTAAAATTGCTGTTCTGGTCTCCGGCGGCGGCACCAACCTGCAAGCCCTTATCGATGCCCAGGCAAGCGGCATTCTCCACAGCGGCAAGCTCTCCCTGGTGGTTTCCAATTCCGCCGGGGCCTACGCTCTGGAGCGGGCCAGGAAGGCCGGGATCCCCACCGAGACCATTCTGAAAAAAGAGTGCGGCTCTCAGGCTGCCTTCGAAGAAGCTCTGGCCCGGGTTCTGGATTCCCATGGAATCCAGGTCATCATCCTGGCAGGCTTCATGACCATTCTGACGGAACACTTCACCGCCCGGTATCCCCGGCGGATCCTGAACGTCCACCCCTCCCTGATCCCCAGCTTCTGCGGCGAAGGATTCTACGGGCTGCGGGTCCACCAGGCAGCTCTTGACTACGGTGTCAAGGTCACCGGTGCCACTGTTCACTTTGTCAATGAGATCCCCGACGGCGGAGAGATCATTGCCCAGAAGGCCGTGGAGATCCTTCCCGGCGACACCCCCGAAATTCTGCAGCGCAGAGTGATGGAGCAGGCGGAGTGGATCCTCCTGCCCCAAGCCGCAGAAACGGTCTGTGCATCCATGTTAGGAGGAAATAACCAATGAACGTGTATGAAATCCAGTCCATGGGCCAGCGTCTGGCCGGAAACACCTACCCCGGCCGGGGCATTGTCATCGGCAAATCCGCCGACGGCAGACACGCCGCTGCCGCCTATTTCATCATGGGCCGCAGTGCCAACAGCCGCAACCGCATCTTTGTCCAGCGGGATGACGCTGTCTTTACCGAGCCCTTCGATGTCAGCAAGGTAGAGGACCCCAGCCTGATCATCTATGCCGCCCTGCGGAAGCTCGAAAACAAGCTCATCGTCACCAACGGCGACCAGACCGACACCATCTACGAAGGTCTCACCTCCGGTGAAACCTTTGACGAAGCCCTGATGCGCCGGGAGTTTGAGCCCGACGGCCCCAACTTCACCCCCCGGATCAGCGGTATGCTGACCTTTGAGGATCAGGATCTGTCCTATCAGATGAGCATCCTCAAGTCCGGCGACGAAGAGGGTTCCTTCTGCAACCGTTTCTTCTATCGCTACGGTGCAAAGGCAGGCCTGGGCCACTTCATCCACACCTACGTCTGCGACGGAAACCCCATTCCCACCTTCCAGGGTGAGCCTGAGCGGGTCTCCATCCCCAACGATATTGACGAGTTCACCCAGGAGATCTGGAACGCTCTGGACGAGAACAACAAGATCTCCCTCTATGTCCGCTATGTGAACCTTGCCACCGGCAGCGAAGAAAACCGGATGGTCAACAAAAATCTGTGAGGTGTCCTGAAAATGAAGGAATTTGCTCTGAAATACGGCTGTAACCCCAACCAGAAGCCCGCTCGGATCTACATGGCAGACGACAGCGAGCTGCCCATCACCATTCTGAACGGCCGTCCCGGCTATATCAACTTTCTGGATGCCCTGAACTCCTGGCAGCTGGTCAAGGAGCTGAAGGAAGCCACCGGTCTGTGCGCCGTCACCTCCTTCAAGCACGTCTCCCCCACCTCCGCCGCCGTGGGCAAGCCTCTGTCCGATACCCTGAAGAAAGCCTGCTTCGTAGATGACATCCCCGAGCTGGACGAAAGCCCCCTGGCCTGCGCCTATGCCCGGGCCAGAGGCACCGACCGGATGTGCTCCTTCGGTGACTGGGTGGCTCTGTCCGACGTCTGCGACGTGACCACTGCAAAGCTTATCGCTCGCGAGGTTTCCGACGGTGTCATCGCCCCCGGCTACGACCCCGAGGCTCTGGAGATCCTCAAAGCCAAGCGCAAGGGCGGCTACAACGTGGCTGCCATCGACCCCAGCTATGTGCCTGCGGAGCAGGAGACCAAGCAGGTCTTCGGCATCACCTTCCAGCAGGGCCGCAATAACTTCAAGATCAACCGGGAGCTTCTCGACAACCGGGTCACCGTCAACAAGGACCTGCCTGAGAGCGCCGTCATCGACCTGATCATCTCCCTCATCACCCTCAAGTACACCCAGTCCAACTCCGTGTGCTTTGCCTATGACGGACAGGCCATCGGCGTAGGTGCCGGTCAGCAGTCCCGCATTCACTGCACCCGGCTGGCTGGCTCCAAGGCAGATACCTTCTTCCTGCGCCAGCATCCCAAGACCCTGGCTCTGCCCTTCCGGGATGACCTGGGCCGTCCCACGCGGGACAACGTGATCGACGGCTACATCAACGGCAACGAAGAGGATGTCTGTGCCGACGGCATCTGGCAGAACTACTTCACCAGCCAGCCCGACCGTCTCACCGAAGAAGACAAGCAGGCCTATCTGTCCCAGATCCACGGCGTGGCCCTGGGCTCCGATGCCTTCTTCCCCTTCCCCGACAACATCAAGCGGGCCATCCGCTCCGGTGTCAGCTACGTTGCACAGCCCGGCGGCTCCATCCGCGACGATCTGGTCATCGAGGAGTGCGACAAGAATCATCTTGTCATGGCCTTCACCGGTATGCGTCTTTTCCATCACTGAGATTTTTCCGCATAGGGGACAGCGATTTTCACTGTCCCCTATGGGTGCATGATTGCAAATCTGATTCTACAAGTAGCAGGAGGTCCATATGAACATTCTCGTTGTAGGCGGCGGCGGTCGTGAGCACGCCATTATCCGCTCTCTCAAAAAGAATCCCACGGTAGAGACCATCTACGCCCTTCCCGGCAACGGCGGCATTGCCGCAGATGCCGTTTGTGTACCCATTGGTGCAAAGGATATCCCCGAAATTGTGGCATTTGCCACAGAAAAGCAGGTGGACTACGCGGTGGTAGCCCCCGATGATCCCCTGGTCCTGGGTGCCGTAGATGCCCTGGAAGCGGCAGGGATCCCCTGCTTCGGCCCCCGGGCCAACGCCGCCATCATTGAAGGCAGCAAGGTCTTTTCCAAGGACCTGATGAAGAAATACGGAATTCCCACTGCCCAGTATGAGGTCTTCGACAACATGGATGAAGCCCTCACCTATCTGGACACCGCCCCCATTCCCACCGTCATCAAGGCCGACGGCCTGGCACTGGGCAAGGGCGTTATCATTGCAAACACCCGCGAAGAAGCTAAGGATGCTGTCCGCTCCATGATGGCAGACCGGGTCTTCGGCAGCAGCGGCGATCATATCGTCATCGAAGAGTTCCTCACCGGCCCTGAGGTCTCCGTTCTGTCCTTCACCGACGGAAAGTGTGTCAAGCCCATGGTGTCCTCCATGGACCACAAGCGGGCCCGGGACAACGACACCGGCCTCAACACCGGCGGCATGGGCACGGTTGCTCCCAATCCCTATTACACCCCGGAAATCGCAGAGCGCTGTATGCAGGAGATCTTCCTGCCCACCATCCAGGCCATGAACGCCGAGGGCCGCAGCTTCAAGGGCTGCCTCTACTTCGGCCTGATGCTGACCCCCGACGGCCCCAAGGTCATTGAGTACAACTGCCGGTTCGGTGATCCCGAGACCCAGGTGGTTCTGCCCCTGCTGGAAAGCGACCTGCTCACCGTGATGCAGGCCACCACCAACGGCACTTTGGCAGAGACCGAGGTCCGTTTCAGCGGCAAGCACGCCTGCTGCGTGATCCTGGCCTCCGACGGCTATCCCACCGCCTACAAGAAGGGCTTCCCCCTCACCATGACCCGGGAAGCCAAGGAGCACACCTTCGTTGCCGGTGCCAAGCTGGAAAACGGCACCCTGGTCACCTCCGGCGGCCGTGTCACCGGCACCACTGCCATTGGGGACACCCTGGAGCAGGCCATTTCCGAGGCCTACCGGATCTGCAACGGCGTCTCCTTTGAAAATTCCTACCACAGAAGTGACATTGGTCAGCGGGCATTACAGGCCCTGAAATAATTGGAGGATCATTCATGGTATATCGTATTTATGTTGAGAAAAAGCCCGGTCTGGAAGCCGAGGCCAAGTCCCTGCTGGCAGATGCTCAGAATCTGCTGGGGGTAGCAAATCTGGAAAATGTCCGGATCTTCAACCGCTATGATGCAGAAAATATCACCGAGGAGCTGTTCCGCTCCGCAGTGAACACCGTGTTCTCCGAGCCCCAGGTGGATAACGTCTCCGCCGAAATCGACCTTTCCGGTGCAACGGTGTTTGCCACCGAGTATCTCCCCGGTCAGTTCGACCAGAGAGCCGACTCCGCCGCACAGTGCATCCAGATCATCTCCCAGGGCGACCGTCCCACCATCCGCACCGCCAAGGTCTACGCCCTCTACGGCAATCTGACCCAGGCCGATGTGGACACCCTGAAGAAGTACGTCATTAACCCTGTGGAAGCCCGGGAAGCATCCCTGGAGATGCCCCAGACTCTGGCTGCCAAATATGACATTCCCACTGAAGTGGCAACTCTGGATGGCTTTATCTCCCTGGATCGGGAGGCTCTGGCTGAGTTCATCCGCCACTATGGCCTTGCCATGGACCTGGACGACATCACCTTCTGCCAGCGGTACTTCCAGGAGGAGAAGCGGGACCCCACCATCACCGAGATCCGCATGATCGACACCTACTGGTCCGACCACTGCCGCCACACCACCTTCGGCACCATCATTGACAGCGTCTCCTTCCAGGACCCCCTGGTCCAGAAGACCTACGAGGAGTACATCGCCGCCCGGAACGCTCTGGGCCGCAGTGCAAAGCCCATCTGCCTGATGGACCTGGCTACCATCTCCGTGAAGGCCCTGAAGGCCGCCGGAAAGCTCCGGAAGCTGGACGAGTCCGAGGAGATCAACGCCTGCACCGTGAAGATGGACGTGACTGTGGACGGTGAGGTCCAGCCCTGGCTGCTGCTGTTTAAGAACGAGACCCACAACCATCCCACGGAGATCGAGCCCTTCGGCGGTGCTGCCACCTGTATCGGCGGTGCCATCCGTGACCCTCTGTCCGGTCGTTCCTACGTCTACGGCGCTATGCGTGTCACCGGCGCTGCCGATCCCCTGAAGCCCGTCTCCCAGACCATGCCCGGCAAGCTGCCCCAGCGGAAGATCGTCACCACCGCTGCCGCCGGTTACTCTTCCTACGGCAACCAGATCGGTCTTGCCACCGGTATCGTGGATGAGATCTACCATCCCGGCTACGCTGCAAAGCGTATGGAGATCGGTGCCGTCATCGCCGCCACCCCTGCGGAGAATGTCCGCCGGGAGTGCCCGGACCCCGGTGACGTGGTGATCCTCCTGGGCGGCTCCACCGGCCGCGACGGCTGCGGCGGTGCCACCGGCTCCTCCAAGAGCCACACCGTGGAGTCCCTGGAATCCTGCGGCGCAGAAGTCCAGAAGGGCAACGCCCCCGAGGAGCGCAAGCTCCAGAGACTGTTCCGCAGCGCCGAGGCCTCCAAGCTCATCAAGCGCTGCAACGACTTCGGTGCAGGCGGTGTTTCCGTTGCCATCGGCGAGCTGGCTGACGGTCTGGACATCGACCTCAACGCCGTTCCCAAGAAGTACGAGGGTCTGGACGGCACCGAGCTGGCCATCTCCGAGTCTCAGGAGCGTATGGCAGTGGTGGTCGAGGCCAAGGACGCGGCCCGGTTCCTGGAGCTGGCCGGAGAAGAGAACCTCCAGGCCTGCCCCGTTGCCAAGGTCACCGAGTCTCCCCGTCTGGTGATGCACTGGAACGGCAAGACCATCTGCGACATCAGCCGTGAATTCCTCAGCTCCAACGGTGCCGACAAGCACATCACCGTGGAAGCTGCCAAGGCACAGGCTTTCACCAAGACCGTTTCCGGCGGCTTCACCCAGAACTTCATGGACGTTGCCACCGATCTCAACACCTGCTCCAAGCGGGGCCTTTCCGAGCGGTTCGACTCCACCATCGGTGCCGGCACCGTTCTCATGCCCTTCGGCGGCAAGAATCAGCTGACCCCCATCCAGTCCATGGTGCAGAAGATCTCCGTGGAGAAGAAGCACACCGACGACTGCTCCTTCATGTCCTTCGGCTACAACCCCTTCATCACCGAAAAGAGCCCCTACCACGGCGCTTATCTGGCAGTTGTGGAGTCCGTCTCCAAGCTGGTTGCCAGCGGTGCTTCCTTCCAGGATGTCTACCTCACCTTCCAGGAGTACTTCGAGCGCCTGGGCCACGATCCCAAGCGCTGGGGTAAGCCTCTGTCCGCCCTGCTGGGTGCGTTCAAGGCACAGATGGAGCTGGGCATTGCTGCCATCGGCGGCAAGGACTCCATGTCCGGCAGCTTCGAGGATCTGGACGTACCTCCCACGCTGGTGTCCTTTGCTGTGACCACCGGCAAGACCCAGGAGGTCGTATCTCCCGAGTTTAAGGCAGCCGGTCACAAGGTCTGTCTGATCACCCCCAAGTTTAACGAGGACGGTCTGCCCGAGACCCAGTCTCTGGTGGATCGCTTCCACCAGGTCACCGAGCTGCTGCGCTCCGGCAAGGCCGTGGCCGCCTACACCCCCGGCATGGGCGGTGTGGCTGAGGCCGTCATGAAGATGGGCTTCGGCAACGGTCTGGGCCTGGCCTTCGAGAAGGATCTGTCCCTCGACACCCTCTTCGGCTATCGCTACGGCAGCTTTGTTCTGGAAATGACCGAGGGCACCGTGGGCACCCTGCTGGGCGTCACCACTGCCGACGGCAGCTTCTCCTATAACGGCGAAGTGCTGTCCCAGGAGGCCGTTCTGAACGCCTACGAAAACAAGCTGGAATCCGTCTATCCCTGCAACATTCCCGTAAATGCCCAGCCCATGGAGAACTTCTCCTTTGAGGCTAGGGAGCGCAAGGCTCCCGCTGTGAAGATTGCCCGTCCCAAGGTCCTGATCCCCGCCTTCCCCGGCACCAACTGCGAGTACGACTCCGCAAAGGCCGTCCGGGATGCCGGTGCAGAGCCTGAGATCATGGTGATCCAGAACCTCTCCGCCGACGCCATTTCCAGAAGCGTAGAGCGCTTTGCCCAGGAGCTGAAAACCGCACAGATGGTCTTCATCCCCGGCGGCTTCTCCGGCGGCGACGAGCCCGACGGCTCCGGCAAATTCATCACTGCCTTCTTCCGCAACGCTGCCATCAAGGAGGGCGTCACCGATCTGCTGGAGAACCGGGACGGCCTGATGTGCGGCATCTGCAACGGCTTCCAGGCACTCATCAAGCTGGGTCTGGTGCCCTTCGGCAAGATCATGGACACCGACGAGAACTGCCCCACTCTGACCTTCAACACCATTGCACGGCACCAGAGCCGGATCGTTCGGACCCGGATCGCCTCCAACAAGTCCCCCTGGCTGAGCCTCACCAATGTGGGCGATGTTTACAATGTGCCCATTTCCCACGGCGAGGGCCGGTTCCTGGCCAGCGAAGAGCTGATCCGTCAGCTGGCAGCCAACGGTCAGATCGCCACCCAGTATGTGGATCTGGAGGGCAGCGCCACTGCCGACGTGCACTTTAACCCCAACGATTCTCTCTACGCCATTGAGGGCATCACCTCTCCCGACGGCAGAGTCTTCGGCAAGATGGGCCACAGCGAGCGTATTGGCAAGGGTCTTTATCGGAACGTCCCCGGCGAGTACGACATCCGGATGTTCGAGGCTGCTGTCAAGTACTTCAAGGGCTAAGTTCCCAGTCTGACAGCTTTGCCCAGCCCGTGCACATAATTTACCCGCTAAAATCGGATAAATTCCGCACCTGCTGTCTGATTGGATTTCCTGCGCGGTACACCGCCGCATAGGAAATGGTCTGGAGCCTGTCTGCCCTGTTCCGTGCACCATCTGTAAGGCTGTTTTCAGAAGCAGAACGCCGCCCTGCTGAAATGCAGAGCGGCGTTCCATTTATAAAACAGCTTAATAGTTCGTCTCGTGGACCTCGAAGAAGGCCTTGGGGTGTGCGCATACGGGACAGACCTCGGGAGCCTTGGTGCCTACTACGATGTGGCCGCAGTTACGGCACTCCCAGACCTTGACCTCGGACTTCTCGAAGACCTGTTGAGCCTCTACGTTGTGCAGCAGTGCTCTGTAGCGCTCCTCGTGGGCCTTCTCAATGGCAGCGACCATACGGAAACGGACAGCCAGCTCCTTGAAGCCCTCTTCCTCAGCGGTCTTTGCGAAGGACTCGTACATATCGGTCCACTCGTAGTTCTCGCCGTCGGCAGCAGCCTTCAGGTTCTCGGCGGTGTCGCCCAGGCCGCCCAACTCCTTGAACCACAGCTTGGCGTGCTCCTTCTCATTGTCAGCGGTCTTGAGGAACAGGGCTGCGATCTGCTCGTAGCCTTCCTTCTTGGCCTTGGAGGCGAAGTAGGTATACTTGTTGCGGGCCATGGACTCGCCGGCAAAGGCGGCTTCCAGGTTCTTCTCGGTCTGAGTACCGGCATATGGATTGGACATAATGAATACCTCCTGCGTATTTCTTCTAAGCTCCGGAAAGCTTCTTATCTGGACTTAGGATACCAGATGCATCCCGGGATGTCAAGTAGAACGATTCTCATTCATGGCATCTTTTCCTGCGAAAAACCGGGGGCTGTCTCCATTTGGTTAGCTATCCCTAACTATCGGCACCATTTTCTATCCGCCTGAGAATACGTATGATCGGGAATTCCATCGGTCTGACCTCTCCCTCTCTTGACAAGGCCCCTCTTTTCCCGGTATCATCATAGAAAAAGCAAAGGAAGTGACCCGGTTGGCAATTTCGGAAATCAGCGCCCAGCAGATCGTGGAGGAGATCGGCGATCTGGTCCATCAGAACATCAATCTGATGGATGAGCAGGGCTATATCATCGCCAGCAATGACCAGGCGCGCATTGGCCATTTCCACCACGGTGCCTATCGGATCATCCGAGACTCCCTGCCGGAGCTGTATGTTGACCAGGATATGGTGAACCGTCTGCCGGGACTGCGCCAGGGCATCAACCTTCCCATTGTTGTAGACGGAAAGCCGGAAGGCGTCATCGGCATCACCGGTCCCTATGAGGAGGTCATCCGCTACGGCCAGATCGTCCAGCGGATGGCAGCCATTCTGGTAAAGGAACGGGTCCGAATGGATGTGGAACGACTGGATCTTCGTGTCCACAGCCGTTTTCTGGAGGACTGGGTGCTTTCCGTCAATCCGGTAAACCGCAGCGGTCTCTATGAGCGGGGCCTGGCACTGGGCATCGATATTCACCTGCCCCGCCGCTGCATGGTCGTCTGCACCCGGAACCTGGCTTTTTACATCAAATCCCTGGAGGGTCAGAAATTCATCGAACAGGTGGAGGCCCAGGTCAGCTCCTATATGGAGCGGTACCCGGACACCATCATTCTCCGAAATACCGGACGCCAGATCCTTCTGATCAATAAAAAGGCCTTTCTCGACATGACCGTACTGGCCCAGAAGCTGAAGGAGCATGTGCGCCGGACCCTGGATGTGGAACTGGTGGTGGGCATTGACGGAGAGGACCCGGATCTGCACACTGCCTACCTTCAGGCCAGCCGAGCCCTACAGGTTGCCTCCCGGTATCCCAGCCAGATCGTCCGGTACCGGGACCTCAAAATGGAGCTGCTCTTCGACCAGATCCCTCTACAGGAGAAGGAGCGGTATCTCAAAAAGCTGTTTCCCGGCTGGAACCGGGCGAAAATGCTGGACTGCGCCCAGATCCTGGATGCCTATTTTGCCGCAGAGGGTTCTATCAGCACCGCCGCCGACAGCCTTTATATCCACAAAAACACCCTGCAGTACCGGCTCCGCCAGCTGGCAGAGGCCACTGGACTGGATGTGCGAAGACCCAGTCAGGCTCCCATGCTCTATGTAGCACTTCAGTTCATCCGGGAGCTGGAGGCTGACAATGAATTGGTAAATTTAGAATAAACTTATCCATTTCGCACAAAGATTGTACCGGAAAATACATATCATTGGTCTCGGTAACAACTAATGCTGTGCTGATATGGTCTCTGTAATATAGCTTTTCCTCCCGCAATGTTGTACAATAAATACAGTTATTCGGAACTGCCGGACGCAGTTTTTAGGCAGTACGACTATAAAAATTAAGGAGGAAAAACAAATGACTGGATTACCCCTGATTATCGCATTTGTTCTGGCAATCGTTGTCATGATCATTGCGATCTCCAAATTCAAGATCCATCCCTTCCTGTCCATCATGGGTGTTTCCGTGATCCTGGCTCTTCTGGCCGGAATTCCCCTGGTAAACACCACCACCGCTGACGGTACTACCGTAAACGGCATCGCAAATGTCATCGGTGCCGGCTTCTCCGGCACCTTCAGCTCCATCGGTATCGTCATCATCCTGGGCGCACTCATCGGCTCCATCCTGGAGCAGACCGGAGCAGCCCTGAAGCTCGCCGATATGGTAGTCAAGCTGGTGGGAAAGAAAAACCCCGAGCTGGCAATCGAGCTCATGGGCTGGGTGGTTTCCATCCCCGTCTTCTGTGACTCCGGATTCGTGATCCTGAACCCCATCCGTAAGGCTCTGGTCAAGCGGACTGCAACCTCCAGCGTTGCTATGACCGTGGCTCTGTCCGCAGGTCTTTACATCTCCCACGTATTCATTCCTCCCACGCCCGGCCCCATCGCTGCCGCCAATACCCTGGGCATCGGCAACAACCTGCTGCTGGTCATGGGCATGGGCGTTCTCGCCTCCATCATTCCCCTGATCGCAGGCCTGTTCTTTGCCAAGTACATCGGCAGGAAGGTCAAGAGTGCTGACGAGCTCAGCGAGACCGGTGAGGTCACCAAAACCTACGAAGAGCTGGTAGCCAGCTACGGTAAGCTGCCCGGCGGCTTCAATGCTCTGGCTCCCATCCTGGTCCCCATCGTCCTCATGGCTCTGGGTTCCATCTCCGCCATGGCGGGCTGGACCGGCGCAGGACATGATCTGTGCACCTTCCTGGGCACGCCCATCATTGCTCTGGCTGTTGGCACCCTGTTTGCCATCGCTCAGCTGAAAATTGCGGACAAGATGGGCTCCTTCTACGAGATCACCAACGAGACCCTGAAGACCACCGGCCCCATCCTGTTCGTCACCGCCGCAGGCGGCGTTCTGGGCAAGGTCATCGCTTCCAGCGACATGGTCCACTACATCACCGAGCACGCAACCGTTCTGGAATCCGTGGGTATCCTGTTCCCCTTCCTGCTGGCTGCGATCCTCAAGAGTGCACAGGGCTCCTCCACCGTTGCCATCACCACCACTGCCGGCATCCTGGCTCCCCTGATGGGTGTTCTGGGCCTGGCTTCTCCCGCAATGAGTGCGCTTACCGTTATGGCCATCGGTGCCGGTGCTATGACCGTCTCCCACGCCAACGACTCCTACTTCTGGGTCGTTACCAACTTCGGTGACATGACTCCCGACCAGGGCTACAAGACCCAGACGATGATGACTCTGGTTCTGGGTATCTCCTCCATGGTAGGTATCTTCCTCCTGTCTCTCTTCTTCTGATTGAATAATAGTAAGCAGGCAGGGAAACTTCCTTGCCTGCTTTTTCTCATCATTTTGAAAGGAATGTTTTTATGGATCAGCAATTAAGAAAGCTTGCCGATACCATTGCCGCCGCCGCCATTCAGGCTGTCCAGCCCGATGCAGCTGTCCGCCGTGCCCTGGAGGGAAAGGAATTTCCCGGTCGGGTGGTACTGGTAGCCGCCGGCAAAGCCGGATGGCAGATGGCAAAGGCAGCCTATGATTGTCTGGGCAGCCGGATCGACAGCGGCGTGGTAGTCACCAAATATGACCATGTAATGGGTCCCATCGGCAATTTCCAGTGCCGGGAGGCAGGTCATCCCGTCCCCGATGAAAACTCCTTTGCCGGTACCCAACTGGCTCTGGAGCTGGTGGCAGACCTGAATCCCGAGGACACGGTGCTGTTTCTGCTCTCCGGCGGCGGCAGTGCTCTGTTTGAGCGGCCTTTGGTTCCCGGCCCTGTGCTTCAGGACATCACCGGACAGCTGCTGGCCTGCGGTGCAGATATCATTGAGATCAACACCATCCGCAAGCGGCTGTCTGCCGTAAAAGGCGGCAAATTCGCCCAGCTCTGCGCTCCGGCTCAGGTCTATTCCATTGTTCTCTCCGATATTCTGGGAGATCCTCTGGATATGATCGCCTCCGGCCCCGCATACCCCGACTCCAGCACCAGCGGGCAGGCTGTGGCCATTGCGGAAAAATACCATCTGAAGCTTACGGAGCAGGCATGGGACCTGCTGCGTAAGGAAACTCCCAAGGAGCTTCACAATGTCACCACCCTGATCACCGGCTCCGTCCGACAGCTCTGCACCGCAGCCGAGGCTGCCTGCCGGGACCTGGGCTATGAACCCGTGGTGCTTACGGATCAGCTGTGCTGCCAGGCCAAGGAGGCTGGCTCCTTCCTGGCTTCCATCCTGAAGACCCACGCTGCCTCCGGCAGAAAGCTGGCCTTCCTGGCCGGCGGTGAGACCGTGGTCCAGCTCACCGGCCGCGGCAAGGGCGGCCGGAATCAGGAGCTGGCTCTGGCCGCTGCGGAGGGTATTGCCGGCCTTCCCCGTGCTGCGGTCTTCAGCATCGGCAGCGACGGCACCGACGGTCCTACCGATGCCGCAGGCGGCTATGTGGACTACACCGCTGCCGCCGACCTTAAGGAAAAGGGTCTGGATGTATACGCAGTGCTGAAGGACAATGATGCTTATCATGCCCTGAAGGCCATCGGCGGTCTTATCCTCACCGGCCCCACCGGAACCAACGTCAATGACGTAGCGGTGGCCCTTCTGGGATAGATTTAACATATTTCCCGCAGAGGCGGGCTGTGCAAATAGTCCCTGATGCCGAAATCTACAATCTATGAAAGTTAAAAATTCCAGCAGGAAATCAGGTCATATCCCTGTTTCCTGCTGGAATTTGTTTTTTGATATTTTCAGAATAACGGGTTTTGGTACAGTCCCTTAACTCGTTATCGAGGAATCAGGTCACTTTTCCTCAGACTGTGCGCGGGTGCCGAAGTTCACGGAGGTATCTCCCTGATGGTTGGCACCGAACTCATAGTCCTTGCCGGGGAGAACGGCGTTCAGGGCAATACCCACCAGGGCTGCCACTGCCAGGCCGGAGAGGCTGATGGTGATGCCGCCCACAGGAATCAGGATCGCACCGTTGTAGGTCACGCCCACTGCCAGACCCATGATCATAGCTGCAATGAGCACATTGCGGCTCTTGGTGAAGTCCACCTGATTTTCCACCACATTCCGAACACCCACAGCGGAAATCATGCCGTAGAGCACCAGACTGACACCACCCATAGTCGCCACAGGCATGGCAACGATCAGGGCCGCAAACTTGGGGCAGAAGGCCAGGAGCATGGCAAACACGGCAGCCAGACGGATCACCTTGGGGTCATAGACCTTGCTGAGGGCCAGCACGCCGGTGTTTTCGCCGTAGGTAGTGTTGGCAGGCGCACCAAAGAGAGCCGCCACTGCCGTGGCAACACCGTCACCGGTCAGAGTGCGATGCAGGCCGGGGTCCGCCACAAAATTCTTTTCTACCGTGGAGGAGATGGCGCACATATCGCCGATATGCTCCACAATGGTTGCCAGAGAAATGGGGGCAATGGTGATCACTGCCGTAATGAGCATTCCCGCATCAAAATCCTTGCCGAAGATGGAAAATGCCGTATTCTCCCAGATCACAGGCAGTCCGATCCAGTCTGCCTGGGAGACCTTCTGAACCACATTGGCTCTGGCTGCCGGGTCGATGAGCATGGCCACCAGATAGGAGCCTACTACACCCAGCAGAATGGGGACGATCTTTACCATGCCCTTGCCCCAGATGTTGCAGGCAATGACAATAATGA
>SAMEA104404100__coassemble_1237_pt1 | contig 23925 bp, 27 predicted proteins | sample SAMEA104404100__metabat2_high_PE_013 | metagenome-assembled genome bin SAMEA104404100 (sample SAMEA104404100) | Balaenoptera acutorostrata | reverse complement strand
CGGCCAAACATGACGTTTATTTTATTTGCCGCTATTGCGGCGAAATCTGCGTTGCGTTATATTTTTATCGAAGGGGCCTGTGCATTTTTGAGAAGGAAAACGGTCCGGATATGGGTTGACTTGTGAGCGGCTGTGTATTATGATACAACTATAGTTGAAAAAAGCATACAGCTGCATCCAAAGGGGAATCATGTCATGGATCATACAGAAGTCAAGGTGGTAACTCTGCCAGTCCGCCAATGGCTGGAAGCATATTATCGACCGGAAGAATTTGCCCGCGCCTGCGAGCTGTGCCCCAATTACGGAAGGGTCTGGTCGTGTCCCACGCTGATGCAGCCGGTCCCGGAGATGCTGAAACCCTTTTCCAGAGTCCATCTCATCGGCATCAAGGTGGTGTACCGCAAGGAGACTCTGGCACAGGCGGACACGGCGAAAAAGGCGGATCATGTGCGGGAAAATACCTATAATAAGGTGAAACGCCAGCTTTTGGATGCGATTTTGCAGCTGGAAAAGGAGCTCCCGGGCAGTTGGGGCCTGGCAGCCGGAGAGTGCAGGCTCTGCGGACAGTGCGCCCGCAGCCAGGGGCTGCCCTGCCGCCATCCTGAAAAAATGCGCTACTCATTCTCGGGCTTTGGATTTGACCTGACCCGCATTGCCGAGGAGCTGTTTGGTTATGAGCTTCTGTGGAACCCCAGCGGGCTGCCGGAGTATCTGGTGGCCATGGGGGCTCTGCTGGAACGGGAGGATGGGCAGCTTACGAAGCAGTTTGCGGTACCGGACAGCAGATCGGCTCAGATCTGGCAGGAGGAGATCCTGGGGGTTCTGCGGCAGATCGGCTGCACCGTTGGAAAAAAACAGTGCCGCAGTGCGGGCAATGTGTATTTTGACACCCGGTCCCGCACCCTCTTGCAGAGGAACTGCGCTCTGCATATTTGCACAGAAGCTTCCGGCAGCCGTCTCATCTGGAAAAAAAGCGGAGAGCGGCCGGTGGCGGGAATGCTTTCCACAGATGAATTCCGAGGCTGTGAAAAAAACACAGAGGATGTGATCCGGACATTTTTACAGCGGCACTTGTGCGGGATGTATCTGGGTACCGAGGTATTTCGGCCGGATGTGGCGGAAAGGGACGAGCAGCAGCAGATAGAGCTTATGGACAATACCACCGGGGATGGCTATACGCTGATTTTTCACCGGATCGGCTACCAGGACCTGGTGAGCAGGCAGACATATCGGGAATATCAGATGGAATTGGTCAGTATCAGCGGGTCCGGGCGGCGACTTTCCCGGATTGCCGGATGCCTTCAGTCCAGATTTCCGGAATTGCAGCCTGTCTCCGAGCTGGGCTATCCCAGAGGCTGCCGGCTGTTGGAGTCGGAGAAACGCTGAGTGCCGGAGAAGGAAAATAATATGGGCGCGTATCGAATTTCAATACGCGCCCATATTATTTTGTGAAAACGGCAGGGGATACTTTAGAAATAGGTGAGATTGACGGGCTTTTGGTTCCATCCAATGGCGTTCTGAATATCCTCAAGATAGCTGTGGTCCGAGACAGTGATCCGCCCCAGAGCGGCGGCCTGTACCACGGGATAGGCACCCATGACAATGGAGGACAGGTCGGAGATATCCGCACAGAGCGTCACATCCGGCACGGCCTGCTCCTTGACGGTTACGGTATTTCCGCTGATTTCCAGATAGAAAGAACCGTTGTTATTGTCCAGGAAGGAATCCTGCACCTGAAGTTCCAGAACAAAATCCCGGCTGACTGGGGCACAGCAGTGAGGCTGCTGTCGGAAATATCCGGCGACATCCAGAATCCGCACCATGCAGCCCATGGTTTTGCGCCCGATTTCCTGGATACAGCCGTCATGGGCGCGGTTTTCACCGCTGTCAGGGTTGGTGAACATCATATGCAGATAGGGGTCGGTGGATAGAATCCGCACCCGTTCGATTTGATCGGCCTGGGAAGCGAAGAAGGTCATGAACTCCTGCAGGGTCTCCAGATCTTCGTAGACCATTTCGTGTACCATAAGGTCATGGTACATATCGGTATAGTGATCCACTTCCACAAATTCGTAGGTCAGGTATCCTGTGATCCTTCCGCTGCGGCGGCATACCACCACATAGGGATTCTGGAAAATGCGATAGGGGTCCATGAAGGAATGGACGGTGGCACCGTTGGTACGCCGGGCGTATCGCCGATAGCACGCCAGAATTTCCTCCCGGTCGGACTCCTTGGCGTAGGAGAGATGATGCTTGTCTCCAAAGGAGCGGATATAGCAGGGCTTGGGCATATAGAGAATATTTTCATTGCAGTAGCCGTAGCCCATCTTCCGGTAGAAGGCCGGATTGAAGGGATGCAGACAGCTGATGGTGGTGCCCTGCTGTGCGTAGCAGCGCATCAGAACCTTCAGAAGCGTGCGGGCAATCTTCTCCTTTTTGTGGAGAAAGTGGGTGGAAACATAGGCCGGTGCCCCCATAGGTACCATTTTTCCACGGACATTGAGAGAAAAATCCATCATCATAAGAGAGCCGATGAGGGTGCCGTCATCATCGAAGCATCCGAGGAATCGACCTTCTGATGGAGAACGCAGCTCAGATTCCAGATTTTCTAGCATCTCCGGCGGCGTCTTGGAGGGAAAGGCGGCAACAATGTTGCGGGCCAACTGCCCAACCTCTTCCGGCTGGACGAATCGGATATCCAAATTGAAACACTCCTTACGGAATAAAATGGAAAGGCCGGCTGGACAGCCTTTTCACGCACCAGTTTCAACAATGCCATTATGCCAGCAATGGGAGAAAAAGTCAATTCTCAAGTTTAACAAGAATTTTGCAGGAAATTGAGAGCAGATTTCAAAATGGGGCTTGACACATTCGCAGATTTGTAGTAGGTTAGAGATGATAAGCCGTGATGAAGCGGCATTACGAATCCTAGGGTGCGATGAAGCGTCCTGAACAGTCATTGTTCAGGACGCTTTTTGCGTTTTTATAACATTGATGAAAGGAAGATTGTGTATGGGCGAATTCAGTGTAAGTACCAAAATCATATTCCAGGACGGCCTGGAATCCGTTATCGACAAGATTCAGAAGGTGTTTGTTGTGACAGACCCCTTCATGGTGAGCAGCGGAAAGGTTTCTTATGTGACGGAATGTCTGGAAAAAGCAGGCAAGGAATATAAAATCTTTTCCGATGTGACGGTGGACCCCGGAATCGAAGTCGTGACGGCTGGCGTTAGCCGGATCATCGAATTCCAGCCGGACACCATCGTCTGCCTGGGCGGTGGTGCCGCCATCGATGCTGCAAAGGCAATCGTCTACTTTTCCAATAAGACAAACCAGATCGGAGAAATCACCTTTATTGCGATCCCCACCACCAGCGGAACCGGCTCCGAGGTCAGCCGATTCTCTGTCATTACGGACAGAGAAAAGCAGATCAAGTATCCCCTCATCGATGATGCGCTGGTGCCTGATATCGCCATTCTGGATGCTTCCCTGGTCGCCAGTGCGCCCCCTTCCATTACGGCAGATACGGGCATTGACGTACTGACCCATGCCATTGAGGCATTCGTATCCACGGGACACAACGACTTTACGGATGCGGCAGCGGAAAAGGCCATCAAGCTGGTCTATGAAAACCTGCTGCGCTGCTATGCGACACCGGACGACCTGGAGGCACGCCAGGGAATGCACAATGCTTCCTGTCTGGCCGGCATCGCATTCTCCAATGCCGGCCTGGGTCTGTGCCATGGTATGGCCCATGCGCTGGGCGCACACTTCCACATTCCCCATGGCAGAGCCAACGGCATCATGCTGCCCTATGTTATGAGCTTCAATGCAGGCTGCGCCGACACCCTGACCCCTGCGGTGAAGCGGTATGCGGAGATTGCAAGACTTCTGTATCTTGACAGCTCCAGCACCCGCCAGAGTGCGCTGAACGTGATCCGCACCAGCCGCAGATATGTGGAGAAGCTGCATATTCCCTCCACCATCCAGGCAGCAGGCGTATCCGAGCAGGACTTTGAGGAAAAGCTGGATGCTATGGTCGCTTCTGCAATGGCGGACCGGTGCACCGCAACCAACCCTCGAGCATGCACAGAGGAAGACATCCGAATGGTCTTCCGCAAGGCTTTCGTGGGAAAACTGCCCTAAATTGTCCATAAGCTTCCATTCGCGCGCAGTCCGGTCCGGAATTATTACCAAGGAGCGGGCTGCGCCCTTGTGGGGTTTGGTCGATTTTTGGAAGTTCAGTCGAAAAATGAACAAATATGTATTGACAATATCCTGAGCCAGTGGTAAAATTGCTGTAAGCTGAGCAGCAGAGTATGCATGCTCAGTCAAAAGAATATGGATGTGCTTGCGGCGATATAGTGCGAGGTTAGCACGGTACCGCAGGTGTACAGACAAGCGATGCAGCTTCTGGTGTAATAGGACCCAGGGGCTATTTTGCTTTTTTGGGGGACTGGACGACGATGAAGTTCGGAAATTCCTCAAGACAGCAGCAATACAAGAGGAGTGAGAGCATGATCGAGCTGGATGAAAAACAGAGGATTATTCAGGAATTTGTTCCCGGTAAGCAGGTCACGCTTGCACACGTCATCGCAAATCCGGACGATACGCTGTATTCAAAGCTGGGACTCATTGATGCAGAAGGAGCCATTGGCATCCTGACGATTACCCCCAGTGAGGGTGCTATGATTGCAGCGGATGTGGCAACCAAGGCAGCAGATGTTACCATTGGTTTTGTGGATCGTTTCAACGGTTCGCTTGTAATTACCGGAGATGTTTCTGCCGTGGAGGCTGCTGTTCGCGATGTGATGCGTGTTCTGTGTGATATGATGGGCTTCGCCCCTGCGCCGATTACAAAAACATGATGCAGGACGGGAAGAAAAAACAGCGTATGATGCTCATTGGCCGCTCTGCTGCCGGGAAAACCACGCTGTGTCAATGTATCAACCATGAGGACCTGCGATATCATAAAACCCAGACTGTGCAGATCATCAATAAAAATATCATCGATACCCCCGGCGAGTACCTGGAACGGCGGGGGATGCGGGGGGCGTTGATCGTGACGTCCACCGATGCGGATATTATCGTATTGGTCCAGGATGCGACGGAGGAGGGGACCATGTTCCCACCGCTGTTTAATACCATGTTCGTAAAGCCTGTGGTGGGTGTAGTCACAAAGTGTGATATTGCATCGCAGAAGCAGTGCGAGCAGGCGGAAAAATACCTGCATGCGGCTGGAGCAGAGGAAGTCTATTTCACCAGCAGCGTGACAGGGGAGGGTGTGGATCAGCTGGTCCAGCGCCTGCAGATACTATAAGAGGAGAATTTCTTATGAAGGCTGATGGGGTTCTTCGTGTTGTGATTGCAGATGATGAGCCCATCTGTAAAATGGATTTGAGTGAGCTTTTGAAAGCGGCCGGATACGATGTAGTGGGTGAGGTCTCAGATGGATTTGACGCAGTGGAGATTTGCAGGAAGCTCCACCCGGATTTGATTTTACTGGATATCAAGATGCCGCTGCTGGATGGATTGTCTGCCGCGAAGATCATTCATGAAGAGGGTCTGGCTGAGACGATCATATTGATGACGGCTTACAGTGAGCGAGAGTTTGTTGAACAGGCCAAAAACTGCGGCGTGGGCGGCTATCTGGTCAAGCCCATTGATGAAAAATCGTTGATTCCCAACATTGAGGTGGTGGTGAACCGCAGTCGAGAGATGGGCCGGCTCCGAAGAGATATTGAAAAGGTCAATACCAGACTGGAAAGCCGCGTAGTCGTGGAGAAAGCCAAAGGACAGATCATGCGCCAGCAGAATATGTCCGAACAGGAGGCTTACGAATATATCCGTAAGCTGAGTCTTACAAAGCATTTGTCCATGAAGCGAGTAGCGGAAATGATCCTCACCAGGAATGAGGGATAAAATTGGATGACATTTCCAGACTTTGCAGAAAGTACACAACGCTGACCCAAGAGGATGTGGATATGATTCGCGGGGTATCTGCGGTGCTGAATACCATTGCGGATCTGGAAGAGGCTGATATTTTTATCGACTGCCCCACAAGGAATGGAGATGCCATTGTAGTGGCAGAGGCAAAACCGACCCGAGTGCCGTCCTCCTATCGTAAGAGTGTGGTAGGACTTTTTGCTAAGCAGGAAAATGAGCCCGCTGTGGCACGGACCCTCCGCTTGGGGATCGGCACACGGCAGATGAAAGCAATTACACAGGAGAATGGACGGACGATCCAGTCGGTAGAGCCGATTCGGAACAAGGAACGGGTGATCGGAGTTCTGATCAGCGAGAAGCGAAGTGCAGAACAGCCTCAGCCGGACGACGGCCTCCACATTTCTCAGGATGGCTATAAAATCGTTGCCAATACCTTGGCGCAGAAGGGTGCCGAGGACAATTGGCTGACGGAGTGCATCGATGAAGCACTCCTCATGGTGGACACCACCGGTATCATTACCTTCCGAAATTCCAAAGCCCGGGACTTGTATGAAAAGCTGGGATTTGTGGATGATATTCTGGGACAGCCATATAAAAATGTCTGTCTGGTTGATTTAGAGCTTATGTTGGAAGAAAAACAGGATTTTTCTTCCGTAGAAATTACGGTAGGACATCATGTCCTCAGTGTGAAGCGGGTCAATTTGGATGTACCCGGTATGGGATTTGCGGTGGTCCTTCGGGATATCACCCTGCTCAAGGAACAGGAGAGAGCCCTGGTCCTCAAATCGGTAGCCGCACAGGAGATGCACCATCGGGTGAAAAACAATCTCCAAACGGTGGCCAGCCTTTTGCGTTTACAGATGCGCAGAACAGAAGGAGAAGAGGTTCGGCAGGTGCTGGAAGAGAGCATGAACCGAATCCTGTCCATTGCCAGCACCCAGCAGCTGCTGGCCCAGAGCGGCGTAGACGAAGTGATGATCGGAGAGGTTATCCAGAACATCACCAGCAATACGCTGAGAAATTATAGTGCATCCCGGGTCCCGGTGGAGATCCGTCAGGAGGGAGACACCTTCCTGGTGTGCTCCGATGTAGCCACTTCGGTGGCCCTGGTCATCAACGAGCTGCTGGAAAATGCACTGAAGCACGCTTTCCAGGGAAAGGAATCCGGTGAGATCCGGATCGTGGTCACCAAAGGAGAGCTGTATTCTCAAATTCAGGTGATCGACAACGGAACCGGGTTCGATGTTCAAAATTCGGATTGTTCCCGTTTGGGGATGTCTATTGTGAACAGCATGGTTCGCGATAAGCTACACGGAGATTTGGAAGTTCGCTCCGATCCTTCCGGAACGTCCGTCAGCTTTGATTTCCGCAATCAAATATTGAATACCTCCGACGTGCTGTAACGCCGGAGTGAGTACAGTACGATGCAGTCTGAACACGGGGGACAAGTCCCCTTTGCTTGGGCTGCAATTTTTTTCGGAAAGTGGGTGTATCTTTTGCATGAAGTGATATTGAGTGTAGGTATCGATATCGGAACCTCCACCACACAGCTGATCTTCAGTCGATTGACCATTGAAAATCGGGCGACCAGCTACACGGTCCCTCAGATCAGCATCGTCAAAAAGGAAGTTGTCTACCGCAGCGGCATTTATTTTACGCCGCTGAAATCAGCAACGGAAATCGACGCTGAGGCCGTGAAGAAAATTGTCCGGGATGAATACCGGGCAGCCGGGAAGACTCCGCAGGACATGCAGACCGGTGCCGTGATCATTACCGGTGAGACGGCGAGAAAGCAGAATGCCAACGATGTGCTGGAAGCACTTTCTGACCTGGCAGGTGATTTCGTTGTAGCCACTGCCGGTCCGGATCTGGAGTCCGTTCTGTCGGCCCGGGGAGCCGGAGCAGATGTGCTGTCCAAGGACAACCGCACGGTGGTCGCCAACATCGATGTAGGCGGCGGCACCAGCAACATTGCCCTTTATGAAAAAGGAAACCTTCGCGGCACCAGCTGCCTGGATGTGGGCGGACGGCTCATTAAAGTGGCCGACGGAAAGCTCACTTATATCTATCCCAAGATTCAGGAGCTGGCGCAGAAGCACGGAATTTCCATTCGTGTGGGAGATCGGGCCGACGCGGATCAGCTGATGAATGTCTGCCGTCTGATGGCAGATCAGCTGGCCCAGGCATTGCATCTCAAGCAGAAGGATTCTGACCACGACGGCCTTTATACCAATGACGGGAAGGCACTTCCCGATACACCTCAAATTGCGGGTGTCACATATTCCGGCGGTGTTGCCGATTGTGTGTATAGTGTCAATGATGGCGATGTATTCCGTTATGGAGATGTCGGTGTTCTGCTGGGCAGGGCCATCCGGGAAAATCCGGCACTGAACAGCATTAAACGATATAACGCAATTGAGACCATCCGTGCCACGGTTGTGGGCGCGGGTACTCATACCACCGAAGTCAGTGGAAGCACCATTCGGTATGCTCAGAAACGGCTTCCGCTGAAAAATGTCCCGGTTCTGAAAGTTTCTGAGGAGGATGAGGCGTCGCTGGAAACGCTGAAGACCTCCATAAAAGATCGATTGCCGCTGTATCGCCCTGAGGGTGATATGGAACAAATTGCCATTGCTTTTGCTGGAGAAAAGCGCACCAGTTTTGCTGAGATCCAGGAGCTGGCAAAGGCAATCATAGACTGCACGGAGGAGGTGATCAAGAGCAAGTACCCGCTGATCGTGATCGTTGAAAATGATGTGGGCAAGGTTCTCGGTAATGCGCTGAATGTGCTGCTGAACAATCAGAAGGATGTGATTTGTATCGACGGCATTCATACCGCGAGCGGCGACTATATCGATATCGGCGAACCCGTAGCCGGCGGGCAGGTACTTCCGGTCGTTATTAAAACCCTTATCTTCAATTCTTAATTTTTTTGAGAGGTGAAAAACGTGATCCTTAAAACAAAACTGTTTGGTCATACTTATGAGTTTAAGTCTATCCGTGAAGTGATGGCCAAGGCAAATGAGGAAAAATCTGGCGATAAGCTGGCAGGCATCGCCGCTGAAACTGCTGAGGAACGCGTAGCTGCAAAGGTCGTTCTGTCCAATTTGACGCTGAACGATATCCGCAACTGCCCCGCAGTTCCCTACGAAGATGATGAAGTTACCCGTATTATTCAGGATGGCGTGAACGAGACGATTTTTGCCGAGTTCAAGAATATGACCATTGCTGAGTTCCGCGAGTGGCTGCTGTCTGAAACCACCACCAGCGAGATGATCCGCCGTGCTTCCCGCGGTATCACCAGTGAGATCGTGGCTGCTGTATGTAAGCTGATGAGCAATCTGGATCTTATTTATGCTGCCAAGAAGATGCGCGTCAGCGCACACTGCAACACCACCATCGGTCTGCCCGGCACCTTCTCCTCCCGTTTGCAGCCCAACCACACCACCGATGATCCCACCGGTATTATTGCTTCCGTTATGGAAGGACTGTCCCTTGGCTGCGGCGACGCGGTGATCGGCCTGAACCCCGTGGATGACTCCGTGGAGAGTGTTGCCCGAATCCTCAAGATGTTTGACGAGTTCAAGAATAAGTGGGAGATCCCCACCCAGATCTGTGTTCTGGCACACGTTACCACCCAGACGGCTGCGGCTCAGAAGTTCAACGCACCGATGGATCTGATGTTCCAGTCCATTGCCGGTTCTCAGAAGGGCAACGAGGCCTTCGGTCTGAATGCCGCCATGCTGGATGAAGGCCGTGCTACCATGCTTTCCCGTGGTACCTGCACCGGCCCCAACGTCATGTATTTCGAGACCGGGCAGGGTGCTGAGCTCTCCTCCGATGCCAACTTCGGCTGGGACCAGGTCACGATGGAAGCTCGCTGCTATGGCTTTGCAAAGCGGTATGACCCCTTCCTGGTCAACACCGTTGTCGGATTTATCGGACCCGAGTACCTGTACGATGCAAAGCAGGTTACAAGAGCCGGCCTGGAAGACCACTTCATGGGCAAGCTCACCGGCATCTCCATGGGCTGTGACGCCTGCTACACCAACCACATGAAGGCTGACCAGAACGACATTGAGAATCTGGCTACGCTGCTGGTTGCTGCCGGCTGTAACTATGTGATGGGTGTTCCTCAGGGTGATGACTGCATGCTGATGTACCAGTGCACCGGCTTCCACGAGGCTGCCGCTCTGCGTGAAGTCTTTGGCCTGCGCCCCATCAAGGAATTTGATATGTGGCTGGAGAAGATGGGCTTCTCTGAAAACGGTAAGCTGACTCCCAAGGCGGGCGATGCTTCTGTCTTCCTGAGCAAATAAGCGAGGAGGTACGAGTTATGGACGAAAAGAATTTGAGAGCTATTATTGAGCAGGTGCTGGCCGAGATGAATGTCTCCGCTGATGCATCTAAGGTTAGTGAGGCATGTGTGGCATGCAGCAGCAATACCGCCCCCGCAGTCGAGGAAGGCGAGATCCCCGATGTTACCAAGATCGACATCCGTAAGCAGTACCTGGTGGACAACCCCGAGCATGGTGAAGAGTATGCCGAGCTGAAGCAGGCTGCTCCCTGCCGTCTGGGCATTGGCAAGTGCGGTGCCCGTTATAAGACGCTGCCCATGCTGGAGTTCCGTGCTGCACACTCCGCCGCACAGGATGCCGTATTTAACGACGTGGACGAGGCATTCGTTGAGAAGATGGGCCTGTTCACCGTTCAGAGCCGCTGCGACTCCAAGGATACTTACGTCACCCGTCCCGACCTGGGCCGGAGACTGAGCCCCGAGGGCGTGGAGACCCTGAAGCAGAAGATCAAGATGAACCCCACTGTTCAGATCTATGTGGCTGACGGCCTGTCCTCTGCAGCTGTGGCTGCCAACGTGGCAGACCTGCTGCCCGCTATTATGCAGGGCCTCAAGAGCTACGGCATTGACGTCGGCACTCCCTTCTTTGTGAAGTACGGCCGTGTGGGTGTTATGGACGAGATCTCCGAGCTGACCGGCGCAACCGTGACCTGTACTCTGATCGGTGAGCGTCCGGGCCTCATCACCGCAGAATCCATGTCCGCCTATATCTGCTACAAGGCGACCATGGGTATGCCTGAGGCTCGCCGTACCGTCGTTTCCAATATCCATCGCAACGGCACCATTCCTGCTGAGGCTGGTGCACACATCGCTGAAATTATCAAGATCATCCTGGAGAAGAAGGCCAGCGGTACTGATCTGAAGCTGTAATTTTTGGGAGGTTTTTATTATGAAACGAGATCCGTTGCCCGCCAGTGTTCTGGCAACCAGACTGATTCCGAATGTTTCTCAGGATCTGGCTAAGGAGCTCGGCCTGAGCCCTGAACAGAAGTCCCTGGCACTCATCACGGCTGACAGTGATGATGTGACCTATACCGCCCTGGACGAGGCTACCAAGAAGGCAGACTGCCAGGTTGTCTACGCCAAGAGCTTCTATGCCGGCGCTGCAAATGCCAACACCAAGCTGGCAGGTGAGGTAATCGGCATTTTGGCTGCTCCCAATCCCGCCGAAGCAAAGGCAGGCCTGGAGGCTGCCGTGGATATGATCCAGAATGTCTGTCATTTCGTTTCTGCAAACGATGATGACTCCATCTGCTACTACGCACACTGCATCTCCAGAACCGGCTCCTACCTGTCTGAGAGCTGCGGCATTACCGAGGGCGAGGCAATTGCCTACCTGATCGCACCTCCTCTGGAGGCTATGTACGGTGTGGATGCTGCACTGAAGGCAGCCGATGTGCGTATGTGCGTTCTCTATGCACCTCCTTCTGAGACGAACTTCGGCGGCGCACTGCTGACCGGCAGCCAGTCTGCCTGCAAGTCCGCCTGCGACGCCTTTGCTGCTGCGGTTGAGGCCGTGGCCGACCGTCCTGTGGAGTAACCATTTGAAAGCTTACGGAAGCTTTTGAAGGGAGGCTCATATGACAAACGCATTAGGCATGATCGAAACCCGCGGACTGGTGGCCTCCGTCGAGGCCGCAGATGCCATGGTGAAAGCTGCAAATGTGACCCTTACCAATCGGGTCCATGTAGGCGGCGGCCTGGTGACCGTTATGGTCCGCGGTGATGTGGGTGCTGTAAAAGCTGCCACAGATGCCGGTGCCGCCGCGGCGGAACGCGTGGGTGAGTTGGTTTGCGTCCATGTGATCCCTCGCCCCCACGAAAGCCTGGAGTTTATGCTGAGTCCCAAGGCACCGGAACCCCCGGTGCCTGAGCAGGCCCCAGCTGCCCCGGAGGCAGAGGAGCCCCAGGAGCCCAGACCTCAGGCGGTTGTGGTAAAACCGCAAAAGCCGGAGGCACCGGACGCAGAATCTGTAAAAAAGGAGGATGCACAGCAGCCTCTGAAGACAGTGTATTCTGCGCAGGAACTGGCGGCAATGACGGTTGCAAATCTTCGTACATTGGCCCGCAGTTTGAATGTGGACAATATTACCCGCAAGGAGATCCGGTTTGCCAATAAGGAAGAGCTTTTGAAGGCAATCACCGAATTCCTGGAAAAGCCGTGATCTTCGGTTAATCGGATTCAGAGGAGTGACACACTATGCAGTTAATCGATAAGGACCTGCTGTCCGTGCAGGAAGTCCGTGAGCTGGTCGAGCGTGCGAAAATCGCTCAGGAGGAACTGGCTCAGATGGACCAGCAGCAGGTAAATAATATTGTAAAGGCCATTGCCCAGGCCGGCGTGCGCAACGCAAGACGCCTGGCACAGATGGCCCACGAGGATACCGGCTTTGGTATCGTCGAAGACAAGGTAATCAAGAATGTGTTCGCAAGCCAGGGTGTTTACGAGCACATCAAGGATATGAAGACCGTTGGCGAGGTGTCTCGGGATGCGGCTAAGGGCCTGCGGGTTATCGCAGTGCCCGTTGGTGTAGTGGCAGGTCTGCTGCCCTCCACCAACCCGACCTCGACTGCACTTTATAAGGCTGAGATTTCCATTAAGTCCGGCAACGCCATCGTTTTCTCTCCTCACCCCGCAGCTCTGCGCTGCATCTCCGAGACCGTTAAGGTCATTCGTCAGGCCATTGCTGAGGCAGGCGGAAACGAAGACCTGGTCTCTTGTATCACCATTCCCACGATGGAAGCAACCGACAACCTGATGCACCATCGTGACGTTGCCATGATCCTGGCAACCGGCGGCAGTGCCATGGTCCGTGCGGCCTATTCTTCCGGCACTCCCGCTATCGGCGTAGGCCCTGGCAACGGTCCTGCCTACATCGACAGAAGCTGTGACCTCAAGCTGGCAGTGAAGCGGGTCATGGACTCCAAAACCTTCGATAACGGCACCATCTGTGCTTCTGAGCAGTCTATTATCTGTGACGAGGATATGGTCGAGCCCATTCGCAAGGAGATGGAGGCTCAGGGTGCTTACTTCCTGGATGCAGAGGAGTGTGCGCAGCTGGGCCGCTTCATCCTCCGTGCCAACGGTACCATGAACCCCGAGATCGTCGGCCGCAGTGTCCAGACCATTGCCAACCTGGCTGGCCTGACCCGCGTCCCCTCCACTGCACGGGTCCTGGTGGCAAAGGAAGACGGCGTTGGCCGGAAGCACCCCTACTCCAACGAGAAGCTGGCTCCCATCCTGGCATTCTTCACCGGTAAGGATTACAAGGATGTCTGCGATAAGGTCTGTGAGATCCTGCACTATGAGGGCGCAGGCCACACCTTCTCCATGCACACCACCAATGACGAGCTGGTAGATTATTTTGCACGGCGGGTCCCTGCTTCCCGTATCATTGTGAATACGGCAAGTGCACTGGGCGGCATCGGCGCAACCACCAGCTTGCAGCCTGCTCTGACGCTGGGCTGCGGTGCGGTTGGCGGCTCTGCTACCTCTGAGAACGTGGGCCCCATGAACCTGCTGAATCTGCGCTATGTGGCCTTCGGCCTGCAAGAGCTGGCAGATATCCGGGCATCGGTTCCCGACTGCGGCAATGACTGCTGCACTGCTTCCGCGATCAGCGAGTTGGATGTGGATGCCATTGTTCGCAGTGTGATCGAAAAACTGAAAGCAAACTAACGGATTGATTTTAGGAGGAATTTATTATGGCTAACAATATGCAGGCACTGGGTATGATCGAAACAAAGGGCCTGGTCGGCTCCATCGAGGCTGCCGATGCGATGGTCAAGGCAGCAAACGTCACCCTGATCGGCAAGGAGCACGTGGGCGGCGGTCTGGTGACCGTTATGGTCCGCGGCGACGTGGGCGCAGTCAAGGCAGCAACCGATGCAGGCGCAGCAGCTGCTGAGCGCGTTGGCGAGCTGATCTCCGTCCATGTCATTCCTCGTCCCCATGAGGAAGTGGAGGCTATCCTGCCCAAGCTGGAAGGCTGATCCATAGAAATTTACCACATCTAGGATAAGGAGAATTGATTATGAAAAGTATGCAGGCATTGGGCATGATCGAAACCAAGGGTCTGGTCGGCTCCATCGAGGCTGCTGATGCGATGGTCAAGGCAGCAAACGTCACCCTGATCGGCAAGGAGCACGTGGGCGGCGGTCTGGTGACCGTTATGGTCCGCGGCGATGTGGGCGCAGTTAAGGCAGCAACCGACGCAGGTGCGGCAGCTGCTGAACGCGTGGGCGAGCTGATCTCCGTCCATGTCATTCCTCGCCCCCATGAGGAAGTGGAGGCTATCCTGCCCAAGCTGGATAAGTAACATACTGGCTGCATAACTGTGCAGTAATTCCAATTTGAGAGGGATGGATTCCTATGAAACCAATTACAGAAAATGCCCTCCGGATTGAGTTGAGGAACAGCCAGCCCGAGGTTTACTACATCCCTGACGGATGTGTGCTGACCCCGGCAGCCAGGGAATATCTTCAGTCACGCAAAATCAGGTTTGCAAAACAGTCAGAAGCCTGCCAGGCGGAGCCTCCCAAAGCGGAGGTCCCGCAGCAGGTGGAAACCGTGCAGACGCAGGTGAAGCCGAAATATGAGGATTATGAGACCGGTGCTTTCTATATGGAAAAGCCCGAGCATATGACGCAGCTTTTTGGCAACAAACTGGTGGCGAAAGACCATCCTCGTATCCTGTTCAGAGGAAAACTGGACAGCTTGCAGGCCCTTGTGGTCCTGGATCAGGTCCTGATCGCAGAGGGTGGCAAAGAGAAACTGGTGGCTGACCTGGACGATATCTTGGGGATCCTTCGGGAGATTATGCGCTGTGATGTTCTGGATGAGGAATTCACCAATGATATGATCATTGGTCTTACCCATACGGAGCTGAGAGATCGGTCTCATAATCCCATGAAGTTCTACAAAATCAAACAGATGACCCTTCCTGATCGCACGATGGGCAAGGATTACGCACTGCTTAACCAGCTTCGCACGGCGATTCGGGAAACTGAGGTGGCTGCGGCCGAAGCTTTTCGCAGCGGAAAGCAGTATGCACGCAGCGATATCATTGAGGAGCTGAACCGCCTGTCCAGTGCTGTTCACATCATGATGTGTATGTATTTAGCCGGTATGTATTCGTAAGGAGGATTCAAAATGGAACAGATCGTATCTGCTGTGATGGATGCCGTCCGGAACGCCGGCCTTGTTGAGGTTGAAGTATCTGCAAGACATGTGCATCTGACACAGTCTGACGTGGAATTTTTGTTTGGACCCGGGGCTGAGCTGAAGCCGGTGCGTCCGCTTTCTCAGCCCGGTCAGTTTCTTTCGGAACAGCGTGTGACGCTGGTAGGCCCCAAGGGCAGCAAGGAGCGAACCGCAGTTCTGGGGCCGGTCCGTAAGGCAACCCAGGTGGAGCTGTCTCAGAGCGACTGCGTCGCCTTGGGGGTCAAGGCTCCGCTTCGGGAGTCCGGTGATGTGGCCGGTTCCGGCGCAATTACCATTGTCGGCCCCTGCGGCACCCTGGAGATCCAGGAGGGCGTGATCGTCGCCCGCAACCACATCCATGTCCCGCTGGACGATGCCCTGAAGATGGGACTGCACGACAAGCAGAAGGTTTGCGTGGAGGTCCTCAGTGAACGTCCTCTGATCTTCAAGGATGTCATCGTCCGCGTCAGTGAGAATTTCCGCTATAAGATGCACATTGATTTCGACGAAGCCAATGCGGCAAGGGTCAGCGGATTTACCCTGGGACAGATCATTCGGTAATATGTTAAAGGAGCGTCTTGGAATGTTGGACCTGAAGAGAATCGATGCCTTTCTTGCGAAAGTGGAGGAATCGGAGACGAAAACCTTCCAGCCAGTGGGAAAGAAGTTAAAAGTCGGTGTGGACCTGGGCACAGCTTATGTGGTTCTGGTCGTCCTGGATGAGGAGAATCATCCCGTTGCCTGTGAGAAGCAGGCAGCCAGTGTCCTGCGGGACGGTGTCGTTGTGGATTATACCGGAGCCCTTCGGATCGTGACCCAGCTGAAAAAGAAGCTGGAAGAGCGTCTGGGAACAGAACTCCTGGATTGCGCCATCGCCATGCCAGCCGGAACAGAGTCCAGCGCCAAGACGCACCAGTATGTAGCGGAAGGCGCAGGGTTCAATGTGACCAACGTGTTGGATGAACCCAGCGCAGCCAATGCAGTTTATGAGATTCAGGACGGGGTCGTGGTGGATATCGGCGGCGGTACCACGGGATTGGCACTGCTGAAGGACGGAAAGGTCGTTCAGATCGAGGACGAACCCACCGGCGGTACACACCTGACTCTGGTCCTGTCCGGAAATTATCACGTCACCTTTGAGGAAGCCGAAGCCATCAAGCAGGACGGTTCCCGGCATCGGGAGATCCTGCCGGTGGTGCGTCCGGTGCTGGAGAAGATGGCCACGATCGTCGGTCGGTACATTAAGCCTGGCCAGGTAGATACCATCTACCTGTGCGGCGGTACCTGCTGCCTGACGGGAATCGAGAAGGTATTTGAGAAGATTACGGGAATCCACACTGTGAAACCCAAAAATCCCTTCCTGGTGACACCTTCCGGAATTGCCATGAACTGTATTTGTGAGAGCTATGAAGACTAAATTCTAAGAGGAAAGGAGGGTGTTTGCGTGGATCAGAAGGGAATGATCGATGATATTGTGGCTCGGGTCCTCCGGAAGGTGGCGGCTATGGAGCCTGCCGCCCAGGAGCCTTCTGCCCAGGAGTCTGCTGCCAAGGAACCGGTCAGCGATGATCGACCGGGGCTGCTGGTCCTGACCCAGAAGCATGGGGAAAACTGCCATACGTTTTTCGACTGTGAAGCACTGAATGCGCATTATCGAATAGCATGTGCCTTGCAGAATGACTACCAGGTGGAGCTCGACGACTATGAAGTGGTCATTATGATGGACCTCACTGTGGAGGTTCTGGGAAAGCTGGCCTCGGGAATTTACGATACCCCGTATACGAAAACGGCGGCACAGGCGATCCTTATGGGAAAGCGGATCTTTGTCCCGGTGGAAGAAGTGGAGCTTTTCCGTTATGCCGCAACAGCACCCGCACCCTACTATGCAATGCTGCAGCAGAAGCTGAATCTCTTACAGGATTCCGGTGCTGCCCTGTGCAAGCTGGAGGACGTGGCAGGCTGCATTCTGGATGAGCAGGCCTGTGCCTGCCAGTGCCAGACGGCAGGCCCCTGCGTTCCCTGCCCCACAGAGGAGGAAAAGGAGTATCGCCTGAGCAAACGGGTGATCACAGAGCGGGATCTTGTGGATGCCTGTGCAGCCAAAGTATCCCGGGTATGCATTCCATCCAGAAGCATTGTAACGGACCTTGCCAAGGAATATGCCAAGGAGCGGGATATCCGATTGATTCGGGAATAACAAACGCCAACCATTAAGCGGAGGAAATAGATATGAGGGTAGCAAAGGTCATCGGAAATATTTGGGCAACCCGGAAGGAAGAGCGTCTATCAGGTCTGAAATTGCTGCTGGTAAAGCCGCTGAACGTCCTGGATGAAAGCGACGAGCTGACTCCCATTGTGGCTGCGGATATAATCGGCGCTGGTGTGGGTGAGACGGTTCTCATTGTAGGCGGAAGCTCCGCACGCAGTGCTTCCGGCGATATGAATACCCCAGTTGACGCAACGGTTGTCGGAATTGTTGACGATTTGGAGATTGATAAATCCGTGCTGAAATAAGGTGATATCGTGAATCTAACCGATGCGGTAAAGTCCGCCGGTGTGGTGGGTGCCGGCGGTGCCGGATTCCCCACCCATGTAAAGCTCTCCGGAAGTGTGGAGTGCTTTATCGTCAACGCGGCGGAATGTGAGCCATTGATCGAAACTGACAAGTACCTCTGCCGGACCTTCCCGGACCGTGTGGTAAAAGGCATCTGCATGATCCGTGAGCACCTGGGTGCAGCACGGGCCGTGATTGCCCTGAAGGGAAAGTATAAGCCTGAGATCGAGGCACTCCAGAGGGAAATTGCCCGACAGAATGCCGATATTGAGATTTTCAAGCTTGCCACATTTTATCCTGCCGGAGACGAGCAGACCATGGTCCAGCAGGTGACGGGCCGGGTCATTCCGGAGCGCGGCCTGCCTGCCAATGTGGGGTGCGTAGTGGATAATGTGGGAACGGTACTTAATGTGCTGGATGCACTGGAGGGAAACGCTGTCACGGATAAGTATTTATCCGTGGTGGGTGAGGTGCACAAGCCGATTATGCTGCATGTACCTCTGGGAACCCCTCTGCGGGAATGCGTGAAGGCAGCACAGCCCAATATGGCAGATTATGCACTGATCGTGGGCGGTCCCATGATGGGAAAGCCCCTCACGGATGGCAAGGCTATCGAGGAAGCGGTGGTGACAAAGACGACAGGCAATCTGATCGTCCTGCCCAAGGACCACTACCTGTTCCGGCGGGCAAGCCTGCCCCTGGATGTGATCCGTCACCAGGCCATGAGTGCCTGCATTCAGTGCCATATGTGTACGGATCTCTGCCCCAGACATCTGATTGGACACCAGATCCGTCCCCATCTTATGATGCGTAATTTCTGGCGAGAGAAGCAGGTGACGGATGACGGCGAATATTTGCAGACCTTCGGAGATGCGGCGAACTGCTGCAGCTGCGGTGTCTGTGAGATGTACGCCTGCCCCATGGGCTTGTCCCCCAGAAAGGTAAATGATTACTTAAAGACAGAGCTGAGAAACCGGGGAATCCAGGTTCCCAAGAATGGGGAGCCGGAGGCTCTGCCTACGGTGGATATGCGAAAGACCCCCACGGACCGGCTGATCCGTCGGCTGGGCCTCAGCGACTATTATGGAAAGCACGCTGAGGTGTGTATAGAGCTGACACCCGATCAGGTATTTATTCCTTTCCAGCAGCACATCGGAAAACCCGCTGTGGCAGTGAAGGGAATCGGCTCCCAGGTGAGAAAGGGAGAGCTGATTGCGGCGGCAGCGGAGGGCCTCTCTGCCAATATCCATGCAAGTGTTGACGGGATTGTGACGGATATCACGCCCAAGGGCATGGCGATCCGCCGAAGAAAGGAGTGAGCGTATGGGATTAGCCATTGGTATGGTGGAACTGAACAGCATTGCCAAAGGCATTGAGACCTGTGACTACATGGTAAAGGCGGCGCAGGTGGATATCCTTCGTTCCTCCACGGTCTGTCCCGGAAAATATCTGATCCTCGTCGGCGGTGAGACCGGCGATGTGAAGGCATCCATGGCAGAGGGAATTAAACGCGGAGGCGAGTGTGTTGTGGACCAGCTGATGCTGCCCAATGTACACCCGCAGTTAATTCCCGCAATCAGCATGACAACACAGGTCCCGGAGCGGGGCGCAGTGGGCGTGCTGGAATTTTACTCGGTTGCATCCGCAATTGTTGCGGCGGACGTTGCGGCGAAGGCAGCGAATGTGACGCTGATCGAGGTGCGCATTGGCTATGCCATTGGCGGCAAGGGCTATGTGACCCTCACAGGAGACGTGGGCGCTGTGCGTGAAGCGGTGGCGGCGGCAGAACGTCAGGCAGAGATGCTGGTGGGAACTGCGGTGATCCCCAGACCCGCCAAACAGCTGTTTGACTCCCTGCTGTAACGGATTTTCCTGTAGTACGAAAGGACCTCAAGAAGAGAAAATTTCTAGGAGGATTGTAAATGAGCGTATTTATTGACAGTATGAAGGCTTGGTTTTCCAACCTTTCCATTAACTCCGTCATCATGATGATCATGATGATCTTTATGCTGGTCGGTGCTGTTGACAAGATCAGAGGCAATAAGCACGGATACGGCGAGAAGTTCGAGGAAGGCTTCAATGCGATCGGCCCTCTGGCACTGTCCATGGCTGGTGTTGTGGCAGCAGCCCCTGTTCTGGCAAAATTGCTTGGACCCATTATCACCCCCCTCTATACCCTGGTAGGCGCAGATCCTTCCATGTTTGCAACTACGCTGCTGGCATGTGACATGGGCGGCTATCCCCTGGCCATGGAGCTGGCTTCCGATGCTTCCTACGGCAGCTTTGCAGGCCTGATCCTGGGCACCATGATGGGCCCCACCATCGTATTTACCATTCCTGTTGCGCTGGGCATCCTGGCTAAGGAAGATCGCCCTTACCTGGGTGCCGGTGTTCTGGCCGGTATGATCACCATTCCCCTTGGCTGCATCGTCGGCGGCCTAGTCATGAATGCTATGACCGACTACCACATCAGCTTTATGCAGATCCTCATCAACCTGATCCCCGTGATCGTGATCGCAGCCCTGATCGTCATCGGCCTGTGGTTTGCACCTGCAAAGATGATCTCCGGCTTTAACGTTTTCGGCAGCGGTGTTACCATTGTTATCACTGCGCTGACCGCCATTGCTGTCTTCGAGCAGGTCACCGGCATTATGTTCCCCTTGTTCGACGTGATGGCAACTCCCGATGCTGCCGGCATGACACCCCTCAATTCCGGCCTGCTGACCTGCGGTCAGATCGGCATTGTGCTGATCGGTGCATTCCCCATGGTGGAGTGGATCACCCGGACCTTCGGTAAGGTGCTGGGCAAGGTCGGTGCTGCGCTGGGTATGAACGACAAGGCATCCGCCGGTATGGTGGCTACCCTGGCTAACAACATTGCAACCTTCAATATCATGGGCGAGATGGACCCCAAGGGCAAGCTCCTCAACGTGGCATTTGCAGTTTCTGCTGCATTCGTCTTTGGTGACCACCTGGGCTTTACCGCCGGTGTTGACCAGAGCATGGTCACTCCCGTGATCGTCGGTAAGCTGGTTGCCGGTATCACGGCTCTGCTGGTTGCCAATGCGCTGGCTCCCAAGCTGCTGGCTAAGATCCAGACTGCTGAAAAGAAGTAAGCACAATGTCCGTAATTTGAAAGGATGGATGTTACATGAATATCAGTGAAGAACTGATCCGTGAAATCGTTACCAAAGTTCTGAGTGCCGCTGCCGGTCAGGCAGAGCCTGACTTTGAAAAGCACGTGGATCCCAGCGGTATCATTGGTATTAAGACCTCTACCGTTAAGTGTGAGCCCTTCAAGCAGGAGGGTGTGTATCTCAAGGATATTGTCACCCTAGAGGAAGCACCCCGCATGGGCTGCGGTGTCATGGAGCTGGACCACACCAGCTTTGAGTGGACGCTGACCTATGACGAGTATGATTATGTTGTGGATGGTACCCTGGAGATCGAAATTGACGGCCGTATCATCACCGGAAATCCCGGCGACATTATCTATATTCCCAAGAACAGCCACATTCATTTCCAGACCCCCAATAAGACCAGATACGTCTACATGGTATATCCGGCAAATTGGGCAGACCTGCTGTAAAGTAATAAAACGTCCCCCTTTCGGGAGAATGGGGGACGTTTTGCCAATCGCTGGCATAAGAAAAGTTGAGAGAATATCCTTTTGACCATATTTCCTGTGAGAAATTGACAATTCCCAATGGATATGTTATAACTTAGGTAACAAGTTAATATCAGGGTACGCAGGTGCCTGCCGATAAGCAGGTGAAAAGGGAAGCCGGGTCAGAATCCCGCACAAAGCCGTTGCTGTGTTAGCGGAGCGATTTTCCAAAAGTCATTGGGAAGCGCATCTCGAGAAGATGGAAAACCGCGCATGACGCTTCAGTCAGAAGACCTGCCTGTGTATGACGCACAAAGAAAGCCTCCTCGCGCGTTTAGGAGGGTGCAGCAATATAGCGGCGCTAGCTATATTCATCGTGCTGTGCCGTGGAGCACGGCGTTTTCTATCCTTTTATTTTCTTGTTATTCACCTCTTTTTCGCACAGGAACCATAGAAGGATACATCTGCCAGTGCATCTGTGTTTCTGTGCGACCGGCAGAATCGGCTCTGCCGGCGATATATTCAGCAGGGACAGCTTCGATGCAGGAGCTGTCCCACATATTTTATCTGCAATCGTGCAGAAATCCTAGATTCTTGAAAATCGGCGGCTTCAAAGGATGGCTCCCAGATTTTCTCCGATCAATAGGAACCTAAATCTCTGAATCATAAAATAAACAACCCAACAGGTTGTTTATCCATATCAAATGGGGGACGATCCTATGGCAGAAAATAAACATGAACAGATCCGCATCATTCAGGAAACCGTAGCGGGTAAGGAAATCACCTTCGCCCATGTAATGGGAAGCCCTGCACCCATTGTCTATCAGAAGCTGGGCCTCAACCCCCAGATCGATTACAGTTCTTCTGCAATTGGCATTATGAACATGACACCGCCGGAATCTGCGGTCATTGCTTCAGATATCGCCGTAAAAAGCGGGGATGTCTATCTGGGCTTTGCAGACCGCTTTACCGGAACCCTGATTATCACCGGAGAGCTGGCAGATGTCACCACGGCTCTTACGGAAGTAGTCAATTATTTCCGGGATACCCTGGGCTATGTGGTGTGCAGGATCACACGGAGATAACTGGTATGGCTCGGATTACAAAGGAAGAATTGCTGGAGCTTATCTTCCAGGACCGATATGAGCACCTGAAGGGCAAGGAACTCCGCCTGACCCGGGTGCGTATACCTGGCAAGGAAGTCTGCCTGGCCCATGTACTGAGCCCGTCTCAGGCGTGTATTTATCAGAACCTGGGCCTTCACATCGGTGTCCACGAGGGAGAAAACCATATGGGTGAATCCCTTGGCCTGCTTCGGTTTACCCCTTGGGAGGCGACTGTGGCGGCGGCAGATGTGGCAGTGAAAAGCGCAGATGTAGAGATCGGCTTTATGGACCGCTTCTGCGGAACGCTGATCCTCACCGGGGGACTTGCCCAGGTGCAGACAGCCGTGGAAGAGGTTGTCCGTTTTTTTAGAGACGAGTTGGACTTTTCCGTTTGTGAAATCCACAGAAGTTGAAGATTCGGGAAATAATGCTATGAAAAAGTTATTCTTAATGGGTAGAAGTGAGGCGGGAAAAACTTCCCTGACCCAGGCACTGAAGGGCGAAGATCTCCACTATGAGAAGACCCAGTATACTACAACAGAAAAAGACACCATTGACACCCCTGGTGAGTATGCAGAATCCAAGAACCTGGGCGTAGGCTTGGCCTGCTTTTCCTTTGAGGCAGATGTGGTGGCGGTGGTTCAGGCCGCGGATGAGCCCTACAATCTGTTCAGTCCGGGGCTGCCTGCCTTCGTCCTCCGTCCACTGATCGGCGTGATCACAAAGGTTGATTCCCCTTATGCCAATGTTCCTATGGTCAGACAGTGGATGGAAAATGCAGGCTGTGAGCGGATTTTCCTGGTAAACAATGTGACCCGTGAGGGTGTGGATGAGTTGATGGCATATCTGGCAGATGATCCCGTCGCGATGACAGTAGAAGAGGCGAAGAGAAAGCAGGCAATGGGCCTTAACGATTGGGACCAGCTCCCGGAGCTGTAAGAGGAAATATCCGGGTGAATTTCATAGAAAGAAAGGGCTCGTATCCGTTCAGAGTGAGTGGTCATTCTGAGCGGACACGAGCCCTTTTTAGAAACAGGGAATGGGGGAGAATTCTGTTAATGCGGGAAGCACAAAACCGACGTTGAAGAAAAATTGACTATTTTTTCAGCATATGCAGTGCCACTTCCATCATGCGCAGGGCGGTGTCCCGAT
>SAMEA104404100__coassemble_1218_pt1 | contig 24126 bp, 17 predicted proteins | sample SAMEA104404100__metabat2_high_PE_013 | metagenome-assembled genome bin SAMEA104404100 (sample SAMEA104404100) | Balaenoptera acutorostrata | reverse complement strand
TTTGTACTTGTCCATTCTAAAATCCTCCAGTATAATATATTCACACATATGCCACTTATCTGCCGATTGCCACACTCTGTTATAACTTTTTATGGGATTTTCTTTCCCTTGCATTTGCCCTTATGAGCCTTCAAGGGAAGTATAAACAGGGGTGAAACCATATAAAGGGGAACGGTGAGCTGTTTGCGAAAAACCCTTTGTTTGTGGCGGTTTTGGAGGATTTTATGAAAGCCCTGCGGCATCTAATAATCGCAGATAAAATCGAGTCGTTCAAATTCGGGTCTTCTTAACACTCTGCAAACCACAAACGCCTAGGTACGCTGCTTGTGTACATAGGCGTTTGTTTTGGTTACCAGTCCGGGTCCAGCTGGGGCAGGAAGGGCAGGGTGGTGAAAATTTCGTGGGTGATCCGCCGATACTCTGAAAGGTCGGTGGTTTTTCTCAGCTTCTTTCCCAGCTTTTCACTGCCTTCAAAATGCCGCAGCAGATATCTCCAGTTCTCTTTCAAGCGGAACATAGCGTTGCGCTCACTGCCGAAGGCCTCCGTATACGCACGGAGCAGTTCTTCAAAAAAAGCTTCCAGCTGTGCCGGGGTGGAGCCGGAGAGCATTCCAGGGTCACCGATGAGACCACGGCCCACCATCACGGCCTCAACCTGGGGAAAACGCTCCGAAAAAACTTCTATCTCCGCCTTGGAGTTGAGATTTCCGTTGTAGCAGATGGGATTCTTGCTGGTTTCCAGGGCGTAGGCAAACCCTTCCATTCGCACATCATGCTTATAGAAGTCCGCCCGCAGCCGGGGATGGACGATCAGCTCCCGAATGGGGTAACGGTTATACACGGCCATGAGATCGGGAAATTCCTCCGGACTGCGAAGACCCAGACGGGTCTTTATGGAAATTTTGATGGGGCAGGCATAAAAAATAATGTCCAGAAATCGGTCCAGGTCGTCGGGATCTGCCAGCATTCCGGCTCCTTTTCCTTTGGAAACCACGGTGCCAGAGGGACAGCCCAGGTTCAGGTCAATGAGCTCATAGCCCCGGTCTTTGCAGACCTCTGCGGCCCAGAGAAAATCCTCGGGATTTTTGGTGAGGACCTGGGGGACGGCGGGGATGTCTCCCGCGAAGGGCAGCTCCCGCTCCTCTTTCTTGGTCAGGCATCTGTGGATGGTGGGGGAGAGGAAGGGCATATAGTACCGGTCCACACCGCCGAAATACCGATGGTGCAGGCGGCGGTAGATGCTGTCTGTCAGCCCCTCCATGGGGGCAAAGTAATAACGCATAGAATCTCTTATTCTCCTAAAAAGCCGCCCGCAGGAAGTGCGGGCGGCGGATATTTTTTAGATTTCCATGATAACGGGCAGAATCATGGGATTGCGCTTGGTGGTCTTATAGAGATAGCCGCTGAGGTCGTTCTTAATGGCGGACTTGATGGCGGACCAATCCCGGACACGCTTGCGCTGGCAGCGTTCGATGGCTTCCATAGCAACCTCACGCAGCTCGGTCATCAGTTCCTCGGACTCCTTCACATAGACGAAGCCGCGGGTGATGATATCGGGGCCGGTGAGCACGGCACCGTCCTGACTGGACAGGTTCACGCACACCACGATCATGCCGTCCTGGGCCAGATGCTTCCGATCCCGGAGCACCACACTGCCCACATCGCCCACGCCGGTGCCGTCCACAAAGACCTTACCGGCAGTGACGGCGCCGTTGAGCTTGCAGCTGCGGGCGGTGAGCTCAAACACAGAACCCAGCTCGCCGATAAAGATGTGGCGGGGGTTCATGCCCATGGACTGCGCCAGCTTGGCATGCAGCTGCAAATGCCGCTGCTCGCCGTGGACAGGCAGGAAGAACTTGGGCTTCAGGAGGGCATGGACGATCTTCAGCTCCTCCTGGCAGGCGTGACCGGAAACGTGGAGGCCCTGGGCCTTTTCATAGACCACATCCGCACCCTTGCGGTAGAGCTCGTTGATGATCCGGGAGATTGCCTTCTCGTTGCCGGGAATGGCAGAGGCGGAGATGATGATCCGATCTCCGGAGGTGATGTCGATCTGCTTATGGGTGGAGAAGGCCATGCGGTACAGAGCGGACATATTTTCGCCCTGAGAGCCGGTGGAAACGATGACCACCTTGTTCTTCGGCAGGCTCTTGGTGGCGGCAATGTCCACCAGGGTGCCGGGCTTTACCTTGAGATATCCCAGTTCCTGGGAGACCTTCAGCATATTCTCCATGCTCCGCCCGGTGACGGCAACCTTCCGACCGTAACGCTGTGCGGTGGACAGAACTGCCTGGATGCGGTGCATATTGGAAGCGAAGGTGGTGACGATGATTCTCTGATCACAGCCCTTGAATTGACGGTCCAGGCTTTCGGCTACGATGTTCTCGCTGGGGGTGTAGCCCTGGCGCTCAATGTTGGTGGAGTCCGCCATCAGTGCCAGCACACCGTCCTTGCCCAGCTGGCCCAGACGGGCCAGGTCCATCATGCCGTCGGAAGCGGTGGGGTCGATCTTAAAGTCGCCGGTCATCACTACGGTGCCCACGGGGGTCTTGATGGCAAATGCCACAGCGTCTGCGATGGAGTGGTTCACATGGATAAATTCCACGCTGAAACAGCCTGCCTTGACCACATCGCCGGGCTTGTGGGTCACCAGCTTCACCTTGTCGGAGAGGCGGTGCTCGTCCAGCTTCAGCTTAACCAGGCCGTTGGTCATGGCGGTGCCGTGAATGGGGCAGTTTACCTGCTTCATACAGTAGGGGATGGAACCGATGTGGTCCTCGTGTCCGTGGGTGATGAACATACCCCGCAGCTTCTTCTGGTTTGCCACCAGGTAGGAGAAGTCGGGGATCACCAGATCCACGCCATACATATCTTCCTCGGGAAAGCCTACGCCGCAGTCAACGACGATCATATCCTTTCCGTATTCCAAAACGGTGATGTTTTTACCGATCTCGTCCAATCCGCCCAAGGGGATAATTTTCAGTTTTTCAGCCAATGTTATATCATACTCCTTTACATAATCGGGTCAAAAGATTTGACCAATACAAAAATGAACACAAAAAGCAGGCAACCGCTATCCGTTGGTTTGACCCTGAATCGTCTCTCCGCGGGAAAACGCCTGCATGATTTTAAATTTTACGGCATGGTCCAATGGGCCAGCCAGGGATGTCCGGGTCTGCCCTTCCCGGTACAGTCCACAATATTATAACACATCCCCGCCAAAATGTATACAATTATTTTCAGAGCGGGAATTTGGCACTTTTTGGGGCGCTTTTCTTAGAATAGCAGTTGCACCTTTCTACGGAATTTGTTATAATGGCCTACATAATACGGATAGTATGGGTACCTGTGCCATTGAGGAGGCGGAGACGTTGAATAAAAAACTACAAAAACTACTGCGGCCCAGCCGGGGCACTTACTTTATTTTGCTGGCGGCCTTCTGCGGGGCTTCCCTGCTGGTGGGGGAGTATTGGCTGGCGGCGGGGGAAGCAGTTTTGACCCTGGCGGTGCTGCTGATCCACAAGGTCAATAAAAACCGCAGGGACAAGCAGCTGGTAAAATACCTCCAGAGTGCTTCCAACACCCTGGAATCCATGGGCCAGGGGGAGAGCCCCTTTCCGGCTGTCCTGGTGCGGCTGGGCGATAACGGGATCGTGTGGAGCAATCCCCAATTTGAAGCCATGACCGGCATTGCCGGGGACATGGTGGAGCGGGAGATCAACGATGTGATCCCCGGGATGCCTACGGACTGGCTTGCCGTGGGCAAGACCCAATGCCCCCAGAACATCACGGTGGGGGGGCGGATCTTCCGGGTCTACGGCACCACCATCCGGGCGGAGGATACCCGGGGGACCATGCTGGGTGTTCTCTATTTCAGTGACCTCACGGAGCTCTACCGGGTCCGGGACGAATACATCCGTTCCCGCCCCGTGGTGTCTATCATTCTCATTGACAACTATGAAGAGCTGACGAAAAACCTCTCTGAAAGCGGTATTTCCACCCTCAATGCCCGCCTGAACGACACCATTACCAAGTGGACTGAGGATTATCACGGCCTTTACCGCCGGATGGAGCGCAACCGCTTCCTGTTCATCTTTGAAAAGCGGGACCTGCGCAGGGCTACCGAGGATAAGTTCTCCCTGCTGGAGGACATTCACAAGATCATGAACCCCGCCGGCCTGCCTGCATCCATCTCTCTGGGCCTGGGCGTGGACGGCGAGACTTTTGAAGAAAACTATGATTTTGCAGCCCTTTCCCTGGAAATGGCTCTGAGCCGGGGCGGTGACCAGGCAGTCATCAAGGATCGCTTCAATTTCAGCTTTTACGGCGGCAAAAATCGGGAGGCTGACTACAGCTCCAAGGTTCGCTCCCGTGTTACGGCCAATTCTCTGATGGAGCTGATTGGTCAGAGCAGCCATGTGTTCATTATGGGCCACCGCAATGCGGACCTGGATGCCGTGGGTGCAGCAATGGGCATCGGCTGTCTGTGCCGTAAGAAGGGCAAAAAGTTCAAGATCGTCCTGGACCGGGATAACAACGCAGCAAAACGGCTGATTGAAGAGATCGTCAAGGTGCCTGAGTATCAGGATGCCTTCATCTCCGGTCAGGAGGCCCTGCTGATGTGCGACAATCACAGTATCCTGGTGGTGGTGGATACCAACCGCCCGGATCAGGTGGAGTATAAGCCTCTGCTGGAGGCCATTTCCAAGGTCTGTGTTGTAGACCATCACCGTCGTGCTGCGGATTATATCAGCCCGGTGGTGGTCAATCTCCATGAGCCCTATGCCAGCTCCGCTTCGGAGCTGGCCACGGAGCTGCTTACCTATGCGGTGGAAAAGCAGGATGTGCTGCCCATTGAGGCAAAGTCTCTGCTGGCCGGTATCTGCATGGATACCAAGAACTTCAATGTCCGGACCGGAGAACGTACCTTTGAGGCCGCAGCGGTGCTGCGACGCCTGGGGGCCGACCCGGTGGATGTGAAGATGCTGCTGCAAAATGACTTCCAGGACACCATGGAGAAATACCAGATCATCAAGGCGGCCCGGCTTTATCGCCAGGAGATCGCCGTTGCTGCCCTGACGACCACCACCAGCCGGGTGCTGGCGGCCCAGGCAGCGGATGAGATCCTGAACATCTCCGGGATCACAGCCTCCTTTGTGCTGTATCCCGATGGGGATCAGACCATTATTTCTGCCAGAAGCATTGGCTCTGCCAATGTGCAGATGATCCTGGAGCCTCTGGGCGGCGGCGGCAATGCGGCAACAGCCGGTGCCCAGCTGCAAAACACCCCGGTGAAGGATGCCCTGGACCGATTGGTTGCATCCATTGACCGATTCTATGAATCCTGAAACCCATGGGCGGACTTGTCCGCCCTCCATTTTATAAGAAAAAGGAGTAAGTGAAAATGAAAGTAATTCTGTTACAGGACGTAAAGACCAAGGGCAAGAAGGGGCAGATGATCGAGGTTTCCGACGGTTACGCCAGAAACTTCATGCTGCCTAAGAAGCTGGCTGTCGAGGCTACCCCCGATGCCGTCAACACCATGCGGATGAATGACAAGGCCACCCAGGAGCGGATCGCCCGGGAGAAGGCCGAGGCTCTGGAGATCTCCAAGAAGCTCCGTGCCCTCACCGTTACCGTCACCGCAAAGGGCGGCGGAAACGGACGTCTCTTCGGCTCCATCACCAACCAGGAAATTGCAGAAGCCCTGAAGGCCGCATCCGGAATCGTTCTGGACAAGCGGAAGATCGTGATTTCCGACCCCATCAAGAATGCCGGCACCTACACCGTCACCTGCAAGCTGGGCTACGAGATCACTGCCCCTCTGACCGTGAAGATCGAGGAGGCTTGACCCCTGAAAAGAGAGGAGACAGAACATGGATGAGGAACTTTTAGCAAGACAGCAGCCCCAGTCTCTTGAGGCGGAGCAGGCAGTTCTGGGCTCCATTCTGATCGACAGCCGATGCATTACCGATGTAGTGGGCATTGTCCGCCCGGAGGACTTCTATTTACAGCAGAACCGGGAGATCTTTGAAACCATCTATACCATGTTCAATTTCTCCCAGACCATTGACCCGGTCACGGTGCTGGATAAGCTCAAGGAGCTGGGGTATTACCATGACAATTCCCGGGAGTACATTCTCCAGCTGATGGAGATCACCCCCACTGCGGCCAACGTGGCCCGGTACGCCAACATCGTCCGGGAGAAATCCATGCTGAGAGGGCTGGGGCAGGCAGCGGCAGATATCACCGAAATGGTCTACGACGAGGTGGGGACCCCCGGCGAAATGCTGGAATCCGCCGAGAAGAAGATCTACGCCCTGCGCAAAGGAGAAAACGGCGACAGCCTGGAGCGGATCGGAACCACCCTGCATAAGGTGTTCGACCATCTGACGGAGCTGGCCCAGTCGGATTCCCTGATTCCCGGCCTTTCTACGGGTCTGCGGGATCTGGATATGAAGATCAACGGTCTCAATAAATCCGACCTTCTGCTGATAGCGGCCCGGCCTGCCATGGGTAAATCGGCGTTTTCTCTGAATATTGCCCTGAATGTGGCAAAGAAGTACAATAAGACTGTGGCAATGTTCAACCTGGAAATGTCCCGGGAACAGCTGGCCATGCGGCTGCTGGCCTGTGAGAGCTTTGTGGATGCCCAGAAAATGGCAACCGGCAAGCTGACAGAGGAGGAATGGAGCAAGCTGTGCATGGCTTCTGCCGCCCTCAGCCAGACGGATATCCGAATCGACGACAATCCCTCCATTACGGTGGCGGAGATGAATGCCAAGTGCCGCCGGCTGGACAATCTGGGCCTGGTGGTCATCGACTACCTACAGCTGATGACCGGCTCCGGCTACGGCAGAGGCAGCGAAAACCGTGTCACCGTGGTGGGCGAGATCTCCCGTGCCCTGAAAATCATGGCAAAGGAACTGAATGTGCCCGTGGTCTGCCTGAGCCAGCTGTCCCGTGCGGTGGAAAGCCGTACCGACAAGCGGCCCATTATGTCGGACCTTCGCGAGTCCGGCGCTATCGAGCAGGACGCCGACGCCATTCTCTTCCTCTATCGAGATGAATACTACAATCCCAACACCGAGGATAAAGGGGTCGCGGAGTGTATCGTCTCCAAAAACCGTCACGGCGAGACCGGAACGGTGAAGCTCCAGTGGATTCCCCAGTATCAGACCTTCTCGGATCGGGAGTGGAAGCATGACGAATAAACTGGAAGCCTTTCTCCGGGACTACCGTATGATTTCTCCCGGGGATCGGGTGATCTGTGCTCTCTCCGGCGGCGGGGACTCTGTGGCCCTGACCTTTGCCCTGTATCTGTTAAAAGACAAGCTGGGCATCACCCTGGAGGCGGCCCATTTTAACCACCATCTCCGGGGAGAGGAGTCGGATCGGGACGAGCAGTTTGTCCGTTCCTTCTGCGACCAGTATGGGATTCCCCTTCATTTGGGCGGTGCAGAAGTTCAGACCGGCCCCAAAGGGTTGGAGGCATCCGCCCGGGCGGCACGGTATGGCTTTTTGCGCAGTCTTCCCGGAAAGATCGCCACTGCCCACACGGCGGATGACAATGCGGAGACGGTGCTCATGCACCTGGTCCGGGGAACCGGACTCAAGGGCCTGGGGGGCATCACCCCGGTGAGCGGCACGGTGATCCGGCCCATGCTCCTTGTCACCCGGCGGGAGGTGGAGGAATTTCTGGCGGAATATGCCCTGCCCCATGTGGAGGACAGCTCCAACGGCTCCGATGCGTTTTTGCGCAACCGCATCCGTCATGGTGTCATGCCCCTGCTGAAGCAGGAAAATCCCCGGATTTCGGAAAATCTCTCCCGGATGGCCCTGCGGCTGCGGCTGGATGAAGCCTGTCTTTCGGAGGACCTTCCCCAAAATCCCACGGTGTCTCAGCTGCGGGAAATGCACCCGGCCCGGCGCAGCCGCTGCCTGGAAAAAATACTGATGGAAAGCGGCTTTTCGGAGCCGGAGGATTCCCACATTTCCCTGATGGAATCTTTGGTATTTTCCGACAAGCCCTCAGCCAGAGCCAATTTCCCCGGGGATCTGGTCATTGGGCGCAGCTATGAACAGCTGGAGGTCCAGGGGGGAGAGAGGTCTCTGACGGATCAGGCGCTGAGCTGCCCCGGAACGCTGGAATTTCCCGGGCTGGGACTGCGGCTGGTCTGCACGCCTGCTCAGGAGCTCAAAAAGAAATATGACTGCTTCACCGTTTTTCCCCAGGGAAAGATCCTGGTGGGGCCCCGCCGTTCCGGAGATGCCATTCATCTCTCCGGCGGTACCAAAAGTCTCAAAAAGTGGATGATCGACCACAAGATCCCTGCATCCCGGCGGATGCACATTCCGGTGATCCGGGATGATCGTGGTATTTTGGGAGCTTATGGGATCGGTGCGGATCTTGACCGCCTGGCAGATAAGCTGCCGGCGGTGGAGCTTCGCTTTGAAACCATTTAGAAAAAATCATATAGAAAGACCGAAATTTACGGAGGCTAAGTTATGGAAAACGATATTCAGGAAATCCTTTTAACAGAGGAACAGATTCAGCATCGGATTCGTGAGCTGGGCGAAGTGCTCACCAAGGAATACGAGGGCAAGGACCCTGTCATCGTGGGCGTGCTCAAAGGCGTAGTTGTTTTCTACGCAGACATGATCCGTCAGATCAAGGTTCCCTGCCAGATGGATTTCATGTGGATCTCCTCCTACGCAGGCACCAGCTCCACCGGCAAGATGGATGTGAAACGGGATGTGTCCGTGGACATCAAGGGCCGCCATGTGCTGATCCTGGAGGATATTTTTGATACCGGCAGCTCTCTGGACTTTACTTACAAGCACCTCATGAGCAAGGAGCCTGCCTCCGTGAAAATCTGCACCCTGCTGGATAAGCCCAGCGGACGCAAGCCCGGCATTACGCTCCAGGCAGACTATGTGGGCTTTACCATTCCCGGCGCATTTGTGGTGGGCTATGGCCTGGACTTCGACGAGCACTACCGGAACCTGCCCTATGTGGGCGTACTGAAGCCGGAAGCATATGAAAAGTAAGGAGTTTGCATAATTTGAAGAATCGTAGAACCATTTCCCTGATCCTTTATGTGGTGGTTCTGGTGCTGCTCTTCTCCTGGATCACAGGTATGTTCAGCGGCAACGCTAACACCATCCCATATTCCCAGCTGATGGAGCTGTTCCAGCAGGAGCAGGTCAAGCGCTTTGTGGTGAAGAACGACACCATCACCCTGGAGCTGCGGGTGCCCTATAATGGCAAAACCACCATATCCGCAAAGCTTGCGGATTCAGAAGGGTTCCGTATGGAGATGAAGGAGCTCCTCGACCAGCAGCGAAATTCCGGCGTTCTGGAGGCCTATGATTTCCTGCCCGGGAAAGCCTTTTCTCCCTATGACCTGATGATGCCTCTGCTTCTGGTGGGACTGGTGCTGATCCTCCTCTGGGGTATGCTCATGGGGAAGATGAACAGCAATAACCCGCTGAATAATTTCGGCAAGGCACGGACGGTGCTGGGGGTCCCTGACGGGAAAAAGGTGACCTTTGCAGATGTGGCCGGTGCAGATGAAGAAAAACAGGAGCTCCAGGAGGTTGTGGATTTCCTCCGCGCGCCCGGAAAGTACACCGATATCGGTGCCCGGATCCCCCACGGCCTGCTTTTGGTAGGCCCTCCCGGTACCGGCAAAACCCTGCTGGCAAGAGCGGTGGCAGGGGAAGCAGACGTGCAGTTTTTGTCCATCTCCGGTTCTGACTTTGTGGAGATGTACGTGGGCGTAGGCGCAAGCCGTGTCCGTGACCTGTTTGCGCAGGCAAAGAAGGTGGCCCCTGCCATTATTTTCATCGATGAAATCGATGCGGTGGGCCGTAAGCGAGGCTCCGGCCTGGGCGGCGGTCACGATGAGAAGGAGCAGACCCTCAACCAGCTTCTGGTGGAGATGGACGGCTTTGGACGCACTGAGGGTGTCATCGTCCTGGCAGCCACCAACCGCCCGGATATTCTGGACCCGGCCCTGCTGCGGCCCGGTCGTTTTGACCGACAGATCCATGTGGGTGCCCCCGATGTGAAGGGCCGTGAGGAGATCCTCAAGGTCCATGCCAAGGGGAAAAAGCTGGACGGCGGCGTAGACCTCAGGCTGGTGGCCCGGGCAACCTCCGGATTTACCGGTGCGGATCTCAGCAATCTGCTCAACGAGGCTGCCATTCTGGCGGCCCGGAACAACCGCCCGGTCCTCAACATGGAGGATCTGAACGAAGCCATGATGAAGATCATGGCAGGCCCTGCCAAGAAGAGCCGGGTGAAGAACCGCAAGGATCTGAAGACCACCGCCATTCACGAGGCAGGCCACGCCGTTGCCATGTATCGGCTCCCCACCCACGATCCGGTGCGGCAGATCTCCATTGTGCCCAGAGGAAACAGCTTGGGTGCCACCTGGTACCTTCCCAAGGACGATGCCTCCAACATGACCCGCAACGAGATGTACGAGCAGATCGTGGGCCTGCTGGGCGGACGTGTGGCGGAGGACCTGTTTGTGGGAGATATCTCCGTGGGTGCTTCCAATGACATCGACCGTGCCACCAAGCTTGCCAAGGACATGGTGGCGCGCTACGGTATGTGTGAGCGGCTGGGTACCGTGTCCTATCTGGACGACGGTGAGGTGTTCATTGGCAGAGATTACCAAAACACCAAGAGCTACTCCGAAAAGGTGGCGGGTGCCATCGACGAAGAAGTGAAGAAGCTCATCGACAAGGCCTATGCCCAGTGTAAGGAGATCCTCTCTGCCAACGGCGAAAAGCTCAAGGCAGTTGTGGACTATCTGCTGGAGTATGAGACCATGACCGGCGAGCAGTTTGCAGACCTCATGGAGGGCAAGGAACTGGCAGAGACCTCTTCCACCGCCATGTTTGACGGTTTTGAAGGGGAAGCGAAGCCCGCTGAGACCGACAGCGAAAACCAGAAAGAAATTTAACCTCTTTTTCAGCGGGAACAAAAAGTTCCCGCTGAATTTTTTGTCCTTTTCCCTCTGGGGTTCTTACTATATGGGTGTAAGGACCTTACATAGAAATGAAGGAGGTGCCGCAGTGGAAGATACACAAATCATAAAGCTTTATTTTGCACGGTCGGAGGATGCCTTGGAAGAGACCAAGCGGAAATATGGAAGTTACTTAAATGGGGTGGCCCGGGCGATCCTGAAGCTCCCGGAGGACCGGGAAGAGATCTTAGGGGACACCTATCTGGCGGCATGGAACAGCATTCCGCCCCAAAGGCCCAGATCCCTCCAATACTATCTGGCGCGGATCACCCGGAATCTCTCCCTGAACCGCCTGGACTACTTGACGGCCCAGTGCCGGGACAGCCGGATGGATGTGCTGCTGTCGGAGCTGGAGGAATGTCTCCCGGATTCCGGACGCAGTCCGGAGGAGACTGTGGAAGCCAAGGAAATCGGAAATCTGCTCAACCGTTTTCTGGGCACGTTAGATGCCCAGGACTGTGGAATTTTTCTCAATCGTTATTTCTACGGGCTGACCATCCCGGAGATCCAGGAGAAATCCGGGCTCCCCCAGCGGAAGATCAAATATCGGCTGAACAGCACCCGGCAGAAACTGCGGACATTTTTAGAAAAGGAGGGCATGACAGTATGACGGACCTGGAACTTTTCAAGGGATTTAGCTATGTGAAGGACGGATATCTGGCCCAGGCGGAAGCCCCGGCCAGAAAGCGAAGCTTCAAAAAGACCTTTACGGTCATGCTGGCGGCAGCCATCAGCGTGAGCCTTCTTGGTGTGGCGGCGGTGGCCCAGGACTGGGTCCCCGGAATTTTCGGAACCATTGCGGAAACAGACCCCAGAGAAGCGGCCCTTTATGAGACCGCAGAGGTGGAGAATTTGGGAAAACCGGCGCAGACGGTGGAGCTTCCCAAGTTAAAGGATGCCCAGATGCTGGTGAAACAGAAATATTACGATGGGCAGCACATTCTGCTGGGAATTGACTTCCGGGAAGCTACAGCAGGACCCATCGTAGGGTATCAGCCGGATGAGGACCAGCTTCGACGGATGCGCCGTGGCAGCTGGAAATTTGACGAGTATATGGAGGCACAGGCGGCCGACGAATTTCAGGTGGAACGTGCGGACCTGGACGGAGCGCAGACGGAGTTTCCCCGGTACGCCGGGAGAATGGATCTGCTGCTCCAGCAGATCCTGTCACCGGAAGAATATGAGGTGCTACAGAACCAGATCCAGATGGAAGGGTATGGCTGCGTGGCCTTTCACCAGTTAATTATCGGAGACCACATTTTTGTCAATGGGGCAGAACAGGGCTATGTCAGCGATACGGAAATTCTGCCGGATTTGGGGATCCGCACCGACGATACCCAGGCTGGCATGGGGCTGCGGCTGGAATCTCTGCCTGCCTCTGCAAAGGATCAGCAGAGCGTGACTGTGGAACTGAAGGTGAAGAGTTACTATGAGCTGTATTATTTGGAACCGGACGGTCACGCCTACTGGTCCACGGAGCATGACCAGGATCAGGTGGTTCCTGTGGTGGTGGAAAACAGCAAACAAGTAAAGGAGGTTGAGGATCATGCGTAAGTGGATCGCTTATTTCTTACTGCTGGCGCTGCCAATCAGTCTGACAGCCTGCGGTGCCAGGACCTCGGAGCCTGGGGGGATGGTACAGACCACGACACCGGAGCAGACCACCTTATCCTTCCGGGAGACAGTGGGGGAGCAGACACTGATCATGCAGGCGGAGGCAGGGCCGGAAATGCTGAAGGAATGTGTCTACCTGGCCTATGATGAAGATGCCCAGGAGCGGCTATTCCAGGAACTGGTGGGCAGTGAAGAGAACCTGAGAAAAGAGGATGAAACAGAGCGCAAGGGAATCTATTGGGGGATAGACAAGGCAGGTACGGAAGAGATTGGTTGGGCACCCGGGGACATTTACTATCTGGATGTGGCCCGGGACCGCAGCGGTGAGCCTTTGGATCCGGGGCATTCTTTGGAGCCAAACTACTTTACCCAGCAGATCCCCAACGGAATGGAAAAAACAGGAAAAGAGGTGGCGGAGGAGACCGGTGCGTTTCTGGAGAACGATTCCTGCCTCACCTTTGTGCCCTGGAATGTGTGTGCCTATCAGGGAAACCCGGGCTGGTACAGCATGAAATTAAAATGCTTATATGAGGGAAAAAACATCCTGGGGCGATTTCGAATGCTCAGCGCCAACGTATCTCCGGAGGGACTGTTTGACTTCCAGGGAACGCTTCTTCTGAAGGAGGCGCGCCGGGAGGAGATCCCCAAGCCCATGACCCTTGGGGAAGCGGTGGAGCAGCTGAAAACCGACTTTGCGGGATACAGCCTTGCAAAGACTGTGACCATTGACAAAATCGACCTTCAGTACTACGGGGAGGAAACACCGGAAGGCTGGATCCTCCATCCGGCCTGGGTGTTTTCCGGAATGGAATCGGCACAGCAGCTGGATTGCGCCCCCAAATCTCCGAATCCAAAGGACGAGCCGGTAGCCTTCTGCTACTTCCTGGATGACGGATTCCTGGAGGTATTATTCGATATTTATTGAATGTTATCAACCGGCTGCGGTTCATTTAGGCACCGCAGCCGGTTTTTAACAGAAAAAGTCCATTTACATGGCCCATATATTGACAAAGGAATCCAGCTGGACTATAGTATGGCTATCGAAATCTGCATTTGGGGGCGTACCATGATGAAGAAAAACCTGGTGTTGATCACAGACCCATCGGAGGACTTCTGTTGTGAGCTTTCTCAGAAGCTGACCCAGTTTTCCCAGGTCCTGGCCTGTAAAAACGTGGGAGAGACTCTGGAATTTCTGGCACAGGAGCAGCCGGATGTGCTGGTGTTGGATCTGATGATGCCGGACATGGATGGAATCAGTCTGATTGAACTGCTGAATTCTTCTGGACGCACCCCGAAGATTCTGGCCACCTCCTCCTATGTAAGTCCATATATTCAGGATGCTATGGCACGGCTGAATGTGACCTGCCTGATGGAAAAGCCCTGTTGTGTCAGCACGGTGGCGGCCCGGGTGCGGACGATGCTCCAGCAGAAGGGCGCGTCCCTGTGCACAGACAGCGGCGTATCCCGGCTTTTGCTGCGGATGGGATTCTCTGCCAAGCTCCGTGGGTATGCTTACCTGCGGGAAGCGGTGCTCCGCATGGCGTCGGACCCGGATATCTCCCTGACCAATGAGCTGTATCCCGGTGTAGCCAGCGTTTTCGGTATTACCAGTCAGCATGTAGAGCATTCCATTCGGGGCGCAGTGATGGACGCCTGGAAAAACCGCCCGGCAGGTGTTTGGGAGCTGTATCTCGCCCCAGATGATCTGGGCTGCCTGGAACGCCCCACCAATGCGGAGATCATTTCCGCCCTGGCATCCAGTCTGAGTATCTCTCCGGAGGAGCGGCGCATCACGGACCTGAAGCGTCCGGGATAATATGATACCTTGCGTTCGACCCGTGCAGATTTCTGCACGGGTCTTTGCATCCTCCGCAAGGCCCGGGCTGGGAACAATAGGTCCTGGGAAAATCATAGAGATTTTTGCCTGTTTCAGAAACAGTGCAACGAAAGACAAGAAGATGCATCTTTAGGCATTCCCAATTCCTGCCCACATCGGTATACTTGTAATTGAGGAAATTACATAAATACGGAGGGAAGAACTCTATGCAATATGGATATTTCGACAATGAACACCGAGAGTATGTGATCGACCGTGTGGATCTGCCGGTATCCTGGACGAACTACATTGGCCTTAAGGATATGTACGGCGTGTTCAACCACACTGCCGGCGGTTATCTGCTGTATCAAAGTCCGGAGTACCACAGAATCACCCGATTCCGCCCCAACGGTGTCCCCATGGACGGTCCGGGACATTATATCTACGTCCGTGATGACGAGACCGGGGACTACTGGAGCCTTTCCTGGCAGCCTGTGGGAAAACCCAAGGAATGCTATTCCTGCCGCCATGGCCTGAGCTATATCAAGTACAACTGCAATTACAGTGAGATCACGGCCCAACAGAAGCTCTTTGTTGCCATGGACGATCCTGTGGAGATCTGGGATGTGTCTCTCAAAAACGATTCCGGCCGTCCCCGCACCCTGTCTGTATTCTCCTACCTGGAATTCAGCTTTCATCATATCGACATGGATAACCGCAACTTCCAGATGAGCCTGTATGCTGCGGGAAGCCGATATGAGGACGGCGTCATTGAACATGACCTTTACTATGAACCCGACGGCTACCAGTTCTTCACCTCTGATTTTACCCCCGATGGCTTTGACTGTCTGCGGGATACCTTTATCGGCCCCTATCGCACTGAGCGCAATCCCCTGGTGGTAGAGACAGGCAAGTGCACCGGCAGCTTTATGAAGGGCGGCAACCACTGCGGCTGCCTGAAGAAGACCATCACCCTGGCTCCCGGTGAGTCCACTCGGCTCATCTACCTGCTGGGCGAGGGGGATGTGGAGACTGGCAAGGCCATGCGCGGCAAGTATGATGCCCGGAAAGTGGATCAGGACTTTGCCCGGACGGCAGACTTCTGGAATCGGAAACTCAGCTGCCTTCAGGTTTCCACCCCCAACCAGGGCATGAATACCGAGCTTAATATCTGGAACCTCTATCAAAGTGAGATCAACGTGATGTTCTCCCGGTTTACCTCCTTTATCGAGGTGGGCGGTCGGACGGGCCTGGGCTATCGGGATACCGCCCAGGATGCCATGATGGTGCCCCATTCCAATCCCGGAAAATGCCGCAGCCGGATCATTGAGCTGCTGCGGGCCCTCACTACCCAGGGCTACGGCCTGCATCTGTTTGAGCCCAGATGGTTCGAGCCGGACTACAAGAAGGATACCTTCAAATCCCCCACGGTGATCCCCACCCCGGATAAGGCTTCCATTGTCCATGGGATCGAGGATGCCTGCGCAGACGATGCCCTGTGGCTGGTGTCCAGCATTGTCCAGTATGTGAAGGAAACCGGCGACCTGGACTTTGTCTGGGAGGTCGTCACCTATGCCGACGGAGGCGAGGGCACGGTCTATGAGCACATGACCAAGATCCTGGACTTCTCCACCCGGGAGGTGGGCCGCACCGGCATCTGCAAGGGACTGCGGGCGGACTGGAACGACTGCCTGAACCTGGGCGGCGGCGAGAGTGCCATGGTGAGCTTCCTGCACTACTGGGCACTGACAAACTTCATCTCCCTGGCAGATACCCTGGGCAGAACCGAGGATGCTGCCAGGTACCGGGCTGTGGCGGCTAAGGTGAAGGATGTGTGCGAGAAGGAGCTGTGGGACGGTAAGTGGTACATCCGGGGCATCACCGCCCAGGGGCGGAAGATCGGCACCCAGGCGGATACCGAGGGTAAGGTACATATGGAGTCCAACACCTGGGCAGTGCTCAGTGGCGTTGCAGACCGGGAGCGGGGCATTTCTGCCATGGACAGCGTGGACGAATATCTCTATACCGAGTACGGCCTGATGCTCAACGCCCCCTGCTTTGTCACCCGGGATGACAGCATTGGCTTTGTCACCCGTGTCTATCCGGGGCTCAAGGAAAACGGTGCAATTTTCAGCCACCCCAACCCCTGGGCCTGGTGCGCCGAAGCGATCCTGGGTCGGGGAAGCCGGGCAATGAAGTTCTACAATGCACTTTGTCCGGCCTTGCAAAACGACAGGATCGAAGTGCGCAGATCAGAACCTTATTCCTACTGCCAGTTTGTTGTGGGACGGGACCACACCGCCTTTGGTGAAGCCCGCCATCCCTTTATGACCGGTTCTTCCGGCTGGGCCTATTATGCGGCTACCCAGTATCTGCTGGGTGTGCGCCCGGACTTTGACGGCCTGGTGGTAGATCCCTGTATTCCCGGAGATTGGAAGGAATTCAGCGTAAACCGGAAATGGCGGGGTGCAGAATATCAGATTCATGTGACAAACCCCAACGGGGTCGAAAAGGGCGTTGTCTCTATTATGGTGGACGGCAGGCAGGTTGACAAGATCCCCGCGATGCCCACAGGAACCATCTGCCGGGCAGAAGTTGTAATGGGCTGAGAGGAGAATAAAAAATGGTAAAATTTGGTACTGGCGGTTGGCGTGCCATTATCGGTGATGAATTTACAAAGCAGAACATCCGTCTGGTAACTGCCGGCCTGTGCAGACTGATGGAGGAGGAGGGCCATTCCGGTGCAGAGGTGTGTGTGGGCTACGACCGCAGATTTCTCTCCAAGGAAGCGGCCCACTGGGCGGCAGAGGTTTTGGCAGGCTATGGCTATAAGCCTCTGGTGGTCAACCGTTCTTCGCCTACGCCGCTGATCATGTTTACGGTGAAAATGGCACAGCTGCCCTACGGCCTGGCAGTGACGGCTTCTCACAACCCGGCCATTTACAACGGCATTAAGATCTTTACCGGCGGCGGCCGGGATGCAGACCAGGTGGTCACGGGGAAGATCGAGGATAAGATGGCGGGAGTTTCGGTGGATTCGATTGTCTCTGTGGATTATGACCAGGCCCTGGCCCAGGGAATGATCCGGGAGATCTACCCCTTTAACGAGTACATCGACAGTATTTTGCAGTTTGTGGATGTCCAGAAGATCAAGGAGGCACACCTGCGCATTGCGGTAGACCCCATGTACGGTGTCAGTCAGAGCAGCCTGCGTACCATTCTTCTCACCTGCCGCTGTGATGTGGACGTGATCAATGAGCAGCACGATACTTTGTTCGGCGGTCATATGCCGGCCCCCAGTGCCAATGCTCTGAAGCTGCTTTCCAATTATGTGGTGGATCACCAGTGCAATCTGGGGCTGGCGACCGACGGGGATGCGGACCGACTGGGTGTGATCGATGAAAAAGGCGAATATATCCATCCCAACACGCTGTTGGTGCTGCTTTACTACTATCTGCTGAAATATCGGGGCTGGACCGGCCCCTGTGTCCGCAATAATTCCACCACCCACCTGCTGGACCGGGTGGCGGCAGATATGGGTGAGATGTGCTATGAGGTCCCTGTAGGCTTTAAGCATATTTCCGCAAAGATGACCGAGACCGGAGCTGTGGTTGGCGGCGAATCCTCCGGCGGTATGGCAGTCCGGGGGCACATTGCAGGCAAGGATGGCATTTATGCCGGAGCCCTGCTGATCGAGATGCTGGCAGTGACGGGAAAGTCCGTATCGGAGCTCTATGAGGAGGTCCTGGAGAAGTACGGAAGACTCTATTTCCAGGAGGCTGCACTGACCATGAAGCCGGAGCGCAAGGCGGCGCTTCAGAAGTTCCTGTTTGAAGAGCTGCAGCTTCCGGATTTTGGAAAGGAAATCGACCATGTGGACAGGAGTGACGGCTGCAAGGTGTATTTCTCCGACGGCAGCTGGGTGATCTGCCGGTTCTCCGGTACCGAACCGCTGCTGCGGTTTGCGGCGGAGGGAGAAGAGCCGACCCAGCCGTGGCGTTACATCCATACGTTCCAGAGCTTCCTGGACCTCTAAATTCAACATCACAGGGTCTGCTCTATCGGGCAGACCCTTGCGTGCAGTCGGGAAGCGGAGATGAATTCCGACTGCCTGCTCTGATCGTCCGCAAATGACTGCATGGTGCAGTCTCCCCGGCTCAGAAAAGGCTATGGGAGAGAATGAAAAATACAATGCAACTTTTTGAAATAGAATCAATGGTATATTTTAATAAAATATCGAAAATTGTAGATTTTTGCCGGATGATAAATTTAATAAGGGAATTTTTTACATTTCCTTTTTATGGAAAAGATGCTATAATAAAACTAGGTACCATTCATGCTCTTTGTACATGAGGCCGCTGTCCTCGCAAGGCAGGGGGATGTACAGTATGTTTGTACACAAGTGGGTGAAAAATCGTGAAGAGAAAGAAAATATCCCTGAAAAACGGGCTGCTGTCCATGATCGTTTTCTGTTGGCTGATCCCCATTATTCTGGTGATTTCCCTGGCAGGCTTTTTATTGGGAAAAAGCTACCAGGAGTCGTCGGAACAGATGCTGGCAGCCAGCGCAAATTATGCGGCCCAGCAGGTTCATCGGCAGCTGAAGGCCATTACAAACGAATCCAAAAGTGTCTCCTACGACGGCGTTGTGCGCACTGCCTATCAGAATTATTTGGAGCGTGGGGATTCGGCGGAGCTTTACAAAAAGGTAGACGATTATCTGACACAGAAATTTACCCGCAATGACCACTATCGGGCAGCCTTTATCTGCTTTTGGGATCAGGAGGCCGATACCAAGGTATATCTTCTGAACAGCGGGATCACCGGCTTCGGTCTGCTTCAGGCCTGCAAGGAGGCCAGTGCCGAGATCCTTTTGGCTATGGAGGATGTAGAGACAGAGATCCGGATCATGGAACTGGATGGCAATCTCTATGCGGCAAGAAATCTTCTGGACAGTCATTTTAAGCCCTATGCAACATTAGGACTGCTGCTGAATTCTCAGGAGATCTTTGCGCCGTTGGATACCCTCAATCAGGTAGAGGGCGGACAGATCTGTCTGGACGACGTGACGTTCCTCCTTGGTGAGAGTGGAAGGGTCCTGCTGCAAGAGTTTGCACCCGCAGAGAATGCGGATATTCAATATTGCAGGGAACAGGATGGGCACCGCTTCTGCTTTACGGCGGATTTTATGGAGTACCATCTGTTTGAGGAAAATCCCAAACTTCTGTGGCTGGCGGCAGCTGTGGCACTGATGGTCCTGCCGATTCTGATCGTGGTAATTGCCCTGTTCCAGCGGCACCTCTCCCGGCCTATGAAAGTTCTGGTGGATGCCAACAAACGGATGGAGTCCGGTCAGCGGGGCTGCGAGATCACAGAGCCATCGCCCAATGCGGAATTTGAAAATCTCTATCAGCATTTTAACACGATGTCCAAGGAGCTGAAAAATCAGTTTGAACGCTCTTATTTGGAGCAGCAGGCTGCGCAGAAGGCCCAGATCAAGGCACTGCAATCCCAGATCAACCCTCATTTCCTCAATAACACCCTGGAGGTCATCAACTGGGAAGCCAGACTTTCCGGAAATGACCAGATCAGCAATATGATCGAAGCACTTTCCACCATGCTGGGTGCAGCGCTGGACCGAAAGGCCTCGCCGCAAATTACGCTGAAGGAGGAAATGGAGTATGTGGATGCCTACCTGAAAATTAGTCAGTGGCGGATCGGAGAAAATTTCCACGTTTTCAAGGAGATGGACCCCCAGGTGATGATGGTGGCGGTGCCCCGGCTTATTTTGCAGCCCATTGTAGAAAATGCGGTGGAGCATGATATCGCTCGGCACAGCGGCGGCAGTCTCTGGATTCGGGCGTTCCGCACACCTGGATATCTGGTAATAGAGGTGGAGCATGACGGAAATCTCACACCGGAAGACCAGGAAAATGTCCGCAAGCTCCTGTCGGGTGACGCTGTTGGCCCTCATGTGGGTCTGCAAAATGTAGCCCAGCGCATGAAGCTCATTTACGGTTCTACAGAACTCATCCAGGTGGAAAACACAGACCATGCAACCATTACGGCACGGCTTCAATTTCCGCAGGAAAACCAAGAAAGGAGTTTGCCATGAAGAGAAAAATTGGGTATATATTCCTGAGTGCAGCGGTTCTGCTGCTGACTGCCTGCGGACAGGCAGCCGTCTCGGAAACCACTGCGCCGTGTCGGCCGTCTGTGGTCCTGGATGTGGTTACCTCCTATGGCAGAGATGACGGGAACCGAAAGAATTTTGAAAAAGCAGTCCGAAGCTTTGAGGATAGTACCGGATATCGAGTTTGGGACCGCTCCTCCGTGTCCAATGAGGAATGGAAGACCAATGTTTTGACAGACTTTATGACCGGGTCAGAGCCGGATGTGCTGTTCTATTTCTCCAATGCGGATGCCGCTCCCTTTATCAATGCGGGACGGGTGGTGTCTATCGAGGAAATTCGGGAACTGTATCCTGACTATGCCACCAATATGCGCCAATCTCTGATTGCACAGGCACAGGACGGTAAGCACTATGCCGTTCCCTCTACCGGCTATTGGGAAGGGATGTATGTCAACAAAGCGGTTTTGGAACAGTGCGGGATCTCCATTCCGGGGCCGGACTACACCTGGGATGCGTTCCTTGCCGATTGCGAAACCATCAAAGATCGGGGGTATATCCCTATTGCCTGTTCTCTGTTTGAGATCCCCCACTACTGGTTTGAATTTATGGTGCTGAACAATGGCTCCGTTTATAACCATTTGGAGGTGCCTGAGGTGGATCGGGATGGGAATTTGAAGGACAGTGAGGCTGCCGACAAATGGATCGCGGCACTGGAGGATATGAAGCAGCTCTATGATGCGGGGTTCTTTCCTGCCAATACTCTGACGGCTACGGATGGAGAGACAACGGCGATGTTCGCTGAGGGACAGGCGGCATTTCTGCTGGACGGTTCCTGGAAAATGGGATACTTTATGGAGTATTATCCGGAGAAGCTGGATGACTATGTGGTATCCTTTGTTCCAGGAAAGGGAAACCGCAAGGCATCAGAAACGGTTGGCGGTATTTCTATGGGATATTTCATTACCCGAAAGGCCTGGGAAGATCCTGCAAAACGGGATGCCGCTGTCCAGTTTGTGTTCCATATGACATCTGAGGAGGTCCTCAGTACCTTTGTGACCACGGAAATGACGGCACTCAGTACAGATGTGGAGCCAACTGGCCTGAACGTGATCCAAAAATCAGCGCTCGATGCCTTTAATCAGGTGACTGAAATCACAGAAGCCGTTCAGGATACCATTTCCGGGGATGCAAAGCGAGCGCTGTTTTCCAATCTTTCCAAAGTGGTGACGGGGATGATAACACCTGCCCAGGCGGTGGAAGCTGCTATGAAGTTAAATTAAGCACGAAGGAGATATGTAGGATGTACCGAGTAGTTCTGATTGATGATGAGAGAGTGATCGTGGAAGGGCTGCGGCGCGTGATCAAGTGGGAGGAATATGACTGCGAGGTGGTAGGCACTGCCGGCGATGCCGCGGACGGTGCCCAGCTGATCCGCCAGCTCCATCCGCATATTGTATTCACAGATATCTGTATGCCCGGGCAGGATGGTCTGGCCATGGTGGCGGGGCTGCGCAGTGAGTTTCCCAATATGCAGGTGACAATTCTCACGGGGTATCGTGACTTTGAATATGCCAAGGAGGCGATCCGGCTGGGGGTAACTCGATTTCTGCTGAAACCTTCTAAGATGGATGAAATCAAGGAAGCGCTGGTGACAATGACGGACTATCTGGCACAGCTGCCACCCGAGCAAGAGGAGCATACCGCCAACGCCGGGAGCTTCCTGGTGAATCAGGCGATCAGCTACATGGAGGAAGCATACCAGCAGAAGCTGACGCTTCAGGAAGTGGCGGACCGCTGCTACGTTTCTCAGTGGCACCTGTCGAAATTGCTGAACCGCTATGCAGAAAAGAGCTTTTATGATATTCTGAATGGAATTCGTATCCAGAAGGCCAAAGAGCTGCTCCGGGATCCCAAGCTTAAAATCGGTGAAATCAGTGAAATCGTGGGATATGCAGATACAGCTCATTTTGCGCGAACCTTTAAGAAGCTGGAGGGAATGAGCGCCAACGAGTACCGGAATACATTATGAGACATTGGCGACACAGGTACCGGAACATGATGGCTCCGGTACCTGTGTTTCCGGTATTGCGGTGAAATCCGGCATGAAAAAAATAATCAAAAAAGGGAAAATAGGTGTTGACAAATGAGGAGACAAATGGTATTATAAGCGAGCTGTCTGCGACAGCAAAAACAAATCGAAAAAGTTTGAAAAAGACTGAAAAAAGTTCTTGACAAGCTGAAAACGATGTGTTACAATAGCCAAGCTTCTTCGGAAGCAGGCAACTTAAAACTTCAAAGAAACTTAAAAAACTTCAAAAAAGTTCTTGACAAAGCTTCTGAGATGTGATAAGATAATCGAGCTTAAATGCGAAAGCAAATGAGCGATGTCTGTACCTTGTAAATTGAATAACGTAAAGACAAACTATAACACCTTGGACAATTTTAATGAATGGATTGTTTAAGCGTAATTGCGAAAAACAGCCAACGAAAATTCTTGAGTATAATTTGCTAGAACAAATTTATTCAGAAACTTGATTTTAGAGCCTCGGCTTTAAGATACAATTTTTTGAGAGTTTGATCCTGGCTCAGGACGAACGCTGGCGGCGTGCCTAACACATGCAAGTCGAACGGAGTTAAGTGCTTCGGTATTTAACTTAGTGGCGAACGGGTGAGTAACGCGTGAGAAACCTGCCTTTCAGTGGGGGATAACAGTTGGAAACAGCTGCTAATACCGCATAATGTTTCCGGACCGCATGGTCTGGGGACCAAAGATTTATTGCTGAAAGATGGTCTCGCGTCTGATTAGCTAGTTGGTGAGGTAACGGCTCACCAAGGCGACGATCAGTAGCCGGTCTGAGAGGATGAACGGCCACATTGGGACTGAGATACGGCCCAGACTCCTACGGGAGGCAGCAGTGGGGAATATTGGGCAATGGGCGCAAGCCTGACCCAGCAACGCCGCGTGAAGGAAGAAGGCTTTCGGGTTGTAAACTTCTTTTAGCAGGGACGAAGAACGTGACGGTACCTGCAGAAAAAGCAACGGCTAACTACGTGCCAGCAGCCGCGGTAATACGTAGGTTGCAAGCGTTGTCCGGATTTACTGGGTGTAAAGGGCGTGTAGGCGGAACTGCAAGTCAGGTGTGTAATCTTGGGGCTCAACCCCAAAACTGCACTTGAAACTGTAGTCCTTGAGTATCGGAGAGGCAAGCGGAATTCCTAGTGTAGCGGTGAAATGCGTAGATATTAGGAGGAACACCAGTGGCGAAGGCGGCTTGCTGGACGACAACTGACGCTGAGGCGCGAAAGCGTGGGGAGCAAACAGGATTAGATACCCTGGTAGTCCACGCTGTAAACGATGAATACTAGGTGTGGGAGGACTGACCCCTTCCGTGCCGCAGTTAACACAATAAGTATTCCACCTGGGGAGTACGACCGCAAGGTTGAAACTCAAAGGAATTGACGGGGGCCCGCACAAGCAGTGGATTATGTGGTTTAATTCGAAGCAACGCGAAGAACCTTACCAGG
>SAMEA104404100__coassemble_1188_pt1 | contig 24483 bp, 24 predicted proteins | sample SAMEA104404100__metabat2_high_PE_013 | metagenome-assembled genome bin SAMEA104404100 (sample SAMEA104404100) | Balaenoptera acutorostrata | reverse complement strand
CCCTCGGTTTTGAATTCCACTGCTGCGGCAGAGATGGCGTTGGCAAATCCGGTGATGGGAACCAGGGTTCCGGCTCCGGCGTATTTTGCAATGTCATCATAGACACTGAGCCCGGTGAGCAGAGCGGACAGGGCCACCAGAGTCATGGAAGCGGCGGTGGACGCGTCGATTTTTTCAAGTCCCAGCTGTGTGTATCCGGTGATCAGCAGCTGTCCCAGGGTACAGATGAGGCCGCCGATCAGAAAGGCACACAGACAATCCTTGTAGAGATGGGATTTGGGGCTCATCTGCTGTACCAGCTGATCGTATTCTTTTTCCGTCATAAAGATCCCTCCGCTGGTTATTGTGCCCGGAAATACGGAAAAGTTGCAAAAAAAGTTCCCGGGCTGACCCGGGAATTTTTAATGGATTTTCAGATTAAATCGCAGGCATCAGCTTGGCTTTTTTCAGTGCGGGACGGAGAGCCAAATAGAACACAGTAGCGCAGACAACGGCAACGACAGCGTTGACGGAGGTGGTGACAGCACCCATTTTTGCCCAGATTTTAGCGGCATCCTGGGGGATCCCCATAATGTACATTTTGTAGAAGTAGCCAACAACGGGATCGGCAACCACATTGAACGCCATGCCGGCGGTGCAGGACAGAACCGTTGCCACAGGAACGGAAACTTTTCTCTCCCGCTCCTGGCTCAGATGAAAGACCTGATGGGCTACAAGGCCTGTAATCAGACCGATGCACAGCTTCAGAAGGAAGGTTTTGGGGGCAGAGGTGACATAGGCAGTGGTGAGATCGGCAAGGGTCATACCCACGGCTCCCGCCATGCCGCCCCACATACCGCCGAGAAACAGCGCGGCAAGGACGCAGAACACATTGCCCAGATGGAAGGCGGTTTTTTCAGAGCCTACGGGGATGTCGATTTTACAGTAGGTAAAGCCAATGTAGCACAGGGCTGCAAACAGAGCAGCCAGAGCAAGGGTGCGTACATCTGTGCTTTGGCGTTTGGGAAGCACAGAGACGACAGCCACCAACAAGCCGATGAGGGTAAGAATGAGGCTCAGGGCAAAGAGAAGCTTACTGGAGGCAGAAGCCTCTTCTGCCAGCGCAGCACCGCGGCTCATAACTACCGCAGCAATGCCAAGCACAAATAACGCAATGCCGGAAAACAGGGGAATCATGGTTTGCTTTTTCATAGGATGACCTCCCAAGAATGGATTTGAGAGCTATTATATCGGTAACTGGCAATAAATATAGAGCCAAAAATATATTATAAAATAGGGCCAGATCGAGAATTCACAAATATAATCAAAAAGAGCACAGGAAATGTCTATTTGTGTCTATACAGAAAGCAAGAAAAGTGTTACAATGTAAAAAGTGAGATCAGCAAGCGGAAGCTTGAAATTTTGAAAGGGGATTCCACTATGAGATTGATTCGCGCCAAGGATTACAATGACGTCAGCCGTAAGGCTGCAAACATCATCGCTGCTCAGGTTTACCTGAAGCCCGACTGTGTTCTGGGTCTGGCTACCGGCAGCAGCCCTGTCGGCACCTACAAGGAGCTCATTGCAAAGTATGAGAGCGGCGATCTGGACTTCTCTCAGGTCAAGACTGTGAACCTGGATGAGTATGTCGGCCTCACCAAGGACCACGACCAGAGCTATGCTTACTTTATGCGCAGCAACCTGTTCGATCATGTGAACATCGACCAGGCTAACTGCAACATTCCCAACGGCATGAACCCCGACGCTGAGGGTGAGTGCGCTCGTTATGACGCAGTCATCGCCGGCTTTGGCGGCGCAGACCTGCAGCTGCTGGGCCTGGGACCCAACGGTCACATCGGCTTCAACGAGCCTGCTGATGCGTTCGTTATGGGCACCAACAAGGTGAAGCTCACCGATGCAACCATTGATGCCAATCAGCGTTTCTTCGCCAACCGTGAGGATGTGCCTCAGTATGCCTACACCATGGGCATTGGCAGCATCATGAAGGCTAAGAGCGTTCTTCTGGTTGTCAACGGCGAGAACAAGGCTCAGGCTGTTAAGGACTGCTTCTTTGGACCCATCAAGCCCCAGGCTCCTGGTTCCATCCTGCAGCTGCATCCCAACTTCACCCTGGTGGCTGACGAGGCTGCCCTGTCTCTCGTGAAGGATCAGCTGTAATTTTGGCTGAAATGCTTTGGACTGTGGCATAACAGAATTATCTGAAAATTAGTCTAATATTAACGCCGACGAAATCGGAGGATTCCTCGATTTCGTCGGCGTTTCTTAACTTTTCAGATGCTCATTTCCTTGAAGAGTGAATTCTGTAACAGGTCGAGTTTTTTCAGTATATGTCCTGTGAGATGTTCTATAATAAATGTTGAGGTCAGGTGCTGAGCCTGTTCTCTATTTAATGTTGCGTCCGCCGAGAGCACCATTCTAAGAGTGCAAAGACACTCTCGGAAATTATTTTTTTCCCAATATTGGACAATGAGAGAAATTATAGTCAGTTAGTACTAAAATCAAGGAAATCTTAACTTGTAATTTGTAAAAGAATGATGTACAATGAAATTAAATTCAATATGATTATTGAAAATTTCCTTTATTAATTTCAAAGGAGGGGTGACTGCAACTATTTTTGAGCGCATTGAAAAGTGGTATGTTGTTGATTAAGAAAGGAGTTCGGCTATGAAATGAAATTTCGCATTGTTAATTGTAGTCGTCTTACTGTTATTATGTGTGAATCCTGTATCTGCGGAAGAGTATAGTTCAGAACGCATCCCTAAAGAGCTCCACCTAGAATATATGGAGTTTTATGATAATCAAGACCATTATAAAAATCTGGCAAGAACCCAAGGCTATAGACTCGTCATTTCAGTAGGCCCAGAGTTTGAGGAACTGGAAGAAGCAAGAATTCGTGCCGATAATTCAGAATTTGATGGATTAGTACCGGCACAAATTTCTCGTGGTGTAGATGTACCCACACGTAAGCACAATGTAGCAAAAAAAGAGTATAAGATTTCCGGAAGAGCAGTACAGTCCACGCTATATACTGAAAAAAAGTATACGGAGTGACTGATTACGAGATTAGTCTTCACAATAGATATGATGCATCCAGCAAGTTAAGTTTTAAAGTTATAACACATGGATTTTATGGGAGTGGAGATTCTAATTTTTATGTTGATGCCGGTAAAACGGTCATTGAATATTTGAGAACTAGAGATGTAAATGATACGGCCTATCTTGAATTTCGTGCTCCAGTTTCTGTAGAGGGATACATAAAGGAGAATGTCAATGGAGGTTAAGCCTTTTCGTGGAAAACATTATGTTTTTATTATTATAATAATTGTTCTTGTATCCATTTTTGCTGTCGTTTATCATAACACTCTGCATGGAACCGACAAAAATCAAAATGAAAAATATAATAAATCAAATAAAGAAACAATATCTGCCTTTGATTTTGATTTGCCGGAAGGCTTTTCCTTAAAAGCCGTGAATGAGACGGAATGTTCCATTATAAGCGATGACACAGTGGTGGGTGGCTTTATATTAACGAACTTGAACAGCGATATCATTCGTAATCCAGATGAGGAAATCATTGTTGAATATTTAGCTGGAACGGTCCCATCTTCTATGAAATACGAGTACATGATGGGCTGGGCTGAGGATGATTCGTCACCGATCGAGGTTGGATTCTACATATACGATCCAGATACAAATGAAGGTAAGGAATACACCCATTATCTGTTTAAGAAAGATGATAAATGCTATGATCTCTGGCTGGACAAGCTTTTAGTGGATGGAGAAACAATGTGTGAAATTCTAATCGTTTCTGGAGTTGATCCGCTTGCGGAATGAATAAAACCAGGAACGGCGCCTCCCTGATACGGAACCAATATGTGTTAAATTGCAAAATTCCGGCGGTAAATGTGGATTAAATACCATTTGCTGCCGGAATTTATGTTTCTAATTATAAGAGAAATAAAATCTTTCACAGCTCCTTGACTGGGGAAAGTGATTGAATATCGGGGGCTGCCCTCACGCTCCGCATCTTTCTAATGTCTTGACTTTTCAGCATAGTGACAGCTTTTGCCAATGCTCCAGCAGATTCAATTTCTGTCTGCCCCCTTCTTTGAATTTATTTCAAAATAAGCCGGGAAATCGGGAAAGTTTTCTGTTTACGGTTTCCCTTTTCTATGATATGATATCGAAGACAACATATGCTTAGAAGGTATCACAATGAATTATATTGTTTTAGACATGGAGTGGAACCAGCCCTGGCCCGGCTCTCCCTCTTCCAAAAAGGTACTCCCGGTGCAGATCCGGGGAGAGATCATTCAGATCGGTGCGGTTCGTGTCAGTGAGGACCAGCAGGTACAGGACGAATTCCAGGTGATGATCCGGCCAAAGTACTACCGCCACTTAAACCGCCGGGTGAGTAAGCTCACCGGGATCAAGGAAACCCGTCTGCGGGACGAGGGTGTTCCCTTCCCGGAGGCCATTGAGGCCTTCAAGGCTTGGTGCGGTGAGGACATCATCTTCCTGACCTGGGGGTTTGATGACATCGGCATCCTGCGGGAAAATCTCCAGCTGTTCGGACTGGAAACCAAATGGACCCAGCGGTGGTATAATGCCCAGATGATTTTCAATGCCCAGACTGACGGCTCCACCTCTCAGAAGGCCCTGAAAACAGCGATGGAGATTTTCGGCATCGAGGCTACCCGGCCTGCCCACGATGCCCTGGGTGATGCCTATCACACCGCCCTGATCTGTGCCAGAATGGACCTCAAGCGGGGGGCTGCGGAATATGACCAGGCCCTCAAGAGCCATGAAAACGGCTTCCACGGTGCGGAGCTCCCCGGCTGCATTGCCCGGAAGGTGTTCTATGATTACGCCGACAAGCGGGCGGCCCTCTCTGCCATGGCTGGCAGTGAAAACGAGTGCCCCATCTGCGGACGGAAAATGCTGGGTTCCCGGTGGTTTGCCCAGCCCGGGCATCGGTATATGGATCTGGCTACCTGCCCGGAGCATGGGAAATTCCTGATCCGGGTCCGGCTTTCGGAGCAGGCGGATGGCAAGATCCGGGTCAGCCGCCTGACCTATGAGGCTACCTCCGAAGCTGCCCAGGCCTACGCCCGTCGGGCGGAGAAGGCAGAGCCGGAGGATGCACCCCGTCCCCGCCGTCGCCGCCGGAGAAGAAGCGGCGCAGCCAGTGCGGGCAGCGGCGAGAAGAAGGTATGAGATGCCAATGAAGAGAATGATTTTCTGCCTGGTGCTCACCGCTGCTGTGATGCTGGTCCTGCCCTGGCTTGCCGTGACCTTCGTGCCCCTGTCGTCAGGTATGGCGGCTATGATGTTCCTGTTTTTTGTAGTGGACCCCATCTGTGCGGTCGTGGTGGGGGCGGTAGCGGGAACCGATATCAAGCGCATGAAGCTTCTGCCCCTGATTTTTGCACTGCTGTTCATAGCAGGGTGCTGGTGCTTCCTGGATTTTGGCGATCCGGACTTCTTTGTCTATGCCATCCCATATCTGGTCCTGGGCTACGGTGCTATGTATGGCACGCATTGGCTTCGGAAGAGAAAACAGAAATAAATACCTTTGCCGTTAAAATCGGGAGAGACCAAACACCTGGTTTCTTCCGTTTTTTATTGATAAAACAGCCGGACGGTGGCTGAGGCCGTAAAAAATCCCACAAGATCCGCAATCAGTGCTGCGGGGAGAGTGTAGCGGGTCTTTTGGATCCCGGCGGCACCAAAGTAGACACTGATGGTGTAAAAGGTGGTTTCCGTAGAGCCCAGCATCACGGCAACGGTACGCCCGATCTGGGAGTTTACCCCGTAAGCCGCCATGAGGTCGGCACCTGCTGCCAGGGCAGCGCTGCCGCTGATCGGCCGAATCAGCACCAACAGCGCAGTTTCTTTTGGGATCCCCAATGGGGAAAACAGCGGTGCCAGAGCTTTTTCCAAAATGGCAGCTGCCCCGGAGGCCCGGAGCATATGGACGGCAGTGAGCAGAAGGATCAGGGACGGGAGAATGGAAATGAGGATATCCAGTCCCTCCGAAGCACCTTCCAGAAGAATGGGGTAGGCCTGCTCCCGTTTTCCCAAAGCCACCAGGGCGGTGACCAGAAGAAGCAGCGGAACCAGATAGTCAAGCATGATCCCACAGCTTTCCCAGAAGCCAGGCGGCGGCAAGCCCCGCCCCGGCGGAACACAGGCTGGTGATCCAGACAGCTGGGAGAATGTCGAAAGGGGTGGTACAGCCCAGACTGCTGCGGATGGCGGCAACGCTGGTGGGGATCAGCTGGATGGAAGCGGTATTCAGTACGATCAGCCTGCATAATTCGTCGGTGGCCCGGTTATCCTGCTTTAGGAGGCGCGCAGCCCGGACCCCTCTGGGGGTGGCGGCGTTGCCCAGCCCCAGAAGGTTGGCGCAGAGATTGCCGCTGAGCTGCCGGGAAAGCTCTTGATCGGTTTTGGTGGACGGAAATATTCGGCGGAGCAGAGGCCCCAGGCAGACCGACAGCATTTGGGTAATGCCCACCCGGTCCATGAGCTTTCCAACCCCGGACCACAGACAGATGGGCCCGGCCAAAGTGATGGCAAGGGTGACCCCGGCTCCGGCACCCTCCAATACGGCGGCGCAGAGGGCTTTGCCGGAATGGGTCAGCAGTGAGGCGAGAACACTGATGAGCAGCATTCCCGTATAAATCCAATTCATCATGATGCAGCCTCCTTCAAAACAATCTATACACAAAATCGCAAAAATATGCATACTGTCAGCTATATGGATGAAATGGTTAAAATTTATTTGACAGGTAATAAAAAAATGTATATAATACAAAAATAAATGATACGTAAAATAAAGGACAAGTCTCTATGATATAAATACAAGTGAGAGGAGTAGTTGAAATGAAGTATACGGGAATCATTCGTAAAATTGATGATCTGGGGAGAATCGTATTGCCAATCGAGCTGCGCAGGACCCTGGACGTTTCTACGCAGGATGAGCTGGAGATTTATGTGGTGGATGACCAGATCGTTTTGCAGAAGCATGAGCCTGCCTGCGTGTTCTGCAATGCCCACCGGGGGCTGATTTCCTACAATGGAAAGAATGTCTGCCAGGAGTGCCTGGCGGCTCTGCGTGAACTTTGAGCTTTGCGGAGGAATCCCGACCGGATTGGCATATCTGAGAAGCCATAGGGGAAAGACATTGGGGGATATCTCATAGGATAATATTTAGATAAGATACGGCACAGTCCTGTTTTTGGGCTGTGCCGTATCTTTTTTTCAAAGAGGAGGGGACGATACATATAGAACTAAAAATCTACCTTGACATTTTGAAGAGTATATCTATAATGTACTTATACACTAAGTACATTAAATACGATAAGTTGGGAGGATCTCTGTGGAAATCATCATCAGCAGCAACACCGATAAACCCATCTATGAGCAGATCACATCTCAAATCAAGGCAATGATCATGAGCGGCGAGCTGAAAACGGGGGACCCAATCCCGTCCATGCGCACGCTGGCAAAGACCATTCATGTGAGTGTGATCACGGTTCAAAAAGCCTATGAGGATCTGGCGAGGGATGGCTTTATTACAACGAATGTTGGGCGAGGGAGTTTTGTCGCTGCTCAAAACAAGGATTTTATTCAGGAGGAGCAGCAAAAGCGAATCGAAGAGCATCTTGTGCAGGCAGCAGATATTGCCCGCACCAATGGAATCCCGTTGGACAAAATCATGGAACTTCTAAAACTTTTTTACGAGGAGAGCGAGTAAATGGAAGCAGCATTACAGATCCGCAATCTGTGTAAGTCTTATAAAAACACAGAGTTTAAGCTTGAAAATGTTTCATTTCAGATCCCCAGTGGCACGATCATGGGTTTTGTGGGAAAGAACGGTGCAGGAAAAAGCAGCACAATTAATGCAGTGCTGAATATTGTTCAAAAGGACAGCGGAGAAGTTACCTTTTTTGGGAAGACCATGACCGATGGAAGCAGGGCAATCCGTAATGACATCGGTGTGGTATTCGATACCATCCATTTTTCCGGAGAGCTTACTCCCAAGAAGCTGGAAAGGGTATTAAATGACGTCTACGAAAATTGGCAGGGGGAGCAGTTCTTTTCTTATCTGAAACGGTTTCAGATCCCTGCAAATAAGAAAATCAAGACTTTTTCCCGGGGCATGACTATGAAGCTGTCCATCAGTGTGGCATTATCTCATGAGGCAAAGCTGCTGATCCTGGACGAAGCCACCGCAGGTCTTGACCCGGTTGCACGAGAGGAATTGCTGGATGTGCTTTTGGAGTTTGTGGAGGATGAAGGTCACTCGATTTTGATGTCCTCCCATGTGTCTTCTGACCTTGAAAAGGTTGCGGATCATATCACCTTTATTGATCAGGGTAAAATCATTCTGACAGAGGAAAAAGACACGCTGCTGTATCAGTATGGGATCGCCCGAATGAAACAAAGCGACTTTGAGAAGCTGGATGCTTCAGAATATCTGGCGATGAGAAAACGAGGCTTGCAGCTGGAAGTACTGGTGCAAAATAAGAAGCAATTCTCCAGAGAATACCCGGGAATGATTGTAGACAATGCCACCATCGATGAAATTTTACCGCTTTTGACACAGGAGGGCGACTAAATGAAAGGGTTGATTCGAAATAACTTCTATACCGTGGAAGGCTCCTTAAAAGTAACATTGCTGCTTTCCTTGGTGGCGACCATTGTGCTTGCGATTGTGGGTAAAATCACTGCGGATAGCGGCAATCTCTTTGGCCTTATCATAGGAGGAAATCTGGGAGGCTTCAGCGCCCTGGCAGCCACGGCGATGCAAAAGGACGCAGCTTCTAAATGGAACAAATTTGAACTGACCATGCCTGTCAGCCGAAAAGATGTGGTTACGGCACGCTATGTTTCCTGCATGCTTTATGTGCTGATTGGAATCGTCATGGCTTTGATGAATGTATTGGTGCTTTATCTGGTCACTGGTGCTGTGCATCCAGAGCGAATGGCCTATGGATTTGTCTTTGGTTTGGGCTTTGCGTTGTCAATGCCCACGTTCATGATACCGTTGGTCATGATTTTTGGAACGGATAAGACGGATTCTTTCGTGATTGTTTCTATCATTATGGGATTAGTTTTGTTTTTTGGCAGCAGCGCAATCATGACTCCATTTTTAAGGAATGCTGCGAATGCCAATCTTATGTTTAGATTGAGTTATGTGGTATTCAGTGTCATTCTGTTTGGCGCTTCCTATCTGCTTTCCTGCCAGATCTATCAGAAAAAAGAACTGTAAAGAGTCTGTGCTGATCTTACCGTTTCCTTATACAGAAGAGCGTTTCCATACGAACCTTTGACAATCTCTGTCATAGAAAAAACCCGAGAATCGGTCGATCTTGACCATTCTCGGGTTTATATTTTATAAGATTTACAGGGGCTATCTTACTGCGCTTCCTCTGCCCTGAGGGCGGCATCATAGACCGTGTTCTTGGGAAGTCCCAGTTCCTGGGCAGTCTGCTTCACCGCATCCTTGCGGCTGAGGCCTTGAGCCATGAGGTGGGCGACCCGGGCGGCGGCATCCTCCGGGGAGGCACTTTCCTGCACCTCCTCCGGGGCACCTGCCACAATGAGAACAAACTCACCCTTGGGGGCGTTTTCGGCATAGAGGGCCAGGGCACCGTCCAAGGTGGTGCGGACCACCTCTTCATGGAGCTTGGTCAGCTCCCGGCACAGGCTGATAGGCCGGTCCGGGCCGAAGGTCTCCCGAAGATCCCCCAGGGTGTTCAGCAGCTTGTGGGGGGCTTCGTAGAAGATCATGGTGCGGTGTTCGTTTTTCAGGGAATCCAGATGCTCCCGGCGGCTCTTCTTTGCTGTGGAAAGGAAGCCTTCAAAGCAGAACCGTCCGGTGGACTGGCCGGAGATGCTCAGTGCGGTGATGGCAGCACAGGGGCCGGGAATGGCGCAGACCCGGATGCCTGCGGCGGCGCACTGCTTCACAAGATCCTCACCGGGGTCCGAGATGGCGGGGCTTCCAGCGTCGGACACCAGGGCGCAGGTCTCCCCGTCCAGAATCCGCTGGACGATCTGATCGCCCTTAAAAGACTTGTTGTGCTCATAGTAGCTTACCAGGCTTTTTTTAATGCCCAAGTGATTGAGAAGCTTCAAACTGACCCGGGTATCCTCGGCGGCGATGAAATCCGCCTGCTCCAGGGTTTCCCGGGCACGCTGCGAAACGTCCCCCAGGTTGCCGATGGGGGTGGGGACAAGATATAACATTCCGGCCATATGGGACCTCCTAAATATGATAAATTCTGCGATAATCCTCTGTGGGCTGAGAAAGAGCATCGAACAGTGCAGTTTCCTCGATGATGAGACCGGGCTTTCCGCCTTTTCTCAGCTGCAGAAGGACAAGACTGATGGGGCCGTCCTGACGGTGGCGCACAAGCCCCAGACGTTTACAGGATAATCCTGCCTGACTTCCCAGGGAAATCAGCTCCCCCAGGCGTTCCGGGCGGTGTACGAGATAGAAGTCGCCGCCGTATTTTAAGGCCCAGGAAGCGGCGGCAAACAGTGCCTCCAAGGGGCAGTGGTCCTCCCGCCGGGCAGCGGGCAGGGTCTTACTGGCGGGGCCCCCGGAAAAATAGGGGGGATTGGAGATACAGGTGGTAAAGCTTCCCGGGGAAAACCGGGAGGGAACTGTCCGCAGATCGGCGCATACACTTTCCATGCGGCAGTCCAGCCGATTGCGGGTAATGTTCGCAACGGCCGCTTCGTGGGCGGTCCTGTCCAGCTCCATTCCCGTGATGCGGCAGCTGTCGTTACCGGCGCACAGCAGAAGCCCCAGGGTTCCGCAGCCTGCGCCCAGATCCAGAACGCTGGCGTTTTTCGGCAGACGGGCAAAATCCGCAAGCACCATGGAATCCGTGCTGAGTGGGAAGCAGCCTTCGGGAAGGGTGAGGGTAAATCCGTTTGGAAGAACTTCCATAATGCCTCCTAATAAAGAAAATCAGCCTGCGCAGCTTGAAAACTGCGCAGGCCGATTGCGATTCTAAAAGAATCACTCCTCGACGATTGCTTCGACGGGGCACTGCTCAGCGCAGGAACCGCAGCTGACGCAGACATCGGCGTCGATGACGTACATCTCGTCGCCCTCAGAAATTGCCTCAACGGGGCACTGCTCAGCGCAGGAACCGCACTTGACACAAGCATCAGTAATCTTGTAGGCCATGGTAATACCTCCATATCTCGTAAGTAGTGCACATCCCATCCGGGGCTGTGTCACCATTATTCTAGCATGGATTTTTGAAAATGCAATTCCTTTTTTGCTCCTGCGTATAATAATTTGCTGGTTTGGCGAAAATTTTCCGTAAAAGGGAGGGATTCCATGCGTTATCATGTGCAAACTGCGGAGCTCATTCGACGCAGCGGGGAAAAAGCCAAGAGCCTGGGACACAGCTATGTAGGCTCAGTGCATCTGCTGCTCACCATGATGGAGGACCCCGGGAGCCTTTCCGTGATGCTGGGCGGGATGGGCGTGGAGCGTGATTTCACAACAGATATGACGGTGGCACTTCTGGGAGAGGGAACCCCGGATCTTCCTCTGCCCCAGGGGATGACCCGGGAACTGCGGCAGATCCTTCGGGGGAGTGCCCGGGAGGCGCGGCTCCAGAGATCCCGGGAGATCCGGCCCATTCACCTCCTGCTGGCCTTGGCTCGGCAGGAGGACTGTACGGCCCGGCAGGTACTGCGGCTGGGAGGCGTGGAAGAAAATCTTCTCTTTACCCGGACGGTGGATTTTATGCGGTGGGAGACACAGGCTCCCGTGAAACGGAAAAAGGAGGCGGTTGCAACGAAACTGTTGGAACAATTCAGTGAAGATCTGATCCAGAAGGCGGCAATGATGGAACCGGTGATCGGTCGGGACCGGGAAATCGACACGGTGGTCGGGATCTTATGCCGCAAGCATAAGAATAATCCCGCCCTGATCGGAGAACCGGGGGTAGGAAAGACTGCCATTGCCGAGGGCCTGGCCCAGCGGATGGCGGTGGGCAATGTCCCACCCCAGCTCCGGGACAAACGGCTCTACAGTCTCAATATGGCAAATCTGGTGGCGGGAACCAAGTATCGGGGAGAGTTTGAAGAACGGCTCCGGGATGTGCTGGGGGAGATCCGCCGTTCGGGAGACGTGATCCTTTTCGTGGATGAGATGCACACCATTGTGGGAGCCGGTGCGGCAGAAGGTGCCATTGATGCCGCCAATATCCTGAAGCCGGCCCTGGGCCGTGGGGAACTGCAAATGCTGGGGGCCACCACATTGGAAGAATACCGTCGGTGCGTGGAAAAGGATGCGGCACTGGAGCGGCGGTTCCGCCCGGTGATGGTGGAGGAGCCCAAGGAGGAAACGGTGCTGGCAATTCTGAAAACTCTGCGCCCGGGGCTGGAAAAGCACCATCATCTGCGGATCACGGAGGAAGCGCTGGAGGAGGCAGTGCGGCTGTCCGTTCGGTATCTTCCGGATCTGTATCTTCCCGACAAGGCCATTGACGTGCTGGATGAGGGAGCAGCCCGGGCAAAGATGGAGGAGATGCGGCAGACCCGGGGCGGCAGTGCCCGGAAGGAGCTGGAGGTGCAGCTCCACGAGGCGGTGCGCCAGCGGGAGTTTGAAGAGGCGGCAAAGCTTCGTGACCAGGTGGCAGAGCTGGCGGAAAGGAATACCGAGGGGCGGCGGGCCCGGTCGGTGACAGCAGGGGACATTGCCTGGGTGATCTCTCAGCGGACGGGGATCCCGGTGGGCAGACTTTCTGCCGGAGAACGGGAAAAGCTTCTGAAGCTGGAGGAGCTGCTGGGCCAGAAGGTGGTGGGCCAGCCTCAGGCAGTCCGGGAGGTGGCGGAAGCGGTGCGGCGAGGGTGCAGCGGCATTCGGGATGGAGAGCGCCCTGTTGCCTGTATGCTGTTTACCGGTCCCACCGGCGTGGGAAAAACCGAGCTGTGCCGGGTCCTGGCGGAGGAGATCTACGGAAGCCGGGATGCCATGATCCGTCTGGATATGACGGAGTATATGGAGAAGCAGTCGGTCTCCCGGCTGATCGGTGCGCCTCCCGGCTATGTGGGCTACGAAGAAGGCGGCAAGCTCACCGAGGCAGTACGCCGTCGGCCCTACTGCCTTCTGCTTCTGGATGAGCTGGAAAAGGCCCACCCGGATGTTCTGGGAATCCTGCTGCAAATCATGGAGGAGGGGGTGCTCACCGACTCCACAGGAAGGCGGGTGAGCTTCAAAAATGCCATTGTCATTATGACGTCCAATGTGGGCGGCGAGATCCAGGGGGAGGGCCTGGGCTTCTGTTCCGGCGGACGGCGGGAGCAGGTGGGGGCAGCACTGCGGGAGGCCTTTACCCCGGAATTTCTGGGGCGTCTGGACAGCACGGTGACCTTCTCCCCTCTGGGGGATGCGGAGATGGAGACCATTGCCTGGAAGTATTTGGGACAGCTTCGGGACCGGGCAGCGGCTGCCGGAACCCAGCTGACCTTCCCCCAGGAGCTGGGAAAAATGCTCCATTCCCTCTGCCGGGGACGGGACGGTGCCCGGCAGCTTCGGCGGCTGGTTCAGAAACGGGTGGAAGGTCCGCTGGCAGGATATCTTCTGGGATGCAGCCGCCGTCCGCCACGGCTGCGAGCTGAGATCCACGGGGAAGAAGTTTCCTTTTGTCCCTGATATATTAGAACGTGTGTTCGATTATAGACAATAAATGACGTTTTTTGCGGCAAATTTGGGATTTCTATCAGAAAAACATTGATTTTTTCGGCCTGTGGCGTTATACTGTCCGTAAATGGAGCAAAAGGGCAGTAAAGTGGAGTGCCTGGGAAGGGAGGAGCAAACAGTATGATCGGGAAGTACAGCGCAAAGCTGGACGAGAAGAATCGTCTGTTTGTCCCTTCCAAGCTTCGTATGGAGCTGGGAGAAACCTTCTATGTGACCTTGGGTGTCAACTGCGGTCACAGGTGCCTGACGGTGTACACCCAGCAGGAATGGCAGACCCTCAGCGATAATTTTAATGCCCTCAGCATCTCTCAGCGCGCCGGAGCCACCAGCCTCATTTTTATGAATGCGGCCCAGTGCACCCCGGATAAGCAGTTCCGCTTTCCTCTGACTCCCTTCCTGCTGAACTATGCAGGCATTGACCGGGAAGTGAGGATCGTAGGCCGGGCAGGCCAGGCGGAAATCTGGGATGCTGAGGAATTTGCCCGTTTTGAGGAAGAAAATCTTACGCCGGAAAAATTACTGGCATCTCTGGAGGCCATTGGATTATGAGCGAATTTCATCATGTTTCTGTGCTTCTGGAAGAGTGCATCCAGGGGCTCAATATCAAGCCGGAGGGCATTTACGTGGATGGCACCCTGGGTGGTGCCGGTCATTCCAGCCGCATTGCAGCGGAGCTGACCACCGGGCGGCACATCGGTATCGACCGGGACCCTGTGGCCCTGAAGGCGGCCCGGGAGCGTCTGGCACCCTATGCGGACCGGGTGACCCTGGTCCATTCCAATTTCTGCGAGATCGCCCAGGTGCTGAAGGACCTGAACATCCCCGGAGTGGACGGCATTCTGCTGGATCTGGGGGTTTCCTCTCCCCAGCTGGACGACGGGGAGCGGGGCTTTTCCTATATGGTGGATGCCCCTCTGGATATGCGTATGAACAACGAAGATGCCCTCAGTGCCCATGATGTGGTAAACACCTGGAGCTATGAGGAGCTGAAGCGGATCCTTTATGAATACGGCGAGGAGCGGTATGCCCCTCAGATCGCCTCGGCGATCTGCCGCAGACGGGAGACGGCTCCCATTGAAACCACCCTGGAGCTGGTGGATGTGATCCGTTCTGCCATGCCTCCCGCAGCCCTGCGGGAAAAGCAGCATCCCGCAAAGCGGAGCTTCCAGGCCATCCGCATCGCCGTGAACGACGAGCTGGGTGCCGTGGGAAAGGTCATGAAGGATGCCATTCCTCTGCTGAATCCCGGCGGACGGCTGGCGGTGATCACCTTCCACTCTCTGGAGGATCGGATCGTGAAGTCCGCAATGGCTGCCGCGGCAAAGGGCTGCACCTGCCCCCCGGAATTTCCGGTGTGCGTCTGCGGGAAGAAGCCCCAGGTAAAGCTCCTCACCAGAAAACCCATTGTTTCCGGCCCGGAAGAGCTGGAGCGCAATCCCAGAGCCAGAAGTGCAAAGCTTCGAATTTGTGAAAAGTTATGATTGATCTTACCCCCTGGAAAGGAATGTAGCCGTCATGGTACAAAAACCGGAAATTCAATATGTGGGCCAGTTTTATGTCTATGGCAGCGAAGCCGTTGCGCCTAAGGCAAAAAAGACTGCTCGTGAGGTCCTGCCCAAGGAACATAAGCAGAAGCTCCACAAGGTCTACATAGACCCTGTGGCACTGCTCGGGATAGCAGCTGCGGTGATCCTGCTGACGGCCCTGGTGATGGGCGGGATCCATCTCAACGGGATGTGGAAGGAACACGATGCGGTTCAGCGATATGTGTCGAATCTGAAGCTGGACCATTCCACCCTGGAGCACACCTACCGGACCAGCTTCGATTTAGAGGATATTCAGGCCAAAGCCGAGGCTATGGGCCTGGTACCGGAGGCGGATGTGGAAACCGTCTATATTCGGGTGACCGTGCCGGAGCCCAAGCCCAAGAGAACACTGTGGGATGATATCCAGTGGTTTTTCCAGGGCCTCTTCGCATAAATGGCCCAAAGCCCAATAGAATTAAGACAGCGATGGGCGGTGAGGGTTTCCCCTTGCTGCCCATTGATACCTTAATTCCACTGGGAGGCTGGGTCGTATGGGAAAACATCAGCAGGGGCTTACCGATCACGGTCAGCACCGCAGGATACTGTTTGCAATGTTCCTGTTGGGAATTGCGGCCTTTGTGCCTATTCTGGTACGGCTGCATCAGCTCATGGTGCAGCAGTATGATTATTACGCAAGCCTTGCCCTGAGAAACCAGACCAGAACCACTTTGGTAACGGCGGACCGGGGCAATATTTATGACTGCAACATGAATATTCTGGCAAGCTCCGTGACCGTAGAGAATGTCTATCTGGACCCGCGGGAGCTGCGCCAGGCCAAGGTGGACATTCCTGCCCTCTCCCAGGAGCTGGGGGAGATCCTGGGGAAAGATCCCCAGTGGATCGAAGAACAGGCGGCAGATATCACCCGCCGCTATCAGCAGATCGGTGCACGGGTGGAGCCGGAGACCGCTGCCCAGATCCGAACGTACATCAACAGCCAGGGGATCAGCGGGGTGCACCTGGAGCCCGGCTCCCGGCGAACTTATCCCATGGGCTCGCTGGCGGCCCAGGTCATTGGCTTTACCGATGCCTCCAATCAGGGGGTGGAGGGGGTGGAGCTGGCCTATGACAGCTTTCTTCGGGGGGATCAGGGACGGGTGATCACCACCAAGGGCAATAACGAAATGGATATGCCCTTTTCCTTTGAACGCTTTCAGCAGGCCCAGCCCGGGTGCAGCGTGATCCTCACCCTGGACAGTACCGTCCAGCGGTGTCTGGAAAAGCAGCTGCAAGCAGCGGTTCAGCGTTACCAGGTGAAAAACGGAGCCTTCGGCCTGGTGATGAATTGCAAAACCGGGGAGATCCTGGCCATGGCGACCCTGGGAAGCTACGACCCCAACCACTACCAGCAGATCGGGGACGAAACCGTCCGGGCAGAGCTGGAAGCCCGGAAGGCCCACCTGGAGCAGCTTCCCAAGGACAGCGAGAATTATCGCCGGGAGAAGGAAGCCTGGGACAAAATCCGCACCGATGCCCAGCTTCGCCAGTGGCGAAACCGGGTCATTGCCGACGGCTATGAACCGGGGTCCACCTTCAAGGTACTCACCATGGCGGCGGCTCTGGACAGCGGGGCCATTGACCTCAATACAGATTTTTACTGCCGGGGTGCAGAGCAGATCCCGGGAAGATCCCAGCTGCTCCACTGCTGGCGGCACCAGGGCCACGGAGCCGAAAAGACCCCCCAGGCCCTGCAAAATTCCTGTAATATTGCCTTTGCGCACATCGCCCTGAAGCTGGGCGGCGAACGATTTTATGATTATATTCAGAGATTTGGCATTCTGGAAAAAACCGGCATCGACCTGAAAGGGGAGAGCAAGGGCATTTTCTTTGACAAGTCCCTGATCACCAATACAGACAAGTGGGGAACGGCCTCGCTGACCTCCGGGTCCTTCGGGCAGACCTTCAAAATCACCCCCCTGCAGCTGGTTCGAGGCATTGCTTCGGTGGTAAACGGGGGGAAGCTCCTGGAGCCCTACATCGTATCCGAAGTCCTGGACGACCAGGGAAACACGGTGCTGCGGCAGGAGCCCACCGTGGTCCGGCAGACCATCTCCCCGGAAACCTCCCAAACCATGTGCGGCCTGATCCGCTCGGTGGTCACCGACGGAACGGCAAAAAATGCCGCAGTCCTGGGCTACAGTGTAGGGGGGAAGACCGGAACCAGTGAGAAAATCGACGTTTTCGATGAGAACGGACGACGGGTTCAGGACAAAATCGTATCCTTTGTGGGCATTGCCCCCATGGACGACCCGGAGTATGTTGTCCTTGCGGCGCTGGATACCCCGTCCCGGGAGACAGGAATCTATATTTCCGGCGGCGTCATGGCAGCACCCACCGTAGGGGGCGTGCTGGCGGACATTCTTCCCTATCTCGGTGTACACCGGGAGGAGGGGGCAGACACCCAGGTGCTTATGGAGGACTTCACAGGACTTTCGATGCAAGAGGCAAAGAAACAGCTGGAAGCGCTGGGCCTTACCGGAAAGTTCCGGGGCGAGGAGGAGACTGTCACAGGACAGATCCCCACGGCAGGCCAGGCGGTTCCCGGGGGCAGTGAAGTGCTCCTCTATCTGGGACCGACACCGGAAAAACGGAATGTCCGGGTTCCGGACTTTCGGGGGATGAATCGCCAGCAGGCGGCAGATGCAGCGGGCAGTCTGGGGATCTATCTTCGGATTTCCGGCAACCAGGAAATTGCCCCCCAAATCACCGTTACGGCCCAGAGCGAAGCCCCGGGCAGCGAGATTTCCCAGGGCACTGCCATTACCTTGGAATTTACAGATACCACCATTCGGGATTAAATCAGCAGGAGGAAGAAAGATGAAATTAAAACAGCTGCTTCAAGAGGTCCCGGTGCTCGGCTGCACCGCAGATTTAGAGACAGAGATCACCTCGGTGGTCTGCGATTCCCGAAAGGCGGCCCCTGGCTGCCTGTTTACCGCCATTTCCGGCTTTGCCTCCGACGGCAACCGCTTTATACCCATGGCTATGGAGAAGGGAGCAGCGGTGGTGGTGACGGAGCACGCCCCCCGGGAGGATGTGCCCTATGTGCTGGTGCCCTCTGATCGGCTGGCACTGGCGCTGATTTCCGCCAACTTCTATGGACATCCTGCCAAGGACATGACCATGATCGGCGTCACCGGAACCAATGGCAAGACCTCTGTGACCCTGCTTCTGAAGCAGGTCCTGGAAAAGGCTTTGGGGGCCAAGGTCGGCCTGGTGGGCACCATGGAAAATCAGATCGGGGACCTGTCCATTCCCACGGAGCGGACCACCCCGGAGAGCCTGGAGCTGCAAGGCCTGTTTGCCCGGATGCGGGATGCAGGCTGCCAGTATGCGGTGATGGAGGTTTCCAGCCATTCGGTGACCCTGGAACGGATCGGGGGCATCCACTTCGATGTGGCGGCCTTTACCAATCTCACCGAAGATCACCTGGATTTCCACAAGACCATGGATGCCTACTGCGATGCCAAGGCGGAGCTGTTCCGCCGCTGTGACAGGGCAGTCATCAATGCCGACGACAGCTATTCCCCCCGCATCCTGGCGGCAGCAGCCTGCCCGGTGCTGACTACCTCCGTCCAGGGGGGCGGAGATCTCCGGGCAGAGGACCTGGAGCTTCTGGCAGAGGGCATCTCCTTTGCCTGCGTCTGCGGGGAAGAGCGGGTCCGGGTGCATCTTCCTATTCCCGGACGGTTTACGGTCTACAATGCCCTGACGGTCCTGGGCATTGCCAAAAGTCTGGGCATCTCCCTGGAGCAGTGCGCCCAGGCTCTGACCCAGGTCAATGGTGTGAAGGGCAGAATTGAGGTGGTTCCCACCCCAGGAGCCCCATATTCCGTGCTGATCGACTATGCACATACCCCGGATGGATTGGAAAATGTTATTCGTTCTGTTAAAGATTTCTGTAAGGGAAGGGTGATCACCGTCTTTGGCTGCGGTGGCGACCGGGACCCTATGAAACGACCGATTATGGGAGAAATCGGGGTGAAATACTCAGATATTGCCGTGATAACTTCGGATAATCCGAGAACGGAGGACCCGGAAACCATTATCAGGGACATCCTTTCCGGGGTTTCTCCTGCCCTTGGGACCTACCATGTGATCTGTGACCGCCGGGCCGCAATACGATATGCTATGGACATTGCGCAAAAAGATGATATAATTATCCTGGCAGGGAAGGGGCATGAGACATATCAGGAGATCCAAGGTGTCAAGCATCATCTGGACGAGCGGGAAGAGGTCGCAGCCCACCTGGCAGAATCGAGGAAATCATAATGGGAAAGATCACCTTGAAGCAGGCCGCTGCATGGTGCGGCGGCACGGTAGATGAAAAATATGAAAATGTCACTTTTTTCGGTGCAGGCAATGACACCCGCACTCTGAACAAGGGAGAGCTGTTCGTTGTTTTGCAGAACGTAAGAGACGGGCATGACTATATTCCTGCCGCCATGGAAAAGGGCGCAGCAGCTGTGCTGTGCACCCGCCGGGTGGGGGACTATCCTGCGATTTATGTAGAGGATGTTCGGCTGGCTTTGGGCAGAATTGCAAGTCATGAGCGGATGCGGCTGGGAATGAAGGTAGTTGCCGTTACCGGCTCTGTGGGAAAGAGCACCACAAAAGAGATGGTGGCCCAGGTGCTCAGCGGAAAGTACCGCACTGCCAAGACCCCGGTAAATCACAACAACGATATTGGTATGCCTATGGCGATCCTGGCCATTCCTGAGGATACCCAGGTGGCAGTTCTGGAAATGGGGATGAACCACTTCCGGGAAATTGCATACCTGTCCCACATTGCACAGCCTGACTATGCTGTGATCGTGAACATCGGCACGGCCCACATCGAATATCTGGGCTCCGTACAGGGAATCCGTCAGGCGAAGATGGAGATCCTGGAGGGAATGCGCGACGACGGTCAGCTCTTCTTAAACGGAGATGACATAATGCTTCGGCGCATTCCGGATCGTCCCGCTCAGAAGATCACCTACTTCGGAGCCGCCGGAGACTGTGCGGTCTGTGCATCGGACGTTGTATCGAGGGATGGGAAGCTCTCCTTTATGGTGCAGGCCGGAAGGATCTCCTTCCCGGTGACGCTCCCCATGGAGGGGCTGCATTTTGCGGCGGATGCACTGGCGGCTGTGGCGGTTGGCCTGGCCCTGGAGGTTCCGGCAGAAACCATTTGCCGACGGCTGGAAGACTTCCGGAACATGGAAGGACGGCAGGAGATCATCAAAACCGCCGACTACACCATTATCAAGGACTGCTACAATGCAGGCCCTGAGTCCATGGCAGCTGCACTCAAGGTGCTGGGTGCCCAGAACGGCCGGAGAATTGCCGTGCTGGGGGATATGCTGGAGCTGGGCGACTGCGCAGAGGCGGAGCACTATCGTATCGGCAGAATTGCGGCAGAAAATGCAGACCTGGTGTTTGCCTACGGGACCAATGCGGAAAGAGTGCATATCGGTACCGTGACCGGCGGGATGGCTCTGGCAAAGAGCCAGCATTTCGATACCCATGAGGCGCTGATCGCTGCCCTGCGGCGGGTGGCGAAACCCGGTGACGTGTTCCTGTTTAAGGGCAGCCGGGGAATGCATATGGAGAAAGTCCTGGAGGGCTTTCTTGAGTAATGTGGAATCTTACATAGCGGAGGAAGGAAAATTATGACAAGAATACTGGTTACGGCGGTGGCGGGATTCGCACTCACCGGCATTATTGGATACCTGCTGCTGCCTGCCCTGCGGGCCCTGAAGGCAGGGCAGTCCATTCGTGAGGAAGGACCTACCTGGCACAACAGCAAGGCCGGTACCCCGATGATGGGCGGCCTCATGTTTATTCTGGCCCTGGTGATTTGCATTTTGGGCAACATGGGGGCCATCCGGGACCATTCGGTGTATTTTGTGCTGCTGCTGTCCCTGTCCTTTGGCCTCATCGGCTTTCTGGACGATTTTACCAAGGCAAAATACAAGCGCAATCTGGGACTGACCTCCCTTCAAAAGGCACTGCTGCAAATGGCGGTTTCGGCACTGTTTCTCTATGCGCTTTATAAGCACGGTGCTATGACCTGCGATCTGTACATCCCCTTCTTTAACGTGTCTTTTCACATCCATCCTCTGGTGTACATCTTGTTTGCTATGTTTGTTATGGTGGGATGTGTCAATGCGGTGAATCTCACCGACGGTGTGGACGGACTTTGCACCTCTGTGACCATCCCTGTGATGGTGTTCTTTGCGGCAGCGGCCATTGCCATGGATCGGCTGTCTCTGGCCCTGCTTCCCAGCGCTCTGCTGGGCGGCCTGATCTGCTACCTGTTTTTCAACTGGCACCCCGCAAAGGTGTTCATGGGCGATACCGGCTCCCTGTTCCTGGGCGGGGCTGTGTGTGCCCTGGCATTTGCTCTGGATATGCCCCTGATCCTGATCCTTGTGGGCTTTATCTATGTGGTGGAGACCTTGTCCGTGATCTTGCAGGTGGGTTATTTCAAGCTGACCCACGGCAAGCGGCTGTTTAAGATGGCCCCCATTCATCATCATTTCGAGATGAGCGGCTGGAAAGAGGAGAAGATCGTTCTGGTGTTCTCCGGAATCTGCGCCATCATGTGCGTCATCGCCTGGTTCGGCATCGCCGGTCTCCGGGGCTGATATTCGGAAAGGAGCTTTTCTATGGCGGCAGAGCGTCATCTGCATGCCAAAGAGAACCGCCCTCTCAGAAGATATGGGAGGGACGAAAGTGTTGACTACCCCTTTTTATTCCTGATTTTTCTGCTTCTGGGCATTGGGCTCACCATGCTGTATTCTGCCAGCTATGCCCAGAGCCTCTACGATACGGGCTACCAGAATTCTGCCCGATATTTTCTCAAGCAGGCAGCCTGCGCCGCCATTGGCATCCTTGCCATGTACGGATTCAGCCGGATCCCGGTGGAATTCTGGTATCGTATGGCCTGGCTCCTCTACGGGGCCAGCATCCTGCTGCTGCTTTCCGTGCTGGTTTTTGGCCAGAAGGTCAACGGTGCCCGGCGATGGATCAACATCGCGGGTATCCGATTCCAGCCGTCGGAAGTGGCGAAATTCACCATGATCCTGCTCCTTGCCCGGCTTACCAGAGAATTTGGCTCCCGGGCGGAGAAATTCCGGTACGGCGTTATGGGCTTCGGCCTGGCGATCCTGGGGATCCTGGTGCCGCTGGCTCTCGAAAAACACCTCAGTGCGCTTATGCTTATGGGTATGGTGGCGGTGGTGATGATGTTCGTAGCCGGAACAAAAATCAAATGGCTTCTGGGCGGTGCAGCTGCGGCAGGAGCGTTTGTGGTTGTATACATTTCTTTTATGGGATACGCCGGTGACCGGGTCACCGCATGGCTCCACCCGGAACTGGACCCGGGGGATACCGGCTATCAAATTTTACAGTCCCTCTACGCCATTGGCTCCGGGGGCCTGTTTGGACTTGGACTTGGCAAGAGTCGGCAGAAATATCTCTACCTGCCGTTTCAATATAATGACTATATCTTCCCGGTGATCTGCGAGGAGCTGGGGCTTATGGGAGCGGCGGTGATCATCGTCCTGTTCTCTGCCCTGATCCTCCGAGGATATTGGATCGCCTTGCGGGCAAGAGACCGGTTTTCCACCGTTCTTGGGGCGGGGCTTGTGACCCTTATCGCTTTGCAGGTGATCCTGAACCTCTGTGTTGTCACCAATCTGCTCCCATCCACAGGGATCGCACTGCCGTTTTTCTCCTACGGAGGAACGGCGCTGGCAATGAATCTGGGGGAAATGGGCGTGGTATTGCAGATCTCACGGTATCGGAACCAGAGAAAAATACAGGAGGCAGACATATGAATCTGATCTTTACCTGCGGCGGCACTGCGGGACATATCAACCCCGCCATTGCGGTCGCGAATCTGATGAAAGAGCGCCACCCGGATGTGAACATCCTGTTCATCGGCGCAGAAGGCCATATGGAGGAGAAGCTGGTACCCCAGGCGGGTTATGAGCTTCGGTGCCTTCCCGGCTCCGGGTTAAGCCGCGCCATGAATTTTGCGGCACTTAAAAAGAATCTCCATGCCGTGCACTGTGTTCTGGGGGCTGTGGGTGCCTGCAAGAAGATCATTCGGGAGTTCAGGCCTGATGCAGTGATTGGAACCGGCGGATATGCCAGCTTCCCGGCTCTCTATGCGGCACAGTCTCTGGGAATCCCCACCTGCGTCCATGAGAGCAACGCAGTCCCCGGCCTCACCACCAAAATGGCGGCAAGACGCGCAGACCGGGTGCTGGTGGCCGTGGAGGAGAGCGTTCCTTATTACCGCCATCCCGATAAGGTGGAGGTGGTGGGAATGCCTGTCCGCCAGGAGTTTATCTACACCAAGAGAGAGGAGGCCCGGAAAAAGCTGGGCCTCGACAGCCGCCCCCTGGTGGTTTCCGCGTTCGGAAGCCTGGGTGCCAAGGTCATGAATGAGACCATGGCTGAAGTCTTCAAAATGGAGCAGGATGCGGGGTTTCCCTTCCGGCATATCCACGCCACCGGCAGCTTTGGCTGGAAGTGGATGCCGGATCTGGTAAAGGAAAAGGGTGTGGATCTCAGCAAGGCGGACAGCATCGATATGCGGGAGTACATCTATGATATGCCCACGGTGATGGCCGGGGCAGATGTGATCATCAGCCGGGCCGGTGCCTCGACCCTGAACGAGATCGGAGTGTCCGGCACTCCGGATATCCTGATCCCGTCCCCCAATGTGACTAACCATCATCAGGAAAAGAATGCCCATGTGCTGTCTGACCGTGCGGCAGCCGTGCTGATGCTGGAGGAGGACTGCACCCCTCAGAAGATGTTTGAGGAGATCACGAATCTTCTGGCAGATGACAGCCGACGCAGGGATATGACCCAGAAGCTCCATGAAATGGTGCGTCTGGATTCCACGGAGCGGATCGGCGATATTATAGAAGCACTCATGAAGGATTAACCGGAGGAATCCCCTATGATCACAAAAGACAAGAAACGGCAGGGCCGTCCGGGAAAGACGGCAGCCAAGGCACCGAAAGCGGCGGATGAACGCCGGCGTGCCCCGGCGGACAGCCGTCGCAACCCAAGAGATCCCCGCGGAGCAGCACCGCAGCCGGAGCGCAGACCCCGCCCGGAGGCTGAGATGGCAGCGGCCCAGGCGGAGCG
>SAMEA104404100__coassemble_725_pt1 | contig 34170 bp, 28 predicted proteins | sample SAMEA104404100__metabat2_high_PE_013 | metagenome-assembled genome bin SAMEA104404100 (sample SAMEA104404100) | Balaenoptera acutorostrata | reverse complement strand
GACTGCATGGCCCACTTCCTGCTGGAAGAGCTGTAATGGAGCTGCTATTTTCCGTTGCTGATATGAATGAAAATCACTGGGCAGTGCTCCTCTGGCTGCTGCCAATAAAAAGGGTTGTGCGGAAACAGCCGCACTGAGCAAAGCAGAGCGTCCACCAGGCGCTCTGCTTTTTTTGAATTTTCCCTTGTAAAGCAGCACGAATCCGTCACCTTCCCAGTACAGTGCTCCCAATGCCCGGGGCAGAACCGAAACAGGAGGGCTGAAATTCATGCTGAACAACACCAGCCAGACCGTCATTGCCTCTGGGCAGATCCGTAAAGTCTGAAAACATCTTTTGGGTGCTCCCGGCTGACTGTCTTCTGGTCAGCCAAATAGGCCAGTGCAAACAGTCGTGCTGCCGGTTTCATTGCTGTCAACAGGCAGTATTCTTGGCGTGAACGATTCACTCCCCACTGCCGATCAGCTCCAGGTTCCTTTTTAACAGCGCCTTTCCCTTATAGCCAAAGGCTCTGGTTTTGCAAAGTGCATTCAGATTTTCTCTGGTCACCACTGGCTGCACATCGGAAGAAAAGCCGTCGAGATAGGTCTTCGGCAGGTCCCGGTTATAGGGGCAGCAGTTCTGACAGCCGTCACATCCCCACATCAGGCCATTGCCCTGAATCAGCTTCTGTTCTTCCTCAGTAAGCTCTCCTTTTCTCTGGGTCACCTCCGACAGGCACCGGGTATAATCGATACCGTCTTGGGAAATGGCCCCCGCCGGGCAGGCCTTTATGCACTTTCCGCATTGCAGACAAGTCTGCTGAAGCGGACGGTCAAATGAGAAGAGATGATCCGTGACCAGTTCCCCGATGACAAAGAAGGTTCCGTACCGGGGATGAATCACTAAACCGTTCAGCCCCGGAAAGCCAAGCCCGGCTGCCAGGGCACATTCCCGTTCCGGTATTGCCGAAACATCCGTAAAGCCCACAAAAGAGGCGTTAAAATATTGACTCAGTTCTTCAGCCGCCTGGTTTAAGAGCTGACGGACAACGAAATGATAATCCGGCACCATGGCGTATTTGCACACATTGGCCTCCGGATATTCTCCCGTGTAATATGGGAAAGCGCAGACGATCACGCTTTTGGCATCTTCGGGAATCCACTCCCGGTTCCGGCAAGGAAGAAATTCGGAAATCCCGTTATAATCACAGACTCCATAAGAACGGATCTGGTGCCGGGCTAAAATCTCCCGCAGTGTTTCATTGTTCATTTTTGCAGCACATCCTTGCACGTTTGAAATTCATAATCAAAGATTAAAGTCGTATTCCTATATTTTAGCATAATTCAGGGCCACTGACAACTAACCGCCGAAAAACCATTGAACACACAGCCTGGCTGAGAGCTTCGAATCTCAGCCTTTTTCATGTCCTCAAAAGCCTAAATCTGTTTTTCTCGCAGAAGAGCTTTCCTTCTTTTCTCAGCTTGCCGATCTCTGCCGACAACCCGCTGCGGTCTACCTCCAGGTAATCTGCCAAGGCCTGACGGTCGTAGGGAATGGTAAATTCATCCCTCCCCTGGAGTTTTGCCTGATTCAGCAGGTACGCCATGAGCTTTTCCCGGGTGGTGCGTTTGGAGGTGATCTCCAGCTTCTGGTTAAACAGCAAATTCTTTCCCGCCACCAACCGAAGCAGGTTATAAATCATCCGACTGTGGAATGCGCAGGCATTGGTACAGCTGACTGTAATTCTGTGGCAGTCAATGAGAAGGTACTGGCAGTCCTCTTCCGCCACCACACTCACCGGCAGGGATTTGACCCCGGCGCAGGCAAAGCTCTCCCCAAACACCTCTCCCGGCTCCATATGGGCCACAATGCTCCGGTTCCCGTAGTAATCCTCCCGGATCACCCGGATGGCTCCGGTCAGAACAATTCCCACGAAAATCGCCGGATCTCCCTCCTGGAAGAGGATCTGTCCCTTCCGGGCCGTATATTTCCTTGCCCCCAGGCAGCCCAGCATGGCTTCCAGATCCCCCTCCGCCACACCATCAAACAGAGGACAGCTGTTTAGTACCTCAAATAATTTTTCCATTTTGTACTCCTGTGTTGAAAATTCAACATACATTTTTTCGACAGTATAGTATGATCTGCCTGCAAAGTCAAGGAGGATTCTTTATGATTCGGAAAATCATTACCATAGAGGAAGAAAAGTGCAACGGATGCGGCTTGTGTGCCGCTGCCTGCCATGAGGGGGCCATTGGAATCGTCGGCGGAAAAGCCAAGCTTCTGCGGGAGGATTACTGTGACGGTCTGGGTGACTGTCTGCCCTCCTGCCCTAGGAATGCCATTTCCTTTGAGATCCGGGAAGCCCCGGCCTACAATGAGGCCGCCGTCCTTGCCACGAAATCCCTGGCAGAGAAGATCAGATCCACCAGCGTCCCCAAACAGGTGCCTACCGGAGGATGTCCCGGCACTCTCAGCCGCAAGCTGCGCGGTTCCGATGTGCTTGACCCTAAGGAACCTGCCCCCGGACGGCTCCAGAATTTCCCTGTCCAGATCAAGCTGGTGCCCACCTTTGGACCTATCTTTGAAGATGCCCATCTGCTGATTGCCGCAGACTGCACCGCCTACGCCTACGGCGATTTCCATAATCGATTTATAAAAGGCAAAATCACCCTCATCGGCTGTCCCAAGCTGGACGAGGGAGACTATGCGGACAAGCTGACGGAAATTCTCAAGAATAATTCCATCCGCTCTGTCACCCTGGTTCGGATGCAGGTTCCCTGCTGCGGAGGCCTGACCCGAGCTCTACAGACTGCCATGGCGCGCAGTGGGAAACACATTCCCATGGAGACCTATATCATCACCCCCGAGGGAACGATTTTAGAAAATAAGTAAATATTTATGCATAATAAAGGAGATATGACCATGTTTTGTTATCAGTGTGAACAGACCGCCGGCTGCAAGGGCTGCACCGGGAAAATGGGCGTCTGCGGCAAGAAAGAAGACACCGCTGCCCTGCAGGACCGGCTCACCGGAGCCCTCATCGGCATTGCCCGGGCCTCCAACGGCAATGAGCATCTGCTGACCAAGGAGATCAATTCCCTGGTGATTGAAAGTCTCTTCGCCACCCTGACCAATGTGAACTTCGACAATGACAGCCTGAACGGGCTTCTCACCCGGGCTGAGCAGGCCAAGAAGTCCATGGTCCCCGATTGCTTTGCCTGTGCTTCTTCCTGCGGCAGAACCGACGACTACGATATGAGCATGCTTTGGAATGCCCAGGAGGATATCCGCAGTCTCAAGTCTCTGATCCTCTTCGGTATCCGGGGTGTCGCCGCCTATGCTTACCACGCCGCAGTTCTGGGCTATCACAGCGAGGTTGTGGAGAACTTCCTCTATAAGGCTCTCTTCGTCATCGGCGAGGACATGACCATGGAGGAGCTGCTTCCTGTGGTTCTGGAGGTCGGCGAGGTCAATCTCCAGTGCATGGCCCTGCTGGACCAGGCCAACACCGAAGTCTTTGGCCATCCTGCCCCGGCAGAGGTTTCCATGAAGGTGGAAAAGGGTCCCTTCATTGTCATCTCCGGCCATGATCTCTATGACCTCAAGTGCCTGCTGGAGCAGACCCAGGGCAAGGGTATCAATATCTACACCCACGGCGAAATGCTCCCGGCTCACGCCTATCCCGAACTGCGGAAGTTCTCCCATCTGAAGGGCAACTTCGGCACTGCATGGCAGAACCAGCAGAAGGAATTTGCAGATCTTCCCGCCCCCATTCTCTTCACCACCAACTGCCTGATGCCCCCCAAGGCCTCCTATGCCGACCGGGTCTTCACCACCGAAGTGGTGGCCTACCCCGGTATCCAGCATGTGGACAAGGACTTCTCCGAAGTCATCGAAAAGGCTCTGGAGCTGGGCGGTTATTCGGAAGACCAGGCCTTCCACGGGATCAACGGCGGCGGCAAGCTGATGACCGGCTTTGCCCGCAATACTGTGCTCAGCGTCGCCGGAACTGTGGTGGATGCTGTGAAGTCCGGTGCCATCCGCCACTTTTTCCTGGTGGGCGGCTGTGACGGTGCCCGTCCCGGCAGAAGCTACTTCACCGACTTTGTCCGCCAGACGCCCGAGGATACCGTGGTGCTGACCCTGGCCTGCGGCAAATACCGCTTCAACGACCTGGATCTGGGCACCATCGGCGGTCTGCCCCGGCTCATGGACATTGGACAGTGCAATGATGCCTACTCCGCCATTCAGATCGCCGTGGCCCTGGCAGAGGCCTTCGGCTGCGGTGTCAATGACCTGCCCCTCAGCATGGTCCTCAGCTGGTACGAGCAGAAGGCCGTCTGCATCCTGCTGACCCTGCTGCACCTGGGCATCAAGAATATCAAGCTGGGCCCCACCCTCCCCGCATTTCTCTCTCCCAACGTGGTAGACTTCCTGGTGAAAAACTTCGGCATTGCCCCCATCACCACCCCGGAAGCCGACCTGAAGGAGATCCTGGGATAATTACAAAAGGCTGCTAAAAGGCTTTTAATTTGCCACATCATAAAAGAACCAGCCTGCTGATGGGCGCACGGAAAATGTGCGTTTCATCGGCAGGCTGGTTTTGTATTTTAGTGGAAGATACTTGTGATCTTCTCCAATTTCTCCGCCACAGCGGTGAGGGAGCCCACCACCTTATTGAGGGCACCCATATCCAGGTTTTGCAGATTTCCTGCCGCACCGCCCAGGGCTGCGATCCCCTCATTGACGGCATGCATATCAATATCCGAAAGCTCTTCTGCCACATCTTGCACGGCCTGAATGGCCCCATTGACGGCATTCAGGTCGATCTGCTTGATCTGTGCCACTACGTCGTTGACCTGCACCAGAATCACCGCCACAAAAACAAACAGCAACACCAGGATAACTACCAGAATGCCTGTCTGGAGCTTCATCTGTAAGAGCTGACGCTCCTCCACGGTTCCTTTTTCTTTCTTCACGGAAACAACCTCCCATTGCGAACCGTTCTTCGCAAAATTTCTCGGATTTTCGACACCATACCCGGATGGGTCTATTTTAGAAGATTATGGAGCCTGCGTCAACAGATAATTCGCCTGAAATGTCTGAAAAAACGTGACCCTTGAAATAGAGCCACAGGTTTGGCTATAATCGTGCGTTATCCAATCACCGTACCATCCATGGCATTGATGGTGACCAAGGTCCCGCCATTTACGGTTTTCAGCTCCACCATCTCCCCGGTTTCCTTATCCTTGGCATATCCCTGTCCACGGAAGGAAATGGCAGGCACCCGGTAGAAATGACCCGGTTGATCCTCCGCTGGGATCCGGGCCATTCCAAAGTCTCCCTGGGGGATCTGCACCGGGATCCCCACCGGGCACAGGAGCCGAACCAGCACCACCGCCCACAGGGCATAGGAAAATCGCTTGGGAGCCTTGCGAAGCATAGCCCGTGCCAACAATACCGCCAAAATCACCAGGCCGCCCGCCAGGGTCATGTGCAGGACCCCATCTAAAATGGTTTTCATAGGATCACTCCTTCATGCTGTCGATGACTTTATACAGCTCATCGACCTCCTTCTGGGTCAGCTTCTTCCGGGCACCAAAGGAAAGCACCATGGCAGGCAGACTTCCCTGGAAATTTTCCTCCACAAACTTTTCACTCTGGAAGGAGTTGTATTCGTCCTTGGAAATCAGCGCCGTGACCATGCTGTTTTCCATCTGGAAAAAGCCCTTTTCGCACAGCTTTCTCAATACGGAATAGGTAGTGGGACGCTTCCAACCCAGCTTTTCGGTGCAGATGTCCACCAGCTGTCGGGTGGTCATGGGTTCATTGTCCCAGATGAAATCTGCAAACCTTGACTCCACAACACCCAATTTATAATCTTCCATGTTGCAGCCTCCTTATGTGTTTGTCAAGACCGATTGGAAAATCTTAAGCATTTCAGGACGCGTCCCTGGAGTCTGCCTGGTCATTGCTGCATCGGATAAAGCTCCTTCTGAATTTCCCCTGCTTTTCCAGCCGCCTCAGACTGCCATATTCCACTTCTGATGCCATAGACTGCCAGGGCACGCAATCCAAGAAGCAGAACTTCTGAACGGGGCTTACCCCTGGAAACGACCACTTCTTTACAGTTTCTTAATAATAAAACAAAAATCTTAACTGACACATCTATTTACAAATCAAAGTTGTTAGTATATAATAGCCTCAATCAATGTGAGGTGTTTACTTGTGAATAATATGGTCGTTCCCTCTCAGTATCTGCAAATCGCTCTGGATCTTGCCAGACGCATCGCCAAGGGTGAACTGGAAGAAGGCAAGCGAATGTACGGGCGATCCGTGCTGGCCTCTGAGTATAATGTATCCCCGGAGACCATCCGGCGGGCCCTCCGGCTTCTGGCGGATATGAAGGTGGTGGAGACAAAACCTCAAAGCGGAACCACCGTTCTTTCTGCGGACAGCGCCAAGCGTTACATCGATCATTTTGAAGAAAGTACCGATACCAAGGCCCTGCGGTCTCAGCTTCGAGCCATTATAGAGGAGTACGATCAGCTCCATCAGCGGATGACCGACACCATCAAAGCCCTCGTCAAAAGCAAGGCGACCTTCGCCGCTGCCGACGAGCCCCTGCCCAACTACGAAATCGAAATTCCGCCAGAGTCAGTTGTCATAGGAAAGAGCATCGGTGCCCTGAAATTCTGGCAGTCCACAGGGGCTACCGTCATCGCCATCCGCCGCGGGCAGACTGTTATTCTCTCCCCCGGGCCTTACGCAGAGCTCTATCCCAGAGATGTCATTGTTGTCGTTGGCTCTTCCGAATCTGCGGAAGCCGTCCATCGACTGGTTTTGGAAAAGGAGGAATCACTATGATTCAATTTGACCATGTGAGTAAGAGCTATGGCAAAGCGCCGATCCTGAAGGATTTGAGCTTTACCATTGAGGACGGAAAGTTTGTGGTCCTGATCGGTCCCTCCGGCTGTGGAAAGACTACCACTATGAAAATGATCAATCGGCTTCTGGAGCCGGACAGCGGTACCATCTCCATTGACGGAAAAAACGTGCAGGATCAGGATAAGGTGGATCTGCGCCGACACATCGGCTATGTGATCCAGCAAATCGGCCTGTTCCCCAACATGACCGTGGCACAGAACATCTGTGTAGTACCGAAAATGCTGAAGTACCCCAAATCCCAGTGTGACCAGATCGTGCAGGAACTGCTGAAAATGGTGGATATGGAGAAATATGCCAATAAATATCCCTCCGAGCTGTCCGGCGGACAGCAGCAGAGGATCGGCGTTCTCCGTGCTCTGGCAGCCTCTCCCCCCATTATCCTTATGGACGAGCCGTTCAGTGCCCTGGACCCCATCACCAGGGAGGCCCTCCAGGAGGAAGTGAAAAAAATCCAGCAGAAACTGAAAAAGACCGTTATTTTCGTCAGCCACGACATGAACGAAGCCCTGAAAATGGCAGATATCATCATCTTTATGAGCGCAGGTGAGATCGTGCAGATGGGTTCCCCGGAGGAGCTTCTGGAACACCCTGCCAACGACATGGTCCGGGACTTCCTGGGCAAGCACACCACGGACCCCGCCGCCATCTCCATCATCGACCGCTTCATGCGAACCAACATCTACACCGTCAAGCCCGACCGCGGTATTCTGGAATGTGCCGAGCGGATGGCCCGAAGCAGTGTTGACACCCTGCTGGTCACCGACGATGAAGACCGCTACATCGGCATTGTATCCATCGGCGATATGCGCAAATGGGGCCGGGATCTTCACACCATCGAGCCTCTTGTCCGCCAGTCTGCCCGCACCGTCCATGTCGGAGACAACGCCAAGGAGAGCTTTGACTATCTGCTCAATTCCAACGCCCCCTATGTGGTGGTGCTGAACCAGGACGATACCATTGCTGGCATCGTAACCAAAACCAGCGTGGCCCGGGCTGTGGCCGAAAATCTGTGGGGTGAGTCGTAATGGCAGACTTTTTTGATACCTACGGAATGCTCCTGCTGAAAGCCATCGGTGTCCACACCCTGTATGTGTTGATTTCCGTCTGCATCGGCTTTGCTCTGGGCCTGGCGCTGGGCATTGCACTCTCCCGAATTCCCAAGTGGTCCGGGGTGATCCTCCCCATCATCTCCATTTTTCAGACCATCCCCGGCCTGGTGTTCATCGGCATTCTCTTCCTGTGGATGGGCATGGTGCCCGCCACGGTGATCATCGCTCTGTCCATCTACGCCATGTTCCCGGTGCTGAAAAATACGTATACCGGGATATTGGGGGTATCGCCCAAGTATGTAGAAGCGGCCCTGGGCTGTGGAATGTCCCCCATGCAGCAGCTTATGAAGGTGGAGCTGCCTCTGGCAATGCCCAGCATCATTGCAGGGCTTCGCATGGCAGCCGTTTACACCGTGTCCTGGGCGGTCCTTGCCGCCATCATCGGACAGGGTGGTTTGGGTGAGTTTATCTACCAGGGAACCGCCTCCAATAACAGCACCCTGATTCTTTTGGGTGCCATCCCTGCCGCTCTGCTGGCAGTGTTCATCGGTTCTCTCATTGACTTCCTACAGAAGAAAGTGACCCCCCGGGGACTTTGTAAGGAGGTGCAGTCATGACCCTTGATTTAATTCTGGAACATCTGTTTATCGTATTGTCCTCCAGCATTCTGGCAGTCCTCATAGGACTGCCCCTGGGAATCCTTGCCTACTCCCGGCCCAAGCTCCGTCCTGTGATCCTGCGGGTGGTGGATCTTCTGCAAACCATTCCCGCCCTGGCCCTTCTGGGTATCCTCATGGTATTTATGGGTGCCGGAAAGCCTACGGTCATCGTTGGCATCACCCTCTATTCCCTGCTCCCCATTGTCCGCAATACCTGTCTGGGATTTGAGGAAGTGGACCCCGGCATCAAGGAAGCCGCAACCGGCATGGGCATGAGCTATCTCCACCGGCTTCTGTGGGTGGAGCTCCCCATGGCACTGCCCACCATTTTTACCGGCATCCGGATCGCCGTGGTGGGTGCTATTGCCACCGCTGTATTCGCTGCCTTTGTAGGCGGCGGCGGACTGGGCGGCATCATCAACCGAGGCATCCGGATCCAGGATATGTCCATGATCCTGGGCGGCACCGCTGCTCTCATGGTCATTGCTGTCCTGCTGGACTTCTTTATGAGCCATCTGGAAAATAAGATTCGCAAATCCAACGGCTCCGGAAAAAGCCTCTGGGTCCCCCTTGTGGTCGTGGTGCTCTCCTTTTTCCTGCTGCTCCCCTTCGGGATCGACTCCGTTGATCGAAACGAGCTGCGGATGTACGATGGCACTTATTCTGAACCTCAGATCATCACCCGAATGGCAAAAATGCTCATCGAGGATAAAACCGATTTGAATGTGACCATTCAGGACCAGATGACCACTGTGAATGCCTTCAAGGCCATGATCGCGGAAAAACCCACCTGTGATCTGACCCTCACCTATGACGGGACCCTTCTCACCACCTTCCTGCATCTGGACCCAGACGATGTGCCGGAGGGCATGACTACCTACGAATACGCCAATGATGTGGCCCGGGAAACCCACGGTGTACACCTTCTGGAGCCTCTGGGGTTTGACAACACCTATGCGGTGGCTGTTCCCCGGCCCATTGCAGAAAAATACCGTCTGGAAACCATCAGCGACCTGGTTCCCGTTGCCCCACAGCTGGTATTCGGTGCAGAACATGAATTTTTCACCCAAGAGGGCAGTATGAAGTTCGGCCCCTTTACCAAATTCTACGAGCTGAAATTCAAGAATGTCTCCCAGGTGGACACCAGCCTCAAATATGCCGCCATTGAAAACGGCAGCTTTGATGTCACCGAGGTTTATGCCACCGACGGCCTCAACCGAAAGGCGAACCTGAAGATCCTGGAAGATGACCGGAATTTCTTCCCGGACTATAACGGTGCATTTCTGGTACCCGACGACCTGTTTGACCGTTTTGCCGATGCGGCCCCCAACCTGGAGGAGGTCCTGAATATGCTGGCAGGCCGTATTTCCAACGAGGATATGGTGGAAATGACCTATCAGGTGGATGTCATGGGACAGTCTCTTGACACCGTTGCACGGGCATACCTTGTGCACTGCGGATTGCTTTCTGAATAAAAATCCCTTAAATACGCAGGCCGCCGTAACTGAAACGGCAGCCTGCGTATCGGCCTCCGGAAGAGATATGCCTCATACCTGCCCTTCCCATCGATGAAGCTTTCCGCACACGGCCCGTGGAAGCTCTGTATCAGCGGTTGCCAATGAAAAGAAAATATGTTAGAATGATTGAATAAATCGATGCAGTGTGGAGACCAACAATACCGCAGATGTAAGGGGAAGAAGCTATGGCAAATAACATTATAAAGCGAGAATCACTGTCAAAGCAGGTTTCTGACCGGCTTGAAGAAATGATCTCTTCGGGTCAGTACACTGTCGGGGATAAAATCCCAACAGAACCGGAGCTTGTAGAAATGTTTCATGTCAGCCGCAATACCATCCGGGAGGCGATCCAATCCCTCACCTGGGCCGGGCTGCTTTCCGTCAAGCAGGGGGATGGAACCTATGTCTGCTCATCCAATCGGTTTCACGCCAACATGGAACAGACTTACCAGAAGATTTCTCTGGCTGATATCAAGGAGGCCCGAAACTGTATTGAGGTCACCATTGCCCATCTTGCTGCGCGACGCCGCACCCAGGAAGACATCCATATTATTCAGGAGAAGCTCGCATTGCGCGAAACCCAGAAAACAGACAGGAAAGAGAACACCCAGGCTGACCTGGATTTCCACATTGCCATTGCCCACGCCTGTCACAACGCCATTCTCATCGATATGTACGAATCCATCTCCGGCTATTTAAGAAGCCAGATCGAGGAAAAAAACAAGACCTGCACCATCAATACCGCAGAAATTGACAAGCTCCACGAGGAACTATTCTTTTCTATCCAAAATGGCGATTCCGAAAAATCCACGTTCGCCGTTATGAAGATCCTGGATATCTGATTTTTAGGGGCTGTACAAAACCCGTTATTCTGAAACTATCAAAATAAATTCCGGCAGGAAACAGGGATACGACCTGATTTTCTGCTGGAATTTTTCACGTTTACAGATTGTAGATTTCAGCATCAGGGACTATTGGTACAGTCCGTTTGAGACTGTCGAAAAACCTTCGGGCTTTTCCGACAAAAGGCGGCGGCAAACTGACAGCAGCTGTCTGCGGTTTCTCCGCTTTACGGCTGCTTTATGCCCTTGGGTACTGCGAGGCTTTTTGACACGCTGTTACAATTCGGAGAATATCATTTTTTGAAAATCCCGAAAATTATTCTTGACATTTTGGTTAGTGTATGCTAACCTACTAAACGTAGGATGATTGGTTGACCCAATGTGTTTGGATGGAGCTTCCATACCGAACAGGAACTCATTTTTTTCTCTGCGGAGTTAGCTTATGCTAATACCGATGCGTAAAAAAAGGTCAGTCGTCACCTTCCACAAATAGCGGATTTTCCGTCTGGAAGGTCCTTGTGATTTCTCACGGCCGAAGAAATCAGCACGATCTTCCGGAAAGCCGCACAGCATGATATGCCTTAAAAAAATTAAGAGATAAAGGAGAAGATGAAATGACGCTGCGTGAATTAAAAACAGGATGTTCTGGGATCATCCTCAGGAATAATGCCTCCAGTGCCATGAAACAGCGTTTCATGGATATGGGGATCACCAAAGGCGTAACGGTCAAGGTCCTGAAAATTGCACCTTTAGGCGACCCCATGGAAATCGAGATCCGGGGCTATAACCTGAGTATCCGTAAGGAAGACGCCCAGAACATTGAAATTGAGGAGGTATGATCCATGAAATACATCGCACTTGCCGGCAACCCGAACAGCGGTAAAAGCACCCTGTTCAATGCACTCACCGGCAGCACTGCATTTGTTGGCAACTGGCCCGGTGTAACCGTTGAAAAACGGGAGGGCCGTACAAAAATCGGAAATGAAACCGTTGCGGTCATGGACCTGCCCGGTATCTATTCCCTCTCTCCCTACTCCAATGAAGAGATCATCAGCCGGGACTATATTCTAAACACCCATCCCGATGTCGTGGTGAACATCATAGATGCTTCCAACCTGGAGCGCAACCTGTACCTGACCACACAGCTGATCGAGTTGGATGTCCCCGTTGTGGTAGCTCTTAATATGATGGACGTAGTGAAGAAAAAGGGCGAGGAGCTCTCTGCCAAAGCTCTGTCCAAGGAGCTGGGCTGCCAGGTCTGCGAAATTTCCGCCATCAACAAAACCGGCCTTCCGGAACTCAAGAAAGCCATTGACCAGCTGATCCGGCACCCAAAAACCGGCAGCGGGAACTTCTGCTATGCCGATGATGTGGGTGAGGCTGTTTCCGCAATTCGCGAGGCCCTGCCTGAGTACACAAAGTCCGCTTCCTTCTACAGTGTAAAGCTTCTCTCCGGAGACAAGGCAGTCACTCCCAATTTCTTCCCCGAGGTCGTGGCAGAGGCTGCCCGTTACCGTGCGCAGCTGGAGAAAAAATACGATGATGAAATCGACAGCATCATCACAGAGCAGCGCTACCGCTGGATCAAGTCCATCATGCCCAAGGTCATTCTGAAGCGCCGCAAGGAAACCCTTTCCCTTTCTGACAAGATCGATAAGGTCGTCACCAGCAGATGGCTGGCACTGCCTATCTTCTTTGCCATTATCTACGCCATCTACTGGATCTGCCTGAATCCCAACGGTCCCAACAAGAAGATCGTCGGTATTACCTTTGGCTGGGTCTTCCAGTTCATGGGCTGGGTCAACCAGCTTCTGGTAGGCATGAACGTCTCCCCCTGGTTGGTTTCTCTGGTTTGTGACGGTGTGATTTTCGGCGTCGGCATTATGATCGCATTTGTTCCTTACCTCATGATGCTGTTTGTCTTCCTGGCAATTCTGGAAGAATGCGGCTACATGGCCCGTGTCACCTTCATCATGGACCGTGTGTTCCGACGCTTTGGTCTGTCCGGTAAGTCCTTCATCCCCATGCTTCTGGGCACCGGCTGTACCGTTCAGGCAATCGCTGCCACCCGTACCATTGAGGACGAGAACGACCGCCGCATGACAATTTTCCTCACTCCGTTCATCCCCTGCGCAACCATGATGCCCACCGTTCTGCTGGTTGTAGGCCTCATCACCGACAATTCTTTCCTTCCCCCGATGGTTTATCTGCTATCCATCCTGTTTGTGATCGTAGGCGGTATTTTCCTGAAGCACACCCTGTTCAGGGGTGAGCCCGCTCCCTTCGTCATGGAGCTTCCCGAATACCGTCTGCCCCGTCTGAAGAACATCTGGCACTTTGTTTGGGAAAAGACCGTGGCCCTGTTCCGCAAGGCCGGTACCATCATCGTCCTGACCACCATTGTGATCTGGTTCCTCAAGTACTTCAATTTCTCCATGCAGCACGTGGACCTGGATAAGAGTATGCTGGCCGATATCGGCCGCTTCCTCAGCCCGGTTTTCGCACCTCTTGGCTTCGGTTCCTGGCAGCTGATCGCCGCCATGATCACCGGCTATGTTGCAAAGGATAACCTGCTGGCTACCATGGGTGTTCTCTTCGGAGAAAATGCCATCAACGGTGCCATGGCTGCCATCCTGCCCCCCGCCAGTGCCGTTTCCTTCCTGCTGTTCTTCATTCTCTCCTGCCCCTGCTTCGCGACCATGGGTGCTATTCGCAAGGAGCTGGGTTCTGCAAAGCTGACCTGGCAGGCCATCGGCTTCCAGATGGGCACCGCCTACGTCGCCGCCCTGATTGCCTACCAGGTGCTGCGGTTCGTCCTGTGAGTATCCTTCCCTTCTTAATTTTACACCTCATCATCTCATCATAACAGACAGAAATCAGGAGTGACCGCCGTCGCTCCTGATTTCTGTCTGTTATCCATCCTATCCCCGGCAGAAAATATCTGTCAGCTCCCAAAGGCTTTTCAGATGGTATTCGGCAGCAGGGTCATGCACCGCCGTTGCAATGGCTGCACTGTGAAAGCCGCCTGTGCGGGCCGCCTCAATTCCCGCATGGGAATCTTCCACAACCATACATTCTTCCGGAGAAAGCTCCAGCATTTGCGCTGCCTTCCAAAACACCTCCGGATGGGGTTTTGAATGGGTAATGTTGTTTCCATCCGAAATGGCATCAAACCACCCCATCAGCTCCGTCTGCCTGAGTATCCGCTTTGTATTTTTACTGGAAGACCCTACCGCCAGCCGAGCACCATGCCGCTTCAATTCCTCGAGTGTCTGCCAGACCTCTGCCTTTACATCCTGCGGGGAGAGCTGCCGCAGCAGCATACAATAGGTTCTGTTCTTTTCTTCTGCAAGCTGCTGTTTTTTCTCCGCTGTCTCCCTTCGTCCCGCACTTTCCAAAATACGCTCCAGGGATTCCATGCGGCTGATTCCAAGCAGGCTCTGATAGAGTTCCCTGTCAAAATGGATCTGCTCCCGCTCCGCCAGGGCTTTCCATGCTCTGTAGTGGTATTCATCTGTGGTGCAGAGAACTCCATCTAGGTCAAAGATAACCCCTTTTATCATGGGCACCTTCCTTTCCCGGCTGTATCATCCTAAATCTCTCCCTATAATCAGTCCCCCAACTCGCCAGAGCTGGGGGACTTTCTCTCAGGGAATCAGTTCCAGACTGCCGGAAGTGATCCGCTTCCCGGTTTTCCGGTCAAACAGCTGAATGCTCTCGTCAGAAACGTGAATATGTACCTTGGCTCCGATGGAAAACAGCTTGCTGCCGAACACCACACTGGTAAGCAGATATTCTCCCACACGGATTTTCATGGTAGATTCCATGCCGGTGGGCATGGCACCATAGATTTCCCCTTCTATTCCATAATCCTCGGAAATATCGATGAACTCCGGGCGGATGCCAATCACCAAATCCTCGTTGGTAATGACCTTCTCCTCCTGCATGGCATCATCCTGGTCCTCTACCCGGGCAATGTGGTACTGGAAGGTTTCGTCCTTATTGCTCTTTTCCACATATCCCTTCTGGGATGCTTCTTTTTGGAGTGCCTTCTGGGCATTTTCACCATCGATATCCCGCTTACGGAACCAACCTTCCAGATCCAGCGGAGCATTGGGCCTAAATACCGCCTTTTTTCCGTCAAAAATCGTCAGTTCCAGGCTTCCGTCTGCCTTCTGGCTGCCCTTTGCCTCTACAAAGTTAATGGAGGGATTGCCTACAAAATCCGCCACAAACAGATTATGAGGCTGATTGTAGACGATAAGCGGTGCATCATATTGCTGCAGCACACCATTGTTGATCAGGCAGATCTGGGTTGCCAGGGTCATGGCCTCCATCTGATCGTGGGTAACATAGACAAAGGTAGAACCAGTCTCCACATGGAGCCGCTGAAGCTCATATCGCATTTCCAGACGGAGCTTGGCATCCAGGTTGCTGAGGGGCTCATCCATAAAAAGCACGGAGGGTTCCGGTGCCAGCGTCCTTGCAATGGCCACACGCTGCTGCTGGCCGCCGGACAGCTCTGCCGGATAGCGGTCCATGAACATACTGATTTTCACAATTCTGGAAACCCGGCGGACAGACAGATCAATTTCCTCTTTGGTGAGCTTGCGAACTTCCCGGACCACCTGACCATTCTTGGTCACCTCGTAGTTTTCGTTCAGATTCTGACTCTTAACTGAAGCAGCTGCGGCAGATTCCAGGGACCGGATCTCACTGCTCAGGTCCTTGTTCCGCTCCACATGATAGGCGAAAAGCTTCTTTGCCGTGTACTGGGAAATAGTGAAGGTGTCAATCAGATGAATCAGCGCCTTCTTTTCGTCCAGATTTCCCTTCTTGTCCCGACACTCCTCCAGAACTTTGAGAACTTCATCGGGATTTTTGAGGATCTGCGCCAGGCGAGCGGCATTTCTCGCTTCAAAATCCACCTTAGGCATTTCCTCCTTGATATTGGACAGGCCGAAGGAGATATTCTGATACACGGTCATATTGGGCCACAGTGCATAGTTCTGGAACAGGAACCCCACCTTCCGCTTATTGGCAGGGACGTTGATACCCATATCGCTGTCAAACACCACCTGATCTCCGATGGTAATCCGACCGCTGGTAGGTGTTTCCAGGCCGGCGATCATTCGCAGGGTGGTGGTTTTTCCGCAGCCGGAAGGACCCAGAAGGGTCACAAATGCATTATCCTCAATGACCAGATTGAGATCATCCACGCCAAAGAATCTGCCCCAGCGCTTAGTCACATGTTCCAATTTAATTTCAGGCATACGTTAACCTCCGATTCCTTTATCCAGGCTTGCGCCGGTAAGTTTGTTCACAATGGCATTACAGATGAGGATGGTAACGATCAGGATCAGGTTAATACCACTGGAGAATGCGTACAGTCCCATTTCATCGAAATAATCCAGTGTGGTGGAGAGGATGAAGCCCTGGGTACACAGCAGCATAAACAGGCTCAGCTCTCTCAGACAAGTCATAAACGGCAGCAGGTAGCCGCTGATAATAGAAGATTTCTGTATAGGAATGATGATTTTAGTCATTCGCTTCCACCAGGGAATATTTTGAATCATGGCAGACTCTTCGATTTCTCCAGAGAGCTGGAGCATGGAGTTGAGGCTGCTCCGGCTGGCGAAGGGGATGTACTTGATGGTACCAACAATAATCAGGAGCGTGTAGGTATTAAAGAGGTTCAGTCTTTCCGTCGAGAATAGAATGAAGAAAGCTGCACCAACTGCAAGAGATGGCATGAGATACGGCAGGAAGGCCATGGCATTTACATAGCTTGCCCATTTGCTGCGGCGGTTTTTAGATACGGCATAACCCACCAAAGTACCGATGGTGCCAGCGATCAGTGCACAGCAGGCACTGACCAGGATCGTGCCCAAGAAAGCCCGCCAAATCGTATCATTGAAGAGAATACCCTTCTGACCATACATCCCGTTTTCCGTGATATTCTCCCGGGTGATCCACCACTTGGTGGTGAGGTTGCTGGGATCTCCCGTGTAAAGGAAGGAATAGTCGCCGGGGTTGGGCAGAAAAGTCTCGAATGTAAAGGAGACAATGGGGAAAATGCTGGTAAAAAATGTAAGGATCACCAGGAGGATCGCGATGGCATACTTGCCAATCTTTCCCAGGTTGATCTTAGAAATCTGTCCGGACTTACCGGTGACGGTGGTGTAGTTCTTCCGGCTGGTGAGGGACCTCTGATTGAGCATCATGATCGCCACACCGAAGATCATCATGATAATAGCAAGGATGGATGCCTCTCCGGTGTACTTGGAATTCATGGATACATACTTAGTGGAGAGGGTCACAAAATTCAGGTAATGGGGCACGGGATAGGAACCCATGGCACTGCCGAATACCAGCAGGACTGTGGAGAGGATGGCGGGCTTCACCATAGGCAAGGTCACCCGGGTCATGATTTTCCACTTAGGGGTATCCAGGATCGTTGCTGCCTCCTCCAGATTGGCATCCATGTTGCGGAAGATTCCCCCAATCAGGATATAGGCAAAGGGAGCATAGTGCAGGCCCAGGACCATGATGCTGGGGAACAGTCCCTTGCACCACCAGATGGGCATATGAATACCGAACAAAGCTGCAAGCAGGCCATTGGATGTTCCGGTCACTGCGTTGGAGTTAAAGAGATTCTGCCATACCACAGCCAGAGTCCATTGAGGCATGATGTAGGGGAAAATAAAAATGGAACTGATATACTTCCGGCAGGACATATTGGTTCTCGTAACCAGAAACGCAACCACGCCGCCGAAGAGAATGGCCACCAAACAGGTGCCCACTGCCAGCAATACGGTATTGAGCAGCGGCACCCACAGATTGGTTCTCGCCATCCGGCTCGTAAACAGATCAATATAATTGACAATCGTATATCCGGCAGCTTTGCCCGTCAGGTGGGCATCGATGGTGCCGGGATGGATCTTCAGGGTGTCCTGAACGATTGCTACGATGGGAGAGACCGTCGTAATGGTAAAGACGATGCCCATCAGAAGCAGGATCACATTGTAGGGCTTTGAAAAATAGGTTTTCAGCCGATTCCAATAAATCGTGGTCCTGCTGGCAGTAAGTCTGTCTGGATGATTCATGTTTCCTCCTTTGCTTAAGGGGAAAAGCACCTCTGGATCGATGTTTTCCAGATCCAGAGGCGCTTCTTTCTAACGTTTACTTATGTGCCAATGGGATCTATCAGCCAGCGTATTTTGTCAGCATCTCGATCCAGCTGCCAACGGTGAAGGCAACGGAAGCACAGTATTCGGGGTCCTCAAGAACCAGCTTGCCCTCGTTGGTCCACCAATCATAGCCGCGGTCGTTCTTGGCATCGTAGACATTCTCTCCGTCTACGTAACCACCGGTCTGATGGTGACGGGTGTTCTCGGTAGCCTCTGCTACCAGAGGATTGGAGGAGTAGCCGCCCATATCCTTGCCCCAAGCGGAGAAGCCGTCCTCGGTGCAGGTCATGTAGGCGATAAATGCACAAGCAGTCCAGGGAAGCGGAGTGTTGTCAGGAACGAACAGATAGTGGCAGTATCCATAGCCGCCGATTCCCTGATAGCCGTCATTGTAGGCCGCTACATCGACATTATTCACGGAAACGGAATTGGACTCTTCCACAGAGCGGAGCTTGGAATAAACCAGCAGGCCGAACTGATCGGTAGCACTCTTATCCACCAGGGTGTTGCAGATGGGGCCGTCATCGGTCTGCGCATTGTAGCTTTCCACCCACAGCTTGATCCAGGCCAGTGCGTATGCTCCGTTCTCACCCAGGCCCAGGTCGGCAGCGTCTGCCTCCATAGCCTTGATGGTGGGCTGGAAGTATGCCTGCTCCTCGGCGGGCAGTGCGTCAAAGGCTTCCTTCAGCCAGCCGGCATAGGTATCTTCAGTCAGCATGTACAGGAAGTTCTTGCCGACAATTTCGGAATCCACATCCATAAACAGGCCATGCTCACCTTCTGCAACGAAGTCCCAGCAGTTGTCATAGGTTTTGTCTCCAGTGTTGTTGTACATGAAAACCTTGTTGAGGGTCTGCAGAGGCAGGAAGCCGCTGTAAGCCTCAGGGGTAGTGCCGTTGGCCTCGGCCCAATCCTTGGGAATGAAGGTGTCCAGGATACCGGTCTGAACCATCTTGCTCTCAATCTGGTTGCCGTCCTGGATCAGGGTCATGGCAAAGGTGCCCACATTCTTCAGAGAATCGGCAGACAGCTGATCGAAGATCTTGTTGTTCTTGGGCTGCTGCCACTCGAACTCCATGTTGTAGCTGGGGTCGAGGGTCTGTAGGTAAGCAATAAACAGAGGCAGTGCTGTCTTGCCGCGGCTGGAATTGCCAACGCCATAGAACTTCTTGCCGTTGGACTCTTCGATTGCTTTCATGCACAGCTCGTCCAGCGTCATGGTTTCTGCTTCCCGGATGATCTTCTGGGTTTTTGTCAGGTTCTCCGCTTCCGCAGGAGCTTCCTTCTCCGTGGGTGCCGCTGCTTGCTCTTCCTTTGCTGCAGTGGGCACCGGTGCCTCAGCGGGCTGCCCGCTGCTTCCACAGGCTACCAGACCAAAGGCCATACAGCCAACCAGCAACAACGCAATCAGTTTTTTCATCTTATACGTCCTCCTTAATTCTTATTACGGGGTTTTCAATCTAAAGCCCCTGTATCTGTCTATATTCTAAGGGATAAATAGATCCGATTGAAGTGGACAAATCTGCTTTATTTTGTCCATTTCTGACATTTTTGTACATTGTTGATGAAATTGCATCTCTATCTGTGCTATAATTAGTAAAAGTGATTACTAAGGAAGGATTGCGACATGAAACTCAGAAAAGCCATCGGAACTGTTTTGGCACTGGCACTGCTCATCACTGGATGCGGCACCGTCTCTGATATCTCCCTGTCCTACCATCTGGATGATAAAAAGCAGCTGACTATCTATACTTCTCATAAGGAAGCTGTCTATCTTCCCATTATTCAAGAGTTTGAAGAACGGACAGGCATATGGGTCGATATTGTGGATGGGGGCACCAATGAAATGCTGGAAACCATCCGTCAGGAGCAGGACTGCCCCAGAGCAGATGTCATGTTCGGCGGCGGTATCGAAAGTCTTGATGCCTACCGGGATTGCTTTGTCCCCTACACAACTTCCGAAGCCGAGGCCATCGCCCCGGCCTACCAGGATGCCGATGCCTGCTGGACCCCCTTCTCTGCCCTGCCGGTGGTTCTCATTTATAACTGCAAGCTGGTAGACCCGGCAAATCTCACAGGATGGGCGGACCTTCTCAGCTTCCAGGGACAAGTCGCTTTTGCAGATCCCGGTATTTCTGCCTCCTCGTTTACAGCCCTGGTGACCATGTGTACCGCCTTAGAAGATACCATAGGACACACCATCGAGACTTTGACACAGGCTCTTGGGGGAAAACCTCTGGAGAGCTCCGGTGAAGTTATTACCGCTGTCGCAGCGGGAAAGGCTCTGGTTGGAATCACCTTGGAAGAAACTGCCATGCAGGCAATTTCCTCCGGCTATGATATTGCCATCGTCTATCCCAAAGAAGGGACCAGCTGTGTTCCGGATGGCAGTGCCCTGATCAAAAATGCCCCGCACTGTGAAAACGCCAAGCGTTTTCTGGATTTCACTGTGAGCTGCGATACCCAGTCCCGCCTGCAAGATCAGAACAACCGGCGGTCTGTCCGCCGGGATCTCTCTGCACCAGATGTCCTGCCCCCGTTGGAAATGCTGAAATTGGTGGACTATGACATTGACTGGGCCTGCCGCCACCGGGATTCCATTCTGGAACAGTGGGAAAATCAGATGGAGACATTGCCATGAATCACAGAAGCCATTATTTTCGTGCCCGGCTGCTGGGCTCATTTTTGCTCTGTTCGCTCCTTCCTCTGCTGCTGTGTTCTATTTTTCAGGTACAGATTATCTGCAAACGGCTGAACACCCAGGCGAGACAGGATTTGCAGCAGGATTTGACCCATGTCATTCAGTCCGTGGATCTTCTCAGCGATGGGCTCCGCCATGCTGCCGAAGCACTTTCTCAAGACCCAATCGTCCTGGATGCCATGCACGGTCATGCCGCCGAGGAAACTCAGATCAACAGTCTTCTTTTCCGGGCAACCGAAAATTTCCGCGGTTATGCCTCCATCTCTCTTTACAATCCTCAGGGAAATCTGCTCTATTCCACAGAAAGCGGTGTTCTGCCTCCGGATCTTCCTCTGAATTGGGGAATTTTATATAGCGTTCAACACGAAAGTACCTTCCCGGTCTTTCGATGCCCCAATCATAACGGTGTACTGCTGCAAGGTGCCGTTCCGCTGAAAGAAAGCAGCGGTTCCACCGTTGGATATCTGGTCCTTCAAATGAATCAGACAGATTTCACCAGTCTCTTTGCAGGAAAATATAACGCACAGGAGGATCTGCTCATTGTAAACTCCTTCTGGCGGCCGGTCTATTCTTCCAACATAAGTCTCCTGAAGGAAGCTGCACCAGAGTTCCGCCACCGGCTTTTAGCTGGGGAATCTCTGAAAAAGGATAGCTGCTCCTATGCAATCACAAAACATGAACCCACAGGTCTCTATTTAATTTTACAGAAGCCTCAGGCCTTCAACAGAGATACCACCAATCTGATGTACGCCATCAGCCTATCCTGCGCGCTGCTATGCATTCTCTTTTCTGTGATGCTTTATTTTCCCATAAGCAAGCAGATTTCCGCTCCGGTCCAGCAGCTCCAAAAAGCCTTCGGGAAACTGGAAACTGACGATTTGGAAGTTCAGGTCCCCTCTCATCGGAAAGACGAGCTGGGTCAACTGGCACACTCCTTCAACCGCATGGTAAAGGCACTGAAACAGAATCGAGAAGAACTGCTTCAAAATCAGAAGGAACTGACCGAGGCGCAGATCCGACTGCTGCAAACCCAGCTCAATCCCCATTTTCTGTGCAATACCCTGGACACTATGAAATGGATCAGTAAGATAAACAATGTTCCCGAGGTTGCGGAAATGTCTGCAAACCTGGCGGATATCCTGCGATACTGCATCACCCCAGAGGAATTCGTCCCTCTCTATCGGGAAATTGACTTTCTGGACCGATATGTGGATATTCAGAAAATCCGTATGAAGGATACGTTCCGTTTCCAGGTGGATCTCCCCGAGGAACTGGGAACCTGTATCGTCCCCAAGATGATTCTCCAGCCTCTGGTAGAAAACGCCATCATCCACGGATTGTCTGATACAGAGGACAGTGCAATCACCGTCACCATCCGCACGGTTGGGAATATGCTGAAAATCAAAGTCACTGACAATGGCTGCGGTTTGCCCAAGGAGCTGGCCGGAAAGCCCTATACCCGGCCTCCTGCTTCGGAAGGAAGGCACCTGGGTCTTTATAATGTAAACACAATTTTGTCGAAACACTATGGCGAAGGCTGCGGTCTGTATCTGGAGCACGGTCCAGGCGGAATCGGCACCACCGTCACCGCAACGGTACCAATCAACAACGAGGAGGTTCATCATGATAAAGGTTTTAGTCGTTGAAGATGAGGAGATGATCCGAAAGGGTATTGTGCTCACCGTAAACTGGGAATCGCTGGACTGTAAGGTGGTCGGAGAGGCTGCCAACGGTTTGGAAGGCTTAGAGGCCGTCAAGCGGCTCAATCCTGAGCTTATCATCACAGATATCAAAATGCCCCAGATGGATGGCATTGAAATGCTCCAAAAGCTTCGGGAAATGGGCAATAACACTCATGTAATCATCCTCAGTGCCTACGACACCTTTTCTTATGCACAAAGTGCTCTGCGGCTGGGTGCTGTGGATTATCTGCTCAAGCCTTTCCATGATGGCGCTCTGGAACGCGCGGTCACCTTGGTTCACGAAAAGCTCTATCCAAATTCCAAAACAAAAATTTTATTGGTGAAAGAAGGCCCGAAAAGCAACTATGTCCGAGAAGCAATGGATTATATTCGGATGCACTTCAATGATCCGGGCATCTGCATCAGCTCGATTGCAGAGTACCTCAACATCAGTGAAGGATATCTGAGCCATACCTTCAAAAAAGAAACCGGGCTCAGTCCCCTGAACTATCTGACTCAGTACCGAATCCAGCAAGCCATGCAGATGCTGGAGGACTGCCGGATTCGGGTCTATGAGGTGGCAGAAAAGGTGGGTTATCAGGACATTGCCTATTTCTCCTCTACCTTCAAGAAACTCACCGGGATGTCTCCCTCGGATTATCAAAATGCCCAGGGCCCAAAATAATCCCGTTTCTGTCTCTGCTCCATTGCCGCGCAATGCCAGCCCAAATACCTCCACACATAACCCCCCGGATGCATCCATCTGATGTGTCCGGGGGGTGCTGTAGTTTATCATTCTTTTCCGCTTTTCACTTCCATTTCTCCCCATGACCAGGCAGTCCTTAGGCCAATATTCAGGCATCCATTCCTTTTTATTTCTGCTCCCCGACAAAAAATCACAGCAGCTCCCTGAACTGACTGCGGTATATTTTTCTGTATCAGTCCATCTTCTGTGGGGCATACTAGGGAAAAAGCAGGAAGGTGTTAACATGGGAAATTTTCAAGCCGGGAAGCAGAGCTTTCGATTTACCGACCCACCGGTGATCACCGCCTGGGCCAGTGTTGCGGGAAAGAAGGAAGCGGAAGGTCCTTTAGGAAAGACTTTTGACATCACCTCCGGGGACCCGCATTTTGGGCAGAAGACCTGGGAACAGGCGGAAAAGCAGATGCAGCAGGCAGCTCTGCGCCGACTGCTGCGAAAGGCAGAGCTCAGTCCCAGGGAGCTGGGGCTGGTCTTTTCCGGTGACCTTCTCAATCAGTGCATCGGTTCCTCCTTCTGCCTGAGAAACAGTGGGATTCCCCATATCGGACTTTACGGAGCCTGCTCCACCATGGCGGAAAGTCTGCTTATGGCCTCTATGGCGGTGGGCGGCGGCTTTGTCCAGTGTGCTGCGGCTATGACCTCCTCCCACTTTGCATCCTCTGAGCGGCAGTACCGCTTTCCCTTAGGCTACGGTGGTCAGCGCACCCCCACCTCCCAATGGACAGTCACAGGTGCCGGAGCCGCTTTGGTCTGTCAGGAAGGCAAGGGCCCCCGCATCCGCAGCTGTACCATCGGCTCTGTCACGGACCTGGGCATCAAAGATGCCAATAATATGGGCTGTGCCATGGCCCCCGCTGCATACGCCTCTATCAAGGCCCATTTTACGGACCTTAAAACCGGGCCGGAGGACTATGACCTCATTGTCACCGGAGATCTGGGGCAGCTGGGAAAAGACGTGCTGATGGAGCTTGCAGCCCAGGATGGGGTATCCTTAGGCGGAAAAATTGCCGACTGCGGCACCATGATTTTTGACAACACCACCCAGGATGTCCGTTCCGGCGGTTCCGGCTGCGGATGCAGCGCAGTGGTGCTGTGCGGAAGTCTCTTAGACCAGCTGGCATCCGGGAAGCTGAAAAAGCTTCTCTTCTGCGGCACCGGGGCCCTGCTCTCCCCGGTTTCCACCCAGCAGGGGCTTCCCATTCCCGGAATCTGCCATGTTGTGGCCCTGGAAGGAGGAAACTGACATGATCTATCTCAAAGCTTTTCTAGTCGGCGGACTACTGTGCGTCATCGGTCAGATTCTGATCGACAAGACCAATCTGACCCCAGCCCGAATTCTGGTGGGGTATGTGGTCGCCGGTGTCATTCTGGGCGCACTGGGGCTGTACGAGCCCCTCATGGAATTTGCAGGAGCCGGAGCCGGGGTTCCCCTCACCGGATTCGGCAACACTCTGGCAAGGGGTGTTCGGGAAGCCGTTCAGCAGCAGGGCTTTCTGGGCATCTTTACCGGGGGACTCAAAGCCACCGCCGGCGGCATCACTGCCGCAGTATTTGCAGGGCTGATCGCAGGATTTTTGTTTAAGCCCAGGGATAAATCCTGAAATACGGGGTAAGCTACCGTAGCGGTACCACCGCAAGATATAGATATGGAGGATTTCACCATGAATCAGAACAAGAATGCAAAGCAGAACCAGACTCAGAACCAGGCCAAAAACGAGACCAAGAACGAGAGCAAAAACGCCTGCCAGAACCGTACCGAAAACAGCACCGAAGAGCGCTGAAAATAAAAATGGGGCATTCCGATCGGAATGTCCCATTTTTACTGCACAAAACGTATTTCTGGCTTTTCTGCCTTTAGAGCTGCACAGCCCGGTCTATATGGAAGAAATAGAGATAGGAGGCCTTTACCGGCATTTCATAGATCCGGCTCAGGGCATCGGCATAGGTGCTCACCTGGGGGCGATACCGCTGGGTCAGCATCTCCAACGTCTCCTCTGTTACAGAGTCGGTCTTAAAGTCCAGAATGGTGATCCCATCCGGCTCCAGAAGGGCACAGTCCACAACGCCCTGCAAAAGCACCTGCTCTCCCTCCAGGCCTTCGCCATAGTGGCTGCCATCGTCCAGGATGGAGAACTTGAATTCCCGCAGGCACCGGGCACCCTGTTGGAGCTTCCGTCCCAGTTCCGATTGGAAGAATCCGGCGATCTTCCGGCACTGGACCAGCTTTCCCTGCTCCTCCGTGAGAAAGCCCTCGGTCACCAGGCGGCTGATCTCCTGCTCCACACCTTTGAGGCTTCCGCAGCTTTCATAGCGGATATACTGCATGGCGGCATGGATGGCACTGCCGTAGGCTTTGCCACTGAGCTTCGCCTCCTGGAAGGTTGGCTTCCGCCACGCCCGTGCCAGATGCCTGGGGGCCTCCGCCTCCTGGGCAGCTTCCTCGTCCTTCTGCCGTCCCTTCCGTCCGGTGGCTGTCTGCTTGGAAGGTGCCTGGGTGGCTGCCATGTGGGGATAGCGGAACGCCAGAGCTTCTTTCAGCCGGACTTCCGCGTCCTGGGGCATCTGCAAGCCGGAAGTCTCCTCCGTAACTGCCGACTGGGGCAGCTCCGGAGCTTGGGTGACCTGGATCTTCCAGGGCAGGTCGCTGACTGTGGTTTCCCGGGGACGGGCCCCCAGTGCGTGAAGCTCTCCCGCCTCCGTCCGCTGTAACGCCGCCAGCATCACCCACTGGCCCGGGCAGGATGCCTCCTGGCACAGAAGCTTTCCCCCGTCAAAATCCATCCGAAGAGCCATATCCTGAAGGGTTCCCTGGAGATTTCGGGGGGCATAGGTCATGATCAGCCGATCTCTGGCCCGGGTCATGGCCACATACAGCACCCGCATTTCCTCAGAAATACTCTCCGCCATCATCTTCGCCGCAATGGCACCTTTGGAGATGGAGGGATAGCGGGTCCGGGTCTCCCCGTCTGCCACACTCAGGCCCAAACCCAGTTCCCGGTCGCACAAAATCTGCTGCCGCAGGCTTTCCCGGTTAAACTCCCGGGCCAGACCGCAGAGGAACACCACCGGAAATTCCAGACCCTTGGACTTGTGGATGCTCATAATGGTGACGCATCCCGCTCCCGTGTCCGTCCCGGTGAGCAGGCCCTTTTCTTCCAGGGCATCCAGATGATCCAGGAACTGTCCCAGATCCCGAAGGCTTCCCCCCTCGTAGTCCGCCGCCAGCTGATAGAACATCTGGAGATTGGCCCGCCGGGCTTCTCCGCCGGGCATTGCCGCAAAGACGCTGTCCATCTTGGTCAGGGTCAGGCACTGTTCCAGCAGCTCCGTCAGGGTGCATCTTCTGGCCTCCTGCCGGAGGGTGTTCAGGATCTTCATAAAGGAAACCGCCTTGGGATGGTCGCTTTCCAGAAGGGCATCGAAAAAGCTGTCCTCCCGACGGCCCCCGCGGATCACCGCCAGGTCATCCGCTGTAAAGCCAAAGGCCGGGCTTACCAGGGTACTGATGAGGGGGATATCCTGGCGGGGATTGGAAATGGTTTGCAGCAGGGACCGCAGGGCCCCCACCTCCTGGGTTCCCAGAAGGTCTGTTCCGCCGCCGGAAGCACAGCGAATGCCCAATCCTTCCAGTGCCCGCTGATAGTACCGCCCCACAGAGCCGGGAGAACGAAGTAAAATCACAATATCCTCCGGCTCTACCGGGCGGACACCCTCCGGAGTTCGGACAGTGGTTCCCGTTGTCAGCATTTGAGAGATCCGCTGGGCCACAAAGGCCGCCTCCTCCCGGTAGCTCTCCTCCCGCACTTCCAGAGCATACAGTTCAATGCCCGGCTCTTCCAGGGGCGGATGGGGCACACCTTCCCGGAGGGCTTCCGCCTCCGTATAGGCAAGGCCGCCCACCTGCTCACTCATACAGCGGCTGAAAACGAAATTCACCGCCTCGATGACCTCCGGACCGCTGCGGAAGTTGGCATTCAGCAGCACCTTTCGTCCCTGCCCCGGCTGGGCGTCTTCCGCCGGGACAAAGCGGCTGTATTTATCCAGGAAGATCCCGGGGTCCGCCAGACGGAACTGATAGATGGACTGCTTCACATCGCCTACCATGAAACAGTTCTGCCGCCGCTGGGACAGAGCGGAGAAAATTGCATCCTGGACGCCATTGGAATCCTGGTACTCGTCCACCAGGATCTCCCGGAACCGATCACCGATCTCCCGGGCTGCCCCGGTGGGCTGGTTCCTGGACTTTCCCAAAAGCAGATCCAGTGTTCTGTGTTCCAGGTCGCCAAAGTCCAGCACCCGGCGGCTGCGCTTGAGCCGGTCGTACTCCTGAGAAAACTGCCGTACCAGCTGCACCAGTCCTCGGGCCGCTGCGGCGGATTGCTCAAGATCCCGGAGGACCTGCTCCGAACCGTCTGCAAAGCTGCGAAGCTTTCGCTCCAAGCCCTTTTTGCAGGCCGCTCTTGCCGCCTTGATCTGTTCGGTCAGCTCCGGGTCCGGGTTCTTTCTGGGGAAGGTCAGCCGTCCGAAGTCGATTTTCCGGCCTGCGGAGATCTTGTCCCAGGTGTCACACGCCCGCAGCGCTTGCAGGCGGTACAGGGTGTCCCGCAGATTGAGGGCCGCTTTCTCCATGCCCTCACAGCCGTCGGCGTCCAGAACACACTTCGTAAAAATACGGATCTGGTCGTCCAGATATGGCATAAGGTCGTCCATCAGATACCTGCCCCACAGGGTCTCCGAAGCATCGGTAAGGCCGTCGGTATCCACCGCCTGAAGGCAGCGGTCCAGCCAGCCCTCCGGGTCCAAATGACAGCGGGCGCTGTCATAGACCTTCAAAATCAGCTCCGGCACCAGCCGGTCATCCCGGCCCAGGCCCTGGGTATCCACAAAAGCCCGGAAATCCGGGTTATCTTCCTCCTCATAAGCCCGATTGAGAAGATCTGCGAGGACCTGCTCCCGCAGTTCCCGGCACTCGTTTTCATCCGCCACCCGGAAATCCGCACCGATATCCAGACGATAGGCATACTCTCTCAGTAAATCCGAGCAGAAGCCGTGGACCGTGGAGATCTTCGTCAGGAACAGCCGCTGCATCTGCTTTTGCAGGTGCCGGTTCTCCGGGTCCTGGGCGATCCGCTCGGTGAGCTTGGCGGCAATTTTTCCCCGAAGCTCGGAGGCAGCGGCCTTGGTGTATGTAATGATCAAGAATTCGTCCAGGTTTGCCGGGTGATAGGGGTCCGTAAGGTAGCCCAGGAGCCGATCCACCAGAACCTTGGTTTTGCCCGATCCTGCGGCGGCACTTACCAGCAGCTTGCCGCCCCGGTCCTGCACCGCCTGGGCCTGCTGGGGGGTTAATTTCTCAGCCATGGTTCTCCTCCTTTCCGATCTCCTCCCAGAACCGCTGGGCGGTCATGGTCTTATAGTTTCTCCGGCCCTCCACGCTGTCCTTATGGCACACGGACCCATAGGGGCAGAAGGCACAGGCATCGTGGCTGGTGCCGCGGGTATAGGGGTTGGGGGTCACATTGCCGGAGGCGATGTCCTCCACCAGCTCCCCCAGGATCCGGAACACATACCCTTCCAGCATCCGGAACTGCTCCCTGTCTGCCAGATCGCCGGACAGCGTTCCGTCCTTCTTCACGGTATAGCTCATCCGCTGGGGGGTCTCCCCCGGCTCCATGGCCTGGAGGATCTGCTCGTCATTCAGGAGAAGTCCCTTGCGCTTCCACTCTTTTTTCCGAATCTCCTCGGCCTCCTGGGCATCCAGCTTTCCTTCGGCGGGCAGATAGGGGGCCCGAGCCGGGAAATACTGAACACCTGCCGCAATGGGATGCTCTCCCAGAATGGATTCCCCGCTCTGCCGCAGGGCGTACATATAGAGGAGCATCTGTAGGCCCACACCGTTAAACACATCGCAGTAGTCAAAATCCTTCCTGCCGGTTTTGTAGTCCACAACCCGGTAGTAGGTGGTGCCGCCATTGACCCAGGCGTCTACCCGGTCCACAAAGCCCCGGAGCAGGGCATTCATACTGTGATTGGGCACCGCAATGGGGGGAAGCTGACCGCCCCTGCCAAAGCCCACCTCAAATGCCGCCGGGGCAAACAGGGACTGCCGCAGCTCCTGCCACAGCTCCTTCACCACCATGTCCAGCTCCTGGGCATTGCGGCGGAACAGATAGCTGAGACGCTGGGAGTCCAGCTCCGTAAAGTGCTGGGAAAAGTATTCCTCCGAATACCGATGGGCCAGCTCCAGAGTTTCCTCCTGGGACACCTTGGCAAAGCCGCCCATATCCCGGACACATCGGGCGGTGTTTTCCAGCACCGCATGGACGTAGGAACCAAACTCTGCCGGGTCCACCGCGGCCTCTTTCCGCTCCCTGGCTCTGAGGCCGTATTGGAGGAAATAGGACAGGCGGCATTCCGCCTGTCGGTCCACCTGGGAGGCTGACAGCTGCAAGGTCTTTCCGTAGAGCTTTTCCACATGCTCCCGCTCCACCTTCCCCAGGTCGTGCTCCCGGCGGCGGACCGTCTCGTCATAGCTTTCCAGCACCCCCAGTCGGCTGGCTGTCTCACGGGCATTCCACCCGGCAAGCCAGGCTCCCGCCTCGCCGCCGTCTGCCGGGGCAAAGCCCAGGGGGGCCCGTCTCCGCTCCTCGCCCCCTGCCAATTTGGCAAGGCGCTGGAACACAAAGGAGGGCTGTTCCCCGGAGCTCATCACCCAGATACTCTCCTGGGCACCGCAGAACACCCCGTAGATCTCCGCAAATTCCGCCTGAATGCCCTCCATGGCACCACCGGTAAGGGGAACACCCAGCTGACGCAGGGCCACACGCTCCTGGTCCGTAAGGATGCCCGCAGAGCCGGTGTAGCCGGGAAGACTGCCTTCGTTGGCACCCAGCACCATCAGGTGCTTCTGCTCATGGCACCGCATGGCGGTCACCGGGCCAACCTGGACTGCATCCAGCACCGGCGGGATGGTCCCCACATCATACTGACTGAGCAGCAGACGCAGCAGACGGACAAAATGCTCCGGTTCCCACACGGTCTCCCCCAGCACATCGTACATCTGTTCCAGGGCGGAAATCAGGATTTCCCAGAGCTGATTGAGGATCTGGGCGGAGCGGTTGTCTCCGGCATCGTCCATCTCCCGGGCCATGTCATAGAGCCGCTGGGAAAGCTCCAGCTCCTGCAAAAATCCGTAGAGGGCCAGCACCTGCTCTTTTAGGTTTTTCGCCTTTTGGAAGCCCACCGCCAGACGGTTCAGGGGGTCCATGGCCCGGGCACGGGCCTGGTTCAGCTCGTCCAGCCGCTGCTTCCACCTTTCATCCCACTCTTTTCCCAGACCGTCGGGATGATTGTGCCAGGGCTCCAGCCACTTCTGGCCCCGGATGCCCCACAAAATGGCGTAGTTTTCCACCCGGTCGCACGCCTCCGGGGACAGCGGGGACAAGGATGTCCGCAGAAATTTCAGAACACTTCTCTGCTCAAATCCCGTCAGCGCCGCATCCAGTGCGGCAAGCACCGTGGAAATCACGCTTTTCTGCAAAATATCCTCGGTGCCGGACTGATAGATGGGAATATGCATCCGGTGAAACACCAGATTCACCAGAGGCAGATATCCCCCCACATCCGTGAGCACCAGGGTGATATCCCGGAAGCGGCAGCCGCCGCGGACCAGCTCCATCACCCGCTGGGCGGCGCACATACACTCCTCCCAGGGGGTGTCCACCCGGATGGTATGCAAGGCCCCCTGCGCCTGCTTTTCCGGGAGATCGCCCTGGAACAGGAACTCCCGAACGGGAAGCAGAGCATTGTCCCGCTCCCGGACGTGGAGGATCTCCACCTCCACCCCGGCACGCTGGGCCGCCCGAAGGACCTGGGATGCGGTACTGCCCGCCTTCTCAAAGGCCAGCAGCGGGGATTCCGGTCTGTCACAGTTGAGACTCACCGTGACATCCGGGGATGCCGCAATGAGATGCTCCAAAATTGCCATGTGCTGTCGGGTAAAATCCGGGAAGCCGTCTATGTAGAACACATGATTTTGGGCGAAATCCCCCGCTTCCATCTGTTCCAGCACCCAGGTCATCTGATCCCGGGGGTCCCGCTTACCCCGGCTGCAAAGCGCATCGTAGCCCTCCATCAGCAGGGACAGCTCCTCCAGCTTCTGGGCAAGACTGCCTTCCGCCTCTTGGGAGGCCGCTTTCAAATCCTCCGAAGTAATGCAGCAGCGCTTGAATTCATCAATGCCGTCAATGAGTCCTGTGAGAAATTCCGGTTTTGTCTCCACGGAGGCGTAGGATTTGAGGCGGCTGCTCAACTGTCTTGCCGCTGCCGCCATGGCAACCACCCGCCCGCCGCCGTCCAGACATTCCATCGCTGCACTGCCTACGGCATCGGAAACCCGTCTTCCCAGACGGGTAAAGGACAGAACTTCTGCATATCGGCTGGCGGTATCTCCTGCTGCGGCACAGAGACGGCGCTCCGTGTCGTGGCTGATAAGCTCCGGAACCATTAAAATACGGTTGGGTCTGCGCTCCCCAACGTCCTGCGCAATTTTTCTCAGGACAGCTTCCCGGTTTGCCGTCCAGTCCCGGCCTAAAATCAGGTGAAGCATGACCGTCACCCCTTTCTATTTTGACTGCACCCATCATATCACAGTTTCTGTCCAAAAAACAGTACCCATTCCCCGGCAATTTCTCAGGAGACCAGTTTTGTCTGGACTTTTCCCAGAAGGTCCATGAAGAAAAACCGCAGATGATAGGGTTCCTGCCCGGTAATGGCCCCGCGAATGGGCTGAGAAAGCCCTGCATCCGCCGCCACTGCGTCCACATCCTGAGAAACCGCAGGCAGGCATAGGGTCGGAAATGCCACACACCACCAGTTATGCCCCTCCCCTTCTCCAATGGTGATCCGCAAGGCTTCGTAGATTCCCGCCGGAAGGGTGAAGGTGTCATAATATCGGGTGTCAAAGGCCTCCCGGCACAGGCTCACCACCGCACGGTGGGAAGACCCCAGCTCCTCCAGGGTCTTGTTGGCAATGTATTGAAGCTTGGGGAGATTCTCCTCCAGATAGTCCCGGGCGGCATCTCGGTCCGCCACCTGGGTCATGGCCCCCTGGATGCTGGCTAAAATGGCATCCCGGACCTGGAGCTTGTGCTGCTGGTCCCGGTCGCTGTCAGAATTTGCCACCACATGGAGCCGGATCAGGCCGTCTTCCAAAGTCTTCTGGTCCCGGACCAGCGCCGCTGTCCACAGAAATCCTGCGGCAAACAGACAGATCCCCACCCGCCGAATGAGTTTTTTCATAAAAAACACCGTCCATACTGATCGATAAGGTCAGTATGGACGGTATTATACAGAAATATACAGTCTTGGGACGATTACACAGGCTTACACAGATAAATCTGGGGATAGTGTTCCCGCAGCATATCGCAGATAATTGCAGCATGCTCGAAGCTCTCCACCATGGCAAAGCAGGCGGAGCCGGTGCCAGTCATCTGACCGATGAGGGCCCCGTAGCTGTTGAAGATGGACTTGATGTAGTTGAGCTCCAGATGATCCTGAGTCACAATGGGATCAAAGACATTGTAGACATGATCGGAAATCTGCTTCAGGTCACCCATGAGCAGAGCAGTCTCCATGGCCTGATGGTCTGGCCGATGGGGAATTGCCACTTCGTCGATCTTGCTGTACAGCTCCGGTGTGGAGACGGAGAACTCCGGCTTACAGACCACAAACACGCAGTCGGGAAGGTCCGGAAGCTTTCTCAGCCGCTCGCCCCTTCCCTCCGCCATTGCTGTGCCGCAGAGGGTGCAGAAGGGCACGTCACTGCCCACCTGGGCACCCAGCTCTGCCAGAGCCAGAATGGACAGAGGAGAATCATAGTGCTTATTGAGGGCACGGAGGACCGCAGCAGCATCTGCACTGCCGCCGCCCATACCGGCACCGGTGGGGATCCGCTTGGTGATTCGGATCTCCAGGCCGTCGGGGTCTACCTTCATGGTGTCGCAGAAGACCCTGGCGGCCTTCCAGGCCAGGTTCCGTTCATCGGTGGGAATTCCCTCCACGGTGCAGGTGAGCTTCCAGGGCTTACCCGTTCCCACGTCAATTTCCACATCGTCCCGGATGGAGACGGTCTGCATCACGCTCTTAAGATCATGATACCCATCTTCCCGCTTCCCCAGTACATCCAGGGTAAGATTTAATTTTGCAAATGCGCCTTCGTACAGTGTTGTCATAGGGGTGCACTCCTTTTTCTCAGGTAATTGATTCTATTATATCGGATGTCATCGGATTTTGCAATTCCTCATTGGGTAAGAAGACAAAAAATCGGTGCGTCTCAAATAGGGCGCACCGATTTTAGGGCTTCTGAACATCAGAAAGCACAGCGGACAATGCACTTTGCTTCCTGGTCGCCGTACTTCGCCGTGATCACTGCGGTACCGGGGGCCACTGTGGTGATGAGGCCGTTATCCACCCGGGCAATGTTCTCGTTAGAGGTGGACCAGGTCACATCCTCCGGCTCCAGATCACAGTCAAGCTCCAGGGTGAAGGTCACGCCCCGGGCACCAAACTTGATATCCGTCTTCTTGAGCTTCAGCTCCACATCGGTGCGGATGGGCTTGGCTGGCTCAGCAGCCTCCGTGACCTCCACGGCTTCCGTAACCACCGGGATCTGCTCCTCGGGAGCCTCAGTGCCTTCCGGCACCGGCTCTTCCTCCACAATGACGGTGAAGGCCATCTGCTGGGCACCGCAGGTCACCAGGATTCTGGTCTCACCTTGGGACACCGCCGTGATCCGGCCCTCGCCGTTCACCGTTGCCACCAGCTCATTTTCAGAGGTGT
>SAMEA104404100__coassemble_464_pt1 | contig 45164 bp, 40 predicted proteins | sample SAMEA104404100__metabat2_high_PE_013 | metagenome-assembled genome bin SAMEA104404100 (sample SAMEA104404100) | Balaenoptera acutorostrata | reverse complement strand
CGGAGGGATTTCCATGCAGAAGAAATTCAAATGGTCTTATTTCACCCGGGCCTGCACCCTCGTCCGGTGACAACGTTACTTCCCGCGCTGTTCCTCAGAGCTAACGAAATTTTTCTGTTTATCGGTTTTCCGGCCTGTTATCTCACCATCCATGTAGACAAAAGCTGCCATTTTGACACCCATATTGGCGCCTGCAGTCTGATTTTTGACATTGGGATTGGTTGCTGCCTGTGTCTGCTTTTCGTCTGGATCAAAGAGAAGATCCGAAAAGCGAAATAAGTGCTAGTCTTTCCCTCAACGAAATATCGCTTTGATTGAAACGGTCTTGAGATGCAAAATTGTGTTTCAAGACCGTTTTATGTCCTTGCACCCACCCTCCCCTGTACCTTCCGAAAAAACCTATTGACAAATCTGTATTACTGTGTTACTCTCTTAGTACAATAATACTAAAGGAGGCGGTCAGATGCCGTGGGAATTCAATTCCAATGAACCCATCTACCTACAGCTGATCAAAGAGCTGGAGCTGAAAATCGTCAGCGGGACCTATCCGCCCGGAAGTCAGCTTCCCGGTGTCCGGGCGCTGGCACTGGATGCTGCCGTAAACCCCAATACCGTCCAGCGAGCCATGCAGGAGCTGGAACGGCTGGGCCTGGTTTACGCACAGCGCACCAGCGGAAGATTTGTCACAGAGGATCAGGACAAGCTCCACCAGATCAAAATGCAGCTGGCGGCAGAGCAAGTCACCGAATTTCTGAACGGAATGAAAAAATTAGGAATTTCCGTAAACGATGCCATGGCACTGCTAGGCAGTGCCGAAGAAAAGGAGTAATGTATGAATCCTATTTTAGAATGCGTGGGCCTCACGAAATTCTACGGCGGTTTTCAGGCTCTGGATCATCTGGACCTCAAAATTGAGCCCGGCCGCATCGTCGGCCTGCTGGGCCCCAACGGCTCCGGCAAAAGCACCCTCATCAAGCTGGCAAACGGCCTGCTCTCCCCTACTGAGGGAAAAATCCTCATCGACGGCAAGGCCCCGGGGGTGGAGACGAAGTCCATCGTGTCCTACCTTCCCGAGCGCACTTATCTGAACAACTGGATGAAGATCACCGATGCCATGGCCTATTTTGAGGACTTCTACCCGGATTTCCGCAGGGACCGGGCGGAGCAGATGATCCAGGCCCTGGGCATCGACCAAACCAAGAATCTGGGTGCCATGAGTAAGGGCACCCGGGAAAAGGTACAGCTGATCCTGGTGATGAGCCGGGCCGCAAAGCTGTATCTGCTGGATGAACCCATCGGCGGTGTAGACCCCGCCGCAAGAGACTACATCTTAAACACCATCCTGACAAACTACGAGCCGGAGGCCGCCATTGTGATCTCCACCCACCTGATCTCCGATATTGAAAAGATCCTGGATGAGGTGGTCTTTCTTCAAAACGGTCACCTGGTTTTAAGATCCAGTGTAGACGAAATCCGCGAAGTCCAGGGCAAGAGCATTGATGCCCTGTTCCGGGAGGTATTCAAATGCTGAAAAAACTGCTGAAAAACGAATTTAAGGCCACGTCCCGCGTTTACGTCGCCATTTATCTGGTATTCACGGCCCTAATGACCGTGGAACGTCTGAGCCTGTTTGCCTTCGGAAATGCCCAGGCCGCCGACGGCTTTCTGGAAACACTTTCCATTCTCCTGATGGGGATCGTCTCCTTCCTGACGGTGCTGGGTGTCATCGCCCTGTGCGTGACCCCTATGATCTACGGAATCTATCGGTTCTATAAAAATATGCTCAGTGACGAGGGCTATCTGTCCTTTACCCTGCCGGTGACCGTCAGCCAGCATCTTTGGAGCAAGGTGATCGTGTCCTGTGTCTGGACTGCGGCCTCCGTTCTTTTCGGTTTACTGGTAGGCGGCCTGTTTTTAGCCTCTCTCAACTGGCATGAAGCCGTCGAGCTTCTATCTCTCACGGGGCACACCTTCGGTCTGATCCTCCGGGATACCGGGATCTGGTTCTTCCTCACGGCTCTGCTGCTGCTCTTTACCGCACTGCTTCAGCTGGCCGTCTCCTTCCTCACCTATTTCAGCGCTATGAGCATTGGGCAGTGTGCCAACAAGCACAAATTTCTGGTATCCGTCGCCGTCTATGTGGGCTTTAACATTGCAGCTTCTGTGATCATGGAGTTTCTGTCTATGGCCGTGCTGTTCCTGAGCCGGGGCGGTTTTCTGAAAGCCATCTTCGCATTTCTCAATCGCTTTCTGTTTGTCCGGAATCCCAGTGTGCAGACCTGCCAGGCAATGTGTCTTCTGTTCTTGTCCGTCAGTGTGTGGATCTGTCTCATCGGGCTGGTGCATTTCTTCGTCAGCAAATATTTCCTGACCAAAAAGCTGAATCTGGCTTAATGACAAAAAGGGCTTCTGAGAAAATCTCAGAGGCCCTTTTCTTAGCAGAAAAAGGACGGCCTACAGGCCGCCCAACAGTTTTATGATAGCACAGTCTTTCTCCAGTCGTCAAGTGTCTTTCGCTGGATCTCACTCTTTTCTCCCTTCTGCCTGAATCCCGGCTCTTTTCTTCATCCATCCTGCCAATTGTATTCTCCATTCTTCTATGGTACTATGTAGTCACAAACAAAGAGGTGATTCCAATGCAGAACGAAAGAAGATTCCCATGAGAAACGGAATCGAAGGATGTCCCTTTCAAACTCTCCTGATTACATAGATTTCTAAGAAACGATAATACAGGAATTGGTACAGGAGCAATTCGAGGAAATTGGTCCGGAAGGGCAGTCCAGTAAAACATAAGGAGGATAAAACATGAGAGATCCCAATATTTATAAATGACCCTTGATCTAAGGAAGCGTATCTCCGAGGATCAAGGGTCATTTTTTGTGCTGCACCCGGGAAGGGTGCTTTTTTATGCCATCATCCGCGCCAGCAGGAACAGGAGCACCATATGTGCCGGATAGAACCAGTAGCAGCCGTGCTGGATCCACTTGTTATGGGGACCTTGCTTTCCGTTATAGAGGGCAATGGGGATCAGGGCCAGCACCGCAAGTCCCTGCTGATAGATCTGGAAGCTCCAGCCGAAGAGATTCACCGGATACATGAGGCCCCCCATGAGCCGGGTGTTGATAAACAACAGGCTCACCAGTTCCCCCATCCAGCCGAATGGGATTCCCCGGAATACATAGAACACCAGCACCGTCAGCACACCGCTGCCGTAGTAATCCACGAAGCCGGCAAAACCCGCAGCGTATCCCAGCAGACCGAACAGAGCAATACTGCCCAGATAAAGCCATCGGTTTTTCTGCTTTGCCAATTCCATCACCCGGATACACATCAGGGCAATACAAAAGGTAAACATCACATTCTGGTGGAAGGGATAGAAGAGCCTTCCCCCGGACATCATCATGTTAAAGGGGATCTCAGAAATCAGTGCATAGAGGAACATCCGCCCCAGATACCGCTTAAAATTCCCGGTGTGGAAATACCCCTCCACGATCTGGTATGCAAAAATGGGAAAGGCCAGCCGCCCCAGATCCGTAAGCCACCGATTTCCCGGGACAACGGCTGCCCACAGATGGTCGCAGAGCATCAGGGCCATGGCCAGAAGCTTCAGGTCCAGGGCATTCAGAATTTTCCATTTCTTTGTTTTCTCCATAGCGTTCTCCTTTCTCACCAGACGGGTCCCGTCTGGTGTTTGCATTTTGCCTAATTTACAAAAAATTTTCTTATTTTCTATTGTATCATTTGCCAGTCTGCGCTATACTATGTTATGGAAAACACACTTTCTCGGAGGTGATCCTTTTGAAAATTCAATTCATCGGTGCGACCCACGAAGTAACCGGAAGCTGTACTCTGTTGGAGGTCTGCGGAAAGAAATATCTCGTGGACTGCGGCATGGAGCAGGGGCGGGATGTCTTTGAAAATGTCCCCATCCCCGTTGCCGCAGGGACCATTGAGGGTGTCTTCCTCACCCACGCCCATATCGACCATTCCGGTATGCTGCCCAAGCTCTGCAAGGACGGTTTCCGAGGCTCCATCTTTGCCACGGAGTCCACCTGCGACCTGTGCAATATCATGCTCCAGGACTCCGCACACATCCAGATGTCCGAGGCAGAGTGGCAGAATCGAAAGGCCCAGCGTGCCAACCTCCCCCTGGTGGAACCGGTTTACAACATGAACGATGCCCTCCAGGCCATCTCCCAGTTCCGCCGCTGCCGGTATGGAGAGCCCCTGGAGGTTGCTGAGGGGATCGTTATCCGCTTTACGGATATCGGTCACCTGTTAGGCTCCGCCTGCATCGAAATGTGGCTGACCGAAAATGGCGAAACCCGAAAGATCGTATTCAGCGGCGACGTTGGAAATCTCAACCAGCCCATTATCAAGGACCCTCAGCCTGTGGAGGAAACCGACTATCTGGTCATCGAATCCACCTACGGCGACCGTCTCCACGATACCCCCAGGGACTCCGTAGAGGAGCTGGCCCAGGTCATCCAGCGGACCCTGGACCGGGGCGGCAATGTGGTGATCCCCTCCTTTGCCGTAGGCCGTACCCAGGAAATGCTCTATGCCATTCGGGAGATCAAAAACCGGGGACTTCTCACAGGCCACGATACCTTCCCGGTATATGTAGACAGTCCCCTTGCAGTGGAGGCAACCGGCATCTATCTCCAGTGCGACAGCAGCTGCTTTGATGAGCAGACCGCCGCACTGGTTCGCCAGGGAATCAACCCTCTGTGGTTCGAGGGGATCTGCCTGTCCGTATCTCCGGAGGAATCCAAGCAGATCAACTTTGACCCCCGGCCCAAGGTCATCCTCTCCGCCAGCGGTATGTGTGAAGCAGGCCGGATCCGCCACCACCTGAAGCACAACCTTTGGAACCCCAATAATACCATACTCTTTGTTGGCTATCAAGCAGAAGGTTCTCTGGGCAGTAAGCTGCAAAACGGTGCCGATACCGTCCGGCTGTTCGGAGAGGACATTTCTGTGAATGCTGAAATTGCCATGCTCCACGGCACCAGCGGTCACGCCGACCAGGCAGGCCTGGTGGCCTGGCTCCAGGGCTTCCGGGAAAAGCCCAAGCTGGTCTTTGTGAACCACGGCGAGGACAGCTCCTGCACCGCCTTCCAAAAACTGCTGAACTCCATGGGTTACCATGCAGAAGCCCCCTACAGCGGCACGGAATACGACCTGCTGGACGGCAGGATGACGGTCTTCACCGACGGCAAGCTGATCAGCCGGGAGCAGATCCTCAAAGGGAATGCCAGAGCCAGAGCAGCCTATGAAGAGCTTCTGTTTGCTGCCGAGAGTCTTCTCAGCCTGGTTCATAAATTCAAGGGCCGCACCAATAAGGATATGGCAAAATTCACCGCTCAGATCCGCAGCCTTATTGAAAAGTGGAAATAACGATCATTTCATTATGGCGGACCAATCGGCGCATATTGCTTAGATTTTAACTGACAACTGAAAGCGGCGGTGCCAATTTGGCACTGCCGCTTTTCTGTTTTGGGATATAGCTTTCCTGAAAATTCCCTGGACTTGTCTCAAATTGTTTTGTAAGATTTCCCGTTTTCAGATGTCATATAGAGGAAAAGGGGTGAAAGGTGTGGACGAATTTGAGGAAATATACCGTTCTTATTTTACGGACGTCTATTGTTATATCCGAAAGCTTTCAGGCAGCGAACACATTGCTGATGAAATTACAAGCGAAACTTTTTTGAAGGCAATGGTTTCCATCCGGAATTTTCGAGGAGACTGTGAGATTCGGGTATGGCTGTGCCAGATCGCGAAAAATCTGTATTTCAGCTATCTGGCCTCCCTGAAGCGAACGGTCAGTACAGAGGATGTCGCATTCCAGGAGCCGCCAGGAGATTCCCCGGAAGCACAATGCATCCGAAAGAACGACCTGGAACAAATCCGAAGTGTGCTCCACCACATTCCAGAGCCATACAAGGAAGTGTTTATGTGGCGCGTTTTCGCAGAGCTTAGTTTCAAGCAGATTGGAGTGCTCTTCTCCAAATCTGAAAACTGGGCCTGTGTCACCTATCACCGCGCCCGAAAAATGATAAAAGAAAGATTGGAGGATTCCTGCCATGAAACATGAATGCAGTATTGTGTGCGATCTTCTTCCTCTATATGCGGAGCATATGGTCCATGAGGAAACCGCCGCTTTTGTGGAAGCGCATCTCAAGCAGTGTGAAGAATGCCGCAAACAGTTTGAAGAGGAACAAGAACCACCACACATACAGAAGCCGAAGCCAGAATTGCCGCTGGTAAATCTCAGGCATAAATTGATTGCCAGGCGGATTCAGACAATCGCACTCACTGCAATTGTGGTGACCGTGGTGCTGATTTCTGCGTTTGCCGTCCTGGATGCCCCGGAGTATTTTCCCTACTCCCCTCAGTTATTCTCCTTGACGGAACTGGAGGACGGCAGCATCTCTATTGTCTTTGATGCTAAGGTCACAGATTACCGCTGCACCGCTGTCCCGAATCCTGAGTCTCCGCAGGACATTTACTATGCTGTGGAAGCCTGGAGCTCTCAATGGGACCGTCACTTTGCAGGTCCCGGCGTTCAGACCCTTACCCTTCGGTCAGAGGGCACCGCCCCCCTGCGGGTCTATTATCTTTCCAACAATGGTACAACGGAGGATACCTGCATTTATGGGCAGCCCCTGGTGCCGGACGGCGCAGTGATGACGCTGCCCCGCCTGGCTCTGGGATTTTATCTCATGGTCATGTTCATCGGTTTTCTCCTGCTGCTGGGGCTGTGGTTTTGGGTCAGGTGCAAACCACGAAAACGAGTATTGACAGAACAGCTGCTGCTGTACCCTCTCTCCTATGGGCTGAGCCACCTGATCATCGTCGGTTTTACTACCATTTCCTACTTCATGCAGCGGGACCTGGGTCTGATCGTTCTCCTTTCCCTGCTGATCTATGGTGGTTTCCTGCTGGCCCATTCCCATTTCCGAATGGGCAGAAGCAGCGAATAAAATTCTTTATTGCAATAAACAGCGGCGCACATCCAATGGATGCGCGCCGTTAGTCGTCATATATTTGTTTTACTCTTTATCAAAGGTGTGGAGCCAATCCATTTTCAGAAGGCAGAAGGTAAACACCACGCTGCTGCAGGTCCAGGTCAGAGGGTACGCCCAGCTGAGGGTTTCCAGTCTGGGCACGAAATGCAGACCGACAGTGATGTAGATCACACGAATGACACACCAGCAGACCACCATGGTGACCATGGGTGTGGCAGACCGCCCGGCTCCGCGAAGAATACCGGCTGCGCCGTGGCTGAATGCCAGCAGGAAGAAAAACAGTGCGGTGATCCGGCCATGGCGGGTACCGTATGCAATGACCTCCGGGCTGCCGTTAAAGAAGGAGATCAGCTTCGGCAGTGCAAAGAAGAAGAACACGCCGATGGCCTCGGCGGTCAGGACCGAGCAGATGAGGCTGAAGGCAGAGCCTTTCTTCACCCGGTCATACTTCTTAGCTCCCAGGTTCTGGCCCACGAAGGTGGTGATCGCCTGAGAAAAGCAGGTGATCGGCAGGAAGGCGAAGCCCTCCAGCTTAGAGTAGGTGCCGCAGCCCGCCATAGCAGCCATACCGAAGGAATTGATATTGCCCTGAACCACCACATTGGCAAAGCCGATCACGCTGTTCTGAACACCGGCAGGCAGACCATAGCGGATGATTGCCTTGAGGCTCTGCTTGTGGAGCCGGATCTTCTTGAGCTCCAGCCGCCCAGGGCCCTTCATCCGGAGCATCTGGAGCGCACACAGAAGTGCGCTGATGCCCTGGGAAATGGTGGTAGCCAGGGCTGCGGCCCCCACACCCAGGCGAAGTCCGCCGACAAACAGCAGGTCCAGGAACACATTCAGAATGCTGGTGATGATCAGATAGTAGAGAGGGTGCTTGCTGTCACCCATGGACTGCAAAATTCCCACAAAGATATTATACATCACCGTGAACATGGCACCGCTGAAGTAAATGCGAAAATAGCTGATGGAGCTGGGAAGCACATCGGCAGGAGTGCCCATGAGACGCAGAATGGTCGGAGTCGAGGCCATTCCCAGCGCAGTGAGGAACACACCGGTAATGAGGCCGAAGGCCACATCGGTGTGAATGGCCTTGTCCAGTGTATCATAGTCCTTTGCGCCAAAGCAGCGGGCAATGATGACACCGGCACCCATGGCAACACCGTTGAAGAAACCGACAAACATAAAAATCAAGTTTCCCGAAGAGGTGACCGCCGCAAGTGCCTGATCGCCCAGGAACCATCCCACGATCAGGGAGTCCACCATGTTATAAAGCTGCTGGAACAGCTGGCCTAAAAACACAGGCCAGGCAAACAGCACGATTTTCTTCCAAATCGCACCTTCTGTCAACGTAACTATATCAGAATGCACAGCCGCACTTCCTTTCCATATAAGCAGAGCTTCCCTTCATTTGAACGCAAAAGTGCCGGATCTGCCGCAGCTTTCCCAAAAGCTTTGGTTCGATCCGGAGTACTCTTTTCAGTATAGCAAAAAGCAGCAATTTCCGCAACTGCTTTTTCGTTTTTCCCATGCATTCTCTCCTTTTTCCGTTGACAGCTCCCAGGTCGAGATGATAAAATAACTTTGATAAGGAGGCGATTCCCATGAGCAGGCAGGAGCCGGCAGAGCTGGCAGTGCTGTGTCTGGTCCGTTGCGGGAACCAAGTTCTGCTGCAAAATCGGGTCAAGTCGGATTGGAAGGGATACACCCTTCCCGGCGGTCATGTAGAACCCGGGGAATCCTTCGTGGATGCGGTCATCCGGGAAATGCAGGAGGAAACCGGGCTGACGGTAACGCCAAAGCTGTGCGGTCTCAAGCAGTTCCCCAGCAACGGTGCCCGATACATTGTCTTCCTCTTTACCGCCGACGAATTTACAGGCACCCTCACCTCTTCTCCCGAAGGGGAAATGGTGTGGGTCAACCGGGATCAGGTGTGCAATTATGAGACTGTCCCGGATTTTGAAGCGCTGCTGGATGTGATGACCCGGGAGGATCTGACGGAATTTACCTATCTCGATGATTGGACCGTTGTCCTCCATTAAACTGCATATTGACCCATTTCGGGCCGTATAAAAACCATACAAAGGATAGGTGATCGCTATGTATATGGACGATTATAAACGCTGGCTGGCAGCGGATCTGGAAGATCCCGCCCTCACGGAAGAGCTGCGCCGCATTGAGGGGCAGGATAGTGAGATCAAGGACCGCTTTGCCGTGGCTCTGAAATTCGGCACCGCAGGTCTGCGGGGTGTTCTGGGCGCAGGCTCTAACCGAATGAACATCTATGTGGTTCGCCAGGCCACACAGGGCCTTGCCAACTGGGTCAAGACCCAGGGCGGCTCTCAGCTGGTTGCCATTTCCTACGACAGCCGCATTAACTCCGACGTATTTGCCAAGACCGCTGCCTGCGTTCTGGCCGCCAACGGTATCAAGGTACGGATCTATGATGCCCTCATGCCCGTGCCCGCTCTGAGCTTTGCCACCCGCTACTATCATGCCAACGCCGGTATCATGGTCACGGCATCCCATAACCCTGCTAAGTACAACGGCTACAAGGCCTACGGTCCCGACGGCTGCCAGATGACCGACGATGCCGCCGCCATTGTCTACGCAGAGATTCAGAAGACCGATATTCTTACCGGTGCCAGGATGATGTCCTTCCAGGACGGCATCGACCAGGGTCTCATCCAGTATGTGGAGGAAGACTGCAAGGAAGCCCTGTACGATGCCATCAAGGCCCGCTCCGTCCGTCCCGGCCTGTGCAAGACCGCCGGCCTCAAGCTGGTCTACTCTCCGCTCAACGGCTCCGGTCTGGTGCCCGTGACCCGGGTGCTCCACGATATTGGGATCGATGACATCACCATCGTCCCCGAGCAGAAGGACCCCGACGGAAACTTCCCCACCTGCCCCTACCCCAACCCCGAGATCTTTGAGGCTCTGCGGCTGGGTCTGGAGCTGGCGCAGAAGTCCGGTGCTGACCTGATGCTGGCTACCGACCCCGACGCGGACCGGGTGGGCATTGCCATCAAGTGCCCCGACGGCTCCTATGAGCTGGTCTCCGGCAACGAAGTGGGTGTTCTGCTTCTGGACTACATCTGCCAGGGCCGGATCGAAAACGGCACCATGCCCGAAAATCCCGTGGCTGTGAAGTCCATTGTCTCCACGCCCCTGGCCGATGCAGTGGCTCAGAACTACGGTGTGGAGATGCGCAGTGTCCTCACCGGCTTTAAGTGGATCGGCGATCAGATTGCCGGCCTGGAAGCCCAGGGTCAGGTGGACCGCTTCCTCTTCGGCTTTGAAGAGAGCTACGGCTATCTGGCCGGCCCCTATGTCCGGGACAAGGACGCCATCATCGGCTCCATGCTGATCTGCGAAATGGCTGCCTACTACCGTTCCATCGGCTCCTCCATCAAGGAGCGGCTGGAAGCCATCTACGCCAAGTACGGCCGCTACCTCAACAAGGTAGACTCCTACGAGTTCCCCGGTCTCAGCGGTATGGACAAGATGGCAGGCATTATGGATTCTCTGCGGAACGATCCTCCTGCCGACTTCGCCGGCTGCAAGGTGGTCAAGGTCACCGACTATCTGAAGCCCGAGCTCACCGGTCTGCCCGCTGCCAACGTGCTTATCTACAGCCTGGAAGGCGGCGCATCCGTTGTGGTCCGTCCCTCCGGCACTGAGCCTAAGATCAAGACCTACTTCACCACCCTGGGTAAGGATCTTGCCGAAGCTCAGGCACAGAAGGATCAGCTCACCGCTGCCCTCAAGCCTCTGCTGGCATAAAAATTTCAAAAATCAGCGCCCGCTGCCATGTGACAGCGGGCGCTTTTCTATGACAAAAGGGCTGTGGGAAATGTCGCTCCCCCACCCTTCCCCGCCTTGACTTTGCAGGACGAATGTGGTAAGGTTAATGGGATTCTTGTCATAAAAATGGAAAGTTTAGAGGCGATTAAATGAAAAAAGGAAATCCCAAAGCACTGCTCCCCATCGGCGTGTTTCTGGCGGCATATCTGGGGCTGGGACTGCTTTTCGAGTACGGACTGCACATTCCCATGGGGTTCTATAAAATCCCCATTGTCATTGCCTTCCTGCTGGCGATCCTGGTTGCGTGCCTGCAAAACAAGGCGCTGTCCTTTGACGAAAAATTAGCAGTCATGGGCACCGGTGTGGGGGATAAAAACATCATCACTATGATTCTGATTTTCCTGGCAGCCGGAGCCTTTGTGGGCGTGGTGGGCCGTTCCTCTGCCCAGAGCGTGGCCTACTTTATGCTGGAGCTGATCCCGCCCCGATATGCCGTGGTGGTTCTGTTCCTGGTGGCCTGCTTCGTCTCCACCGCCATGGGCACCTCTGTGGGGACCATTACCCTGCTGACCCCCATTGCTGTGGAAGTGGCGCAGGTATCCAGTTTCTCCGTTCCCCTGTGCGTGGGCACTGTGGTAGGTGGTGCCATGTTCGGAGATAACCTGTCCTTCATCTCCGACACCACCATCGCCGCCTGCAACGGCCAGGGCTGTGCCATGCGGGATAAGTTCCGGGGCAACTTCTGGATCGCCCTTCCCGCCGCCTTGGGCACCCTGGTGCTGATCCTGCTCCTCACGGCAAATCACCAGACCACACCCATTCATGCAGAATACAATTTGATTCAGATCATTCCCTATGTCCTGGTTCTGGCAGGGGGTGTAGCGGGAATCAACGTGTTTGTAGTTCTGCTCATCGGCATTGTCTCCGGTTCCTTTATCATGCTTATCACCGGTCAGACCGTGGCTACAGAGCTGCTTTTCAGCATGGGAAACGGTGCCGCCGGGATGTTTGAAACCAGTATGGTTGCCGTTCTGGTAGCTGCTATGTGTTCTCTGATCCGGGTCTATGGCGGCTTCGATGCGCTGCTTTCCTGCATCCGTCAGATGTTCCGGGGCAGCAAGGGCGGGCAGCTGGGCATGGGCCTGCTGGTGGGTACCATGGACGTGGCAACTGCCAACAACACCGTGGCCATTGTCATGGCAAACCCCATTGCCAAAGAGATGTGCGCAGACTATGGCATCAGTCCCAAACGGGCTGCCTCCATTCTGGACACCTTTTCCTGCATCTCCCAGGGGATCATCCCCTATGGCGCTCAAATGCTGGTCGCCATCTCTGCCACCGCAGAAATGGGCTTTACTATCTCTGCATTCCAGATCATGGGAAGTCTCTTCTACCCCTATCTTCTGCTGGTCAGCAGTCTGTGTGCCATCTTCCTATTCGGGGAGAAAAATCAATAATCTGAAAACCCGGCTGGGTTACACCCAGCCGGGTTTTCGACAGTGTCAGGCACCCCGGTTTCAATAAACCGAGGTGCCTTTTCAATATCTGCGTTTGAGCAGTGCGCACTCTGCACCCTAGTATATCATTGATACTACAGGCTCGCCCTCTCAGTCTGGCTTGCGCCCCGCCATCCGGCTCTTCGTTTTTTAGGGCTCCTGCTGCAAGGCTTGGATGGCTGCCTGGAGCTGAGGATCATCCTGGTCCGCAATGATACCGGCCTGAATACCGAAAGCCGTTTCCTCGTCCACGGAAAGCTCCACATCCGGGGTAATGCCGATCCCTGCCAGACTCTCTCCCTTGGGGGTAAAGTACTTGCCCACGGAGAGATTCACGGAAGAACCGTCGTTCAGGCGATAGGTCTGCTGGAAATAGCCCTTGCCGCAGGTCTGCTCCCCCACGATCACGGCGGCATCATAATCCCGCAGTGCCGCTGCAAAGAACTCTGCCGCTGAATAGGAGTCTCCGTTCACCAGCACCGCCATGGGCATATCCAGATAATTGGCATCGGAGGTATCCACATGCTCCCGTCCGGCATAGTCCACCGTGCGGAACAGATCTCCCTCGGGCAGCAGATAGTCCAGCACCTTCACCAGCTCATGGGCATATCCGCCGGGATTGTAGCGCACATCAAAAATCAGCTTCTGCGCCCCCTGGGTCCGAAGGTCTTCAATAGACGCTATGGTCTCCTGAGAACACCGGGAATCAAAATTATAAATGGTCACGAGACCAATGTCGTCGGTCACCATCCGTCCCTCTGCCACCGGGGTCTCGATCTGCCGCCGCTCTACAGTCAGGGGCAGCTTCTCTCCTTCCCGGAGCACGGCGATCTCCACAGTAGTCCCCTCGGGGCCCCGTACCAGGTTTCTGGCTCCGTCTCCGTCCATCCCTTCCGTGCTCTGGCCCTGGATCTCCACCATTGCGTCACCGGGCAGGATGCCTGCTTCCTCCGCAGGGCTGCCAGGGGTCACACTGAGGATCAGAAAGCCGGAACCGTCCTCCTGGGGGCGGATCGTGATGCCGATTCCCACATAGGCGTTGTTCATCTGCTCCTGAAAGGCGTCAAACTGGTCCGCAGGGACATAAAAGCTCCAGCGGTCACCGGTGGCCTGGATCATCGCAGCGGCAGCCATATCTTCCAGCACCGTCTCGTCATATTCCCCGATGAATCGCTGAGAGATCAGTTCTTCCAGCTGGTCCAGCTTGGAAAAGGAATTCCGGTAACTCACAAACTGAACCACATTGGTAATCAGCAGCACGCCCAAAAGGGTATAGAGCACACCATTCCAGATTTTCTTTTTCATGTTCACACCTCTAAAAAAGTTCCCACAGCCCTAGGGCTGTGGGAACTGAATTTTGCCCTTAATAGAATGCAACGTAGCTTGCAGGATTCTGGTACGCCCCGTTATAGGCAATGCCAAAGTGCAGGTGGTTGCCGGTAGAAATGCCGGTACTGCCCACATAGCCGATGACATCCCCCTGGGACACTGTCTGTCCGGCATGCACCACATAGTTGGTCATATGTCCGTAAACGGAAGAATAGCCATCTCCGTGGTTGATGGTAACGCAGTTGCCCAGGCCGCCCCGGTAGGAAGCGCCGGTAACTACGCCGCCACGGCTTGCCACAATGGGAGTGCCTGCGGGCGCACCCAGGTCAATACCCTGGTGGTAGGAGGATGCACCTGCCGTGGGGGATTCCCGGCGTCCGAAGGGACTGGTGACCTTCCGGTAATTGCAGGGAATGATCCATCCCGTTCCAACCACCGGTGCACCGCCGCCACCACCGCCATCGCCGCTGCCGCCGCTGCTGCTGCCATCGCTGCCGGCACTACCGCCGGCGGTAGGAGCAGGAGGTGCTGTGGTCGCCGTTGCCATATGGGCCACCCACTCTGCGTGCTTTGCCTCGTTATATTCCTTTTCCTTCTGGGCAATATCCGAGAGAAGATCCTGTTTCTCCTGGCTGTAGCGTTTTTCCAGATCCTCCAGCTCGTAGCCCTTGGCTACCAGCTCGGCGATCAGGTCGTCCGCTTCCTTGCGCTTATCGTCCAGCTCCGCCTTGGTCACATCCTGTTCGATCTGGATTCGCACCAGCTCTTCCTTCTGGGAGGCCAGCTCCGCCTGCGCCAGTGAGACATTCTGAGCGGCATCCGCCATCTCCTGTAGATGACGTTTGTCGGAGGCGGCGATCTCCTCTACCATGTTGAGGCGGTCCAGCAGATCCGAGAAGCTGTTGGCCTTGAAGATCACTTCCCAATAGGAGATCTCGCCCTCTTCCTCCATGGTACGGATTCTTGCCCGATTCTTCTCCTCCAGCTCATCAAATCGTTCCTGCGCATGATCCAGCTCATCCTGTTTATCTGCGATCATGACATTGAAGGTAGCGATCTGCTCATTGATATTGTAGATCTCCGCATGGAGCAGGGAGATCTCCTGGTCAATGATATTTTTTCGCGCGACTATATCTGCGATCTCGTCCTCATTGGCCTTATACTGGCTTTTCACATTGTCAATATCCTTCTGGATGTCTTCCCGCTGTTTTTTCAGCGCATTGATCTGCTTACGGATCTCACTGGAGGACGCCGCACTTGCCGTGGTAGGCAGCAGGCCGATCACCAGAGTCAGAAGCATCACTGCTGCCAGCACTCCGGCCATAATGGATACAAGTGGCTTGCGATTTTTCATAGCAATCTCCTTTGCAAAAGGGGCACACATCAATAGATGTACGCCATGGGGTTTACATACTTTCCTGCATAGGACACACCGAAGTGGAGATGGGGGCCGGTGGAAAGCCCGGTGCTGCCCACATAGCCAATGACCTGCCCCTGAGAAACCGTCTGGCCGGTTTTCACAATGAAATTGGTCATGTGCATATAGATGGAGCCGAAGCCGTCACCGTGGTTGATTCGGACATAGTATCCGGCTCCACCTGCCTGATAGGCTGCGGTGGTGACGGTCCCTGCCCGGGTCGCATAGATGGGCGTTCCCGAAGGTGCGCCGAAGTCGATTCCGTTGTGGGTCCGCGTTTTTCCGGTAATGGGGTGGACCCGGGTTCCGAAGGGGCTGGTCACCCGAAGGTTTGAAAGAGGGCGGACCCACTTGGCATCCGAAGGCGGCGCATCGCCGGCAGCTGCCAGTTTTGCCAGATACTCGTCGTACTTTGCGCTTTCATATTCCTTTTCCTTCTGGGAGATCTCGTCCATCAGGGCGTTGATCTTGTCATTGGCCTCATCCAGCAGGACCGCGATTTCCGCTTCCTTTTCCAGAAGCTGGCGCAGGACCTCGTCGGACTGTTCCCGCTTGAGCTCCAGGGTAGCCTGGGTGGCTTCCAGCTGGGTCTTGCTGTCCTCCATAGCCCGGCGTTCCTCGTCCATGGTAATTCTCTGCACCTCCACGTTCTCAGCCGCCTGCTGTAATTCCTGCAGCCGACGCTGGTCCGAGGCGTTGATCTCCGATACCATATTCAATCGGTCCAGAAGATCCGTAAAGCTGTTGGCTTCAAAAATCACCGACCAATAGGTGACCTTTCCGCCCTCTTCCATGGCGCGGATTCGCTCCTTATGCTTCTGATTCAGGGCATCCAGGTGGTCCTGGGCCTGCTCCAGCTGCTCCTGGATATCCGCAATCAGCTGACCGTAATTTGCAATCTGCTGATTGAGATTTTCGATTTGCTCATTCATAAGGCTGATCTCCTGGTCCAGACCGTTTTTCTGGTCCACCAGCTCCTGGATATCGCTGGCATTGGCATCATACTGTCCCTGAATGGCATTGAGTTCTGCCTGAATTCCTCGGTTCTGTTCCTTCAGACCGTTGATTTCCTGACGGATCTGATCCGAAGAAGCGGCACGGACCGGCTCCGCAGCCGCCCCCACCAGAAGGACTGCCGCAAGGATCACCGGCAGTATTCTTCGATATTTCATCTCTATCTCCATATTTGAGGCGTCTCCCCGGAAAAACCAGGGAGACGCAGAATTTCTATACCGAGTGGCTCACACGTCCATAAACTTGCGGATGGACGTCCAGCTGCCGACGATACCCACAAAGAAGCCGGCGGCGCAGAAGGTAGCCACCATGGGGATGAACAGCTCCTGGAAGTTCACAAACCGGAATAGCTGCAAGGCATCCACCTCTGCCACACGGGTGACCAAAGCATCATAGAGCACCCATTCCAGTCCAAAGGCCAGGACCGCACCCATCATGCCCAGAGAGAAGCCCTCCACCACAAAGGGCAGCCGGATAAAGCCATTGGTCGCTCCGACCATCTTCATAATGGCAATTTCATCTCTGCGGTCATACATGGCAAGCTTAACTGTATTGGAGATGATCAGCAGGGAAACCACCAGAAGCACAGCAATCACCGCAAGAGATGCAATGTGCAGCACATTCTGAATGGTAGTAAAGCCCTCTGCCATTTCATAGGCGGCGTGGGTCTGGGCCACACCGGGAATCTGCTGGAGCTGCTGATCGGTCTGCTCCATGAGGGAATTGTCCTCCAGGACCACCACGAAGCGGTGGCGCAGATCCTGAGGCTGAACGCCGCTGAAGGCGGGGTCATTATTGTGGTCAGCCACAAAGTCCGCCAGGGCTTCCTCGCGGGAAACGTAGGTCGCCTGGAGCACATTACTTACGGCATTGATTTTGGTTCCCACACTTCTGGCCTCTGCATCAGGAAGCTCGCTGTCGATATACACCAGGATCTCACTGGTCTGGTTCAGCTCCTCCACCATCACATCCAGGTTATAGGCCAGGATGGAGAAGCTGCCCACGATCAAAAGGCAGGCCACCGTGACACACACAGCGGCAAAGGACATAAATCCGTGGCGGAAGATCCCCCGGAAGCCCTCTTTTACTAAGTATCCGAAATTACTGATCTTCATGGCTGTAGTACCCCTCCGTTCCATCGCTGACGACAAGGCCATCGTCGATGGCAATGACGCGTTTCGAGAATGTCTCGACCAGATCTTTTTCGTGGGTAACTACCAGCACGGTGGTACCGAGATTGTTGATTTCCTGCAGCAGGGACATGATCTCAAAGGATCTTGCCGGGTCCAGGTTGCCGGTAGGCTCGTCCGCAATAATGGTAGAGGGATTGTTCACCAGGGCACGGGCAATGGCCAGACGCTGCTGCTCACCACCGGACATCTCGCCGGGGTGACGGTCCTTCTTATTTTCCAGACCGACCAGTTCCAGTACATAGGGGACACGCTCCTTGATCTCCTTGGGCCGGGCACCGATAACACGCATAGCGAATGCCACGTTTTCATAGACCGTCTTGTTGGGAATGAGGCGGAAATCCTGGAACACAACGCCGATGGTACGGCGGAGGTAGGGGATCTCTCGCTTGCGGATCCGCTCCAAAGAATAACCATTTACATGGACAGTGCCGGAGGTGGGCTGAAGTTCACCGGTAATCAGTTTGATAATGGTGGATTTACCGGAACCGGACGGCCCAACCAGGAAGCAAAACTCACCGTCCTCGATCTGCATCGTCACACCATTGAGGGCTATGTTGCCTTGCTCATATGTTTTTTCGACGTCAATAAATTCAATCATAAACATCTATCTCCAGTCATAGTGTAACCGAATTGTAACACATAGAAGGATTAAAGTCAATCAAAAATGGAAAATTTGGGCCTTGTTTCAAGTATTTTTACAGTTTCGACACATATTTTTCCCTTTATTTTAGATAAAATCGTGTGATTTTCTGAATTTCCCGTATTTTTTCAGGCAGGCATCACCTTCTACCTGTAAAATGAATTTACATAACTTTCTCGCCATTTTTCTGCCCACATAAAAAGGAAGCACGGGCGCGTCCCATGCCTGTCAGAATTGTCTTTTTCTCAGCCGAGGCAGCAATGCTCTACTTCCACCGCTCTGCATAATCGGTCCGTTGAATGTGAAAGAGGGCCGCAGAAGCTGCGGCCCTCTCAGGGATCTCTATCAAAGTTAACGGCTTTCCCGGGATGCCAGATACTTGCGAACCATCAGCGCCACCTTAAAGACGATGGCGTGGTCAAACTGGCGAAGATCCAAGCCCGTGAGCTTCTTGATTTTCTCCAGGCGGTAGACCAGCGTGTTGCGGTGGACAAACAGCTTCCGGGAGGTTTCGGAAACGTTCAGGTTGTTCTCGAAGAACTTGTTGATCGTAAAGAGGGTTTCCTGATCCAGAGAATCAATGGAATTCTTCTTAAACACCTCACTGAGGAAAATCTCGCAAAGGGTGGTGGGCAGCTGATAGATCAGGCGGCCGATCCCCAGATTTTCATAGTGCATAATGCTCTTTTCCGTATCGAAGACCTTCCCAACCTCAATGGCGGTCTGAGCCTCCTTATAGGAATCCGCAAGCTCACGCAGATGCTCCGCCACCGTGCCGATACCGGTGACTGTCTTGATCCGCAGTTCATTTTTCAGGGTCTCTTCCATGGAAGCAGCCAGCTTTTCCAGGTCATCCCCAGTGGTCCCGGCGGTGATCTGCTTGACCACTGCCACATCTGTCTCGTTGATACTGAGGACAAAATCCTGCACCTTATCCGGGAACATACCGGACAGGACATCCACCGTAGCCACATCGCCGTGGCCCAGCTGGCGAATCAGAAAGACTGCGCGGGGTGCATCGGTGGCAAAATGCAGCTCCTTTGCGCGGATGTAGATATCACCGGGCAGAATATTGTCCATGATGATATTCTTCACAAATGTACCGCGGTCATGCTTATCCTCATAAAATGACTTTGCATCGTTCAGCGCAATATAGGCCATGGTGCAGAAAGACCTGGCGATCTCATCGTCGCCGGTGCAGAACACTGCGTACTCCATGCAATTGGTGCTGCCCATAGCAGCCTTGAAGCTCTTTTGAGCGAAGGTGACCACTTCGTCGCCAGCACCGCTGACCTTCAAAGCGGCATCCGTCCAACGCTCTCCCAGCAGGGATACGTCAGTACAGGAAATCACGCTGCCCTCAGTATCCATTACGCCAAAGGTTCGATCACTAATGTCCTTTAATTGGACGATCACGCTCTGAAAAACACTGTTGGACATTTTTCTGCCCCTCCCTTAGTATCTTGCATAAATGCTTATTTCACAAAACTGCGTTATTATTATACACAGCTTTTGCGCATATTGCAAGTACCATTTGACATTTTATTGCAAAAAGTCTCTTTCTTTTTAGCTATTATAACCTGCCCCCCCAGGGATAACACGAAAAAGGGGGTTATTTCCCAGCAGAAGCTCCAGTTATCTCCGTCAAAACGCCAATTTCCACCTCAGAAAGCTCCCGAACCGCTCCTTTGGGAAGATTTTCAAGAGAAAGCGGTCCCTCCGCCTCCCGGCGCAGATAGGTGACCGTCATCCCACGGGATGCCATCATCCGGCGGACCTGGTGGTATTTTCCCTCATAAACCGTGATACGGCTCTCGCCGGGGCCCAGAGGCTCTAAGATGGCAGGCAGGCACTGTGTCCCGTCCCGCAGGGTAAGCCCTGCCTGAAACGCTGCCGCATCCTCTTCCCCGGCCGTTCCCTGGTGCCGGGCATAGTAGAGCTTGGGCACCCGCTTTTTCGGGGAAATCAGCCGGTGGAGCAGATCCCCGTCGTTTGTAAAGAGGAGAAGACCCTCGGTTTCCTTGTCCAGCCGCCCCACAGGCTTTACATCCCGGTAGTTCTTTGGAATCAGCTCCATCACGGTTCTGTCCCTGGCATCCTCCGTAGCCGTCACATAGCCCGCAGGCTTGTGAAGCATCACCACGATCCGCCGCCTTCCCCCCAGTGCTTCCCCGTCCAGGGTGATTTTCTGAGCGGCGGCGTCGATCTTCATACCGGGGTCCTTCACCGCCCTGCCGTCTATGCTCACCCGTCCGGCCTTCAAGATCACCTTGACCTGGCTGCGGGTCCCTACCCCGCTGTCACATAGGAATTTGTCCAATCGCTCCATGGTATCCTCCGTTCTATCCCACCTTGTCCCTGCATAGGCTGGAAGTGCCAACTACAAAACAGGAGGGACCCTCTATGATGGTTATGACCGCAAAACTGAATTTGAAAAAAATCCTGATGATCCTGGCTGCGGCAGCCGCCGTGATCCTGTCACTGATCCTGCTGATGGGCGGCGGTGAAACAGAGCCCACGGCTGCCCCCGCCGTCTCCGGCAACGATGCACGGGTGCAGTTTCTCAGGGACAATGGCTGGGAGGCTGCCGAAGCCCCCACCGAGTCCAGCCGGGTGAAAGTCCCCGGGCAGACCAGCCAGATCTACGAGCGATACAACAACCTGCAAAAGAGCCAGGGCTATGACCTTTCCAAATACGCCGGAAAGAAGGTCATGCGCTACGTCTATGAGCTCCGCAACTACCCCGGTGCCACCGCCCCGGTCTACGCCACCCTGCTGGTTTACAAGGACCAGATCATCGGCGGTGACATCACCGATACCGGTGTGGACGGAAAGATCCGAGGATTCCAGCAGACGAAAGCAGAAAAGGCCGCTCAAAAGCCGGCCGCCTCTGCGCCGACCCAGGCTCCTACAGAGGCCGCAGCCGCAGAGACCGACGCGGCTGTCCGGCAGTGACTCCTGCCATCTGACCAAATTCATTTTCTGAATCATATCACAAACTTTGCACCTTGACAAGAAAGAACTGCCATGGTATCCTGTAAGGGAACTGAATCAGTGTCTTCAGGGCGGGGTGTGATTCCCCACCGGCGGTAAAGTCCGCGAGCGTTTCGGCGCAGAATCGGTGTGATTCCGATACCGACAGTATAGTCTGGATGGAAGAAGATCAAGTGTACCGGGAAGGTTTCCCGGATGTGTTCCTGCCTCGTTTGATCGCGCCCCGAGAATGCTCTCAGGGCGTATTTTTTATCGTTTGAGGTGGAAAACATGAAAAATTTCTTTGCGCAATTGCAGGAAAACCTGGGCTTTGTGGCGGTCTGCGCCCTCATTATCATCGGCATCATGGTTCTGTCCAAGCTCACAGAACACTTCTTCCCCGAAAAGCGGCAGGTCTCCTCTGCCCGCCGGGTGAGCATCGTAGGCATCTGTGCCGCCATTGCGGCGGTGCTGCATATTTTCGACTTTCCCCTGCTGTTCATGGCTCCCGGCTTTTACAAGCTGGACTTCTCGGAGCTTCCGGTACTCCTGTGCGGCTTCTATCTGGGGCCCACCGCCGCCGTTACAACGGAAGCTGTAAAAATTCTTCTGAAGCTGATGATCAAGAGCACCTCCACCGCTTTTGTGGGTGACTTTGCAAACTTTGTCGTGGGATGCAGCATGGTCCTTCCCGCCACCATCTGGTATCATGTCCACAGAAGCCGCCACAATGCCCTGCTGGGGCTGATTGCCGGCACTCTGGTCATGACGGTGTTCGGCAGTCTCTTTAACGCAGTCTATCTGCTGCCAAAATTCTCCCAGCTCTACGGTCTGCCCCTTCCTCAGATCATCGCCATGGGCTCTCAGATCTTCGGAAGTGTCCACGATCTTTCTACCTTTGTGCTGTTCTGTGTCGCTCCTCTGAACCTGGTAAAGGGAATTCTGGTGTCCATTTTCACCATGCTGCTCTATAAGAAAGCAGCGCGCCCCCTCTTCGGCATCCATAGATAAAAGCGATCCCATTCCCGGAGGCGGAGATTCTTTCCGCTTCCGGGAATTTTTTCAGTTTCCGGACCAATTTCTTTTTTTGCTCTTTATTTATACCGGGATTGATACTATAATGAAAGGATGAAGAGTGAAAACAGGAAAGGAGAGATTCATTTATGAGAATTGTTGTCAAGATCGGCACCTCCACTCTGGCTCACAGCACCGGCCTTCTGAATATCCGCCGGGTAGAGGATCTGTGCCGGGTCTTAAGTGACGTTAAAAACGGAGGACACGAAGTGATCCTGGTATCCTCCGGTGCCATCGGCATGGGTGTTGGCAAGCTGGGCCTGCGGGAGCGTCCCCAGGATATCCCCACCAAACAGGCAGCGGCTGCTGTGGGGCAGTGTGAACTCATGTACGTCTATGATAAGCTGTTCAGCACCTACCACCACACCGTAGCCCAGCTGCTGATCACCAATGAGGATATCTCCAACGAGCAGCGGCACCAGAACTTCCGCAACGCCCTCCATCGTCTGCTGGAGCTGGGTGCTCTGCCCATTCTCAACGAAAACGACACCGTAGCCACTGACGAGCTGGTCATCGGCGATAACGATACCCTGGCTGCCATTGTGTCCCGAAGCGTAGAAGCAGATCTTCTCATTCTTCTGTCGGACATCGACGGTCTTTACACCGCAGATCCCCACACCCATCCCGAAGCCGCCCTGCTTCATCGGGTGAAGGAAATCGATGACACCATTCTCGCTCTGGCCGGCATCAGCGGCTCCAACCTGGGCACCGGCGGCATGATCACCAAGCTCCAGGCCGCCAGGATCTGCATGGACTGCGGCTGTGATATGATCATTGCCAACGGTCAGGACCCCCGCATTCTCTATGACATTCTGGACGGAAAAGACGTAGGTACTACTTTCTCTAGGAGGGATATTCATGAAGGAAATGCTTGAACACGCAAGGGCAGCCAGGCGCACCGTTTCCCGGCTCACTACCCAGGAGAAAAATGATGCGCTGAATGCAATGGCCCAGGCGCTTCTGGACCGGAGCGCACAGATCCTGGAGGCCAACGCCCTGGACTTAGACGCTGCTAAGGGCACTGTCTCCCAGGTGATGCTGGATCGGCTGCTGCTGACCCAGGACCGGATCGCCGCCATGGCCCAGGGCATCCGTCAGGTCGCTGCCCTGCCTGACCCTGTGGGCCGGGTGCTGGAGGAGATCAAGCGGGAGGACGGCCTGCTCATTCGCAAGGTCTCCGTCCCCATGGGCGTCATCGCCATTATCTACGAGAGCCGCCCCAATGTCACCAGTGACGCTGCGGCTCTGGCCCTCAAGAGCGGAAATGTCTGCGTTCTTCGGGGCGGCAAGGAGGCTTTCCGCAGTGCCAATGCCATTGTCACCGCTCTGCGGGCAGGCCTGCAAGCCTGCGGCATCACCCCCTATGCGGTGAACCTGGTGCAGGACACCTCCCGAAGCAGCGCCAACGCCCTGATGACTGCCAACGGTTACATCGACCTTCTGATCCCCAGAGGCGGTGCCGGACTGATCAACGCCTGCCTGAAAAACGCCACCGTCCCCTGCATCGCCACCGGCACCGGTATCTGCCACATCTACGCAGAGAAGACCGCCGACCTAACCATGGCGGTGTCCATCATTGAAAACGCCAAGACCAGCCGTCCCAGTGTCTGCAACGCCATGGAGGTTCTGCTGGTGGATAAGGCCATTGCCCCTGCCCTGCTGCCCATGCTCCACAAGCGTTTGGTAGAAGAGCGGGAAAACCCGGTGGAGCTGCGCCTGGACGAAACCGCTCAGACCCTCATCCCCGGCACCCCCGCCGCGGCGCAGGATTTCGATACCGAGTTCCTGGACTACATTCTGGCTGTCAAGTGCGTGGACAGCGTGGAAGAGGCTATTGCCCATATCGCTGCCCATTCCACGGGCCACAGTGAGTCCATTCTCACCCAGGACCCGGAGGCTGCACAGAAATTCACGGAAGCTGTGGACAGCGCCGCAGTCTACGTCAACGCCTCCACCCGGTTTACCGACGGCGGCGAGTTCGGCCTGGGCTGCGAAATGGGCATTTCCACCCAGAAGCTCCACGCCAGAGGCCCCATGGGTCTGCGGGAGCTGACCACCTATAAGTACATCATTCAGGGATGCGGACAGATCCGCTAGGAGGCTGCTATGAAATACGGATTTATTGGCTGCGGGAACATGGGCGGTGCCATCGCCCGGGCCCTCAGCAAAACCACCACCGATTTTCTCATCACCGACCGCTCCGGTAAGGCCAAGGCACTGGCTCAGGAGCTGGGCTGCACCTACACAAGCAGCAGCGAGATCTGCACCCAGGCAGATGCCGTTTTCCTGGGCGTGAAGCCCCATATGCTGAAAGGCACGCTGGCTCCCCTCACCCCTGCCCTGCTGGCCCGCAGGCCCCTGCTCATCTCCATGGTGGCAGGTGTGGAGATCCGGCAGATCGAGGAATATCTGGGAGAAAAGCTTCCCATTCTCCGCATCATGCCCAACACCCCGGTGGCTGTGGGCAAGGGTGTGATCCAATATTGCCGCAACGACCTGGTGACGGACGAAATGCTCCGGACCTTCCTGGGCGATCTGTCCGGTGCCGGTGTGCTGGACCCTCTGGACGAGTCCCTTATTGACGCTGCCAGTGCCATTTCCGGCTGCGGTCCTGCCTTTGTCTACCAGTTCATCGAAGCGCTGGCAGACGGCGCTGTCGCCTGCGGAATTCCCCGTGCCAAGGCCATGGAATACGCTGCCGCCACCGTCATCGGTGCCGGAGAGATGGTGTGCATCACCGGTCAGCACCCCGGTGCCCTTAAGGACGCCGTCTGCTCCCCCGGCGGCAGCACCATCCAGGGGGTTCGCACCCTGGAGCAGCACGGCTTCCGGGGGGCTGTGATGGACTGCGTCATTGCCGCTTATGAAAAAAATCAGAAATTGGGGAAATAACTATGGAATATCGAATTCTCGGAAAAACCGGTCTTAACATCTCCCGTATGGGCTTCGGCGGCATTCCCATTCAGCGCATTGATGTGGAAGGGACCAAGCAGCTGATGCAGGCTCTGATGGATGCCGGGGTCAACTATATCGATACGGCCCGGGGCTACACCGTCAGCGAAGCCTATCTGGGCCAGGCCCTGGAGGGCATCCGGGACCACTTTGTCCTTGCCACCAAGAGCATGGCCCGGACCAAGCAGGCCATGGCGGAGGACATCGACATCAGTCTCAAAAATCTCCGCACCGACTATATTGACCTCTACCAGGTCCACAACCCCTCTATGGAGCAGCTGGACCAGGTGCTGGCCCCCGGCGGCGCTCTGGAAGCCCTGCTGGAAGCCAAGGAGGCAGGAAAAATCGGCCATATCGGCCTCACTGCCCATTCCCCGGATGTATTCCGCAGGGCTATGGAGCTTCCCTGGGTGGAAACCCTCATGTTCCCCTATAACATTGTGGAGACCCACGGCGAGGATCTGATCCGGGACTGTGCCAAACGAAATATCGGCTTTATCTGCATGAAGCCCCTGGCAGGCGGTGCCATTGAGGACGCCGGCCTGGCCCTGCGATATGTGGCCGCCAATCCCAATGTCACCGTGGTGATCCCCGGCATGGCCGCCCCCCAGGAGCTGTCCCAGAACCTGGAAGCCGTCAGCAATACAGCCCCTCTCAGCGGTGAGGAGCAGGCAAAGTGCATGGAGATCCGCCGGACCCTGGGCAACAATTTCTGCCGCCGCTGCGGCTACTGTGCCCCCTGCTCTGCCGGGATCAACATCCCCCAGGTTTTTATTCTTCAGGGATATCTGGACCGCTACGGCCTTCAGGACTGGGCACAAAACCGCTATGCCGACCTGGCAAAGCACGCTTCCGACTGTGTAGGCTGCGGTGCCTGTGAGGACCGCTGCCCCTACCATCTGCCCATCCGGCAGATGATGCAAACAGCCCGTGAGCGGTTCGGACGCTGATTGCGAAACTTGATTACGTAAAAAGGCGGATAAGCACCCACAAAAGGATGCTTATCCGTCTTCTTTTTTAGATTACAGAATCCCATACCCTGAAAGGCCCAGGGGTAACCGCATAGTCCAGCATCTCCTGATGGCTGGGGAAGTTCAGCTTCTGGAAATCCTTCTGGGGTGTAAATGAGATGATCCTGCGGGCGGTATCCACCCAGGCAGACCGGCTCCATTCCGGTTTAGGAGCTCTCTGGATGCCCTCCCTGTCCATAGAATCCCCTTCTTTGGGAAAATCAGGCCCCCTCCGGGATGGGCTCTCCATCCCACAGAGCGTTCTTACAGTTTCTGACGAATACATCCGGGCCGCCCAGATCCCGGAAAGTGGTGTTTTCAATGGTCAGATCATCCATGCCTACGATGGAGATACCGCCGTTGCTGCACTCATAAATATCGCAGTTTGTGACCGTCATATGGTCGCCGCCATTGCCAGTGATGCCCAGGATACCGCATCCGTAGAGACCACAGCGGTCCACCTTGACCTGCCGGCAATCCCGGAAGTCCAGCACACCGCCCATGCAGAATCCAGGCTCCACCGTGTGGCCTGCCGTAAAGCCGGAGAGGGTCAGATTGGTGCAGAATCGGAAGGACAGTACATTGGCGTAGCGAGGAACAGCGGAAATGGTGTGGGCCTTGATGTCATCGCCTTCGGCGGTGACGGTCAGGTTGTCCACCTGGGAAATCACCAGCTGGGGACCGTCAAAGGTATCCTCCCAGGAGTAATATCGGCCGCCGTCCTTGCCATAGTTAGGGGCGGTGCTGAGATCCAGCAGCTCGCAGTCCAGAATGATTTTGGTATCCGGCCCAATGGCATTCAGGAATTCCTCCGCATTGGCAACACGGACTTCCTTCTGTGCCCCGGGGGCCTTCAGAGCTTCCTTGGGAGAGAGGAGCTCTTCTGTGATGTCTGCACCGTTTGCATCCACGGCATATTCACTGTACGGGTAATACCAGGCCCAGGGGGCATTGTCCTGGAAGGTGTTGTTTTCCAGATGGGGGGCGGAGCTCCAAAACCGGAAAGCCGCTTCCATCACCGCATTTCCGGTAAAGGTATTCTCCTTTACATAGACTTTTCGGCTGTATTCCATTTTAAGGAGCAGCGCCGTTTTGTTATTGGCAACCTGGCAGTTTTTCACTGTCAAATTTTCACAGCCTGCAATATCCAGCACTGCCGAGTGATTGACTCCGGCGGGCGCATTCTGAGAGGCATCAAAGTCATGGATCTCACAGCCGTCCAGGGTCACATCCTGGCTCCCATAGATCCGATAAGCACCTCTGTTCTTACATCCGGTGACGGTCACATTCTGGCACTGGGTAAGGGTGATTCCGGAACCGGTGGGTTGATCCAGAGTCAGCTTGTCCAGGGTCACATCCGAACATTCTTTCAGAAACAGTCCGACAGTATCCGCCATTTCTCCACCCTGGGGCTTTAAGGACAGAGCGTTGAGGGTGATACCGGTACACTTTTCAAATTGGATGGGGGCATTCCCTTGGGGAGCAAGCACGGCATCCGTGCCGCTTAAGATAAGTCCGCTTACATTCTGGATCACCAGGCAGAAGCCGCTCTCCCGTGCTTCCCACCGATAGGCAGGATTTTGGGATTCCTTGCCATAGTCAGAAGCCTGGGTAAGATCATAAGTACCGGGAGCCAAGGTAATCTCCGTATTGGAGGACAGGGCCGCCAGGAATTCATCCACAGTCTGAACCTCAGAGGTACCGGAATCCTGGAGTTTCGGTGCTTCGGCTGCCTGTGTGGAGGGAGCAGGCTCCTGGCTGCCACAGCCTGCCAGCATGGCAAGCACCATAGCCAGAACCAAAATCAATGAGCTGCATTTTTTCATGGGTATCATCCTTTCCTTTGTTTCCGCCAAAGAAACGGAACGCTTCTCCGGCGGACTGTATTGGTCTTCTACCTGTATAGACACAGAAAAGAACGCCAGGTTTCAAAAATCGAAAATTTTTCTCTCTTGCTTCCAAGGCTATCCCAATACTATATTACAATAGTCACAATGATTACGAGACGGGCCGCTCCCCTCTATCCTATCATAAAACCCGCCCACGGATGGATATTATTTTGAAAAAAGTGAAACGCAGCAGGCTCTCGCTGTTACTATAAGGTAGAACACGAAAGGAGGGAACCGATTTGAACGAGCAAAGCGCATTGCATTCCCTGAAAAAAGGGTCCCAGGATGCACTGGTCTGGTTTATCGGGCAGTACAGCGCCTATGTCGGGGCCATCATCCAGCGGATCATCGGAAGCAGGATGTCCCAGGAAGATGTAGAAGAAGTAGCTTCCGACGTTTTTCTAGCCCTATGGAACCAGGCTGGTGAGATTCGCTCCCAGAATGTAAAAGCATACTTAGGGCGGGTTGCCCGAAATATGGCCCTGAATAAGTTCCGGGAGGCCGGATTTACCCTACCCCTGGAGGACGACCAGATCCTGGTGGACAGCACAACCCCGGAAGAAAGTCTCCTCAAAAAGGAAGCCGCAAACATCGTCACCCAGGAAGTGAAGCATATGAAGCAGCCGGAGCAGGAGATCCTTCTGCGGTACTACTATTACTTCCAACCGGTGGAACAAATCGCCCAGGAAATGAACATGAACCCAGCAACGGTGAAGACAAAACTCTTCCGTTCCCGCAAGAGCCTGAAGGACACCCTTGCGCAAAAGCTTAACTAAGGAGGTTTTACGATGGAATTCAATATGTTTGATCTGTTTGAGAATGTAGACGCTTCCCAGGTGCCGATCCAGGAAGCCAGCCCCGTCCGGGTGGAGAGGATTCAGGCCCTGACTCTGGCAAAGATAAAGCCCAGACGGCAGATGGCCCCCAGAGTATTTCTGGCGGCTGCCATCGCCGCCACTCTCACCGTCTCTGCCCTGGCCTATGCAGGGTTTTCAAACTATTCCGATTCGGATGGGATGCTGGACGATGCCTACGGCAATCAGCAGCAAAACAGTGTGGTCAGTGCCACCGGCCCCTACGGCCCGGTGCCGGACAGCCAGCGGGTTCCCCTGGACCCGGAAGCCGCCGACCTGGCAGCACCCTATATTGCCTCTGTGGAGCGGACCATCCGGGATGGCAACCTGTCCGTCACGGTCCACGGGCATCTCTATGACTCGGTGACAGGATGCGGCGTTATCTACTATACCGCAGAAGACCCTGCGGGCTTTGACTATCAGCTGCAATATGACGGCATGATCTCCAGTCTCCCGGTGGTCCTGAAAAACACCCACGGGTACAGCTTCCTGCTGGAAGACAAATCCACCGACACCCGGCTGGAAATCATGGAATACTATATTCACAGCCCCTGGTATCCTGAAAACCATATTCAGGTAGTGCTGCATTCCAGTGAAGACCCTGTTTCCGAAGAAGAGAAATTCGCCCGGGAGCAGAATTCCCTGAAGCTGCCCTTCCGGGATGGCGGCGGCATGGAAGGACGTGTAGGCAGCGGCATCCGCCTGTCCCCCATCGGCATTACCCTGGAAGCTTCCCAGATGGATTTTCTGGGTGACAGCAAAAACCTGGACACCCTGGAGCGTCTGGCCCTTCGGTTCCAGGATGGCAGCGAATTTGTGATTGAGGACGACACCAGCAACAACTATATGTTTGCCGCCTCTCCCGAGGAAGGGCATCTGGTGATCCCCTTTAACCGTCTGGTGGATCTAAACCAGGTCCAGGCCGTGGTGGTAGACAGCCATGAAATTACCGATTTGCAGCCCATTCAAGAGGACCAACGGTGGAGACCGGAGGAATATCTGGAGCAGAAGTCGGAACTGGACACCCCCGCCAGTGCAGGCAGCGGCGCCATCACCTTCCAGGGGATGACCTTTACCCCCGGCACCCTCAGATATGATCCCATCACCCGGGCCGGACAGCTCCCCTGCACTTTGACCACCCAGGACAGCACCGCCCAACTGCTCACGGACGGTCATTTCTCCCCCTACAAAGCCGGCATCCAAATGAACCATCCCGGTCAGTGGAAGATCACTGCTCAGGAGGACAAGAAGCTGGAATTTGTCTACTATTTTGTGGCCTTTGAAAACGAATCGGATTTCCTGAAATTCTGGTTTGAGGGCAGCAATGCCGATCCCCGGCTGGACCAGGCCACGGAAAATCTCATCTGCCTGCCCTTCTCCCAGGAGCCGGGAGAGGTGCTGGAACTGGCAGAGGGAAATATCAAAGTCACAGAGCTGGGTATGTTCCTGGACTACAAGGCCCTGGATATCGACCAGGGCAGCCGCCCCAAGGACCTGTCCATCCAGTTTACCGACGGCTCTCAGCGGATCATTTCCAGCTGGGACGAGGACATTCTCGATGGCTGCTGGCTCAACACCCGGGAAGTTCGGGGAACCGAAACGCCGGTGCTGCAAATCGGCTTCTATGCGCCTGTGGAGGTAGGCAAGATCCAATCTGTCACCTACGCCGGACAGGTTTTTATGCGCTGATCCCCGAACCGATATTGGCTCGCACAATATAAAAAAGAGGTCGGAGCCGACCTCTTTTTTATGTTAGTGAAAGTTCTGAGGCGTTAAGCGCCCGTAGGTATCCAGGATATCGTGCTCCTTCTGCTCCTGATCAATGCAGGCTTCATACTGTCACAGATCCTGCCGTCCACAGGATGTGCCGGTTCCCCACCAAACCACGCCCCCTGCTGCGATATCATCACACGCAGCAGGGGGCCGATTTTGTTATTGGGTCTTATCGAATCACGCGGACTCTCAGCACACCTTCAATGCAGCTCAGATGATCCGCCAACGCCTGGGAGGGTCTGCGGTCCAGGTCCAGCATGGTGTAGGCGTAATCCCCCCGGCTCTTGTTGGTAAGTCCTGCAATATTCACATTCTCCGCCGCCACCGCCGTGGTGAAACGGCCCAGAGAATTGGGAATATTTTTGTGGAGGATGGTAATTCGTCCGGCACTGGTGCACCTGCCCATATCACAATTGGGGAAGTTCACGGAATTGACGATATTTCCGTTTTCCAGATAGTTTTTCATCTGGTTCACTGCCATCCGGGCACAGTTATCCTCGGATTCCTCGGTGGAAGCTCCCAGGTGGGGAATGGCAATACAGCCGGGCATGGATGCCGTCTTCTGGTTGGGAAAGTCGGTGATATAGTGCCAGACCTTCCCGGTTTCCAGGGCACTTGCCATGGCTTCATCGTCCACCAGCCCGCCACGGGCAAAGTTCAGGACGAGCACCCCCTCCTTCATCCGGTCCAGGGCCGCGGCATCGATCATGCCTCGGGTGCTGTCCAGCAGGGGCACATGGAGGGAAATCACGTCGCACTGGTCGTAGATCTCCTCCTGGGTCTTTACATGGTGAATGGCACTGTCCAGGTGCCAGGCTGCTTCCACGGAGATATAGGGGTCATAGCCGTAGACCTCCATCCCCAGCTGCACCGCTGCATTGGCAAGGGGGCCGCCGACCGCACCCAGACCGATGACACCCAGCCGCTTCCCGGCGATCTCATGGCCTGCAAACCGGGATTTTCCCTTTTCCACCTTTTTGGCAAGGTCCGGCTCCTCCCGAATGGACTGCACCCAGTTGACACCCCCCACTACATCCCGGCACCCCAGGAGCATCCCGCACAAAGCCAGCTCTACCACGCTTCTGGCGTTGGCGCCGGGGGTGTTAAACACCACAATGCCCTGCTGAGAGCAGCGGTCCAGGGGGATATTGTTGACGCCTGCCCCGGCTCTGGCAATCGCCAGCAGGGCGTCCGGCAGAGCCAGGTCGTGCATGGCAGCGCTTCTCACCAGCACTGCCTGGGCGTCCGCCAGCTGATCCGTCAGCGGATAGTTTTCGGTCAGAAGCTCCGTTCCCTTCTTGGAAATGGCGTTGAGACAATGAACCTGGTACATTACGATTCCTTCTTCCTGTTATCGGTTTTCCCGCTCGAATTTTTCCATAAAGTCCACCAAGGCAGTGACACCCTCCAGGGGCATGGCATTATAGATACTGGCCCGCATACCGCCTACGGTGCGGTGGCCCTTGAGGCTCACCAGGCCCTGTTCTGCGGCCTCCTGCACGAACCTTGCATCCAGCTCCCGGTCCCCGGTGACAAAGGGCACATTCATAAGGGAGCGGTCCTTTGGCTCCACGGTTCCGTGGAACAGGTCGCTGCGATCCAGAAAATCATAGAGGACCTTGGCCTTTTCCTGATTCCGGCTCTGAATTGCCCCCAGGCCGCCCTGGTCTTTCAGCCACTTGAACACCTTGCCGCAGATATAAATACCGTAAGCAGGGGGCGTGTTATAGAGAGAACCATGGTCTGCATGGGTCTTGTAGCGGAGCATGGTGGGGGTCCCCGGCCACACATCTTCGGTGATCAGGTCTTCCCGAATGATGGCGATGACCACACCGGCAGGGCCGATGTTCTTCTGAACCCCGCCGTAGAGCATGGCATAACGGCTTACGTCCACCGGCTCCGACAGGAAGCAGGAGGACACATCCGCCACCAGGTCCTTACCCTTGGTATTGGGCAGGGTGTGGAACTTGGTGCCGTAAATGGTATTGTTCTCGCAGATATACACATAGTCCGCATCCGGGCAGATGGGAAGGTCCGAGCAGTCCGGGATGTAGGAGAAATTCTTGTCCGCTGAGGATGCCACCGCATTGGCCTGACCATAGAGCTTTGCCTCCTGCCATGCCTTCTTGGCCCACTGTCCGGTGATGATGTAGTCCGCCACCCGATTCTTCATCAGATTCATAGGGATCATGGCAAACTGCTGGCTGGCACCACCCTGCAAAAAGAGGACCTTGTAGCTGTCCGGAATGCCCATCAGGTCCCGGATATCCGCCTCGGCCTGGTCGATAATTGCCTGGTAGGTTCCGCTTCTGTGGCTCATCTCCATCACAGACATACCGCATCCCCGGTAGTCCAGCATTTCCTCTGCGGCTTCTTTCAGAACGCTCTCCGGCAGCACGGCCGGACCTGCGGAAAAGTTATACACTCTCGCCATGACGATTCCTCCTTCATGTTATGGTTGCAGCAGCCGCGCAAGCAGGCGGTGCCCGTTGGGCTCAAAGTTTCCCGTCATCTCGGCCTCTTCCTCATTGTACCTCGCCAGAGACTTTGCCTGTCTGGTGCTGTCGTAGAGCAGATAGGGCACCGGATCTCCGGTGTGGGTGCGGATCCGCAGAGGGGTGGGATGATCCGGGAGCACCAGCATCCGATAGTCCTCCCCTGCCGATGCCATTGCCTGGCGCAGGGGGGTAATGAGCCGCCGGTCCAGATCCTCGATGGCCTGGACCTTCTCCTTCAGCAGTCCCTGGTGGCCCATCTCGTCCGGGGCCTCCACATGGATGTACACAAAGTCGCAGCCGTCCTCCAGCAGTGCTTTGACAGCTGCCTGGGCCTTGCCCTCATAGTTGGTATCAATGGAGCCTGTGGCACCGGGTACCTCCATCACCTGCATTCCGGCACCCACTGCCATTCCCTTCAGCAGATCCACCGCAGATACCATTGCGCCTTTAAGCCCGGTCTTTTCCCGGAAATTCTGCATACTGGGCTTGGTGCCAGCCCCCCAGAACCACAGAGAATTGGCCTTGTTGATGCCCTTTTCCTGCCGCTGCCGGTTCAGAGGATGGTCATTGAGAAGACCGAAGCTTCTTTCCATCATATCCTTTAGCACCGGCTCTTTGGGCAGCCAGGGGCCGATTTGGGTGCCCAGATGGTCATGGGGCGGCTCCAGCTCCACCATCCGGCCATGCTTCCAGACCAGGATATGGCGGTAACTGGTGCCGCTGTAATACTGAAACTCCTGGTTATTGAAGTTCTGCCGGATGGTCTCCATGAGCACATCCGCATCCTGGGAAGAGATTTCCCCGGAGCTGTGGTCCAGGATGGTCTTCTCCTCATAGGGCTCCGGCTCGGTCAGGGTCACCACATTGCACCGAAATACCACGTCCGTGTCTTCCATGGGTACGCCAATGCTCAATGCTTCCAAGGGAGATCGGCCGGAGTAACATTCTCTGGGATCATAGCCCAGAACAGAAAGGTTGGCAATGTCACTGCCGGGCTTCATGCCCGCAGGAACATTCTGTACCATTCCCAGTTCCCCGCAGCCCGCCATCTCATCCATAGCAGGGGTATTGGCATATGCCAAAGGGGTCTTTCCGCCCAGTGCGGCGATGGGTTCATCCGCCATGCCGTCACCTAATACGACGATATATTTCATCAGCCTCTCTCCTTCTTTCCAGAATTTGTCTTTGCTTAGAAGACAAATGTCTTTATTAAAAGTTATACTATCATGTTCCTTCGGAAAATACAAGGGATATATCCTACGAAAAGGCCAGCTGCTTCCTCTCCTTTCGTATGCAAATCCACAACACATCTCCCACTCTATGCTCCGATTGGCAAGAAAAGACCACTCAATGCAAAAACTCCCCCATGCCGAAGCACGAGGGAGCTTAGATCATTTAATTACGGTTCCTCCAGCAGCATATCAATGCCGGTCTGGATGACCTCCGCATTGAGAGCACCGTTTCCCTGGGCCACCAGGTAGCCCTCTGCATCGATGAAGTAGGTCACAGGCACGCCGGAAATGCGATAGCTCATGGCAGCTTCCTGATTCACATCGTAGTACACCGGGAAGGTATAGTCCTTATCGGCGATGAAGCCGGAGGCCTTCTCCACGGTTTCCCGGATGCCGTCGGTGAGATTTACCAGCAGGAAATGGATGTCCTCGCCGTAGGTGTCGAACTTCTCCTGGAAGTCGGGCATCTCCATCTGGCAGGGACCGCACCAGCTGGCCCAGAAGTTGAGGACCACAGGCTTTCCCTGGAAATCAGACAGCTTATGGGTCTCGCCCTCCAGGTCATAAACCGTGAAATCCGGAGCAGACGTCTTAGGTGCTTCCGTCCCCTCCGGGGCAGACTCCCCGGCAGACTGGGTGGCAAGCTGATCCATCTGCAAGCTGGGTGCCAGCTTGTTGTAGAGGACATAGGCACCCACCAGCAATATGGCAAGGAGCAGAAAAACAATGATCACTTTCAGATTCTTGTACATACATTACCTCCTTAGCTCATAAGGGCAAGGAACTTACCCAGGTATCCGGTTGCCATCAGCACACCGATGGTCACCAGCAGACCGCCGCTGATGCGGTTGATCACGTCATAGTGGCGCTTGATCCAGTTGAAGGTGCTCTTGAGCTTGTCGATGAGCACGGCGCTGATGAGGAAGGGCACACCCAGACCCATAGAATAGGTCAGCAGCATTCCCATTCCCTCCAGTACATGGCCCTGCTGTGAAGCCAGCATCAGAGCAGAACCCAGGAAGGCGCCCACGCAGGGGGTCCAGCCAATGGAAAATACCATACCGAACACCATGGCGGAAAAGAAGCCCATCTCCTTCTGAACCATATTTCTGCGGAAGCCCTTGAAGAGGTTCAGTCGGAACACGCCCATATAGTTAAGGCCGAACAGGATCACGATGAGTCCGGAAATCAGATTGACCCAGAAGGAATAGGTTCTCAGGAAACCGCCCAAGGTCCCCGCCAGGGCACCCATCGCCACAAACACCATGGTAAAGCCCAGCACGAAGCCGGAAACACCCGTCAGTGTCTTTTTCGTAGAACGCTCTCCGCCGCCGGCAAAATAGGAAATATAGATCGGCAGCATAGGGAGCAGACAGGGGGATATGAAGGTAATAATACCCTCCAGGAAGGAAATCAGATATTGCATATGGTTTTCTCCTTGTTTTTTTGATAGGATACACATTCTACCGAAAAAAGTAAGTGACTTTGTTACGATTTTGAAAATTCCGAAGGATGGTAAAAATTTCTTCCTTTTCCGGGGCGGCACCATCAAAAAGGGACCTGTCCGAGGACAGGTCCCTAGCTTGGTATTTCCTTAGGCGTTGGTGTAGTTGTCGAAGTACCCCTGAATCAGAATGATGGGGGTGCCCTTGTCGCCGGAGCCGGAGGTCAGATCGCACAGAGAACCGATAAGGTCGGTCAGGCGGCGGGGCGTGGTGCCCTGAGAAGCCATGGTGCCGGAGACATCACCCTTCTCACGAATACGCTGCTGGATCGCCTCCTGCAGGGCCTCGCCGGACAGGTCGGCAAAGTCGTTGTCAGCCAGGTATTTGAGCTTCAGCTCGTTGGGGGTGCCTTCCAGGCCGGGGGTGTTGGCAACGGAGACGCTGGGGTCAGCCAGCTCCCAGATCTTACCCACGGGGTCCTTGAATGCGCCGTCACCGTAGACCATCACTTCCACGTGCTTGCCGGTCTTCTCCAGCAGACGCTTCTGGATCTCCAGGACCAGATCGGTGCAGTCTCTGGGGAAGAGCTTGATGGAGTCTTCGTTGGACTTATTGGAGCCCAGCAGACCGAACTTCTCCTGATAGCCGCTGCCGTCCACGGGAGCGGTCAGGATATCATCCAGGCCGCAGACGACCTCTGCACCGGCCTCCCGGAGCAGACGCTTGGTTCTGGCGCGGGTGTGGATATCGCAGTTCAGAACATTCTTGGTGTAATTCAGAATGGTACGGGGGTCGTTTGCAAAGATGATCTCTGCCTCTGCACCGCTCTCACGGATCAAGTCACCGTAGTACTGCACATAGTCCACGCCGGTGAAGGGGTGGCGATTTTCTCCAAACAGCTCACGGTATTTTTCGAGGGTCAGCACATCGGAATAGGGATTCACATGGGCCGCGTCCAGCTTGTCCAGAGACACCAGCTCATTGCCCACCTCGTCGGAGGGATAGCTCAACATCAGAACGATTTTCTTGGCACCCTTGGCAATGCCCCGCAGGCAAATGGCAAAGCGGTTCCGGGACAGGATGGGCAGGATCACACCGATGGTGCCGCCGCCCAGCTTGGCCTTGACATCCTTGGCAATGGCGTCAACAGTGGCATAGTTGCCCTGTGCACGGGCCACGATGGACTCGGTAGCAGCAACCACATCACGGTCACGCAGGGTAAAGCCTTCACTCTCAGCAGCCTCTAAAACACTGTCCACGACGATCTGCGCCAGGTCATCGCCCTGACGGATAATGGGGCAGCGGATACCCCGGGAGATCGTACCAACTTTTCTATCCATAATATAATACCTCATTTCCTTGGCTAGGTGGCCCTAGCCAGAGCATCATAACATAACATACTAGTTATACCGCATATTGTTCTTAAATTCAATCTCTTTTTTTGGAAAAATCGTAATTGGTAAATTTTTTCTGTGATGGGGACAGGATCGTCTTGCACAGCCCCCTGTCTTTTCTCCGCTGCACACAAAAAGGAGAGACCATATGAGCGGTCTCTCCTTTTATGAGGCTGGCGGAAAAAAACTACGGGCTTTTCCGCCATATATGATTTCTACTGAATTCGCCGCTTTACGGCTGCTTTATGTCCCTGGGTGCTGCGATGCTTTTGTATTGGCGCTGTTTCACCACGAAAAGCCGTCATTTCCGTTGAAAATACGATTTTCTCCCAGATGCATCCGCATTCCTGATTCACCTGGCATTGTCCGCAAAGAAGGCAACGGCAACTGCGCCGGGGCCGGTATGGGTGCCCACAACGCTGCCCACCAGGGTGCTGTGCAGCGTCTCTCCATGGCCCTGCCACAGGGCTTCGCTGTCATAGATGTACTTTTGCAGCAGCGCATCATTGAGTCCGGTATAGCCCAGCAGCAGGGGCATATCAAAATTCACACCGCCCGCCTTGCCGATCTCCTGAACCAGCATATTGTTGGCCTGACGGGACCCCCGGGCCTTGCCCAGCACCTTAATTTCCCCGTCCTGAAGTGCAACCACCGGCTTTATGGACAGAAGGCTTCCCGCTACAGCGGCAGTCTTGGAGATGCGTCCGCCCCGCTTCAGATATTCCAGGGTATCCAGCATGGCAACCACCCGGATATCCTCCCGCTTTTGGGTCAGCTCCCGGGCCACGTCCCCGGCCGGCATTCCCTGGGCTGCCAGCCGCAGGCCGTACTCCGCCAGAATGGCCGCACCAATGGTCACACTGCGGGTATCCACTACAAAGACTTTTCCCGGGAAATCCTCTGCCGCAATGCAGGCACTCTGATAGGTGCCCGAAAGAGAAGCACTGAGGGTCAGTGCCACCACGGTGTCTCCTGCATCCACTGCCTCCTGGAATGCCTTCTGGAATGCGAAGGGGGTCGCCTGGCTGGTGGTGGGAAGCACCTCGCTCTCGATCAGCTTTTCATAGAACTCCTGGCCGGTGATATCCACACCGTCCACATACTCCTCCTCGCCAAAGTGAATGGTAAGGGGCACTACCATAACCTGGTCCCGCACTGCGGGATTCATATCTGCGGTAGAATCGACTAAAATTCTTGTACTCATATGTTCCTCCTATTTGAGTCCTTCCTGACAAATGATATGCAGATTTCCGGCGATCAAGCCGAGAACCTCATAAAAAACCTTTCGTTTCTCATCATCCAGCCCCTCCCCTGCCTGACGAACCGCCTGCAAGGTGCGCTTCTGGACGGCCTGGGCCGCAGAGGTTCCCTGGACTGTAAGCTTCACAGGGGCACGGTAGCGCACACCGTTTCTCTCCAGACGCTCTACCATTCCCAGTGTCTCCAGCTCTGCCACCGTTCTGGAGATCGCAGCCTTATCCTTTTCGCAGATCTCGCACAGTTGGGTCGATGTGACCCCATCCGGATAATCCGTCAGTGCCAGCATGCACTGGACATGGGGGCCTTTCAGACCGTATTTTGCCATTTCTTGTCGTTCAATTTTCTGCATATCCCGATAAAGTGAGGAGATAGCCGAAGAAAAGTGCTGGAACCGCTGAACCATTCCGATTTCCTCCCGGTGTTAGATGTTGACACATCAACATTTTTGGAATGAGTGCATTCTATCATTCGGATATTGTTCTGTCAACCTTCTTGATTTTGTCAACGTTTCGTAAGGAATCCTTCTTGACACCTGCCCGCCCGGCCTGTGATACGGCCTATGCTCCGATTCTTTCATTCCCGCTCTCTTCTATTGGGATAGAAACTGTCCCATGTTTTCCTTAGATTTTCCCTGATTTTTTAGGGGATATCTCCTGTGATTTTTGGTTTTACGTATTTTCAGACTGAATTTTTAATCATATCGACTGTTTGCCGTTTTTACATCCCCATATTCGCGGTCAAATCCCGGCATCCGATATTTTTGAAATTTTTTTCATTGACAAAAGCGAATCTAATATGCTATAATCGCATAGATAAAGATATCCATCGCTGCGCCACTATTTTTAATATTGGCAAGTTCAGGTCTTTATGATCTTGCCACCCATGGCAGGATTTTTTTATGTCAACATTTTTCCACACACAGAAAGGAGAACACTATGGCTGATATGATCCGGGCTCAGGTTTATACCGCAAACACCACCGCTGTTTCCCGTTTCCTGGATGGGTATTCTTTTTTCAATTCTCCCCAATACGCAATTTTCCCCGGCTTTTGTGACGTGCATGTGCATTTCAGAGAGCCGGGATTTTCTTATAAGGAGACCATAGCCTCCGGCAGCCTGGCAGCCGCCCGAGGCGGATACACCGATGTGTGCACCATGCCAAACCTGAAGCCCGTCCCTGATACCCTGGAAAATCTCAATGTACAGCGGGCGATCATCGAGACGGATGCCTGTATCCATGTCCACCCCTATGGTGCCATTACCGTGGGCGAGCAGGGCGAAGCCCTTGCGGACCTGACCGCTATGGCTCCCTATGTTCCCGGCTTTTCCGACGATGGCCGCGGCGTGCAGGACCGGGAGCGGATGCGCCAGGCCATGCTGAAAGCCAAGGAGCTGGGAAAGCCCATTGTGGCCCACTGCGAAGATAACCGTCTGCTCCACGGCGGCTACATCCACGACGGCGCCTATGCCGCTGCCCACGGTCACAGGGGGATCTGCTCCGAAAGCGAGTGGGGCCCGGTGGCCCGGGACCTGGAGCTGGTCAAGGAGATCGGATGCGCCTATCATGTGTGCCACATCTCTGCAAAAGAGACTGTGGATGTCATCCGCAAAGCCAAGGCCGAAGGTGTCAACGTCACCTGCGAAACCGGCCCCCACTATTTAGTGATGGATGACAGTATGCTGCTGGAAGAGGGCCGATTCAAGATGAACCCGCCTCTGCGCAGCAAAGAAGACCGGGAGGCCCTGATCCTGGGCATCCAGGACGGTACCATTGATATGATCGCAACGGACCACGCCCCTCACTCGGCTGAGGAAAAGGCACGGGGCCTAGAAAAGAGTCCCTTTGGTGTGGTCGGCATTGAGACTGCCTTCCCCGTTCTCTACACCTATTTGGTAAAACCCGGGATCATCACCCTGGAGCGGCTTCTGGAGCTGCTCACCGTGAATCCCCGCAATCGGTTCCGGCTTCCCCTGGGCGACGACTTCACCGTCTGGGATCTGGAGGCGGAATACCCCATTGACCCGGCAGACTTTGTCTCCATGGGCAAGGCCACACCCTTCGAGGGCTGGAATGTCCAGGGCCGGTGTCTGGCAACTGTCTGTGACGGGAAATTGGTATACAAAGCATTCTAACTATAAAATAGATTTGATTTTTCAGGAGGAGAACCCCACTATGGCAAAGCGCAAAGACATCAGAAAGATTTTGATCATCGGCTCCGGCCCCATCGTCATCGGACAAGCCGCTGAGTTCGACTACGCCGGAACCCAGGCCTGCCTGGCTCTTAAGGAAGAGGGCTACGAAGTCGTTCTGTGCAACTCCAACCCCGCCACCATTATGACCGACACCTCCATCGCCGACAAGGTGTACATGGAGCCCCTGACCCTGGAGTACATTGCCAAGATCATCCGTTATGAGCGTCCCGATGCCATCGTCCCCGGCATCGGCGGTCAGACCGGTCTGAACCTGGCTATGCAGCTGGAGCAGAAGGGGATTCTCCGGGAGTGCCGGGTAAAGCTGCTGGGCACCTCCAGCGCCTCCATTCAGCGGGCTGAGGACCGTGAGGAATTCAAGGCACTGTGCCAGTCTATCGGCGAGCCCACCATTCCCTCCGAGATCACCTACTCCATCGAGGAGGCCAAGGAAGCTGCCAAGCACATCGGCTATCCTGTGGTCCTGCGCCCCGCCTTCACCCTGGGCGGTACCGGCGGCGGCTTCGCTGACAATGAGGAGGAGCTGGTTGAGATCGGTCTCAATGCTTTCAAGCTCTCCCCTGTGCACCAGGTTCTGATCGAGAAGTCCGTGAAGGGCTACAAGGAGATCGAGTTTGAGGTCATGCGTGATTCCAACGACCATGCCATCACCATCTGCGGCATGGAGAACATCGACCCTGTTGGTGTCCACACCGGCGACTCCCTGGTGGTCGCTCCCATCATGACCCTCAGCGAGCATGACGAGAAGATGCTCAATGATTCCGCTATCAAGCTCATCCGTGAGCTGAAGATCGAGGGCGGCTGCAACGTTCAGTTCGCTCTGAATCCCGAGACCAGCGAGTACTACCTCATCGAGGTCAACCCCAGAGTCTCCCGTTCCTCCGCTCTGGCTTCCAAGGCCTCTGGTTACCCCATTGCTCGGGTCACCGCAAAGATCGCCGTGGGTATGTCTCTGGAGGAGATCGGCATTGCCAACACCAATGCCGCTTTTGAGCCCAAGCTGGACTATGTGATTGCAAAGCTCCCCCGCTTCCCCTTCGATAAGTTTGCCTCCGCCGCCAACACCCTGGGCACCCAGATGAAGGCCACCGGCGAAGTCATGGGCATCGGTTCCACCCTGGAAGAGTGCCTGCTGAAGGGCGTTCGTTCTCTGGAAATCGGTGTCTGCCACTTCTACCTGCCCAAGTTCGACAGCTACACCGACGAAGCTCTGCTCACCTACCTGGAAAAGTTCCAGGACGACAACATCTTTGCCGTTGCCGAGCTGCTGCGCCGGGGCACCTCTGTGGAGAAGCTCCATGAGGTCACCAAGATCACCGCACACTTCCTGGAGTCCATTGCCAAGATCGTGGCTATGGAAAAGGTGGTCGCTGCCCATCCCCAGGATGTGGAGATCCTGAAGCAGGCTAAGGTCATGGGCTTTGCCGATAAGTACATCGCAAAGCTGTGGAACTGCCCCGAGCTCGATGTTTACCACCTGCGTCTTGAAAAAGACATCCGTCCTGTGTTCAAGATGGTGGATACCTGCCACACCGGCGCATACATCCCCTACTTCTACTCCTCCTATCAGGGAGAGAACACCTCCCGGCTCACCGACCGCAAAAAGATCGTGGTTCTGGGTGCAGGCCCCATCCGCATCGGTCAGGGCGTGGAATTCGACTACTCCACCGTTCATGCAGTGAACACCATTCGCAAGGCCGGTTACGAGGCTATCATCATCAACAACAACCCTGAGACCGTTTCTACTGACTACACCACCGCCGACAAGCTCTACTTTGAGCCTCTCACCGTCGAGGATGTGATGAACATCATCGAGTTTGAGAAGCCCGAGGGCGTCATCGCCTCTCTGGGTGGTCAGACCGCCATCAACCTGGCTCAGCCCCTTATGGAGCGCGGTGTCAAGATCATCGGCACCGACTGCGCCGCCATTGACAAGGCCGAAAACCGGGACTCCTTTGAAAAGCTGCTGCTCCAGCTGAACATTCCTCAGCCCCAGGGCAAGGCTGTGACCAAGATCGAGGACGGCATCGCCGCCGCTGCTGCCATCGGCTACCCTGTGCTGGTTCGTCCCAGCTTCGTTCTGGGCGGTCGTGCCATGCAGATCGTTGCCAACGAGCGCCAGCTGCGCCACTACCTGAAGACCGCTGTTGAAATCGACGAGGACAAGCCCGTTCTGGTTGACAAGTACATCCAGGGCCGTGAGGTGGAGATCGATGCCATCTGCGACGGTCACAGCGTATTCGTCCCCGGCATCATGGAGCTGGTCGAGCGCACCGGCGTTCACTCCGGCGACTCCATCAGCGTCTATCCCTCCTTCTCCATCTCTGACAAGGTGAAGGGCATCATTCTGCAGTACGCTAAGAAGCTGGGCCTCGGCATCGGCATCGTGGGCCTGTTCAACATCCAGTTCATCGTGGATGCCAACGACAACGTGTTCATCATCGAGGTAAACCCCCGTTCCTCCCGTACCGTTCCCTTCCTCTCCAAGGCCACCGGCTACTCTCTGGCTGACATCGCCACCGAGGTCATCCTGGGCAAGACCCTCAAGGAGCAGGGCATTTTCGACATCTACCCCGATGAGAAGGAGCGCTGGTACGTCAAGGCTCCCGTATTCTCTTTCAATAAGATCCGTGGTCTGGACGCTTACCTGTCTCCGGAGATGAAATCCACCGGCGAGGCCATCGGCTATGACCGCACCATGACCCGTGCGCTCTATAAGGCTCTCCAGGCTTCCGGTATGCACCTGCAGAACTACGGCACCGTCTTTGCCACCATCGCTGACAAGGATAAGGAAGAGGCCCTGCCTCTCATCCGCCGGTTCTATCAGCTGGGCTTCAACATTGAGGCTACCTACGGCACCGCTATGTTCCTGAAGCAGAACGGCATCCGTACCCATGTGCTCAGCAAGATCAGCGACGGCAGCGACGAGATCCCCCAGGCACTGCGCCAGGGCCATATCGCCTATGTCATCAACACCAGAGACCCCGGTTCCAACGAAAGCGACGGCATCCAGATCCGTCAGATCTCCACGGAGAACAATGTGACCATCTTCACCGCCCTGGATACCGTGCGTGTGCTGCTGGATGTTCTTGAGGAGACCACCCTCACCATCTCCACCATCGATGCCTGAGGAGGCTGCCATGAAGCAGAGTATTTTCACAGTCATTTCCAACGAAGCGCTGACAGACAGCGTATATAAAATGGTGCTTGGCGGAGACACCTCCGCCATCACCGCCCCCGGTCAGTTTGTAAACATTCAGCTGGACGGAATGTTCCTGCGCCGGCCCATCTCCGTCTGTGACTATGACGGGAAGACCCTGACCATCCTCTACAAGGTGGTGGGCAAGGGCACCGAGGCCATGTCTCAGATGGCAGCAGGCAAGGAACTGGACCTGCTCACCGGCCTGGGCAACGGCTATGACCTGAGCCTCAGCGGCGACCGCCCCGTGCTCATCGGCGGCGGTGTGGGCGTGCCCCCTATGTATCACCTGGCAAAGAAGCTGCTGGCACAGGGAAAGACCGTCTCCGTGATCCTGGGCTTCAACACCAAAAACGAAATCTTCTACGAGGAAGAATTTAAGGCTCTGGGCTGCGCCGTCACTGTCACCACGGTGGACGGCTCCTACGGGGTAAAGGGATTCGTCACCACCCCCCTGGAAGCCATGGACTACACCTATTTCTACACCTGCGGCCCCGAGCCCATGCTGAAGGCCGTGTACCGCAGCTCCAAGACCTCCGGCCAGATGAGCTTTGAAAAGCGGATGGGCTGCGGCTTCGGCGCCTGCATGGGCTGCTCCTGCAAAACCATCACCGGATATAAGCGCATCTGCAAGGAAGGCCCTGTTATGAAGAAGGAGGAGATCTTATGGGAAAACTGAATGTGACCCTCTGCGGCATTGAGCTGGATAACCCCGTGATCCCCGCTTCCGGCACCTTCGGCTTCGGCTATGAGTACGCAGAGCTCTACGATATCAACGAGCTGGGTACCTTCTCCTTTAAGGGCACTACCAAAGACCCCCGGTTCGGCAACCCCACCCCCCGGATTGCAGAGTGCACCGCCGGCATGATCAATGCCGTGGGTCTGCAAAATCCCGGCGTGGAGCAGGTCATCTCTCAGGAGCTTCCCAAGCTCAAAAAATGCTTCCATAAACCGGTGATGGCGAATGTCTCCGGCTTCAGTGTGGACGACTACGCCTACACCTGCCAGAAGCTGGATAAAGAGGAGCAGGTGGGCTGGCTGGAAGTCAACGTCAGCTGCCCCAACGTCCACGGCGGCGGCATGAGCTTCGGCACCCAGCCGGAGGCCGCTGCGGAGGTCACCCGGGCCGTGAAGGCTGTGACCACCAAGCCTGTCATCGTAAAGCTCTCCCCCAACGTGACCGACATCGTATCCATCGCAAAGGCCTGTGAAGAGGCCGGTGCCGACGGCATCAGCCTGATCAACACCATGCTGGGTATGCGCATTGATCTGCGCACCCGCAAGCCTGTGATCGCCAACAAGATGGGCGGCTTCTCCGGTCCCGCCATCTTCCCGGTGGCTGTCCGGATGGTCTACCAGGTGGCAAATGCCGTCTCCATTCCCGTGGTGGGCATGGGCGGTGTTTCCAGCGCAGAGGACGTAGTGGAGATGATGCTGGCAGGTGCCACCGCCGTGGAAATCGGCGCGGCAAACCTGG
>SAMEA104404100__coassemble_416_pt1 | contig 48070 bp, 53 predicted proteins | sample SAMEA104404100__metabat2_high_PE_013 | metagenome-assembled genome bin SAMEA104404100 (sample SAMEA104404100) | Balaenoptera acutorostrata | reverse complement strand
ACCTCCGCAGAACTGCTGCGGAATTCCAAGCTAAGGATAAGAAGGATCAGAAACGTGCTATCGTTGATGGGATCCTGAATAACGCTCTGTATATTATGATGGCCATCTTCGTGGTGTACACCGCATTCGCAACGGACAACTTCCTGTCCTGGGGTTCTTTTGCAAACCTCATCACCCAGGTGGCAGCTGACCTGCCTCTGGCCCTGGGCATCGCCGGCTGTATCGTCCTCACCGGTACCGACCTTTCCGCAGGCCGTGTTATGGGCCTGAGTGCAGCGGTTTCCGGCGTGCTGCTGCAGAAGTCCGGCTATGTGAACAAGATGTTCACCAACCTGCCTGAGATCAGCGTGGGCTGGATCCTGTGCACCCTGCTGTTCGTTGCCCTCGTTGGTGCTGTCATCGGTCTGGTCAACGGCTTCTTTGTGGCAAAGTTCAATCTGCATCCCTTCATCGTTACTCTGGCAACTCAGCTGATCACCTACGGTATCATCCTGTGGTTCTTTGCCCTCAACGGCAACAACGGTCAGCCTATCTCCGGTCTGAGCGTTGAATATAAGAACGCTGTTGGCGGCGAGATGTTCCGCCTGGGCGGCGTAGCAGTTCCCAGATATGTACTCTATGCGGTGCTGCTCACCATTCTGATGTGGTTCATCTGGAACAAGACTACCTTTGGCAAGAATATGTTCGCGGTTGGCTCCAACCCCGAGGCAGCCAGAGTTTCCGGTGTCAACGTGTTCTGGACCACCGTTCTGGTCCACACCCTGGCTGGCGTGATGTACGGCTATGCAGGCTTCGTGGAGGGTGTTCGCTCCGGCTCCGTGGCTGCCAACACCGGCCTGAACCTGGAGTGTGACGCCATTGCAGCCTGCGTTATCGGCGGTGTCTCCTTTGTCGGTGGTACCGGTAAGATCAGCGGCATCATCCTGGGTGTTTTCGTGCTGAGAATCATCTTTGTTGCCCTCACCATGCTGGGCGTCAATTCCTCCTCTCTGTATATCATCAAGGGCCTGATCATCCTCTGCGCCTGCGCCCTGGATATGCGTAAGTACCTGGTGAAGAAGTAAGATGGAAGACTCTCTCACCCCTAAGGAAAATGAGGAAGTCAAGAAGCCTCGCCAGTTTCGGGGCCTCTATGAGCACGTTCATATTTCCGTCCGTACATTGGATATTATCATCGTCAGCTGCATTGCCATCATCGTGGTTCTTCTGATGATCGATATGAGAAATCCCGGCTTTACAGTGACCTTTGATTCCAAGGGCGGCACGGACGTTGCAGCTCAGAATCGGATGTATGGTCAGCTCCTGGAGCCGCCGGAGCCCCCCACCCGAGAGGGCTACCGTTTTATCGGCTGGTTTCGGGACCCTGCCTGCGATGAACTGTGGGTGCTGGAGGTGGACAAGGTTCAGCAGGACATGACCCTCTACGCCGGATGGGAAGCCAAATAGCATAAATCAAGGCGGGGCTGTACCAAAAGTCCTGTCATCGGAATCTACAATCTATAAAAGTCAAAAAATCCAGCAGGAAATCAGGCCATGCCACTGTTTCCTGCTGGATTTTATTTTTGATGTTTTCAGAATAACAAGTTTTTGTACAGCCCCACTTTTTCTTGCCTTTCCCGGAGCCGGGTGATATGATAGCCGAAAACAGGAGGTGCTGATCATGGAAGAATGGAACGATGTTTACGACGAAAACCGCAGCCGCACCGGAAAGCTCCACCGCCGGGGAGATCCCTGGGAGCCGGGGGAGTATGGCCTGGTGGTGTGCGTCTGGGTCTATGACGGCAGGGGGAATTTTTTACTCACCCGGCGGGCCAGAGAAAAGAGCTACGCCGGAACCTGGGAAAACTCCGGCGGAGCTGCCAAAGCAGGGGAGGGGAGCCTGGAGGCGATCCGACGGGAGCTTTGGGAGGAAACCGGGATCCCGGCCCGGCCGGAGGAATTTGAGAAAATAGGCACCGGACGGGATGACACGGCGTTTTATGATTTCTACTGTATCCGCAAGGAAACACCTCTGGAGGAGATCCGCCTTCTGCCCGGGGAGACCGATGATGTTATGTGGGCGGGATATGAGAGGATCCACGCCATGATCAAAAGCGGAGAAATCTGCCGAATTATCGGAAATCAGTTCCTACAGGACGAAAAACAACTGCGTTTGCGCAATATGTCCAATAACAGGGCCTAAAGTTTGGTGGGTGGATTTCTGAAAATCCCTTGCTTTTCATGTTATTTCCGCGATATAATGAAGAAAACGTTTTTCAGGGAACCGCAGACCACCGGGGCCTGAAAAACGCTTTTCACATTTTACTATTGGAGGTCCTGCGTAATGATCACTTTGATGAAGCTGCCTGTCCGTCACGGTTCTGCACCTCTGCGTGTAGCCCGTGGACATTTTGCTACCAATCACTCCCATATCAACTACTACGTTGATATTACATACCAGAAGACCCGGCTCAGTGAAGCCCGGGACAGTGCACAGCAGCTGGTTGCCCATTTCATCAATGATACCCCAGTGGACACCATTCTCTGTCTGGACGGTACGGCGGTCATTGGCACCTGCCTGGCAGATGAGCTTACCAAGAGCGGCTTTAACACCATTAACGAGCACCAGACCATCTATGTCCTGGAGCCTGAGTATAATGCAAACTCCCAGATCGTTTTCCGGGACAATAACGTGGGCATGATCCGCGGAAAGCACGTTCTGGTGCTGATGGCCTCTGTGACCACCGGCTTTACTGCCAAGCGTTCCCTGGAAGCCATCGGTTATTACGGCGGTCGTGTGGCCGGTGTAGCTGCCATCTACAGTGCTGTGGAAGAGGTAGGCGGCTATCCTGTCCGCTCGGTCTATAATATCAGCGACCTGCCCGGATATGCCAGCTATGACTATCGGGAATGCCCCTACTGTAAGGAAGGACGGAAGCTGGATGCCTTGGTGAACAGCTTCGGATATTCGCTTCTGTAACAGCTCGCCCCATGCGACGGGGTACAAAGATGATTTACCGCCTCAATGATGTAACGTCATTGGGGCGGTATCTGCCTGGGAGGGATGTTTGGGGTGAAGCGGAGAGACCCACCGGCGGTACTGCGGAGAATCCCGTATCCTTCTCCGGGAGCTTGCAATACCGTGGGGGAATAAAAAATCGCTCCGGGCCATAAATACGGCCATAGAGCGATTGATTCCGGAAAAGAAATAAAAAAAGGCTGTAAAAGCCTCAAAACCATATTGACAAATAGAAAAAGAGATAGTACAATAGTCTTCCATACTGTGGTAGTGTGTCAAATTGCGCCTATCCCTTCCAATACGATCATTTTACCACAGCACAGGGGCCCTGTCAAGTAGCAACTTTGTTGAAAATGACAACGGCACCTGGCGTATCAAGTCAACAACACATCATTCCGGCGAAAGCCGTAAGAAAGGCTGTGATGATCCATATGGCAATGGTCAAGGACGTTATGTTCGGCAAGACCATGCGTAAATCCTACGCAAAGTACAAGGAGATCCTGGAGATCCCCAACATGCTGAAGATCCAGAAGGATTCCTACCAGTGGTTTTTGGAAGAGGGCCTTCGGGAAGTCTTCAAGGACGTGGGCACCATCTCCGACTTCTCCGGTAAACTGGAGCTGAGCTTCCTGGATTATACCATGGAAGACAAGCCCAAGTATACCATTGAGGAGTGCAAGGAGCGGGATGCTACCTACGCAAAGCCCATCAAGGTTCGGGTACGTCTGCGCAACACCGAAACCAATGTTATCAAGGAACAGGAAATCTTCATGGGCGATTTCCCTGTGATGACCAACGGCGGCACCTTTGTCATCAACGGTGCAGAGCGTGTCATCATTTCCCAGATCGTGCGTTCCCCTGGTATGTACTATGGTCACGAGGTGGACAAGGCCGATCAGCACACCTACACGGCTACCGTCATTCCTTACCGCGGCGCCTGGCTGGAGTACGAAACCGATAACGCCAACGTGTTCTGGGTTCGTATCGACAAGAACCGCAAGCTGCCCATCACCAGCCTGATCCGTGCTCTGGGTGTTACCACCGACGAGCAGATCAAGGAGATGTTCGGCGATGACGAGCGGATCCTGGCTACCCTGGAAAAGGACCCCTGCAAGACCCGGGAAGAGGCCCTTCTCGAGATCTACCGCCGTCTGCGTCCCGGTGAGCCTCCCACGGTGGAGACCGCCATTGCACACCTGGAAGGCCTGCTGTTCGATGCACACCGCTACGACGTCAGCAAGGTCGGCCGTTATAAGTTCAATAAGAAGATGGACATCTGGAGCCGTCTGTCCGGTCAGGAGGCTGCCGAGCCCATCACCGATCCTATGACCGGTGAGATCCTGGTGATGCCCGGTGAGTTTATCTCCCGCACCCGTGCCCACGAGCTGTCTGCAAAGGGCGTCAACGAGGCTTTCATCAAGATCGGCGACAAGTCCGTCAAGGTCTTCTCCAATAACATGGTGGACATGGCAGACTTCGTGGACTTTGACCCGGCTCAGTACGGCATCAAGGAGAAGGTCCGCTTCTCCGTCCTGAAGGAAATGCTGGAGACCGTTCCCGCTGACGGCTGGAAGGATGCCATTGCCGAGCGCATGGATGAGCTGATCCCCAAGCACATCATTGTGGACGACATCATGGCTTCCATCAACTACCTCAACTGCGTGGCTATGGGCTGCGGCACCCCGGACGATATCGACCATCTGGGCAACCGCCGTCTGCGCTGTGTCGGTGAGCTGCTCCAGAACCAGTTCCGGATCGGCTTCAGCCGTCTGGACCGTGTCATCCGTGAGCGCATGACCGTCCAGGATCTGGACGCTGTCACTCCTCAGAGCCTGATCAACATCCGGCCTGTGACTGCGGTCATCAAGGAGTTCTTCGGATCTTCTCCTCTGTCCCAGTTCATGGACCAGAATAACCCCCTGGCAGAGCTGACCCACAAGCGCCGTCTGTCTGCACTGGGCCCCGGCGGTCTGAGCCGTGACCGTGCATCCTTCGACGTTCGAGATATTCACTACACCCACTATGGTCGTATGTGCCCCATTGAGACCCCTGAAGGTCCCAACATCGGTCTGATCAACTATCTGGCTACCTTTGCCCGGATCAACGAGTACGGCTTTATCGAAGCGCCTTACCGTAAGATCGACAAAGCTGCCGGACGTGTCACCGAAGAAGTGGAGTACATGACCGCTGATGTGGAGGACGATTTCTACATCGGTCAGGCCAACGAGCCTCTGGACGAGAACGGCTGCCTGGTGAATACCCGTATCACCTGCCGTCACCGCAACGAGATCATCGAAGTGGATCGGGAAGTCATCGATTACATCGACGTTTCTCCCCGTATGATGATTTCCATCGCTACTTCTTTCATTCCCTTCCTGCAGAACGATGACGCAAACCGTGCACTGATGGGCGCTAACATGCAGCGTCAGGCTGTGCCTCTGCTCACCACCGAGCCTCCTATCGTCGCTACCGGTATCGAGCACAAGGCCGCTGTGGACTCCGAGGTCTGCCTCAAGGCCCGTAAGCCCGGCGTGGTCACTGCCGTTTCTGCTACCGGCATCACCGTTCGCTATGACGACGGTGAGACCGAGGTCTTCCATCTGACCAAGTTCGCCCGTTCCAACGCAGGCACCTGCATCAACCAGCGGCCCATCGTGGAGGCTGGCGAGCGTGTGGACACCCAGCAGATCATTGCCGACGGTCCTTCCTGCTCCGGCGGCGAGGTTGCACTGGGCAAGAACGTGCTCATCGGCTTCGTTACCTGGGAAGGCTACAACTACGAGGACGCAATTCTGCTGAACGAGCGTCTGGTTCGGGAGGACGTCTTTACCTCCATCCACATCGAGGAGCATGAGACCGAAGCCCGGGATACCAAGCTGGGACCCGAGGAGATCACCCGTGACATCCCCAACGTGGGCGAGGATACCCTGAAGGATCTGGACGAGGACGGCATCATCCGCATTGGTGCGGAAGTCCACTCCGGTGACTACCTGGTCGGTAAGGTCACCCCCAAGGGCGAGACTGAGCTGACTCCCGAGGAGCGTCTGCTGCGGGCTATCTTCGGTGAGAAGGCAAGAGAAGTCCGGGATACCTCTCTGAAGGTGCCCCATGGCGAAAGCGGCATTGTCGTGGACGTCAAGGTCTTCACCAAGGAAAACTCCGACGAGCTGGCTCCCGGTGTTACCAAGTCCGTCTGCGTCTACATTGCCCAGAAGCGTAAGATCTCCGTGGGCGATAAGATGGCCGGCCGTCACGGCAACAAGGGTGTTGTCTCCCGTGTTCTGCCGGAAGAGGATATGCCCTTCCTGCCCGACGGCACCCCCCTGGATATCGTTCTGAACCCCCTGGGCGTGCCTTCCCGTATGAACATCGGTCAGGTGCTTGAGGTCCATCTGGGCTACGCCGCTAAGGCGCTGGGCTGGAAGGTCGCAACCCCCGTGTTCGACGGTGCAAACGAGAAGGACATCCGGGATACCCTGAAGCTGGCCGGTCTGCGGGAAGACGGCAAGACCATCCTCTATGATGGCCGTACCGGCGAACCCTTCGATAACCTGGTCACCGTTGGCTACCCCTACTACCTGAAGCTCCATCACCTGGTTGATGACAAGATCCATGCCCGTTCTACCGGCCCCTACGCACTGGTCACCCAGCAGCCCCTTGGCGGCAAGGCCCAGTTCGGCGGTCAGCGTTTCGGTGAAATGGAGGTCTGGGCCCTGGAAGCTTACGGTGCAGCCTACACCTTGCAGGAGATCCTGACGGTGAAGTCTGATGACGTGGTGGGCCGTGTCAAGACCTACGAGGCAATCGTCAAGGGCAGCAACATTCCCAAGCCCGGTGTTCCCGAATCCTTCAAGGTCCTGGTCAAGGAATTGCAGGCACTGTGCCTGGATATCCGTGTGCTGGATGAGAACGGAAACGAAATTGAGCTCAAAGAGGACGACGATGATGATGAGGTCGTCTACAGCACCGAACACCAGAACGATCTGGTTGTCGGCGATACCGATGAGGTGCTGGATGCCGGCTTTGTCATTGACGAGGACGGTCCTGAGGATATTATGGATGTATTCGGTGATGCAGCAGATAATGCTGACGCCGATGAAGAATAAGGAGGCGGAACCATGGCAGATGCCACCTTTGATGCCATTAAAATTGGCATTGCATCGCCGGAGATGATCCGGCAGTGGTCCTACGGCGAGGTTAAAAAGCCCGAGACCATCAACTATCGTACCCTGAAACCCGAGCGGGACGGCCTGTACTGTGAGCGGATCTTCGGACCCACCAAGGACTGGGAGTGCCACTGCGGTAAGTATAAGAAAATCAAATACAAGGGCAAGATCTGTGATCGCTGCGGCGTCGAGGTCACCAAGTCCAAGGTCCGCCGTGAGCGGATGGGCCACATTGAGCTGGCGGCTCCCTGCAGCCACATCTGGTACTTCAAGGGCATTCCTTCCCGGATGGGCCTGATCCTGGATATCAGCCCCAAGGTCCTGGAGAAGGTGCTGTACTTCGCTTCCTACATTGTCACCGATCCCGGCGACGCACCTCTGGCCCATGGTCAGGTGCTCACCGAGAAGGAGTACCGGGATATGCGGGAGAAGTACGAAGATGACTTCAAGGCCGGCATGGGTGCGGAGGCAGTGAAGGAGCTGCTGGACCAGATCGATCTGGAAGAGCTGTCTGTCCGCCTGCGTGAGGAGCTCAAGACCGCTTCCTCTCAGAAGAAGCTGCGCCTGGTAAAGCGCCTGGAAGTCGTCGAGGCATTCCGTGAGTCCGGCAACAAGCCCAGCTGGATGATCATGGACGTGCTTCCTGTCATTCCTCCCGATATCCGGCCTATGATCCAGCTGGACGGCGGCAGATTTGCCACCTCTGACCTCAATGATCTGTACCGCCGGGTCATTAACCGCAACAACCGTCTGAGAAGACTGGTTCAGCTCCAGGCTCCTGACATCATCGTCCGCAACGAAAAGCGGATGCTGCAGGAGGCTGTGGACGCCCTGATCGACAACGGCCGCCGCGGCCGTGCGGTCACCGGCGCAAACAACCGTGCACTGAAGTCCCTCAGCGATATGCTGAAGGGTAAGCAGGGCCGTTTCCGTCAGAACCTGCTGGGTAAGCGTGTTGACTATTCCGGCCGTTCCGTTATCGTCGTCGGTCCTGAGCTGAAGCTCTATCAGTGCGGCGTGCCTAAGGAAATGGCTATCGAGCTGTTCCGGCCCTTCGTTATGAAGAAGCTGGTTGCCGACGGCCTGGCAAACAACATCAAGTCTGCAAAGAAGATGATCGACAAGGGCAAGACCGAAGTTTGGGATGCTCTGGACGATATCATCAAGGACCGTCCCGTTATGCTGAACCGTGCGCCTACCCTGCACCGCCTGGGCATTCAGGCCTTTGAGCCCGTCCTGGTGGAAGGCCGCGCACTGAAGCTGCATCCTCTTTGCTGTACCGCATTTAATGCGGACTTCGACGGTGACCAGATGGCTATCCATGTGCCGCTGTCCCCCGAGGCTCAGGCGGAAGCCAGAATCCTGATGCTCTCTGCCAACAACCTGCTCCGTCCTCAGGACGGCAAGCCTGTTACGGTTCCGACCCAGGATATGATTCTGGGTGCCTACTACCTGACCTATACCCGTCTGGGCAAGGCAGAGAAGGGCGCAGAGAACGTCTTTGTCACCGATGCCGGCGATACCAGCCTGCCTGTGGGCGAGGTGGTGGATGCCGACGAGTTCCTGGCTGCCAATAAGTCTGCCAGTGCCGTGGGCAAGGCCATTGCAAAGTTCCGTCCTGTTCATAACTACTCCAGCACCAACGAAGCTGTGGCTGCATACGCAGAGGGCAGCATCGGCCTGCACGCTCCGATCCGTGTTCGCTACGGTAAGAAGATCAACGGCAAGACGGAGTATAAGATCATTGATGCCACTGTGGGCCGCCTGATCTACAACGAGCCCATTCCTCAGGATCTGGGCTTTGTGGACCGCACCCAGCCCGGTCATGAGTTTGATTTGGAAATCAGCTTCCTGGTCGGCAAGAAGCAGCTGGGCAAGATCATCGACAAGTGTATCCGCAAGCATGGCTTCACCATCGCTACGGAGATGCTGGATAAGATCAAGGCCCTGGGCTATAAGTACTCTACCAAGGGTGCTATCTCCGTTTCCATTGCGGATATGGTGGTTCCTGCTGTTAAGTATGAGCTGATCCATCAGGCAGAGCATAAGGTCGTGGAAATCGAAAACTTTTACCGCCAGGGCTTTATCACCAACGATGAGCGCTATCGTCTGGTGGTTCAGCAGTGGGAGAAGACCACCGCTGAGGTCACCGATGCCCTGCAGGGCAACCTGGATGAGTTCAACCCCATCTACATGATGGCTGACTCCGGTGCTCGAGGCTCCATGGCTCAGATCAGACAGCTGGCCGGTATGCGTGGTCTGATGGCAGATACCGCAGGCCGTACCATCGAGATCCCTGTTAAGGCAAACTTCCGTGAAGGCCTGAGCGTTCTGGAGTACTTCATTTCCTCCAGAGGTGCTCGTAAGGGCATGACCGATACCGCACTGCGTACCGCTGACTCCGGTTACCTGACCAGAAGAATGGTTGATGTCTCTCAGGACGTTATCATTCGTCAGCACGACTGCGGCACCACCCACGGTATTTGGGTCGGCGCCGTGTACCAGAACGGCGATGTCATCGATTCCTTCGGCAATCGAATCAAGGGCCGTTATCCTGTAAACGACGTGATCTCTCCCATCACCGGCGAGGTCCTGCACTCCAAGAACGTCATGATGGTGCCCGAGGATGCAGCTAAGTTTGAGGCTCACGGCATTGATAAGATCTATATCCGTACCATCCTGGGCTGCCGCGCCAGAAGCGGTGTCTGTGCAAAGTGCTACGGTATGAACCTGGCAACCTCCAGAGAGGTGGATCTGGGTGAAGCAGTCGGCATTATTGCTGCACAGTCCATCGGTGAGCCTGGTACACAGCTGACCATGCGTACCTTCCACTCCGGCGGTGTTGCCGGTGACGATATTACACAGGGTCTTCCCAGAGTTGAAGAACTGTTTGAGGCCCGTCGGCCCAAGAAGATGGCTCAGATCTCTGAGATCACCGGTGTGGTGAATATTGACGATACCCACCGCACCGCTCTGCGTAACATCACCGTTACCGCTGAGGATGGTGAGGTCAAGACCTACCAGGTTCCCTACTCTGTGGGCCTGAAGGTCACCCATGGCAAGGTGGTCCACAAGGGCGAGCCCATTACCGATGGTGCGCTTTATCCTCAGGATGTGCTGCGCATCTCCGGCGTTGAGGCGGTTCAGGATTATCTGGTCCAGTCCGTCCAGGCCGTGTACCGCCAGCAGGGCGTTGAGATCAACGATAAGCATATTGAGGTCATCATCCGCCAGATGATGCGGAAGGTGCGTGTAGAAGAGCCCGGTGACACCGATCTGCTGGTCGGCACCGTCATTGACTCCTTTGAATTTGAGGATGCCAACGATGCCGTTCAGAAGCGGATCGATGCAGGCGAGACCGACCTCAAGCTGGCAGAAGCTTCTGCCGTGCTGCTGGGTATCACCAAGGCATCTCTTGCAACGGATTCCTTCCTGTCTGCTGCATCCTTCCAGGAGACTACTAAGGTCCTCACCGATGCTGCAATCAAGGGCAAGGTTGACCACCTGGTCGGCCTGAAGGAGAACGTCATCATCGGTAAGCTGATCCCCGCCGGTTCCGGCCTGATGGCTTATCGGGATTATCAGCCCGGTATCACCCCTCCCGCACGGACCGCTGAGGTCGCCGAAGAGGAGCCCGTCCAGGAGCCTGTCCAGGAGCCTGCTGAGGAAGAGAAGGCCTAAAGCCGACTTCCCTCCGGGAAATTTTTGAACGATTCATTGGCCGCTGCATCCCTGCAGCGGCCAATTTCCACATGAAGCGCACATCTGTGCGCAGAAAAAATGCAGTCGGAGAGAAAATGGAAAGAGAAAAGCTGAAAGTTGGTGATTCTCGGGAAAAATTTTTCTACGGCCCTTTTTCATAAAAAATTTCTTGGAAATTTGTTGACTTTTTTGAAAAAATGCGTATAATACAAAATTGTATGGACACTATGAATGATTGTACAATACCTGAGTGCGGCAAGCTCCCGGATCTACGGCAGTATGAGGTCGTAGTAGGGAATAAGCAGCTGCGCAAGGCCCTTTTGAATGGCCGGGCCAGGTATGTGTATCTGGCGAAAAACGCCGATCCTGCCATTACACTGCCCCTCGGACAGATGTGCAAAGAGCACGAGGTAGATGTCTGCTGGTGCGCTTCCATGAACGAGCTGGGGAAAGCCTGCGGTATTGACGTGGGCGCTTCGGCGGCAGCAGTTCTGGAAGAAATTCGGTTCTAACGGAAATTTTCCGTGGAATAAATTACCCGCCATCCGGCGAGAACAAAAGAAAGGAGAAATTCAATGCCTACTTTTAATCAGCTGGTCCGTAATGGACGTCAGAAGGTCACCTACGAGTCCAAGTCTCCTGCTCTGCAGAAGGGCTGGAACTCCCTGAAGACCGAGGCAACTAACCTGCCCTCTCCTCAGAAGCGCGGTGTCTGCACTGCTGTTCGTACCACCACCCCCAAGAAGCCTAACTCTGCACTGCGTAAGATCGCCCGTGTGCGTCTGACCAATGGTATGGAAGTTTCCGCTTACATTCCCGGTGTTGGCCACAACCTGCAGGAGCACTCCGTGGTTATGATCCGCGGCGGCCGTGTTAAGGACCTTCCCGGTGTTCGTTACCACATTATCCGTGGTACTCTCGACACCCAGGGCGTTCAGAACCGTATGCAGTCTCGCTCCAAGTACGGTGCAAAGCGGCCCAAGGCTGGCAAGAAGAAGTAAGATCTTCTGTCAACAAATACTTTGATTATTCCTACGCCCGTTCGCAAGGCAAGGCCTTGCCATAGCGTTTTTATATATGATATAGAAACCTCTGGCCAGGCACAACGAAAGACTCACTTTCGAGTACCGATGAAATCATTATATTATGAAGGAGGGAAGCAAAGTGCCCAGAAGAGGTAATGTTCCCAAGAGAGAGGTCCTTCCGGATCCTAATTACAATTCCGTTCTGGTTACCAAGCTCGTGAACAGCATCATGCTGGACGGCAAGAAGGGTGTTGCCCAGAAGGTCGTTTATGGTGCTTTTGAAATCGTCGAGGAAAAGACCGGCAAAAATGGCCTGGAAGTTTTCCAGCAGGCCATGGAGAATATCATGCCCGCAGTGGAGCTGAAGGCTCGCCGCGTCGGTGGTGCTACCTATCAGGTGCCTATCGAAGTCCGTCCCGATCGCCGTCAGACCCTGGGTCTGCGTTGGATCACCGCCTACAGCCGTAACCGCAGTGAGAATACCATGCGGGAGAGACTGGCCGCTGAGATCATGGACGCCGCCAACAACACCGGCGCATCCGTGAAGAAGCGTGAGGACGTCCACAAGATGGCCGAAGCCAACAAGGCATTCGCCCATTTCCGTTGGTAATGAAGGAGATATCCTACAATGGCTAGACAGTATTCTCTGGAAAATACCAGAAACTTCGGCATCATGGCTCACATTGATGCCGGTAAGACCACCACCTCCGAGCGTATCCTGTACTACACCGGCAAGAACTACAAGATCGGTGAGACCCATGATGGTTCTGCTACCATGGACTGGATGGCTCAGGAGCAGGAGCGTGGTATTACCATCACTTCCGCAGCGACTACCTGTTTTTGGAAGGGCTGCCGTCTGAACATCATCGACACCCCGGGCCACGTTGACTTCACCGTTGAGGTCGAGCGCAGCCTGCGTGTTCTGGACGGTGCTGTCACCGTTCTGTGCGCAAAGGGTGGCGTGGAGCCCCAGACCGAGACCGTTTGGCGTCAGGCCGACGAGTACAAAGTCCCCCGTATGATCTACGTCAATAAGATGGACATTCTGGGTGCTGACTTCTACCGCGTCCTGGAGATGATCGACGATCGTCTCAAGTGCAACGCTGTTCCCATTCAGCTGCCTATCGGAAGCGAAGCCTTCTTCCGCGGCAACATCGATCTGCTGACCATGAAGGCTAACATCTACTATGATGATATGGGTCAGGACGTCCGTATCGAGGATATCCCCGAGGATATGGTCGATCTGGCTGAGGAGTACCATGAGAAGCTCATGGACGCTGTCTCCACCTTCGACGATGAAATCGCTATGATGTATCTGGAAGGCGAAGAGGTGCCCCTGGACAAGATCAAGGCTGTCATTCGTAAGGCAACCATTGACAACGAGATGGTTCCCGTGGTCTGTGGTACTTCCTACAAGAACAAGGGTGTTCAGCAGGTTCTGGATGCTGTTGTTGACTATATGCCCAGCCCCCTGGATAAGAAGGGCATCAAGGGCATCAACCCCGAGACTGAGGAGGAGGACTTCCGTCCTGCATCTGATGAGGCTCCCTTCTCCGCTCTGGCATTCAAGATCGCTACCGACCCCTATGTTGGTAAGCTCTGCTACTTCCGTGTGTACTCCGGTATCCTGGAGAAGGGCTCCACCGTTCTGAACTGCACCAAGGGCTGCAAGGAGCGTCTGGGCCGTATTCTGCAGATGCACTCCAACCATCGTGAGGACATCGATGTAGTTTACGCCGGTGACATTGCTGCCGCTGTCGGCATCAAGAACACCACCACCGGTGATACCTTCTGTGATGAGGATCACCCCATCATCCTGGAGTCCATGGTCTTCCCTGAGCCCGTTATCTCTGTTGCAATCGAGCCCAAGACCAAGGCTGGTCAGGAGAAGATGGGTCTGGCTCTGGCAAAGCTTGCCGAAGAGGACCCCACCTTCCGGACCTACACCGATCAGGAAACCGGTCAGACCATCATCGCAGGCATGGGCGAGCTCCATCTGGAGATCATCGTCGATCGTCTGCTCCGTGAGTTCAAGGTCGAGGCTAACGTCGGTGCACCTCAGGTTGCTTACAAGGAAACCATCCGGAAGTCTGTTGAGCAGGATACCAAGTATGCTCGTCAGTCCGGTGGTAAGGGCCAGTACGGTCATGTTAAGATCCGTGTTGAGCCCAACGAGCCCGGCAAGGGTTATGAGTTCGTCAATGCTGTGGTTGGCGGTGCCATCCCCAAGGAATACATTCCTGCGGTTGATGCCGGTATCCAGGGCGCAATGAACGCCGGCGTTCTGGCAGGCTATCCTGTCGTTGACGTCAAGGTCACCCTGTTCGACGGCTCCTATCACGAGGTTGACTCTTCCGAAATGGCATTTAAGATTGCCGGCTCTATGGCATTCAAGGAAGCTTGCCGGAAGGCAAACCCCGCAATTCTCGAGCCCATCATGAAGGTCTCCATCAATGTTCCCGACGAATACATGGGCGTCGTCATCGGCGACGTGACTGCTCGCCGTGGTAACATTCTGGGTCAGATCACCCGTACCGGCAGCGTCCAGATCGACGCTAACGTGCCTCTGGCTGAGATGTTCGGTTACGCAACCGACCTTCGCTCCAAGACCCAGGGCCGTGGCCAGTACTCCATGGAGCCCAGCCACAACGCTGAGCTGCCCAAGTCCAAGACTGAAGAGATCGTCAAGGCTCGCAGCAAGGGCTGATTCGGGTTCATAAAAATTTTCCTTGTGTTCCTAGGCAATTTGTAGTATAGTATACTCGATGTGTACGATACACAGGGAATTTACGTTGTTTTAAATTTAATTTATTATTTACAACAGGAGGAATATTTCAAATGGCTAAGCAGAAGTTTGAAAGAAATAAGCCCCATGTTAACATTGGCACCATCGGCCATGTTGACCACGGCAAGACCACTCTGACCGCTGCTATCACCAAGTACCTGGCTCTGAAGGGCTTCGCTGATTTCGAGGACTACGCTTCCATCGATAAGGCTCCCGAGGAGAAGGCACGTGGTATCACGATCAACACCTCTCACGTTGAGTACGAGACCGACAACCGTCACTATGCTCACGTTGACTGCCCGGGCCACGCCGACTATATCAAGAACATGATCACCGGTGCTGCTCAGATGGACGGCGCTATCCTGGTTATCGCTTCTACCGACGGCCCCATGGCTCAGACCAAGGAGCACCTGCTGCTGGCTCGTCAGGTTGGCGTTCCCGCAATTGTTGTCTTCATGAACAAGGCTGATCTGGTTGACGATGCCGAGCTGCTGGAGCTGGTCGAGATGGAAATCCGTGAGACCCTGGCTGAGTACGGCTTCGACGAGGAGTGCCCCATCATCAAGGGTTCCGCTCTGAACGCTCTGATCTCCGAGTCCAAGGATCTGGACGCTGCTGAGTACGCTCCCATCAAGGAGCTGATGGCTGCTGTCGATGAGTACATCCCCACTCCCGACCGTAAGGCTGACCAGCCCTTCCTGATGCCCGTTGAGGACGTGTTCACCATCTCCGGCCGTGGCACCGTTGCTACCGGTCGTGTTGAGCGTGGCCAGATCAAGAAGAACGAGGCTATCGAAATCGTTGGCCTGTCCGAGGAGAAGAAGAACTCCACCGTTACCGACATCGAGATGTTCCACAAGCTGCTGGACTACGCAGAAGCTGGCGATAACATCGGCGCTCTGCTGCGTGGTATTGACAAGAAGAACATCGAGCGTGGTCAGGTTCTCTGCAAGCCCGGTTCCATCCATCCTCACACCAAGTTCAAGGGCCAGGTTTACGTCCTGAACAAGGAAGAGGGCGGCCGTCATACCCCCTTCTTCAACAACTATCGTCCTCAGTTCTACTTCCGTACCACCGACGTTACCGGTATCATCAACCTGCCCGAGGGCGTTGAGATGTGCATGCCCGGCGACAACATTGAGATGGACGTTGAGCTGATCACCCCCATCGCTATCGAGGCTGGTCTGCGTTTCGCTATCCGTGAAGGCGGCCGTACCGTCGGTTCCGGTGTTGTTACCGCTATCAACGAGTAATTCACTTACTCTTTTCTCTGCATATAAATTGTCGTAACGGTGTCCCTCAGTCTCCGGACTGAGGGACCTTTTTTATGTTCGATATGCAAAAATACTCCACAGCCCATGCAAAGGCTGTGGAGTGTTTTTTTGTTATTTCAGAAGAACTAACGGCGCAGATTCCACAGGCAGTCCAAATCCTGTGTAGAAAAACCCCGAAAAGTATGGGGAAACTCGCCCGGATCACGCTGGGGACCAGAAGATAAAAAAGATCATGCACAGGTTTGCGCATGAAGTTGTGGATAAAATTTTAGATACAGCGGAGAAAATTCCACAGACCAATGAAATCGCTGTGAAAAAGTTCCCGCAATGCCATGGGCATCCCAAAAAAACACCGCTGAGTGGTCAGCGGTGCTTTTTTACAACATAGGTCTGTAAGCCGGGTTCTGTCTTGACAGCCATCTATCTAGCCCCGCAATTGCTCGCGGGATCAAGCCACCTCTTGGGGACGGCCGGGCTAGCCTATTGTCCCACACACGGTGTTGCTCCGGATAGAGTTTACATCGTAAAACCCATGTTTCCATGGGCCGGGTGCGCTCTTACCGCACCTTTTCACCCTTACTTCGGCGATGCAAGCATCCCATCTCCCCGGAGGGGAGTGAAGCGGTATCTCTCTGTTGCACTTGTCCTGGGGTCACCCCCGGCGGGCGTTACCCGTTATCCTTGCCCTATGGAGCCCGGACTTTCCTCATCTGGGACCTTTCGGTACCCATCCGCGGCTGTCCGACCTAGTTGCGGCTCTTATTGTACAGCAAGGAAAGCCAATTGTCAAATCCCTTGCAAAATCTTTTTGAAAGGGATATACTAGAGAAAATCAATGGAACGGAGAATGACAGGATGGAAACTGCTTTTGAATCCTACTTTGAGGCCCTTCGGGGCAAGAAGATCGCCGTATTGGGCCTCGGTGTCAGCAATCGGCCTCTGGTGCGGCTGCTTCTGGAATACGGCTGTGAGGTGCTGGGCTGCGACCGAGCTTCCCGGGAAAAGCTGGACCGGGAGGTTCTGGAGCTGGAACAGGCCGGATGCAAGCTCCATGTGGGCGAAAACTATCTGGAGGGTGTGGAGGCAGAAGTGGTGTTCCGTACCCCCGGTATGCACCCGGGCAATCCCGCTATCCAGGCTCTGCGGGACCGTGGTGCACGGATCACTTCCGAAATGGAGGTGTTCTTTGAGGTCTGTCCCTGCCACCTGATCGGCATTACCGGCTCCGACGGCAAGACCACTACTACGACGCTGATTTCCGAGATCCTGAAGGCCGGGGGAAAGACCGTCTGGCTGGGCGGAAACATCGGCACCCCGCTGCTGCCCCGCTGCCGGGAGATGAAGCCGGAGGACTACGCTGTGGTGGAGCTTTCTTCCTTCCAGCTCATGGATATGCAGCGCAGCCCGGAAATCGCCATTGTCACCAACCTGGCCCCCAACCACCTGGATGTCCATAAGGACATGGAGGAGTATGTGGAGGCAAAGAAGCATATCTTTCGGTTCCAGAATGTGGACGGCAAGCTGATCCTCAACGCAGACAACGCCATCACTGCCGGGTTCCGGGGCAATGGTACCACGGAGTTTTTCTCCCGTCAGAACCGGGCTCATGTCTGCGAGCAGGATGGGAAAATCTACCGGAACGGTCGGTTCCTCATGGAATCCCGGGATATTCTCATCCCCGGTACCCACAACGTGGAAAATTACATGGCAGCCATTGCGGCGGTGGAAGGCCTGGTGGAAGACGAGGCCATTGTGCAGGTGGCGAAGAACTTCGGCGGTGTGGAAGGCCGGATGGAGTTTGTCCGTACCAAGAATGGGGTAAAGTTCTACAATGACTCCATGGCCTCCAGCCCCAGCCGGACTATCTGCGGCCTCAAGTGCTATCAGGAAAAGGTGCTGCTGATCGCCGGCGGCTATGATAAGCACATTCCCTATGATCCGGTGGCCCCGGAGATCTGCGCCCATGTGAAAAAGCTCTACTTAAACGGTGCCACAGCTGGCCTTATCCGGGCAGCGGTGGAGGCGTGCCCCGACTATGACCCCAGGGAATTGGAAATCAAGGATTGCGGCGTGCTGGAAAATGCCATTCGGGCGGCAGATGCAGATGCCGTTCCCGGGGATGTGGTGCTTCTGAGCCCTGCCAGCGCATCCTTTGACCAGTTTAAGAACTTTGTAGAGCGGGGACGCTTCTTCAAGAAAATCGTAAAGGAGCTGTGAACATGGACATTACCAAGCTGACGAAGCCAGCCAGAAAGCTGCTGCCGCTGAAAAAATGCGGGGCAGTGATCGTTGCCGCAGGCTCCGCCTCCCGGATGGGGGGCATTGATAAGGTCATGGCAACTCTCCAGGGTGAGCCCATGATTGTGCGCACGGTCCGCACCTTCCAGGAATGCGATGCCATTGGGGAAATCGTAGTGGTGACCCGGCAGGATCTCATCATGCCCATCACCGACCTGTGCAGAGAGTTTTCCAAGGTCAAGGCGGTAGTGGTTGGCGGTGCCAGCCGGCAGGAGTCGGTGCAGCTGGGGCTTAACAGCCTTTCTCCGGATGCGCAGCTGGCTGCCATCCACGACGGTGCCAGACCCCTGGTGACCTGGCAGGTCATCGACCGGACGGTTCGGGCGGCCCATACCTACGGTGCGGCGGCCCCGGCAGTCCCGGTGAAGGACACCATTAAGGTGGTGAAGGGCGGTGTGGTGGTATCCACCCCGGACCGCAGTACCTTGCAGGCGGTGCAGACTCCCCAGGTCTTTGATTTTGACCTGCTGCGAGGGGCCCTCAAGAAGGCCCAGGATGACGGGGCCCAGGTGACGGACGACTGCTCTGCCGTGGAGCGGATGGGCCTGGCTGTTCGGATGGTAGAGGGTGACGAGGAGAATCTGAAGGTGACCACCCCGGTGGACCTGAAAATTGCAGAGATGATTTTGGAGGGCCGCAAATGAGAATCGGACACGGTTATGATGTACACAAATTGGTAGAAGGCCGGGACCTGATCCTGGGCGGTGTGAAGATCCCCTATGAAAAGGGTCTGCTGGGGCACTCCGATGCGGACGTTCTGCTCCATGCAGTCTCCGACGCTCTGCTGGGTGCCGCCGGACTGGGGGATATCGGCAGACATTTCCCGGATACAGATCCCCGGTACAAGGGGGCAGACTCTCTGGAACTGCTGCGGATCGTGGGCCGGAAGGTCCGGGCGGCGGGCTATCGGGTGAGCAATGTGGATGTGACCATGATCGCCCAGCGTCCCAAGCTCAAGGACTATATCGACCGGATGAAGGAGAATATCGCCTCCGTTCTGGAGATCGCTCCGGACCGGGTGAACGTAAAGGCCACCACGGAGGAACACCTGGGCTTTACCGGAAGTGGCGAGGGAATGTCCTGCCATGCGGTCTGCCTGCTGGAAGAATAACAAAATACACCTCCCGGACATAGATTGTGCCGGGAGGTTTTTCTATGGAAACGTATTATATCACCTTTCGCTCGGTGACCTATGCCCAGAGAGGGGAGCGGGCACTGATGCGCCGCGGGATATCCTGCTATATGCAGCGAACACCCAGATGGATGGAGGAGCGGGGCTGCGGCTATGCCCTGAGCTTACAGCGGCTGCAGGAAGCGGTGGAAATTCTGGACCGGGAGGGGATCTCCTGGCGGAAGCTATATCGGAAAGGGCAGGATGGAAATATTCAGGAGGTGGAGCTGTGATCTACCTGGACAACGGAGCCACTTCCTTTGTGAAGCCGCCCCAGGTCTATCGGGCCGTGGAGCAGGCCATGGCGACCTGTGCGAGCCCGGGGCGTGGCAGCTACGGTCCGGCCAGAGCGGCGGAAGAGACGGTCTATGCCTGCCGGGAGGAGGCGGGGAAGCTCTTTCACTGTGCGCCGGAGCAGGTGGTCATGACCATGAACGGCACCCACGGCCTGAATATCGCCATCCGCTCTCTGTTTTCGCCCGGGGACCGGGTGGTGATCTCCGGCTTTGAGCACAATGCCGTGACCCGCCCCCTCCATGGCCTGAGTGCCCAGGTGGTGGTGGCGGGACAGAAGCTTTTTGACTGGGACGATACCCTGGAAGCTTTTGAAGCAGCCTTGGACCATGGGACCAAAGGGGCGGTGTTTACCCATGTATCCAATGTGTTCGGCTATATTCTTCCCATTGGAGAGATGGCGGCAATGTGCCGCAGCCGGGGGATTCCATTTGTCATCGATGCCGCCCAGTCCGCCGGAACTATGGCACTGGATTTTGAAACATTGGGGGCGGCATTTCTTGCCATGCCCGGGCACAAAGGGCTGCTGGGCCCCCAAGGCACGGGGCTTCTGCTGTGCCGGGACCCGGGCAGACCTCTGCTGCGGGGCGGGACCGGCAGCCTGTCTATCGAACAGGAGATGCCGGATTTTCTGCCGGATGCCCAGGAGGCGGGGACCCACAATGTGCCGGGAATTGCCGGACTTGCCGCCGGAATCCGGTTTGTAAGAAGCCGTGGGCCGGAGACCATCGGGGCCCTGGAGCATCGGTTGACGATTTTCTGCGCAGAGGAGCTTCAAAAAATGGGGATGCAGGTATTTGCAGGCCCCCATCAGGCGGGGACCCTGAGCTTTTGCACGGGCCTTGACTGCCAGCAGACCGCAGATGTGCTGGGGCAGGCGGGATTCGCCCTGCGGGCAGGACTGCACTGCGCCCCCCTGGCCCATCACAGCGCCGGGACCATCGATACCGGGACGGTGCGGGCCAGCTTTGGGTGGAATGGAAGTTTTTCCAAGGCAGAGGCATTTTTACGGGCGGTATCCAAACTTCCACCCCCTGTAGTCTAAAATTTTTTACAGAATATCTATTGCCAACATTGGGGAAATCCGCTATAATAGAAAAGATAATAGGATGAATATGATAGCGTAATATGCGCTTTACAAAAGTTGACATAAAAGGGGTTGGAGCGTCCATGCATGGATTCGAAGAAATTCTTCAGCGGCTGGCCAGTATGCAGTGGTCAGATTATTTGGACATTGCTGTGGTGGCGTTTCTCATCTATCGGCTGCTGCCGCTGATCAAGACCCCCAGCACGGTACGGGTTGCCCGGGCTGTGGTGGCGGTCGTGATCATTGCCGCTCTGACGGATGTGATGCACCTGTACTCACTGAATTACATTCTCAACCAGTTCATGGCAGTGGGAATCCTGGCGCTGGTCGTGCTGTTTCAGCCGGAGCTGCGGCGGATGCTGGATCACCTGGGCAGCGTGAAGATCAGATCGCTTTTCGGCTCTTCCAAACCCATGCAGGAGATGGAGGCGGCTATCGACCAGACGGTCATGGCCTGCGAGATCATGAGCCGGGAGCGGGTGGGGGCCCTTATCGTCTTTGCCCGGGAATCCCGGCTGGAGGAGATCATCCACACGGGAACCACCATCGACGGTCTGGTTTCCGAGCAGCTGATCCGCAATATCTTCTTTACCAACGCCTCTCTCCACGATGGCGCTATGATCATCCGGGATGGCAGAATCACCGCCGCCGGCTGTGTTCTGCCTCTGTCCGGCAGTGACCGCCTCAGCGCGGATCTGGGTACCCGTCACCGGGCCGGTGTGGGTATGAGCGAAGCCTCCGATGCAGTTGTGGTCATCGTCTCCGAGGAGACCGGCACCATCTCCGTGGCGATGGACGGAATGCTCAAGCGGCATCTTGCCCCCCAGACCTTACAGCGTCTGCTCCGCAACGAGCTGTGCCCGGAGACTCCCGACAAGAAGGAGAAGCTGTTTGGCGGCGAGTTTGTAAAGAAGCTGGCGCACGTGGCAAAGGAGAAGAATGACCATGAAGACTAAAATTGTTTATGCGCTGGCGTCGGTCTGTATCGCCTTTGGCCTTTGGCTGTATGTGACGACAACGGTCAGTCCGGAGTCGGACGAAACCTACTACAACATCCCTGTGGTCATGGAAGGGGAGTCCGTGCTGAATGAGCGGGGCCTGATGATCACGGAGAAGCCGGAGGACGGCGTCACCCTGAAGCTGTCCGGCAACCGTTCCGACCTCATTAAGGTCAATTCCCAGAATATCACCATTAAGGTGGATCTGTCCAAGATCTATGAGCCGGGAGAGACCAGCCTCCAGTATCTGCCGCTGTTTCCCGGCGATGTGCCCAGCAATGCTTTTGTCATTGAGAGCAAACACCCTGAGAGCATCACCGTGAATGTGGAAGAGCGGCGGGTCAAGGAAGTCCCGGTAGAGATCCGCTGGGAGGGCACGACTCCTGAGGGCTTTCTGTCCGACAAGGAAAACCGGGTGCTGGACTATCCCAAAATCAAGGTAGTCGGTCCTGCCTCTGTGGCGGATCAGATCGAAAAGGCCGTGATTGATGTGAACCTTCAGGACCGCAAGGAGTCCATCAGCGAGAGCTACCGCTACACACTCTGCGATAAGGATAATAACCCCGTGGACGCCAAGCTGATCACCACCAATGTGGAAGAGGTGCGGCTGGAGCTGCGGATCGACCGCTTTAAGGATATCGACCTCACATATACCTTGGTGGAGGGCGGCGGTGCCAATGCCGATAACACCGTCATTGACATGAGTGTGGACTCCATCCGGGTATCCGGCAGTGAGGCAGCCCTCAATAACCTGGGCGATCAGCTGGTGGTGGGTACCATCAACCTGCGGGATATCGCCAAGGACAGCGTTCTCAACTATCCTGTAAATCTGCCGGACGGTGTCCGCAATCTCAGCGGTGTTACCGAGGTGCAGATGGATGTTCGCTTTGCAGGTCTTGCGACCAAGGAATTCACCATTGATGAGATCCGCAGTGTCAATGTTCCCGAGGGAATGGAGGCAGAGGTGCTGGCAGAAAAGATGAATGTGACGGTGAGAGGCCCTGCCGCCTCTCTCAACAGCCTAAAGGCAGAGGACATGGTCATTGAAGTGGACTTTACCGGCGCAGAGGTGGGAACCTCCACCTATAAGGGCACGGTGGTGTTCCCGGAGGGCTATGAGAAATTCGGTACGCTGGGGTCGCTGTCGGCTTCTGCAACCGTGAAAAAGAAGTGATTCCATGGAACAATTGGTCAGAGTGAAAGAAACCTATCCCGACGGAACTGCCATGGTGGTCCACACCCGGCTCAGTGCCTGCAGCGGTGACTGCCACAAGTGTTCCGGCTGCGGAGCAGCCAAGGAGGTCATGCTTCTGAAGGCGGACAACCCCATCGGGGCCAAGGCCGGTGAACTTGTGAAGCTCCAGTCGGAGACAGCCCCGGTCCTAAAGGCCGCCGCAGTGCTCTATGTCCTGCCCTTGCTGCTGTTCTTCCTGGGCTATGGCCTGGGAGCCCTGGCAAATTTTGCCGGATGGGGCGGTGGATTGGGCTTCTGTTTGGGAATTGCTCTGGTGGTCGCCTATGACCGCCGGATGGCGAAGAGAGAAAAAACTGTATACACCATTACAGGATCGGTGGGGGAGACCCCGGCAAATCCTTAAAAAAAGGGGATAATAACCTTGGTAAAAAGTATGACCGGCTACGGCCGTGCCGTGGAAACGGTAAATGGTAGAGAATTTACGGTAGAGATCCGTTCGGTGAACAATCGTTATCTCGATTGCACCGTCAAGCTGCCCCGCCTGCTGTCCTTTGCAGAGGATGCGGTGAAGCAGGCTGTGAAGGCTCAGATCTCCAGAGGCAAGGTGGACGTATTTATCACGGTCCACAGTGAGGGCGGCGAGGAGGCCAGGATCTCCCTGAACCCCTCTATGGTAGAGGGCTATCTCAGTGCCATGCGGCAGATGGTAAGCGACTATGGCGTGCGGGGTGACATTTCCGTGTCTCTGCTGTCCCGGATGCCCGATGTGTTCACGGTGGAAAAGCCGGAGGTGGACGAAGAGCAGCTGAAAGCAGACCTCATGGGCGTGGTGGAGAAGGCACTTAAGGGCTACGATGCCATGCGCTGCACCGAAGGCAAGGCTATGGAGCAGGATCTCCGCAGCCGGGGCCAGACCATTCTGGAGCTGGTTTCCCAGGTGGAAAGCGGCAGTCCCCAGACGGTGGCGGATTACCGTGCCCGCCTGGAGAGCAAGCTCAGGGAAGTCCTTGCCAGCACCACCATCGACGAGAGCCGCATCCTCACCGAGGCTGCTATTTTTGCCGACAAGGTGGCAGTGGACGAGGAGACCGTCCGTCTGCGCAGCCATCTGAATCAGATGGACACCATGCTGGAAAACGGCGGTGCCGTAGGCAGAAAGCTGGATTTTCTGTTACAGGAGATGAACCGGGAGTCCAATACCATCGGCTCCAAGTGCTCCGATGTCCGGCTGGCTCGGATCGTTGTGGATATCAAGGCAGAGCTGGAAAAAATCCGCGAGCAAACTCAGAATATTGAGTAAGGAGCCATTCATGAAGCTCATCAATATTGGATTTGGCAGCATGGTGGCAGCCAATCGGCTGCTCGCCGTGGTGGCCCCGGAGTCTGCACCCATTAAGCGTGTGATCCAGGAGGCCCGGGAGCGGGGAATGCTCATCGATGCTTCCTACGGTCGAAAGACCAAGGCTGTGCTGCTGATGGATACCGATCATGTGATCCTTTCGGCTATCCCCACAGAGAGTATCTATGCCCGGTGGATGGATAAGCAGGAAGAGAAAATAGAGGAGGACGAGTCATGAACAAGGGAAAACTGTTTGTGATCTCCGGTGCTTCCGGCGTGGGAAAGGGAACGGTGCTGTCTCTTGTGATGAAGGGGCGGGAGGATCTTTCTTTCTCCGTTTCTGCAACCACCAGAGCACCGAGACCCGGAGAAGTGGATGGCCGGGAGTATTACTTTGTCACCCGGGAACGCTTTCAGGAGATGATTGCTGAGAAGGCATTTCTGGAGTATGACAACCACGCCGCCAATTTTTACGGCACCCCCAAGGACCAGATGGAGGACAAGCTCACCCGGGGCCACGTGCTGCTGGATATTGAGCCCAACGGCGCAAAGGCCGTGAAGGAATCTGCCCCGGATGCGGTGCTGATCTTCATTATGCCCCCCTCTGTGGAGGAACTGGAAAGCCGACTGCGGGGCCGCGGAGATACTTCGGAAGAGCAGATGAAAATGCGCCTGGAGCGGGCTTCCTGGGAAATGGAGCAGCGCACCTGGTATGACTATGTGGTTACCAACGACGTGGCCCAGCGCTGCGCCGATGAAATTTTGAATATCATTGCCCGTGAGGCAAACTAAGCATGGAGGAATGAAATATGCTGTACCCCCCCGTTTCTGAACTGTTGGAGAATGTGGATAGCCGCTATCTGCTGGTGAATGTGGTGGCCCATCGGGCTCGCCAGATCGCTGCTGAGGCTGAGGAGTTTCACGAGGAGCTGCCTGAGAAGCCTGTGACCCTGGCGATCTGGGAGGTCGCTGACGGCGAACTGAGCGGCACGGTCAAGGACGAGTACAAGAACTGAGATACTGGAGGGAGGGGCTTTCATGATTGCACAGATCGCTGTTTCGGCAGCTACCTTTGCCATTGATAAGCCCTATTCCTATCGCATTCCCTCGAAAATGGAATTACAGCCGGGGCAGCGGGTGCAGCTGCCCTTTGGCCGTTCTAACCGCCGCACGGAGGGTATTGTGCTCTCGGTGGGAGAGGGAGAGGAACAGAAGCTCAAGGCAGTGGACCGATGCCTGGATTCGGAGCCGCTGCTGACGATGACCCAGCTCCGACTGGCCGCTTTCCTGCGGGAGCGGTATTTCTGCACCTTTTATGATGCGGTGCGGGCCATGCTTCCGGCGGGACTGTGGTTTAAGACCCAGGCAAGCTATGTGCTCACCGAGGATCGGTCCTGGAAGGATGCCGCCATCCGCAAGCCCTATGCAAAAGAGCTTCTGACCCTATTGGAGGACCTGGGCGGCAGGGCAGAGGAGCCGGCGCTTCGGGAATTTCAAAGCGATGAAGAGGTGCTTTCCGATACCCTTTCCTATCTGGTGAAGAAAAAATGGCTCACGGCGGAGACGGAGTTTCTCCGACGCACCTCGGATAAAACCGAGAAGGTGGCGACCCTGGCAGCTTCTCCGGAGGAGGCCATGGCGTTTGCCTCCCACCGGCCCAAGTCTGCGGCTATGCAGAAGGCGGTGCTGGAACAGCTGTGCAGTCTGGGCAGTGTTTCGGTGAAGGAGCTGTGCTACTTTACCGGGGCATCTGCGGCGACCGTGAATCGGCTGGAAAAGCTGGGGTATGTGACCCTCAGTGAACGCCCGGTGCTGCGCTGCCGGGAGATCACACCGGCAAAGCTGGAGGGGCCGCTGAACCTCAATGTCCAGCAGCAGGACTGCTATGACGGCCTTGCCCGGCAGATGGACCGGGAACACCCTGGGGTGGCACTTCTATACGGTGTCACCGGTGCGGGAAAAACCTCGGTTTATATCCAGCTCATTCAGAAATGTCTGGATGCCGGAAAAAGCGCCATGCTGTTGGTGCCGGAAATTGCGCTGACCCCCCAGCTGTTGGGACTTCTGGCGGCTTATTTCGGGAATCAGGTTGCCGTACTTCACAGCAGCCTGGGGGCAGCGGAACGGTATGACCAATGGAAGCGTATCCGAAACGGTGAGGCAGGTGTGGTGGTGGGGACCCGCTCGGCGGTGTTTGCCCCGTGCCTTCATCCCGGCCTGATCGTTCTGGATGAGGAACAGGAGCATTCCTATAAATCAGAAAACAGCCCCCGCTACAGTGCCAGAGAAGTGGCGATCTGGCGGGGGGCGAAGGAACAGGCGCTGGTGCTGCTGGGTTCTGCTACGCCCTCTGTGGAGACGATGTACCGGGCAAAGTCCGGAGACTATCAGCTGTATCGATTGACCCAGCGTTATAATGGGAAGCCCCTTCCCAAAGTGGAAATCGTGGATATGCAGCAGGAGCTGAAAATGGGAAACGACCTTTCTCTCAGCGCTCCCCTGCGGGAAGCCATTTACGACAACCTGAAAAAGGGGCAGCAGACGGTGCTGCTGCTGAACCGCCGGGGCAACAGCCGTGCCCTGGTGTGCGTGGATTGCCGCCAGATTCCGGAATGTCCCCGGTGCAGCGTGCGGCTGACCTATCACAGCGCCAATCGGCGGCTCATGTGCCATTACTGCGGCTATTCCCAGCCGGTCCCGGAGCGATGCCCCAAGTGCGGCGGCCCCTTAAAGACCATGGGCACCGGCACGCAGAAGGTGGAACTGGAGCTCAGAAGTCTATTCCCGGAGATGGAGATCGACCGCATGGATGCCGACACCGTGAACGCGGTGAATACCCACGAGAAGATCCTGGAACACTTTCAGAAAGAGAATATTCCCGTGCTTCTGGGAACCCAGATGGTTGCCAAGGGCCTGAACCTGCCCAATGTGACCCTGGTGGGTGTTCTGGATGCGGATCTCAGCCTCTATACCGGCGGCTACCATGCCGGGGAGACCACCTTCAATATGCTCACCCAGGTGGTGGGCCGGGCCGGACGGGGAGATCACCCCGGGCGGGCCATTATCCAGACCCTGGTCCCCGAGCACCAGATCATTCAGCTGGCAGCCCGGCAGGACTATGAGGGATTCTACAATTTGGAAATCGGTCTGCGCAGAGTGCAGGCCCTGCCGCCCTTCGGGGATCAGGCTGTGGTGACCTTCTCCGGCGAGGAGGAGACCGCAGTGCTCCGGGGCAGTGCAAAATTTCGGGACAGTCTCAACACCTGCATGAGGATGCCTGCCTATGCAAACGAGCGGTGTATCGTTCTGGGGCCGGCACCCTGTCCCGTACCTAAGATCAATTATCATTTCCGCTACCGCCTGACCTTGCAGTGCACCATGACAAAACCACTGCGTCAGCTTCTTGCTCATCTCCTACGGGAATTCAGCAAGGACAAGGCGAACCGGGGGGTATCGGCATTTCTCGATGTAAACGGTTTTGACGGATAACAGAAAGAGGGCTTATATCATGGCAATGCGTAAGATTTTGACGGATAAGGAACCGGCACTGCACAAGGTCTGCAAGCCGGTGGAGAAGTTTGACCAGAAGCTGCACAAGCTGCTGGACGATATGCAGGAGACCCTGCTGGATGCCAACGGCGTGGGCCTGGCAGCACCCCAGGTGGGCATTCTCCGCCGGGCGGTCATTGTGGACACCGGCGAGGAGATCCTGGAGCTGGTGAACCCCACCCTGCTGGAAACCGACGGCGAGCAGGAAGGTCCCGAAGGCTGCCTCAGTGTCCCCGGCAGATACGGCCTTGTGAAGCGTCCCTATTGGGCCAAGGTCCGTGCTCAGGACCGGGATGGCAACTGGTTCGAGGCTGAAGGCGAAGAGCTGATCGCCCGGTGCTTCTGCCATGAGCTGGACCACCTGGACGGCATTGTGTACACCGAAGTGATGGAGCGCTTCCTGACGGAAGAAGAGCTGGAAGGGGAATGAGCTTGCGAGTTGTATTTATGGGTACGCCGGATATTGCGGCGACCTGTCTGACAAAGATCCTGGACGACGGCTTTGATGTGGTGGGTGTCTATACCCAGCCCGACCGTCCCAAGGGCCGGGGCATGAAGATGGTCTTCTCCCCGGTGAAAGAAGTGGCTGTGCGCCACAGCATCCCGGTGTTCCAGCCGGAATCCTTCCGGGACGATGCAGCGGTGGAGGAACTGCGGGCCCTGAAGCCCGATGTCTGCGCCGTTGTGGCCTACGGACAGCTGCTGCCCCAGAAGGTGCTGGATGTGCCCACCCTGGGCTGCATCAACATCCATGCAAGCCTGCTGCCTGCCTACCGCGGCTCTGCCCCCTATCAGTGGGCCGTGCTGGACGGTCTCAAGGAGACCGGTGTCACCGCCATGTACCTGATCCGGAAGATGGATGCAGGCAACATCATTGACACGGCAAAAACCCCCATTGGGGAGAATGAAACCGCCGGAGAACTGCTGGATCGACTGGCGGTGCTGGGCGCAGGACTTCTCAGCAAGACCCTGGGAAGACTGGCAGAGGGCCCGGTGGAGTCCGTGGCGCAGGATGAGGAGAAGGTCACCTTCGCCCCCATGCTGGATAAGACTATGGCCCCCATCGACTGGACAAAGACCGCACAGCAGGTTCACAACCAAGTGCGGGGCCTGCACCCCTGGCCTGTTGCCGTCATGGAGCTCCAGGGTAAGAAGTTCAAGGTCCATGAGACCCGGCTGACAGAGGGCTCCGGCAAGCCCGGTGAGATCCTGGGCCTCACCAAGACGGGCCTGAAGATCGCCTGCGGCGAGGGTGCCGTGGAAGTGACTTCCCTCCAGGCGGAGGGCGGCAAGCGGATGGCTGCGCCGGATTACTTCCGGGGCCATCCTCTGGAGAGATAACGGGTGGGCGCTCGGGAAACAGCGCTGAATGCGCTGATCGCCTGCCGGAAAAACGGTGCCTGGCCCAATGCGGTGCTGAAAGAGTACATTGCCCGGGATCATCTGGACCCCCGGGACGGTGCTCTGGCCACCCGACTGTGCTATGGCGTCCTGCAAAACCGCAGCAAGCTGGATTTCTATCTCAAGCAGCTGCTGACGGGAAAACTCAAAAATCTTCACCCGGCCGTTCGGGATATCCTCCACCTGGGGCTGTACCAGCTCTATGAGATGGACAAAATTCCCGAGAGCGCCGCAGTCAATGAGTCTGTGGCATTGGTGAAAAAATACTGCCCCAGGCAGTCCTCTGCCAAGGGGCTGGTAAACGGCGTGCTCCGAAACGCCGTGCGGCAGAAAGGCCAGCTCCGGGAGCCGGTGTCCTATGCGGACCGCTACAGCCACCCGGAAGCACTGATCTCTCTGCTGAAAGCCTCCCTGCCCAAGGGAAAGCTGGAGCCCATGCTCATTGCGGACAACCAGGCACCGGATATGACGGTGCAGGTGAATACTCTGAAAACCACCACAGAGGCTCTGGCGGAGCGTCTGGCAACGGAGCAGGTCAGTGCCCAGCCCCATCCCTGGATGCCGGACTGCCTGATCCTTTCCGGTACCGGCAGCCTCGAGCATCTGGAGAGCTTCCGGCAGGGCCTGTTCTATGTTCAGGACCCGGCAGCCAAGCTCAGCGTTCTGTGTGCAGAGCTTCCCGGGAATGGGGATATTCGGCTTCTGGACTGCTGCTCTGCCCCCGGAGGCAAGAGCTTTGCCGCATCCATCGCCATGGGGGGGCGGGGAACCATCACCTCCTGTGACATTCACCCCCACAAGACCGGGCTGATCGAAAACGGCGCGGCCCGGCTGGGGCTTGCCAACATCACCCCCCGGCTCCAGAGTGCTGCCGAGCCGGTGGCGGATTGGAAGGATGCCATGGACGTGGTCATCGCAGACGTTCCCTGTTCCGGTTACGGCATTATCCGCAAGAAGCCGGATATCCGCTACAAGGACCCGGCGGAGATGGAGGACCTGCCTGCCTTACAGCTGGCGATCCTCAAAAACCAGGCGGACTATGTGCGGCCCGGCGGCCTGCTTCTCTATTCCACCTGTACGGTGCTGAAGCGGGAGAATGAAGAAGTGGTTCAGGCGTTTCTGGAATCCCGGGGGGATTTCACCCTGGAGCCCCTGCCCCTGCCTGGGGTATTTCCCAAGAATGAAACCGGGATGCTTACCTTGATCCCCGGCGAATATGACACCGACGGCTTCTTTATCAGTCGTCTGCGGAGGAAATCATGAATCTCAAATCCCTGACAATCGAGGAACTCACCCAGGTGCTCAAAGACATGGGCCAGCCCGGCTTCCGGGCAGGACAGGTCTACACCTGGTTACATAAGGGCGTTCGTTCCTATGAGGAGATGACCAACCTCCCCAAGGCCCTGCGGGATCAGCTGGCGGAGAAGTATCCCATCCACGCACCCCAGGTGGTGCGCAAGCAGGAATCCCAGCGGGACGGTACCATTAAATATCTCTGGCAGCTGTCCGACGGCAACTGCGTGGAGACGGTGCTCATGCGCTATCACTACGGCAACACCGTCTGCATCTCCACGGAAGTGGGCTGCCGGATGGGCTGTGCCTTCTGCGCGTCTACCCTGGGCGGTCTGGTCCGGCGGCTGGAGCCCTTTGAGATGCTGGATCAGGTGCTCTTTACTCAGGTGGATTCCGGCCTGCCTGTCTCCCATATTGTGCTCATGGGTATCGGCGAGCCTCTGGACAACTTCGACAATGTAATGCGTTTTCTGGAGCTGGTGAACAGCCCCAAGGGCATGAATATCTCCATGCGCCACATCAGCCTGTCCACCTGCGGCCTGGTGCCGAAGATCGACGAGCTGGCCAAGCGGAAATTGCAGCTGACCCTCTCTGTGTCTCTGCACGCCCCCAACGACGAGACACGAAACAAGATCATGCCCGTGAACAAGGCGTATCCCACTCAGGAGCTGCTGGATGCCTGCCGCCGGTATTATGCGGAGACATCCCGGCGCATCTCCTTTGAGTATGCCATGATCGACGGGGTCAATGACTCCGAGGCAGATGCCAGGGAGCTTCTGCGGCGGCTCAAGGGCCTGCCGGCGCACTTCAATCTCATTCCTCTGAACCATGTGGAGGAGAGCCCCTTGAAGCCCAGCTCCAAGGCGGCGGTGGCACGGTTCCAGAAAACCCTGGAGGATGGGGGCATTCCGGCTACGGTGCGCAGAACCTTAGGCGGCGATATCGACGCTTCCTGCGGTCAGCTGCGCCGGAAGTACACACAGGAACAGAAATGATTTTCGGGAGGAGGCAAGGCTCGTGCAGTGCTGGGGACTTACAGATGTAGGCTGTGTTCGCAAACAGAATCAGGATGCCTATCAGATCGAACGGCTGGACAGAGACAATATGCTCTGTGTGGTGTGCGACGGCATGGGCGGGGCCAAATCCGGTAATATCGCAAGCTCTCTGGCGGTGGATGTATTCTGCCAGGAGATCCGCCGCTGCTGGACACCCAATATGGCGCAGGACAAGATCGACCAGATCCTCAGCAGCGCAGTGAAGCTTGCTAATTTCACGGTTTACGACCAGGCAAAGCAGTTTGAAGAATTTGACGGTATGGGAACCACCCTGGTTGCCATGCTGATCAGCGGTTCCACGGTTACGGTCATCAACGTTGGGGACAGCCGCGCTTATGGCATTGCCCACAGCGGCATCCGCCAGATCACCCGGGACCACAGCCTGGTTCAGATGATGGTGGATCGGGGAGAGCTGACCCCGGAGGTGGCGAAGACCTATCCCGGTAAGAATTTCATAACCCGGGCCGTTGGCACAGAGCCGATGGTCCTCAGTGATATTTTCCACTGCAAAGTGGAAAAAGGAGAATTTCTGCTGCTGTGCTCCGATGGACTCAGCAACATTCTGGACGACCAGGAGATTCTGTTTGAAGTGGTCCACGGTGTCAATAAGCGCCGCTGCTGTAAGCGGCTGCTGGATATCGCAAAAAGCCGGGGCGCGCCCGACAATGTGACCAGCGTTTTGGTACTGATTTAGTTCGTTGTGCGAAAGGGGCATTCTTTTCAATATGGATCAATATATTGGACGATTGCTGGACAATCGGTACGAGATCCTAGAGGTCATCGGCACCGGTGGAATGGCGGTCGTATATAAAGCACGCTGCCATCGCCTGAACAGATTGGTAGCAATTAAGATATTAAAAGATGAATTTTCGGGAGATGAGGAGTTTCGCCGCCGCTTCCGGGCGGAGGGCGAGGCTGTGGCCATGCTGAGCCATCCCAATATCGTACAGGTGTACGACGTCTCTTCTTCCTATAACTGTAACTTTATCGTTATGGAGCTCATTGACGGCATTTCCCTCAAGCAGTATATGCAGATCAAAGGTGTGCTCAACTGGAAGGAAACACTGCATTTTGCCATGCAGATCGCCCAGGGGCTGGAACACGCCCACAGCCGGGGCATTGTACACCGGGACATCAAGCCCCATAATGTAATGGTACTGAAGAACGGCTCCGTAAAAGTCATGGACTTCGGCATTGCCCGGGTCATGAGTAAGAGCAACACCCTGACCAAGGAGGCACTGGGCTCCGTTCACTACATCTCCCCGGAACAGGCCAAGGGCGGTTACACGGATAATCGCAGTGATATCTATTCCCTGGGTGTGGTCATGTACGAGATGATGACCGGGCGGCCGCCCTACGACGGAGAATCCCCGGTGTCGGTGGCCATCCAGCATATCAACGGCGGCGCTGTCCGGCCCTCCATTTTGAACCCCAACATTCCCCGGGGTATGGAACAGATCATCATGAAGGCCATGGCCTTAGATGTGAATGACCGCTATACCTCCGCCGGAGAAATGATCCGGGATATGGAGGAGTTCCGGCAGAATCCCGATATCGTCTTTGACTATCACAGCAGCGTCAACGATGATGCCACCCGGGCCATTCCCGTGAGCGGTGCAGCAATGAATTCCGTGGACCGTAATCATCGGATGTATTCGGCGGCTGCTGCCGGTTATTCGGAAACCCTATATTCGGCAGATTCCCGGACAGCGCCCCCCCGCAGGCCGGTGAAAAGACAGCCGGTGGACCCGGTCCGCAGCACCCAGCAGCGGCAGAAAGCGGAAAAGCAGAGAAAAGCCCAGAAGCACTCCCGTATCGCTACCATTGCGGTGGTGGTATGCAGTGCCGTGGCAGTGGTCGCCTTAGGTATGTTTTTGATGGCGCTGTTTAACGGGGCCCTGCTCAATCAGGGAAAGGATCTGGTGGACGTCCCCTTCCTGATTGGTCAGGTCTATGATGAGAGCTTTGTGGAACGGTATGATGATTTCGTGATCCGACTACAGCCCAAGCAGTATCACGAGACCTTCCAAAATGGACAGATCATCCGGCAGGAACCCGCCGGAGGCAATCAGGTGGTGAAGGGCACGGAGCTTTGGCTCACTGTGAGCATGGGTAAGGAGCCGGAAAACAAAGTAATGGATAACCTGGTGGATGTGGATATTGCCCAGGCCCAGGCGCTGCTTCAGGGACAGGGCTTTGTCCCGCTGGTCCGCTATGATCCCAGTGATGAATTTGAAGCCGGACAGGTGATCCGCACCAAACCAGAAGCGGGTGCGCCTTTGAATGAAGGTCAGACGGTAAGCCTCTGGGTGAGTACCGGTCCCAAGGTGATCGTGAAGAAAATGCCGGACCTGATGGGACTTGCCAGAGAAGAGGCAGAAGCGGCTCTGGATGCGGCAGGCTTTAAGAATATTATCTGCCGGGAGGTGGATAGCGACAAGCCCCAGGGAACGGTGATCTACCAGTCGGAGCCAAAGTATAAGGAATTGGACGTGACCACGGAGATCGGTCTGGAAATTTCCAAAGGCCCTGTGAAAGAGGACGTGGAGACCATCCCCATGATTCAGGTGGTGGGATTCAGCAGAGAGGTTGCCATCCAGGAGCTTCGGAAGGCGGGATTTGAGAAATTCTCCATTATAGAGGTATCCAGCAAGCGGCAGATCGGCCGTGTAGTGAACCAGTCGGTGCCGGAGGGGAAGGAGATCCCTGCGGATTATCCCATTACCCTGGAAATCTCCCGGGGGCAGACAGAAACCGCCTCCACCAAAGTAACGTTTACACTGCCTGTCAAGCAGGAGAGCTTCGTCCTCAGTATTTTCCAGGACGGGAAAGAAGTGATCGAATCCATCACCATTCCCGCCGGGCAGACCGAGCTGACGGTGGAGCTTACCGGAACCGGGACCCAGGTTTTTGAGCTCCTCATCGACGGAGAACACTATCAAAATCAGAAAGTGATGTTTGGGGATAATGACTGAGAAAACAAAAGGCCGTATTATCCGCTCCCTCAGCGGCTTTTATGATGTGCAGACCTCCGACGGAGTGATCACCTGCCGGGGCCGGGGCATCCTCCGGAAAGGGGGAAACAGCCCGCTGACCGGTGATCTTGTAGAGATATCCGTGGAGCGAGGCAAGGGCATGGTGGATAGGCTCCTGCCCAGAAGGAACAGCTTCGTCCGCCCGGCGGTGGCGAATATCGATGCATTGGTCATCTTTGCTGCCAACGTAAACCCGGTGACGGAGCCGTTCCTCATTGACCGGGTGGCGGCGATTGCCGGTAACCAGGGAGTTCCGGTTTACCTGTGCGTCAATAAATGTGATCTGGACCCGGCCCTGGACCTGGTTCGGATCTATGGCGATGCCGGCTTTCCGGTGCTGTGCACCAGTGCCGAGACAGGGGAGGGCGTTGAGGAGCTTCGAGAGCTTCTCAAAGGAAAGCTCACGGCCTTCACGGGAAATTCCGGCGTGGGCAAGAGCAGCATCCTCAATCGGCTCTGCCCGGAGCTGTCTCTTCCTACGGGAGAAGTCTCCGAAAAGCTGGGCCGCGGACGGCATACTACCCGCCATGTCCAGCTGTACAGTCTGGGGGAGGACACCTATGTGGCGGATACTCCGGGATTTTCCTCCTTTGACACGGACCAGATGGAGGTGATCCTGAAGGAAAATCTCCAGTATGCCTTCCCGGATCTGGCTCCCTATATCGGAAGCTGCCAATTCCGCAACTGTACCCATAGAAAGGAACCGGGCTGTGCAGTGCGGCAGGCCTGCGAAGAGGGGAAGATCGGGAAGACACGCTATGAAAGCTATCTGCGGCTGTACGAGAAGGCCAGCCAGGTAAAAACCTGGGAATTGAAGTAAATGCGAAAAGCTCCTATCTGCTATGGATGGGAGCTTTTTAAGCTTTTGACGGTTCCTTCGGGGAGGGGCCTTACGGATATGAGGAGAGGGGAGGAGGACGGTTTTTCGGGGAAAAAGCAAAAGACAATGATGAAAAAGATACACCGCAGAATGAACGAAATTAAATAGGAAATTTTGTTATTTATTCCGAAAAAGTGCTTGACAAATTGAAGGAGGAATGATACTATTATGAGGCACGCGTGGGAAAGCTCCGTGTGCACTGCGATGATGCAGGAGATTGCGTCGAAAGACGGTAACTTCTGCGGAGTATGTCCGGTCATCGGGCGGCTGAACTGCTTCTGTAAGCGCTTGCGTATATCGCTGCGCCTAGGAGGAATGGGTCGGCCTCGGTCGGCCATTTTTCATGGCTTAGAATGATACGCACGGCGGCGCGGACAACAGTAGTTCGACCGTACCCAGCCAATTGAAAACTGAGTACGTTACTCAAGGAGGAAAACAAACATGGCAAACCAGCAAATGATCCGCATCCGGCTGAAGGCTTATGATCACCAGCTGATCGACTCCAGCGCTGCAAAGATCGTGGAGACCGCAAAGCGCAACGGCGCACAGGTTTCCGGCCCCATCCCCCTGCCCACCAAGAAGGAGGTTGTCACCATCCTTCGTTCTGTTCATGTCAACAAGGACAGCCGTGAGCAGTTTGAACGCAGAACCCACAAGAGACTGATCGATATCCTCAACCCCGGCCAGAAGACCGTCGAGGCTCTGATGAGCCTGGATCTGCCCGCCGGCGTTGAGATAGAGATAAAGCTGTAATTCCTTACATTCTATAAGGAATCACGGCTGCCCGCACTGTCTGGCATCGGGCGGACGGGTCATGTTGGCGGCTGTTCCCAACGCAGTCTGTCAACCAATAACCTAATTAAAGGAGAAAACCAAAATGCAGAAAGCAATCATCGGCAAAAAAGTGGGCATGACCCAGATCTTCGATGAGAGCGGCAAGGTCATCCCTGTTACCGTTGTGGAAGCAGGCCCCTGCGTTGTCACTCAGAAGAAGACTGTCGAGACCGACGGCTACACCGCCGTCCAGCTGGGCTACGGCGACGTTAAGGAAGCTCGGCTCAGCAAGCCCGAGGCAGGCCACCTGAAGAAGGCTGGCGTTGCCCCCAAGAAGTACCTGAAGGAGTTCAAGCTCGACGGCGCTGCTAACATGAACGTTGGCGACGAGGTCAAGGCTGACACCTTCGCAGCTGGCGACAAGATCGATGTCACCGGCATCAGCAAGGGCCATGGCTATCAGGGCGTTATCAAGCGCCACGGTGCACACCGCATCGACATGACTCACGGCGGCGGCCCTGTCCATCGTCATGCTGGTTCCATGGGTGCTTCTTCCCATCAGTCCCGGATCTTCCCCGGTAAGATCGGCGCAGGTCAGATGGGTAATGTTCAGGTCACCATCGAGAACCTGGATGTCGTTAAGGTTGATGCAGAGCTCAACATGATCGTTGTTCGCGGCGCGATCCCCGGCCCCAAGGGCGGCCTGGTTTACATCCGCAACACTGTTAAGAACAACAAGGTCAAGAGCGCAGCAGCAAGCATCAGCAAGAACCCGCAGAAGGCTTCCGGCAGAAACCCCCAGAAGGCTTCCGCAAGAGGCTAAGGAAAGGAGATCTTAAATCATGCTTAAGACTAATGTTTATGATATGTCCGGCAAGCAGGTTGGCGAGATCGAGCTCTCCGAAGCTGTGTTCGGCGTAACTCCCAACGAGGCTGTCGTCCATGACGCAGTCAAGAATCATCTGGCCAATACTCGTCAGGGCACTCAGTCTGCACTGACCCGCGCTGAGGTCGCCGGCGGCGGCCGTAAGCCCTGGGCTCAGAAGGGCACCGGCCGTGCTCGTCAGGGCAGCACCCGCGCTCCTCAGTGGACTCACGGCGGTATCGTGTTCGCTCCCAAGCCCCGCGACTACAGCTACACCCTGAATAAGAAGGCTAAGCGCCTGGCTCTCAAGAGCGTTCTGAGCGCAAAGGCTTCCGAGGCTTCCATCGTCGTCATCGACGCCATCAAGATGGACGCTCCCAAGACCAAGGAGTTTGCAGCATTCCTGAAGGCAGTCGGCTGCGACACCAAGACCCTGGTTGTTACCGCTGAGGCTAACGCAAATGTTGTTAAGTCCGGCCGCAACATCCCCGGCTGCGAGGTCACCTTCGCTAACCTGCTGAACGTTTACGACGTTGTGAATGCTAACAAGCTGGTTGTCGATCAGGCAGCTCTCCGGAAGATCGAGGAGGTATTCGCATAATGAAGAACGTTTATGATATCGTGAGAAGACCCGTTATCACCGAGCAGTCCATGGAGGCTGTCGCTGATAAGAAGTATGTCTTCATGGTGGACGTTGACGCTAACAAGACCGAGATCAAGCAGGCTGTCGAGACTGTCTTCGGTGTTAAGGTCGCTAAGGTCAACACCATCCGTATGCAGGGCAAAGTCAAGCGCACCGGTGCTTATCCTGCCGGCAAGCGTGCTGAGTACAAGAAGGCAATCGTCACCCTGACTGCCGACTCCAAGACCATCGAGCTGTTCGAGGGTATGGTCTAAACCAATCTCAATAAAGGAGAGAAACGCAAATGGCTATTAATACTTTCAAGCCTTACACCCCGTCCCGTAGAAACATGACTGTTTCCGCTTTCGACGGTGTGGATAAGAAGGCAAAACCTGAGCGTAGCCTGGTTGAGACCCTCAAGAAGAATGCAGGTCGCAACAGCTATGGTCACATCACCGTCCGTCATCGCGGCGGCGGCAACAAGCGTAAGTACCGTGTGATCGACTTCAAGCGTCAGAAGACTGATATGTTTGCAACTGTCGAGCGCATCGAGTACGACCCCAACCGGTCCGCTTTCATCGCTCTTATCAAGTATGAGGATGGCACCCTGAGCTACATTCTGGCTCCCTACGGCCTGAAGGCCGGTGACAAGGTCATCTCCTCTACGACTGCTGATATCAAGCCCGGCAACTGCCTGCCCATCGCCAACATTCCTGTTGGTACTGTGATCCACAATGTGGAGCTGCAGCCTGGTCACGGCGCACAGCTGGTTCGTTCCGCTGGCACCGCTGCACAGCTGATGGCTAAGGAAGGCGAGCTGGCTCAGATCCGTCTGCCCTCCGGCGAGGTTCGTTATGTGCGTCTCAACTGCACTGCCTGCATTGGTCAGGTGGGCAACCTGGACCACGAGAACGTCCACATCGGTAAGGCCGGCCGTACCCGTCACATGGGTATCCGTCCCACCGTCCGCGGTTCCGTTATGAACCCCTGCGATCACCCCCACGGTGGTGGTGAAGGCCGCGCACCTATCGGTCGCTCCGGTCCTGTTACTCCCTGGGGCAAGCCTGCTATGGGCTATAAGACTCGTAAGACGAAGAACACCACTGATAAGTTCATCGTCAAGCGCAGAAACAGCAAGTAAGGAGGAAATGAAATGAGCAGAAGCATCAAAAAGGGCCCTTTCGTAGCTCCTGAGCTGTACAAGCGCGTGGAGGAGCTGAACAAGGCCGGTGAAAAGAAGGTTCTGAAGACCTGGTCCAGATCTTCCACCATCTTCCCCTCCTTTGTCGGTCACACCATCGCTGTCCACGACGGCCGCAAGCATGTTCCCGTCTATGTCACTGAGGATATGGTCGGCCACAAGCTGGGCGAGTTCGTTCCCACCCGGACCTTCCGGGGCCACTCTGGCAGCAAGACCGCTAACAGCAAGTAAGGAGGTACGAGAATGGAAGCATTTGCACATGTAAAGTACGTCCGCATGTCTCCCCGTAAGGTGAAGCTCGTCTGCGACATGATCCGGGGCAAGGACGTTAAGACCGCTGCTGCGTACCTGAGCCAGACTTCTAAGGCTGCTTGTGAGCCCATGGCCAAGCTGCTGAAGAGTGCTGTGGCTAACGCTGAGCACAACAACGGCATGAATCCCGATAACCTGTACGTCTCCACTGTGATTGCCAATCCCGGCCCCGTGCTGAAGCGCGGCAGAATCGCATCCAGACGCGGTTTCGTTCGGATTATGAAGAGAACCACTCACATCACCATCGGTGTGAGCGAGAAGGCTTAATCAGGAGGTAGCTATGGGACAGAAAGTTAATCCCCATGGACTGCGGGTCGGCGTAATCAAGGACTGGGATTCCCGCTGGTACGCTCGCGAGGAGCAGGTCGGTGACCTGGTCGTCGAAGATTACAACATCCGTAAGTATCTGAAGAACAGACTCTATGCCGCAGGCGTCGCAAAGATCGAGATCGAGCGCTCCAACGGCAAGCTCAAGATCAATATCGTCTGCTCCCGTCCCGGCGTGGTCATCGGTAAGGCTGGTGCTGAAATCGAGAACCTGCGCAAGGATATGGAAGCACGTCTGGGCAAGAGCGTGAACCTGAACATCGTTGAGGTTCGCAGCCCCGACCTGAATGCTCAGCTGGTTGCCGAGAACATTGCACAGCAGCTGGAGAAGCGTATCTCCTTCCGCCGTGCTATGAAGAAGGCTATGCAGCAGGCTACCCGTCTGGGTGCCAAGGGCATCAAGGTTACCTGCGGCGGCCGTCTGGGCGGCGCAGAAATCGCTCGCAGCGAGACCTATCACGAGGGCACCATTCCCCTGCAGACCATCCGCGCTGACATCGAGTACGGCTTTGCTGAGGCTGCCACCACATATGGCCGCATCGGCGTGAAGGTCTGGATCTACAAGGGCGAGGTCCTCAACACCACTCTGCGCGCTGCTGCTCCCGAGCCCGCTCCCCGTGAGCGCCGTGAGCGCCGCGACCGTCGTAACGGCGACCGCCGTCATGACCGCCGCAGCGGCGACAGACCCTATACCCGTAGAGAAGGAGGCAACCGCTAATGCTGATGCCCAAAAGAGCAAAGTACCGCAAGGTACAGCGTGGTCGTATGACCGGTGCCGCAACCCGCGGTAACAAGGTTTCCTACGGTGATTACGGCATCCAGGCTCTGGAGCCCGGCTGGATCACCGGCAATCAGATCGAGGCAGCTCGTATCGCCATGACCCGTTACACCAAGCGTGGTGGTAAGGTCTGGATCAAGATTTTCCCCGACAAGCCTTATTCCAAGAAGGGCCTGGGTTCCCGAATGGGTTCCGGTAAGGGCGCTCCCGAAGGCTGGGTCGCAGTCGTTAAGAATCAGAAGGTGATGTTCGAAATCGGTGGCGTCTCTGAAGAGGTCGCCCGCGAGGCTCTGCGTCTGGCACAGCACAAGCTGCCCATCAAGACCCGCATCATCACCAAGGAAGTCGAAACTGAGATTGGTGGTGAATAATGATGAAGGCAAATCAGATCAAAGAAGTTCGCAGCCTGTCCGTTGAGGACCTGCAGAAGAAGCTGAACGACCTGAAGAAGGATCTGTTCATGCTGCGTATGCAGCATGCAACCAACCAGCTGGACAACCCCATGCAGTTGGCTGCTGTCAAGAAGGACATTGCCCGCATCAAGACCATTATTCGTGAGAAAGAGACCAACGTCTGAGGAGGTAAGCATTTATGACTGAAAATACCAGAGCTTTCCGTAAAACCAGAATTGGTCAGGTTGTCTCCGATAAGATGGACAAGACCATTGTGGTTGCAATTGAGGATAGCGTCCAGCATCCTCTGTATAAGAAGACCATGAAGCGGACCTATAAGCTGAAGGCACACGATGAGAACAACGAGTGCGGCATCGGCGATACCGTTGAGGTCATGGAGACCCGTCCCCTGTCCAAGGACAAGAGATGGAGACTCATCAGAATTATCGAAAAGGCGAAGTAAGGAGGTCGGACAACTATGATTCAACAGGAAAGCTACCTGAAGGTTGCCGACAACACCGGCGCTAAGGAAATCCACTGCATCCGTGTTCTGGGCGGCTCCAAGCGTAAGTTCGGCAACATCGGTGATGTTATCGTTGCTTCCGTTCGTAAGGCTGCTCCCGGCGGCACTGTGAAGAAGGGCGAGGTCGTTAAGGCTGTTATCGTCCGTACCAAGCGGGGTGTCCGTCGTGAGGATGGCAGCTATGTGCGTTTCGACGAGAACGCTGCCGTCATCATCAAGGACGACAAGAATCCTCGTGGTACCCGTATCTTTGGACCGGTGGCACGTGAGCTGCGTGAGAGAGATTACATGAAGATCCTCTCCCTGGCACCCGAAGTCATCTAAGGGGGAACCGAAGGAATGAACATTAAGAAGAATGATACCGTTGTCGTTCTGTCCGGTAAGGACAAGGGCGTTAAGGGCAAGGTCCTGGTGGCTATGCCCAGCGAGAATAAGGTCATCGTGGAGAAGGTCAACGTCGCTACCTGCCACACCAAGCCCCGCCGTCAGGGCGAGACCGGTGGCATCGTAAAGAAGGAGACCCCCATCCGCAGCTGCAAGGTTGCTCTGTACTGCGCTAAGTGCGACAAGGGCGTCCGCGTCGGCTACAAGATGGTCGATGGCAAGAAGGTTCGCGTATGCCGCAAGTGCGGCGCCGAAATCTAAGAGAGGAGAGTTAAATCATGGCTAGCAGAATGAAAGAAAAATATGTTGCTGAGATCGCTCCCGCTCTGAATCAGAAGTTCGGCTACAAGAGCGTTATGCAGATCCCCAAGCTGGAGAAGGTCATTGTGAACGTCGGCTGCGGCGAGAGCAAGAACAATGCCAAGGAGATCGAGGCTATTTGCAAGGATATCGCTGCTATCACCGGCCAGAAGCCCGTGACCTGCAAGGCTCGTAAGTCTGTCGCAAACTTCAAGCTCCGTGAGGGCGAAACTGTCGGCGTGAAGGTTACTCTGCGCGGCGACAAGATGTATGAGTTCCTGGACCGTCTGTTCAGTGTGGCTCTGCCTCGTGTCCGCGACTTCCGCGGCATCAACCCCAACTCCTTTGACGGCCGCGGCAACTACGCTTTCGGCCTGAAGGAGCAGCTGATCTTCCCTGAGATCGAGTACGACAAGGTGGACAAGATTCGCGGTATGGATATCTGCATCTGCACCAGCGCCACCAACGATGAGGAAGCCAAAGAGCTGCTGACCCAGCTGGGCGCTCCCTTCCACGCTTGATTTAGGAGGAGTAGAAAATGGCTAAGAAGTCTATGATCCTGAAGCAGCAGGCTGAACCCAAGTTTTCCAGCCGCCGCTACAACCGCTGCAAGATCTGCGGCAGACCCCATGCTTACCTGAGAGATTACGGCGTATGCCGTATCTGCTTCCGTGAGCTCGCTTACAAGGGCGAGATTCCCGGTGTCCGCAAGGCCAGCTGGTAAGGTAAGGTCGAATAAAATGTCAAACAGGCTCGGGAAGTCCTGGGAAGATGGGTCCGCAGTTTTGCGGATCGCATTCCCCGGATACCCCCGTGTCTTAACGGGTTAAGCCCGTAACTTCTAAAAGGAGGATAACTAACATGCAAATCACCGATCCCGTAGCAGATATGCTGACCCGTATCCGGAATGCGAATTCTGCAAAGCACGACACTGTGGATGTTCCTGCTTCCAACCTGAAGAAGGCCATTGCTCAGATCCTGCTGGAGGAGGGCTACATCAAGTCCTACTCTCTGGTGGACAACGGCAACCAGGGCATCATTCACATCACTCTCAAGTACCTCGCCAAGAAGCAGCAGGTCATTTCCGGCCTGCGCCGCGTTTCCAAGCCCGGCCTGAGAGTTTACGCTGGCGCCGAGGAGCTGCCCCGCGTCCTGAAGGGCCTGGGCATTGCCATCGTCTCCACTTCCAAGGGCGTCATGACCGACAAGAAGGCTCGTGAGCTGCACATCGGCGGCGAAGTCCTGGCCTTTGTCTGGTAAGGAGGTTTCGGAAATGTCTAGAATCGGTAAGAAGCCGGTGATGATTCCGGCAAACGTTACGGTGGATATTGCCGAGGGCAATGTTGTCACCGCTAAGGGTCCTAAGGGCACCCTGACCCACACGCTCCATCCCGATATGATCCTGAAGGTCGAGGGCAATGTCCTCACCGTCGAGCGTCCTGACGAAGAGCATCTGCACAAGTCCCTGCACGGCCTGACCCGTACCCTGATCAGCAACATGGTCGAGGGTGTGGAGAAGGGTTACAGCAAGGAACTGGAAGTCAACGGTGTTGGCTACCGTGCTGAGAAGAAGGGCAATCAGCTGGTCATGCGTCTGGGCTTCTCCCATGAGGTCATCATGGATGAGATCCCCGGCATCACTGTTGAGGTCCCCACTCCCAATAAGATCATCGTCAGCGGCATCGACAAGCAGGTCGTTGGCCAGTTTGCTGCAGAAGTCCGCAGCAAGCGTCCCCCCGAGCCTTACAAGGGCAAGGGTATCAAGTACTCCACTGAGGTCATCCGCCGTAAGGTTGGTAAGACCGGTGGCAAGAAGTAATGGAGGTGTGCCGAAATGGTTAGCAAAATCAATAAGAACGCAATGCGCCTGAAGCGGCATGTCCGTGTTCGTGGCAAGATCTCCGGCACTCCCGAGCGTCCCCGCCTGAACGTGTTCCGCAGCAATGCAAACATCTACGCTCAGCTGATCGACGACGTCAACGGCGTGACCCTGGTTTCCGCCAATACGCTGGAGAAGGAATTTGAGGGCGCTACCGGCAACTGCGAAGCAGCTAAGAAGGTTGGCGCAACCCTGGCAGAGCGTGCCAAGGCTAAGGGCATCGAAGAGATCGTCTTCGACCGCAGCGGCTATATCTATCATGGTCGTGTTGCAGCTCTGGCTGAGGGTGCTCGCGAGAGCGGCCTCAAGTTCTAAGTGTAGAGGAGGAAGAAAAATGGCTTATAATAAGACTCCTAACAATGAAGCTCCTGAGCTCATTGAGAAGGTCGTTTACCTGAACCGTGTCAGCAAGACCGTTAAGGGCGGCCGTGTCATGAAGTTCTCCGCTCTGGTTGTTGTCGGCGACGGCAACGGCACTGTGGGCTACGGCCTGGGCAAGGCGGCTGAGGTTTCCGAGGCTATCATCAAGGGCATCGCTGATGCCAAGAAGCATATGGTCAAGGTTTCCCTGGACAATGGCACCATTCCTCACGACATCACTGGCATCTTCGGAGCCGGCACTGTCCTGCTGAGACGTGCTCCCGAGGGTACCGGCGTTATCGCCGGCGGCGCTGTCCGTGCTGTCATGGAGGCTGTTGGTATCCGGAACATCTGTGCGAAGTGCCTGCGTTCCAACAATCCCCAGAACATCGTCAAGGCTACTATGGTTGGCCTGACTTCCCTGCGTTCCCCCGAGCAGGTTGCTGCTATCCGTGGTAAGAGCGTAGAAGAAATCGTTGGTTAAGGAGGGCAATTAACATGGCAAACCTGAAAATTAAGCTTGTTAAGAGCCTGAACGGCCGTCTGGAAAAGCAGATCGCTACTGCACAGTCCCTGGGTCTTCGTAAGATCGGCCAGGTCACTATCCAGCCGGACAACACCCAGACCCGCGGCAAGATCGCAAAGATCGGCTTCATGCTGCAGGTCACTGAAGTTGAATAAGGAGGAGATTGAATATGAAGCTCCATGAACTCTCTCCTGTCGCAGGTTCCACCCAGGTGGGCAAGCGCAAGGGCCGCGGTGCCGGTTCCGGCAACGGCAAGACCGGTGGTCGTGGTCACAAGGGCCAGAAGGCTCGTTCCGGCGGCAAGGTCCGCGTGGGTTTTGAAGGCGGTCAGATGCCTCTGGCACGCCGGGTCCCCAAGCGCGGTTTCAACAACATCTTTGCAAAGCCCCTGACTGCCGTGAACCTCACTGCTTTCAACGGTTTTGAAGAGGGTGCCGTTGTGGATGCAGCAGCTCTCATTGAGGCTGGCGTCATCTCCAACTGCCCTTATGGTCTGAAGGTGCTGGCAAACGGCTCCCTCACCAAGAAGATTACGGTAAAGGCTGCGGCTTTTTCTGAGTCTGCTAAGGAGAAGATCGAGCAGGCTGGTGGAAAGACCGAGGTGGTGTAAGTGTTACAGACGCTTCGGAATGCTTGGAAGATCCCTGAACTGCGTAAAAAGCTTATTTTTACCGTGTTCATTCTTCTGATTTATCGTGTGGGTAACGTGATTCCCGTGCCTTATATCGATACTGCCACACTGGCAAGCTACTTCGACAACGTTCTTTCCACTACCATCCTGGGCCTGTACAATGCAATGTCCGGTTCTGCCTTCTCTCAGGCAACCGTCTTTGCACTGAGCATTCAGCCCTATATCAATGCATCCATTATCATCCAGCTGCTGACCATCGCCATTCCTTCTCTGGAGCGGATGGCGAAGGAGGGCGGCGAGGAGGGCCAGAAGAAGATCGCAAAGATCACGCGGTACACCACCGTTGCTCTCGGTCTTCTCATGGGCTGGGCATACTACATGATGCTCACCAACTATCAGTCTCCCCTAGGTCTCAGCATTGTGACCCAGAAGGGCTTCCTGCCCGGTCTCGTCATCGTTCTGACCTTTACCGCCGGCTCTGCCCTGGTTATGTGGCTGGGTGAGCAGATTACCGAGTTCGGTATCGGCAACGGTATCTCCATGATTCTGTTTGCCAATATCATCTCCGGTATCCCCGGCATGCTCAACGTGCTGTTCCATATGGCATGGTGGCAGATGCTGATCGTCATCGTCGGTGTGGCTGCATTGGTTTTGTTTATTATCTTTATCAACGATGCAGAGCGTCGGATCCCCATCCAGTACGCAAAGCGCGTTGTTGGTCGTAAGGTCTACGGCGGCCAGAACACCAACCTGCCCATCAAGGTGAGCATGGCCGGTGTTATGCCCATCATTTTTGCACAGTCCATCTGCTCCCTGCCCGCTACCATCTGTGCCTTCACCGGCCGGACCAGCGGTTGGTGGTACACCCACGTTTGGAGCTCCACAAGCTGGACTTATGCAGTTGTGTATTTCCTTATGATCTTCTTCTTCAGCTGGTTCTACTCCACCATTCAGTACGATCCCGTGGAGATTTCCAACAATCTGAAGAAAAACGGTGGCTTCATCCCCGGCTTCCGCCCCGGTAAGCCCACTGCTGAGTTTATTCAGAAGGTCATCAATAAGATCGTCGTCTTTGGTGCTGTCTACCTGAGTATCGTTGCACTGCTGCCCATCATTGCCGGCAACCTCATGGCGGATGTTCGGAATCTGGCCATCGGTGGTACCTCCGTCATCATTATCGTGGGTGTTGCCCTCGAGACTGTGAAGGCTCTGGAGGCACAGATGCTCATGCGGCATTACAAAGGTTTCCTGGACTAATTGAGGAGGCTGCGCAGATGAATTTGATCCTGTTAGGTGCACCTGGCGCCGGTAAGGGAACCCAGGCCGAGCTTCTCACGAAGCAGCTGAATATTCCCTCCATTTCCACCGGCAATATGCTTCGCGAGGCCATTGCCAACGGCACTGACCTGGGCAAGCAGGTAAAACAGTACATGGACGAGGGTGCGCTCGTTCCCGATGAGCTCATTCTGGACATCGTCGCAGAGCGTGTAGCACAGCCCGACTGCGCAAACGGCTTTATCCTGGACGGGGTGCCCCGCACCCTGGCCCAGGCGGAAGCTCTGGAAGCGCGCGGCGTTAAGATCGACCATGTTATTTCCATTGAGGTTGCGGACAGTGAGATTGAAGGCCGTATGACCGGCCGGCGGGTGTGCGGCAAGTGCGGCGCCAGCTATCACATTGTCGCCAACCCCCCAAAAGCAGAAGGCATCTGTGACCTGTGCGGCGGTGAGCTGATGATCCGTAAGGACGATGCTCCCGAGACGGTGCGTAAGCGCCTGGAGGTCTACCATGCATCCACCGAAGTCCTGAAGGACTTCTATGGTAAGCTTGGCAGACTGCGCCTGGTCAACGGAAGTCAGGCTATTGAGGATGCAAACAAGGATATCCTCGAGGCTATCGAGGCTCGGGTATGATCACAGTCAAAAATGAACATGAACTGGAGTCGATGCGTCAGGCCTGTAAAATTACCGCGGCAGCCCGTGCGTTAGCAGGGGAAATGGTAAGACCCGGCATTTCGACAAAAGCGATAGACCAGGCTGTCTACGATTATATCGTAAGTCAGGGCGCGAAACCGTCGTTCCTGAACTATGGCGGCTTTCCTGCAAGTGCGTGTATCTCGGTGAACAGCACGATCATCCACGGAATTCCGGGTGGCTACATCCTGAAGGAAGGGGATATCGTGTCCGTCGATGTAGGCGCTTACTATAAGGGATTTCATGGTGATTGTGCAGCAACCTATGCCTGCGGTGCCATCAGCACCGAAGCACAGAGACTCATTGATGTGACAAGGCAGTCTTTCTTTGAAGGCCTCAAGTTTGTCAAGAAGGGGAATCGTGTGCAAGATATCTCCCACGCCATCCAGACGTATGTGGAGTCTAACGGTTATTCAGTTGTCCGTTCTTTCGTAGGTCACGGCGTGGGGCGGCAGCTGCATGAGGACCCGGAGGTTCCGAATTTCGGAAAACCCGGCCGGGGGCCGCGGCTGATTCCCGGCATGACCATCGCAATCGAGCCTATGGTGAACGAGGGCACGTATGATGTCCGGGTTCTGAAAGATGGCTGGACTACGGTGACTGCCGATGGCAAGCTTGCAGCTCACTATGAAAATACTGTACTCATCACCGACGGCGAGCCGGAAATACTCACCGTCA